>Ga0213875_10001719_pt1 | contig 13739 bp, 9 predicted proteins | sample BarmaccomBMRX_R8_FD_160105 | JGI IMG/M metagenome (GOLD analysis project Ga0213875, IMG submission 160105) | Root-associated microbial communities from Barbacenia macrantha in rupestrian grasslands, the National Park of Serra do Cipo, Brazil - RX_R8 | ecosystem: Host-associated > Plants > Roots... | reverse complement strand
GGGGCTGCGCGGGTGCGCCGCGAAGGGGTGCGCCGGTTAGCCTGCTCGCGCCGCGCGTCAACTCGCTGGGTGCGCCTGCGGGCCTGGCCGACCTGCCGGTGAGCCGGCTCGCGCCGCGCGTGAACCCGCTCGGCGCGTCCGTGGGCGCGCCCGGCCCGCCCGTGAGCCGGCTTGCACTGCGCGTGAACCCGCTCGGCGCGTCCGCGGGCCTGGGCGGGGCCGCCCGTGAGCGATCCTTATACTGGTTTGGTTTGAGGAACGGGTGCCAGCTCGGCTATCCTCTGTCCCCAGCGATATTTGCCGACTACGCGTGCGCATGCCGCGCCGGGGCGGCGCCGCTGCCCACAGACTCGATGTGAAGGATCTTTACGCGTGGCCAACATAAAGTCGCAGATCAAGCGCAACAAGCAGAACGAGAAGGCGCACATGCGCAACAAGGCGGTCAAGTCGGCGCTCCGGACGCACGTCCGGAAGTTCCGCGAGGCCGTCGAGGCGGGCAACGTCGACGAGGCGACCGCCGCGCTGCGGGTGGCCACCCGCCAGCTGGACAAGGCCGCCAGCAAGGGCGTCATCCACAAGAACCAGGCCGCGAACCGCAAGTCCGCGATCACCAAGCGCCTCGCCGAACTGCAGCACAGCTGACCGCTCCGCCCGCGGCGTTACTCGCGCGCCGGGACGCGATTTCGCGGGGCCGCTGGCGCATATGGCCCCGTCCAGCGGGGGCCGCTGGCGTCGTCAGCCCGCCGAGCCTGAGCCACCTCTGCGATCCGAGGTCGCCACCGCGATCCGACGCGCAAAGAGGCCCCGCACGCGACCCTGCGTTTCCGCGACGTTCGGACGCGAATGGCGTGGTGGAAGTTAGGGTGCCGCATGCGACCCCGGGTTTCCACGACGCGCCAGCAGCGAGTGGCGTGGTGGAAGTTAGGGTGCCGCATGCGACCTTGGGTTTCCACGACGCGCCAGCAGCGAGTGGCGTGGCGGAAATTAAGGGGATCCACAGGGGGCTCTCGGGCACCATTTCGCTCGACGGCTCCCCGATTTGCTCATGGTTAACTTAACGAGGGCGCGGCGCCGCTCGGGCCCGCGGCCGGTTGGGCGATCCCGCAGGCTGGAGCCGGTTACGCGACCCGCAGGCTGGGACGGTTGGGCGATCCCGCAGGCTGGAGCCGGTCAGTGGCCGGAGCGGGCGGCGACTATGCGCCTGATGGCGCGCTCCAGCGCGTAGCCGGCGCTGCTTCCTTCGCCCTTGACCTGGGCATCGGCCTCGGCGGCGGCCTGCAGGGCGCGGCCGACGCCCTCCGGCTGCCAGCCCCGGAGCTGCTGGCGGACGCGGTCGATTTTCCACGGCGGCGCGCCGACCTCGGCGGCCAGCGCGGCGGCCGACATGCCCCGCCGCGCCGAGCCGACGCGGCCCAGCATCCGTACTCCCTGCGCCAGCGCGCTACTGATCAGGACCGGCGAAACGCCGGTGGCCAGCGCCCAGCGCAACTGTTCGAGCGCCTCGCCGAGCCGTCCCTCGACCGCCCGGTCGGCCACGCTGAACCCGGTCGCCTCGGCCCGGCCGCGGTAGTACCTGGCCACGACCGGTCCGTCGATACGCCCGTCGGTGTCGGAGGACAACTGGCCGCAGGCCGCGGCGAGCTCGCGAAGGTCGGAGCCGACGGCGTCAAGCAGAGCCCGCACGCCGCTCTCGTCGGCGGTTCGGCCCGTACGCCGGAACTCGCCCCGGACGAAGTCGGCGCGCTCGGAGAACCGGGTCACCTTCGGGCACTCGACGACCGGTGCGCCCGCTTTGGTCAGGTCGGCGAGCAGCGCCTTGCCCTTGGCGCCGCCCGCGTGGGTGAGGACCAGCACCGCGTCGGGGTCCGGAGCCGCGGCGTACCGCGCGAGCTCGGCGGCGACCTCCTTGCCGGCGTTCTGCGCCGACCGGATCACGACCACGCAGCCACCGCCGAACAGCGACGGCGACGTCAGCGCGGTCAGCTCGCCGGGCGCCAGCGAGGCGGCCTCAACGTCATGCACGTCCCCTTCGAGTTCCACCGTCCCGCCGGCGTTCCCGCCCGGCTCGCCGTTCCCGCCCGGCGGCTCACCCCTCGCGGCCATCCGCGCCGTAGTCACCAGACCCCGGACGGCGCGGTCGACGAGGAACTCCTCCTCGCCGACGATCACGGTGACAGCGGCCGGGGTGGTTTGAGGTGCGGGCGCGCGCATAGGCATCAGTGTCGCACGGCGCGAAGACCCGCGTTCAGGCTCTGCCGCACGGCGTGAAGACCCGCGTTCACGGCGCGAAGACCCACGCGTTCAGGCCCGGCTGGGCGCGGCCTGCCGTTGCCGCTGCCGCGTGCCGTCAGAAGGTGACGGGCTCTCCGCCGCGCCAGACGCGGCGTGGCTGGAGGCCATAGGTCCAGGCGAACGCGCCCTCGTGGTCAGCATCCCAGAGCACCAGGTCGGCGAGCCTGCCGCGGACCATCGCGCCGCGGTCCGGCGCGCGCAGCGCGTGTGCACCGCCGATGGTCGCGGCGCGGAGCGCTTCCGAGACGCTCATTCCCAGGTACGCGACCGCGAGTGAGATCACCAGCGGCATCGACGTTATCCCGCCGCCGCCGGGGGTGTGATCGGAGCCGAGCGCGACGACGACACCCTTGTCGAGCATCGCCCTCACCTGCGGCCGGGCGCCGGTCTGCAGGGCCGTACCCGGGCAGATCACGCCGGCGACTCCACCCCGGGCCAGCGCTGCGACGTCCTCTTCGGTGGCGGCGTGCAGCAGGTCGGCCGAGGCGCAGCCGAGTTCGGCCGCGAGCCGCGCCGCTCCGGTCCGTGACTGGTCGCACGCGTGCAGCCGCGGAAGAAGCCCCGACCGCCGGCCGGCGCTGAGGATCCAGCGCGCCTCATCCTCGGTGAAGCGCCCTTCCTCGCAGTAGACGTCCACGCTGTCCGCGCCGACCGCCGCGGCGTCCACGGACCAGGCGCTGACCGCGTCGATGTAGTCGGCCCGTCGGCCGAAGAACTCGGGCGGAACGGCGTGCGCAGCCAGGAACGTCACGTGCACCCGCGGCATGCCCGGCTCATCCTCCAGTGAGCGGAGCATGCGCACGTCGGCGAGCTCGCCATCACGGGTCAGGTGATAACCGGTCTTCGCCTCGATCGTCGTCGTCCCCGAACGCAGCCAGGCGGCCAGCCGCTCGCGCACACCGTTGCAGAGGGTCCACGGGTCCGTTCCCCTGGTCACCGTGACCGTGGAGGAGATGCCGCCGCCCGCCGCGGTGATCTCCGCGTCGGACAGGCCGCTGGAGCGCATGGCGAGCTCGGCCCACCGGTTGCCCGCGTAGACCGGGTGCGTGTGCGCGTCGATGAGGCCGGGCGTGACCAGACCGCCGCCGAGGTTCTCCACGAGGTCGACGTCGACGATGTCGTCGACGACGCCCGGCACGCTGCGCGGCAGTTCCGAGGCCGGCCCGACCCAGGCGATCCGGTCGTCGCTCGTCAGGATGGCCGCGTTGCTCAGGATCTCGGACCCGGTCCACAGCCGGCCGATGTTGGTCAGCAGGCGGGCGGTCACAGGCATGTCCTCATGCCCGAGCCGAAGCGGGCCCGGAGGGGGACGGACAATTGAGCATGACAGGAACCATGGGTGGCGGTCCCATCCATCATGAGCGGTCACCTGCCATGTTCGTCGGCGTCGGCGCTGACCCTGCGTGCCTGGTGATGCGGGTCGTCCGCTCACGCGCAGTGTGTCAACGCCGTGCGCAAGGCAACCTACATATCGGTTCAGTCACGGTATTGCACCCAGGGGGCTTCATACAAGCCTTTCAGAAAAATGCTCAGCTTTTACCCAGCATCCTGGCCACAAGCCCCAGCGCAACGCCCTGACCTCGGGCGGCGCGGAACGGCGGCAGCCACCCGCACCGCCCCTTAGCTGGGCGGCAGCATCGCTCGGCGGCGCCGGAAGACCACCGCCGGCGCCATCCCAGCGGGATAACGCATTGTTATTTGCGAGCGATTGCATCCACGGCGGCATTACTATGCGTGAGCGAAATCCGAGACGACAGTGAACTGCTCCAGTTCCGCCGCCAGCTCCGGCGGGACGCGCGCCTCGAGGAGCGTGCCGTCCGTTCCGTGCTCAACGGCGAGGACCTCCCCCGCCGCGTGTGCCCGGGCCACCAGGTCGCCGCGGCTGTAGGGCACGACGGCACGGACGCACCGGTCGCGGTCCGGCAATGCCCCCTCGATCGCCGCCCGCAGCTCGTCCAGGCCAGTCTGGGTCTTCGCGGACACGAGCACGCAGCCGGGCTCGCGGCTGCGCAGCGCCTTGATGACCACCGGGTCAGCCTCGTCGGTCTTGTTGATCACCACGATCTCCGGCACGTCGCCCGCGCCGATCTCGGCGAGCACCCCGCGCACCGCCGCGATCTGCGCCTGCGGGTCGGCGTCCGACCCGTCAACCACGTGCATGACCAGATCCGCCTCGGCGGCCTCCTCCAGCGTGGAGCGGAACGCCTCCACGATCTGGTGCGGCAGGTGCCGGACGAAACCCACCGTGTCGGTGAGGGTGAACGGGCGGCCGGCCGGCGTCCGGGCGCGACGCACGGCGGGATCCAGGGTGGCGAACAGCGCGTCCTCCACCAGCACTCCTGCCCCGGTCAGGACGTTGAGCAGGCTGGACTTGCCGGCGTTGGTGTACCCGGCGATCACCACGGAGGGCACCGCGTTCCGCCGCCGGCGGCCGCGCTGCACCTTCCGGCCGGTGGACATGCCGGACAGCTCGCCGCGCAGCTTGGAGATCCGCGTCCTGATCCGCCGCCGGTCGGTCTCGATCTTCGTCTCACCGGGGCCACGGGTCCCGATCCCGCCGCCGCCGGCGACCCGGCCGCCGGCCTGCCTGGACAGCGACTCGCCCCAGCCGCGCAGTCTCGGCAGCATGTACTGCAGCTGCGCGAGCTCGACCTGGGCCTTGCCCTCCCGGCTGCGCGCGTGCTGGGCGAAGATGTCCAGGATCAGCGCCGTGCGGTCGATGACCTTGACCTTCACCACGCCCTCGAGCCGCCGCAGCTGGCTGGGGCTGAGCTCGCCGTCGCAGATCACCGTGTCCGCTTCCGCCGCGGTGACGATCCCGGCCAGCTCGGCGGCCTTGCCCGCACCCACGTAGGTAGCGGGGTCAACCTTGCCGCGCCGCTGGATCAGCCCCTCGAGCACCTGGGATCCGGCCGTCTCCGCGAGCCGGCTCAGCTCGCGCAGCGAGTTCTCCGCGTCGGCCAGGCTGCCGTCGGACCACACGCCGATCAGCACCACCCGTTCCAGCCGTAGCTCGCGGTACTCGACCTCGGTGACGTCGGTCAGTTCGGTGGAAAGCCCCGCCACCCGCCGCAGCGCGTGCCGGTCCTCCAGGTCAAGCTCCCCCGTTGCGGCGGCCGCTTCGGGCCGCTCGCTGAAGGCTGTCGTCATCGTCCTCCAAGCCTCACTGTTCCCCCGATGGTCCCACCATCGGGGGATTCTTTCACCTGAATAACAAGCGGCGGCCCCCGTATGTGCCCGCAGCAGCGGGGGCGAGCACGGCACGGCGATCGGGACCGCAACGATGGAAATCCGTTGTGGCTATAGCCGCATCAGGTTTCCATCGTTGCGGCTATGGCCGTTGCGGCTATGGCGGAGGTGACGCGGGAGGGTTCGGGGCAGCGGGGACGGAGCAGGGACGGGGGGTGGGGGCGGGGACGGGGGGGGGACCCCACGGCCCGCTGTTGCGGGGCAACCCGGGGGCGGGATAGGTGTCCTGTTGATGTGGAAGCTCGCTTCGCGGGGAGCCCGGCACCGGTGACCGACGAGGTTTCGGTGGCGGATTTGTTCAGGGCCCGCTACGCCGAGATGGTGCGGCTGGCGGGCCTGCTCGGCGCTGACGACGCGGAGGATGTGGCGCAGGAGGCGTTCGCACGGCTGCTGTGGCGGCACGCGTCCCTTCGCGATCCCGGTGCTGCCCTGGGCTACGTACGGGCAACCGTTTGCAACCTCACTCGGAACCGGGTCCGCCATCTGCGCGTCGTGCGCCTGCGGACACCGGCGGCGGCTGACGAGGCTTCGTCGGAGCACGCGGCGATCCAGCGGGAAGACCACCGGGAGGTGATCGCCGCGCTGGCCGGGCTGCCCGCCAGACGGCGGGAGGCCATTGTCCTGCGGTACTGGCTCGACCTGAGCGAACGCGAGATCGCCGAGGTGATGGGCGTCTCGCCGGGCACGGTGAAGTCGCAGGTGAGCAAGGGAATGGCGGCCCTGAGCCGCGCCCTGGAGGCACTGGCATGAACGATCTGGAAGACCGGCTGCGGGTGGCGCTGCGGGAACGGGCGGAGGACTTCACCGCCAGCCCGGGCGCCTGGGAGCGTACGGTCGACCGCGCCTGGGGGCCGCGGGCGGCAGAGCCCAGGGGCCGGCCGGTACAGGGCCGGCTGGCAGGGGGCCGACCGGTACGGGGCTCGCTCGGCCGCCTCGCGCCGGCCAGCTTCGCGCCGCTCGCCGCGGCGGCGGCGGTGGTCACCATCGCCGTCGCGCTTGGCGCCGTAACACACCTCACTGGCCGGAACCGGGGCCCGGCCAGCGGCCTGTCGGCGCACGCCGGAGGCTCCGGGAGCGCCGCGGGCGTTACTACGCCGCGGCCTCTCGGCCTCGGCAGCTCGTTCCTTCAGTGGATGCCGCCGAGCACGGCGGTAATTCTGGTGACGCAACCGTACGGCGGGCAGACGATCTCGACGGACTTCTGGTTCGTCCGCGGTACCAACGCGGACCAGATGTGCGCCTACACGGTAAGCAGCCGGCTCGCCAGCCAGCGCGCCGATACGGGCGCCACCAAGGCAGTGCCCGGGATCCGGTGCGGGTACGTGGCCCTGAATCGCGGGCACTTTGCCTCGTGGCTGGGCGGGAACGAGCTGGCGATGAGCGTTTGCCAAGGCGTCGGCATCGCGGCGTGGCAGGTCGTCTCCGTCACCGCCGTGCTGCCCGGGGGACGCCAGGTGCCGGGCGTCGTCACGTCCGGGCGCGGTTTCCGGTACAAGGCCTGGACTGTGGCCTACCCGCAGAAGGACGCGGGCCACACGACGCTGGTGTTTCGCGACGCGGCCGGACACGAGCTCGACCACTTGACGGGTAACTGAGCCGCCCCGGTAACCGGGATCCGCAGCGAGGGGGGAAGGTCGCCCTCGTGGACGACGGTGAGGCGGTGGGTGGCGCGGGTGACCGCGACGTAGAGGTCGTGGCCGCCGTTCGGCGACTGGGCGATGATGCCGGCCGGGTCGGCGAGCACCACCCGGTCGAACTCCAGGCCCTTGGCCTGGGTGACCGTCAGCAGCGCGGCGGGCGAGTCCAGCGCCTCGGGACGGTCGCCGGTAACCGCCCCCGGGAGGGCGGCGGCGAGCTCCGCGACGCGAGCGTCAGCGGTGATCACGGCGAGGCGGCCGCCCGCGTCGGCCATCTCGGCCAGCTCAGCCTCCGCGACCCGCGCAACTTCTGTGGCGAATGGGGTTATAAGGGCGGACGAGGCTGATGTGGCGGCCTCAGGGGCCTGAGGGGCTTCGGGGGCGAGAGAGCTGGGGGCTGGCGTGACGCGTTGTGTGGGGGCTGGTGGGCGGGCCGGTGCGAGGGCTGGTGGGCGGCCCGGTGCGGGGGCTGGTGGGCGGCCCGGTGCGGGGGCTGGTGGGCGGCCCGGTGTGGGGGCTTCAGGGGCGGGAGAGGTCGTGAGGGCTGATGCGGGTGCCGGTGTAACGAGATGGGGGGGGGGGGGGGGGGGGGGGGGGGGGGGTGATGCGGGCACCTGGATGGCGCGAGGGGGCGTGCCCTCGGTGCGGACCGACTCGGGGGGCCGCTGATCGGGCGCGAAGGCGGCGAGCACGCCGGCCGCGACGGCCATGATCTCACCGGGCGTCCGGTAGTTGACGGTCAGCCGCTCCTCGCGGAAGCGGCCCAGCGGGCCGAGCATCTCGGCCCAGGAGCGGGCGCCCGCCGGGGAGCCGGTCTGCGCCACGTCGCCGACGACGGTGAGCGAGCGGGCCGGGTTGCGCCGCAGCACCATCCGCCAGGCCATCGCCGACAGCTCCTGCGCCTCGTCGACGATGACGTGCCCGTACGCCCAGGTCCGGTCGCCGGCGGCGCGTTCCGCCGTGGTCAGCGCCGGGCCGCCGTCCCGGTTCCAGTCGGCCAGCGTCTCCGCGTCCACCATGCCCAGGCCCGCGACGCCGGTGATGTCGAGCACCTCGCGCGCGTACCTCTCCTCCCGGCGGCGTTCCCGCCGCGCGGCGCGGCCCGCGGCGCGTTCGGCCGAGTTGTCGGCGCCGAGCAGTTCCGCCGCCTCGTCGAGCAGCGGCACGTCCGCCACCGTCCAGGCGGCGGGGCTGGCCTGCCGGAGCAGCACCTTCCGTTCGGTATCGCTCAAAAAGGGAGCGGCGCTGGCCAGGGTGGCTTCCTCGGACAGCAGTGCGGCGAGCAGCGTTTCCGGGGTCAGCAGCGGCCACAGCGGGTCGAGCGCGGCGCGGACGGAGGGCTCATCCCAGAGCCGGGCGCGCGCGTACGCCAGGTCCTCGTCGTCGAGGGGACGGCCGAGCTGGCGCGCCTCGGCGCGGGCGAGGTCGCCGAGCATCTCGGTCGCGAACAGCTTCCTCGCCACGTTGTGCGGCTTGCGCAGCGCGCGGGCGCGGTCGCGGGCACGCAGGCTGACCTCCCGCGGCAGGCGGATGATCACGCCGTCGGCGTCGATCTCCAGCTCGGCGGCGCGCTGCCGGTCGCGGACCGCGCGCCTGAGCACCTGCACCATACGCGGGTCGCCCTTGATGACCGCCGCCGGGTCGCTGGCGTCGGTTGCGTGCACACCGGGGTAGAGCTCGCCGACGGTGCGGAGAACCACGTCCGTTTCACCGAGCGACGGGAGAACCTGGCTGATGTAGCGGAGGAACGTGGTGTTGGGGCCGATGATGAGCACGCCACGCCGTTCCAGGGTGCGCCGGTGCGTGTACAGCAGGTACGCGGCGCGGTGCAGCGCGGCCACCGTCTTGCCGGTGCCGGGGCCACCCTGCACGACGAGCACGCCGGGCAGCTCGGAGCGGATCACCCGGTCCTGCTCGGCCTGGATGGTGGCCACGACGTCGGTCATGCGGCCGGTGCGCGCCTGGCTTATCGAGGCGATCAGCATCGCCTCGCCGGACAGGCCCTGCCTGTCCTCCTCGCTCAGCCGGCTGAGGTCGAAGACCTCGTCGTCGACGCCGGTGACCGTGCGGTTTCTCGTATAGATATGCCGGCGGCGGACAAGGCCGGCCGGGCTTTTCGGGGTGGCCGCGTAAAACGGGCGCGCGGCGGGGGCACGCCAGTCGATGAGCTTGAGCTCGTATTCGTCGTTTCGCAGCCCGATCCGGCCGATATACAGCGTGTCGCCGGCGGTGTCGTCGGTGCGGCCGAATACCAGGCCGCGTTCGGTGCCCTCGAGCTGGGCCAGCCGTCTGGCGAGTTCGGCCGCCGAGATGTCGCGCTCCAGCCGTGCCTGGTGCGTGCCGCCGGCGCCGCCCCGCGCCTCGACCTCGCGCAGTGCCTCCTGGCTGCGGGTTCGCGCCTGGTCGAGGAGGCCGTAGAGCATGCTGACGTATGCCTGCTCGTGGGCGGCCGCGTCCTCGCGGGCGGCCGCTTTCCTGGCCGCGGGGTCCGGCTCGCCTTCGGCGTCTCCGGGCGCGTCCATGGGCGCGTCCGCGGGGGCCGCGTTTACCGAACCGCCGTTCGGGGAGCCGGTTTGACCAAATACCATATTTTCTGATATACTTTCCATGGCAGAATTTCTGGCATTTTTTTATGCCTTGCGGGACTTGCCACAGCTTAGCACGGGCGGCGACCCTTACGTTCCGTCGCATTTTGCGTCTCCCACTCATGATCGCGGATCGGACGACACTATTTCCGGTGCCTTTTGATCCGCCATCCTCGCTGGGCACGCGGCGGCCGAGGGACCCATGGAAGGCTCGGCTCGCGGTGCCTAGGATGTAGTGCAACCTCAAGGAGGAGCCAGACATGCCTGGAACTGAGCGCGTGGAAATCACCGGGCCCATCGCCGAACGGTACGACGAGATCCTCACCCCGGAGGCGCTCAGCCTCATCGCGGACCTGCACGCCGAGCTCGCCGAACGCCGGTCCGAACTCCTCGCGGCACGCCGGCGCCGGCAGGCGGCGCTGTCCTCCGGGGCCATGCTCGACTTCCTGCCGGAGACCCGGGAGATCCGCGAGGACGCCTCGTGGCGCGTCGCTCCCCCGGCCTCCGGGCTGGAGGACCGCCGCGTCGAGATCACCGGGCCGACGGACAAGAAGATGACGATCAACGCGCTCAACTCGGGCGCGAACATCTGGCTGGCCGACTTCGAGGACGCCAACACGCCCCTGTGGGACAACATGATCACCGGGCAGCTCAACCTGAGGGACGCGCTGGGCAGGGCGATCGACTTCACGTCGGCCGACGGCAAGAGCTACGCGCTGCTGCCCGACGACCAGCTCGCCACGATCGTGGCGCGGCCGCGCGGCTGGCACCTCGAGGAGAAGCACATCCTGATCGGCGGGCGGCGCGCCTCCGGCAGCCTGGTCGACTTCGCGCTGTACATGACGGCCTCGGCGCGCAGGCAGATCGAGAAGGGCAAGGGCCCGTACTTCTACCTGCCGAAGATCGAGAGCCACCTCGAGGCCCGGCTGTGGAACGACGCGTTCGGCCTCGCGCAGGACGCGCTCGGCATTCCCCGCGGCACGATCCGCGCCACGGTGCTGATCGAGACGATCCCGGCCGCGTTCGAGATGGACGAAATCCTGTGGGAGCTGCGGGATCACTCGGCGGGCCTGAACGCCGGCCGCTGGGACTACCTGTTCAGCGTGATCAAGAAGTTCCGCACCAGGGGCCGCGAATTCGTGCTGCCCGAGCGCAACTCGGTGACGATGACCGCGCCGTTCATGCGCGCCTACACGGAGCTGCTCGTGCGGACCTGCCACAAGCGCGGCGCGCACGCGATGGGCGGCATGGCGGCGTTCATCCCAAGCCGGCGTGACCCGGAGGTCAACGAGAAGGCGCTCGCCAAGGTCCGCGAGGACAAGACGCGGGAGGCCGGCGACGGGTTCGACGGCTCCTGGGTCGCGCATCCCGACCTCGTGGCCATCTGCAAGGAGGTCTTCGACGGCGTGCTCGGCTCGCGGCCGAACCAGCTCGGCAAGCTCCGCGAGGACGTGTCGGTGACGGCGGAAGACCTGCTCGCGGTGTCGAAGACGCCCGGGGTCATCACCGAGGCCGGGCTGCGGAACAACATCAGCGTCGCCCTGCAGTACCTCGCCACCTGGCTGGGCGGCAACGGCGCCGTGGCGATCTTCAACCTGATGGAGGACGCGGCGACCGCCGAGATCTCCCGGTCCCAGGTCTGGCAGTGGGTGCACAACGACATCGCGCTCGATGACGGGCCGGTGGTGACGAAGGACCTGGTGGAGCAGCTCATCGACGAGGAGCTGACGAAGATCCGTTCCGCGGCCGGTGACGCGTTCGACACGGCGCGGTACGGGCAGGCGGTCGCGCTGTTCACGGAGGTCGCCCTCGCCGACGCCTTCGCCGAGTTCCTGACGATTCCCGCGTACGAGCGGATGCCGTGACGGGCTGCCGCCGCGTGCCGTGACGGAGGTGGGCTGATGACCGAGGCACTGACCATCGAGGGGCTGGTTCCGCGGCTGGCGGCGATCGCGGGCCGGGAGAACGTCATCACCGACCCGCTCGAGCTGCGCACCTACGAGTGCGACGGGCTCACGTCGCATCGTGCGGTCCCCGCGCTCGTGGTCCTGCCGGCGACCGCCGAGGAGACGGCGGCGATCGTCGCTCTTTGTGCGGCCGCCGGTGTGCCGTTCGTGGCGCGCGGCAGCGGCACCGGCCTGTCCGGCGGCGCGCTGCCGCGCGAGGACGGCGTGCTCATCGTGATGTCCCGGATGCGGCGGATCATCGAGATCGATCCGGTGTCGCGGCGGGCGGTGGTCGAGCCGGGCGTGACCAACCTGTCGGTGAGCAAGGCGGCCGCGCCGTACGGCCTGTTCTACGCGCCCGACCCCTCCAGCCAGGTGATCTGCTCGGTGGGCGGGAACGTCGCGGAGAACTCCGGCGGCGCGCACTGCCTCAAGCACGGGTTCACCGTGCACCATGTCACCGGCCTGGAGATTGTCACGCCGTCCGGGGAGCTGACCTGGCTGGGCGACGGCACCGGCGTGGTTTCCGGGTATGACCTGGTCGGCGCGTTCATCGGGTCGGAGGGCACGCTCGGCATCGCCACGAAGATCGTTGTGAAGCTCACGCCGCTGCCGGAGGCCGTACACACGCTGCTCGCCGCGTACCCGACGATGGCCGCGGGCGGCGCCGCGGTATCCGGGATCATCGCGGCCGGGATCGTGCCGGCGGCGATCGAGATGATGGACGCGCTGTCCATCGAGGCGGCGGAGGCCGCGGTGGCCTGCGGTTACCCCGAGGGAGCCGGGGCGGTGCTGATCGTCGAGCTCGACGGGCCCGCGTCCGAGGTGGAGGCCGAGGTCGGATGCGTACGGTCTCTTTGCATGAAGGCCGGGGCCACCGAGATCAGGGCGGCCGACGACGCGGCGCGGCGGGCGGCCATCTGGGCCGGGCGGAAATCGGCGTTCGCGGCCGTCGGGCGGATCAGCCCGTCGTTCATCGTGCAGGACGGCGTGGTGCCGCGCACCGCGCTGGGCGCGGTGCTGGGCAGGATCGCGTCGCTGTCCGCCGACGCCGGCATCCGGGTGGCGAACGTGTTCCACGCCGGGGACGGCAACCTGCACCCGCTGGTGCTGTACGACGACGGCTCCTCGGCCGAGGCGGAGGCGGCCGAGGTGCTGTCCGGCGCGATCCTCGACACGTGCATCGAGTACGGCGGCTCGATCACCGGCGAGCACGGCGTCGGGGTGGACAAGTCGCGGTACATGCCGAAGATGTTCGACGCGGACGACCTGGACACCATGCAGCTCGTGCGGTGCGCGTTCGACCCGGCGAGCCTGTGCAACCCCGGCAAGGTGTTCCCGACGCCCCGGCTGTGCGGCGAGGTCCCGGGCGCCCGCCGCGGGACGCATCCCGCCGTAGCCGCCGGACAGGCGGAGCTGTTTTTATGGTTTACCGAACGGGCGGTGGTGCTTCCCTCAGCTCGCCTAGCTCGCCCGTGCGCGCTGCGGGGCGCTTCGTCCCTGGGCGCGCGGGGCGCTTCGCCTCCGGGCGCGGGGGGCGCTTCGGCGGCGCGGCCCTCGCGCCGCGCTTCGGCGGCGCGGCGCCCGGGCGGCGTTCCCCCGGCGCGGCACGTGTACGGCACGTGCGCGGCACGGCACGTGCGGGGCGCTTCCCCGACGCGGCGCGTGCCCTCCTTCCCGCGCCGAACATCTCCATCCGCGCATCACACATACCAAGCGACTCACAGCTCCCGCCGCACACCCCCGTCACCGCCACATCCGTATCAGTGGCCCCAGGGCCCATGATCACGGATGTTTTGGTGTCGTATACGGCCCCTAATTTCCACGACGCCTCAGCAGCGCACTTTTGGCGGAAATCGCGGGTCCGCGAGGGGTGCAGCCCGCGCGAGGAGGGTGGCTGGTGAGGCTGATGGGCGGCGGTGCGCAAAATGTGCTGCTGGCGGGGCTGGCGCTTGGCGGCGGCCTGGCGGGGCTGGGGCTTGGCGGGAGGCTGGCGGGGCTGGGGAGTGGCGAGGGGCTGGCGGAAGCGA
>Ga0213875_10001718_pt1 | contig 13748 bp, 12 predicted proteins | sample BarmaccomBMRX_R8_FD_160105 | JGI IMG/M metagenome (GOLD analysis project Ga0213875, IMG submission 160105) | Root-associated microbial communities from Barbacenia macrantha in rupestrian grasslands, the National Park of Serra do Cipo, Brazil - RX_R8 | ecosystem: Host-associated > Plants > Roots... | reverse complement strand
CATGACCGCATCGCGCCCGAGCTCGCGGACCGTCTGGGCGGCGTGGACGCAGCAGTAGTCGAACTCGATCCCCTGGCCGATCCGGTTGGGCCCCGAGCCGAGGATGACGATGGCCGAGCGATCCGAGCGCCGGATCTCGTGCGCGGGGCCGCGCGGCCCCGCGCGCTCCCAGCCGGAGTAGTAGTACGGCGTCTGCGCGGCGAACTCGGCGGCGCAGGTGTCGACGGACTTGTAGGTCCGCTCGCCGGTGAACGGGTATCCGTCCCGCCCGGCGCCGGGGCTCCCGGCGGCGACGAGCGCGGCCAGCTCGTGCAGGAACCAGGGGTCGATGCTCGTCGCCCGGCGCAGGTCCCCGATCGCGATCCCGCGGCGCAGCGCCTCGAGCAGGTGGTCGTAGCGCTCGGCGCCGGGCACCTCGAGGAGCGCGAGCAACGCCGCGTCGTCGGCTGGCGAGACCGCCGGGGTGTCGAGCTCGCGGGAGCGCAGCGCCTTGGCGAACGCCTGCTGGAAGGTCCGGCCGATCGCCATCGCCTCCCCCACCGACTTCATGTGGGTCGTCAGGTCGGGCTCGGCGCCGGGGAACTTCTCGAACGCGAACCGGGGCCACTTGACGACGCAGTAGTCGATCGCGGGCTCGAAGCTCGCGGGCGTCGCCCGGGTGATGTCGTTGGGGATCTCCTGCAGCGTGTAGCCGACCGCGAGCCGGGCGGCGATCTTGGCGATCGGGAACCCGGTCGCCTTGCTCGCCAGCGCGCTCGAGCGCGACACGCGCGGGTTCATCTCGATGACGACGATCTCGTCGGTGGCCGGGTTGACCGCGAACTGGACGTTGGAGCCACCGGTCTGCACCCCCACGGCGCGGATGACCGCGATCGCCTGGTCGCGCAGCGCCTGGTACTGCCGGTCGGTCAGCGTCTGCTGGGGAGCGACGCAGACGCTGTCGCCGGTGTGCACGCCCATCGGATCGAGGTTCTCGATCGAGCAGACGATCACGACGTTGTCGGTGTGGTCGCGCATCACCTCGAGCTCGAACTCGCCCCAGCCGAGCACCGACTCCTCGAGCAGGACCTGGCCGATCGGCGAGGCGCTCAGCCCCGCCTGAACGATCCGCTCGAGCTCGGCCTCGGCGCGCACCACGCCGCCGCCCGTGCCCCCGAGCGTGAAGGCGGGGCGCACGATGAACGGCAGGCCGAGCTCGGACAGCGCGGCGTGGGCATCGCGCAGGCTCGAGGCGATCACCGACCGCGGCACCCGCAGACCCGCCGAGGTCATCGTCTCGCGGAAGCGCTCGCGGTCCTCGGCGCGGTCGATCGCCTCGTGGTCGGCGCCGATCAGCTCGACGCCGTAGCGCGCGAGCACCCCCGTCTCGTGCAGCTCCTTGGCGAGGTTCAGCGCCGTCTGGCCCCCGAGCGTCGGCAGCAGCGCGTCGGGCCGCTCGCGCTCGATCACCTGGGTCACCGGTCCGAGCGCCAGCGGCTCGACGTAGGTCACCGAGGCGACCTCGGGGTCGGTCATGATCGTCGCCGGGTTGGAGTTGACGAGCACCACCTCGTAGCCCTCGGCCTCGAGCACCCGGCACGCCTGCGTGCCCGAGTAGTCGAACTCGGCCGCCTGGCCGATGACGATCGGCCCCGAGCCGAGCAGCAGGATCTTGCGGATGTCGTCGCGGCGGGGCATACCTACGCGGCCGTCGCGCTCGCGGTGATCTCGGCCACGAAGCGGTCGAACAGGTAGCGGGCGTCGTGCGGCCCCGGTCCGCCCTCGGGGTGGTACTGGACGGTGGCGCCGGGAACGTCGCGCAGCGTCAGCCCCTCGACGGTGCGGTCGTAGAGGTTGATGTGGGTCAGCTCGGCGACGCCGACGTCGGTCTGCCAGCGCACCGGCTCATCCGCGGGGATCGTGCGCGCCCCCCCGGGCCCGAGCACCGCGAAGCCGTGGTTCTGGCTCGTGATCTCGGTGCGGCCCGTGGTCAGGTCCTTGACCGGATGGTTGGCGCCATGGTGGCCGAAGGGCAGCTTGTAGGTCTGAAGGCCCACCGCCTGGCAGAGCAGCTGATGGCCGAGGCAGATCCCGTACACCGGCAGCCGGCCGACGAGCTGGCGCACGGTGTCGACGATCGCGCCGAGCGCGCCGGGATCGCCGGGCCCGTTGGCCAGGAAGATCGCGTCGGGATCCGCGGCGGTCAGCTGCGCGGGTGCGTGGCCGCAGGGATGCAGCTCGACCGTCGCCCCCCGGGCGCGCAGGTTCTCGACGATCGAGCGCTTGACCCCGGTGTCGATGATCGCGATCCGCGGGCCGGCGGTCCCGCCGGTCGGCGCCAGCACGAGCGTCCGCTCCCGGGTCACCGTGGCGGCGAGGTCGCGCCCGGTCATCTCGGGCTCGGCGTCGATCAGCGCTCGCGCCCGCGACTCGGGCGTCGCCGCCGGAAACAGGCCGCCGCGCATCGCCCCGCGGTCGCGCAGATGGCGGACGAGCGCACGCGTGTCCAGATCGGTGGCCGCCGGCACGCCGGCGCCGGCGAGCCAGCTCAGCCATCCCTGTTCGGCGCCGGGCGCGTCGTCGCGATCGACGGCGGCGCGCATGATCGCCGCGCGGGCGTGGATCCGGTCGGACTCCATCGCCTGCGGGCTGACGCCGTAGTTGCCGATCTGCGGGTAGGTGAACACGATCAGCTGGCCGGCGAAGCTCGGGTCGGTCATCGCCTCCTGGTAGCCGGTCATCGAGGTCGTGAACACGAGCTCGCCGACCGCGGCGGCATCGGCGGCGCAGGCGAGACCGTCGAACCGGGTGCCGTCGGCCAGCAGCACGTAGGCGGACGGCGAGCTCATCGGCGCCCCGTCGCGGCGGCCTGCGGCGCGGGGACCGGCCGGCGATGGACGACCGCGCCCCGCGCGACGGTCAGCAGCACCCGCCCGCTCAGCGTCCGGCCCGCGAAGGCGCAGTTCGAGGACCGGCTGACGTAGCCGTCGCCCCCGACCTCCCAGCGCGCCTCGAGGTCGACGAGGCACAGGTCGGCGGGCTCGCCGGGCGCGATCCGCGGCGTGAACAGCCCGTACAGCCCCCCGCCGGCGGTCATCCGCTCGACGAGCGTCCCCAGCGCGAGCTCCCCCGTCCGCACGAGGTCGGTGTACAGCGCCGCGAACGCCGTCTCCAGCCCCGTCGTGCCCATCGGCGCCTGCTCGAAGGGCACCTCCTTCTCGTGCGGGGCGTGCGGCGCGTGGTCGGTGGCCACGCAGGCGATCGTTCCGTCGCGCAGCGCCTCGACGAGCGTGCGGCGATCGGCCTCGGCGCGCAACGGGGGGTTCATCTTGAAGCGACTGTCGAGCGAGCGGACCGCATCGTCGGTCAGGCAGAGGTGGTGGGGCGAGGCCTCGCCGCTGACCCGCGCGCCGTCCTGGGCGGCGGCGCGCAGTGCCCGCACCGACTCGGCGCAGGAGAGATGCTGAAAATGCACGCGCGCGTCCTCGTAGCGAGCCAGGGCGGCGTCGCGGGCGACCATCGTCGACTCCGAGACCGAGGGGATCCCGGTCATCCCGAGCCGCGCCGAGACCGCGCCCTCGTGCATGACCCCGTCGCCCGACAGCTCCGGGTCCTCCTCGTGCAGGGCGACGATCCCGCCGCACAGCCGCTGGTAGCGCAGCGCCTTGCGCAGCATCCCCGCCGAGACGATGGGCTTGCCGTCGTCGGTGAAGCCGATCGCGCCGGCGTCGCGCAGCTCGGCCATCTCGGTCAGCTCCTCGCCGCGCAGCCCGAGCGTGATCGCGGCCAGGAAGCCGACCGGGACCCGGGCCCGCTGCCGGGCCTCGGCGACGAGCGAACCGAGCACCGCGGCGCAGTCGACCGGCGGCGCCGTGTTCGGCATCGCCACGACCGCGCAGAACCCGCCGGCCGCCGCGGCCGCGGTGCCGGTCGCGATGTCCTCCTTGTATTCCTGGCCGGGGGTCCGCAGATGCACGTGGGGGTCGACGAAGGCCGGAAACAGATGCCGACCGGCGGCGTCGAGCGTCTCGCCATCCGGCGGCTCGTCGAGCGTCCCGGGATCGCCGAGCTCCGCGATCGCGCCGTCGCGGACGAGCACGTCGCGGGGACCGTCGAGCCCCTCGCGGGGGTCGACGAGGTGGGCGCCGCGGACGAGCAGCTCGGCCGCGGGCGCCGGCGCGGCGAACAGCCGCTCGCCATGGCTCGCGGCCGTCACGGCGCCGCCGGGCTCGGCGAGCCGACGAGCAGCTCGTAGAGGACCGCCATCCGCACCGCGACCCCGGCCTTGACCTGCTCGCCGATGAGGGCCTGCGGAGAGTCGATCGTCGCCGCCGAGAGCTCCACCCCGCGGTTGACCGGCCCCGGGTGCATGACGAGCTGCCCCGGCGCGAGGCGGCGATCGTTGATCTGATAGCGGGCGACGTACTCGCGCAGCGAGGGCACGAAGGACTCGGTCATCCGCTCGTGCTGCATTCGCAGCACGTACACGACGTCGGCCTGCTCGAGGCGCTCGAGCGTTGGGGTGGCGGCGCACCCGAGCGCCTCGATGTCGCGCGGGATGAGCGTCGGCGGCCCGGCGACCGTCACCCGGGCGCCCATCCGCGTGAAGGCGAGGATGTTCGAGCGCGCGACCCGGGAGTGGGTCACGTCGCCGACGATCCAGATCTCGACCCCGTCGAGCGATCCGAGCCGCCGGCGCAGGGTGAAGACGTCGAGCAGCGCCTGGGTCGGATGCTCGTGCTTGCCGTCGCCGGCGTTGACGACCGCGGCGTCGGTCCAGCCGGCGACGAGCTGCGCGGCCCCGGCGTGCGGCGAGCGGATGACGATCGCCGCCGGGTCGTAGGCCGACAGCGTCTGCACGGTGTCCTTCAGCGACTCGCCCTTGTCGACGCTGGAGCCGGCCGAGCGGATGTTGACGAGGTCGGCGGAGAGGCGCTTGGCGGCGAGCTCGAAGCTCGAGCTCGTCCGGGTCGAGGCCTCGTAGAAGAGGTTGACGATCGTCCGCCCGCGGAGCGCCGGGACCTTCTTGATCTCGCGGCCGGCGACCTCGGCGAAGGACTCGGCGCGATCGAGGATTCGCTCGATGTCGGCGCGGGTGAGGTCGTCGATCGAGATGAGATGGCGCTGGGAGGCGCCGGCCGGGGTCGTCCCCGGGGGGTCGCCGGCGGCGCTGGTGGGGCGCGTGGCGCTGGTGGCGGTGATCGCGGAGCTCATGCGGCGGCTCCGATCCCGGGCCTCGCCGCGGGCCCGATCGTGACCTCGTCGACGCCGTCGACCTCCCGCACGCGGACGTTGACCCGCTGCTCCTGCGAGGTCGGGATGTTCTTGCCGACGTAGTCGGGGCGGATCGGGAGCTCGCGGTGGCCGCGGTCGACGATGACCGCGAGCTGCACCCGGGCCGGGCGCCCGTAGTCGAAGACGACGTCGATCGCGGCCCGGACGGTGCGTCCCGTGTAGAGGACGTCGTCGACGATGACGATCGTGCGACGGTCGACCGGGAAGTCCAGCTCGGTCGCGTGCACGACGGGACCGCCCCCGCGCGTGCTCAGGTCGTCGCGGTAGAAGGCGATGTCGACCGAGCCGAGCGGCACCGCCGACTCGAGCAGCTCGCTGGTCAGGGCGTGCAGCCGGCGCGCGAGGTGGGCGCCGCGGCGGTGGATGCCGACGAGCGCGACGTCGCCGTCGGGGTTCTTCTCCACGATCTCGTGGGCGATCCGCACGAGCGTGCGGCGCAGATCATCGTGACCGAGGACGGTCGTCGGTTCCAACATCGCTCCTTCCTGGCCTCGCGGGACCGGGTTAAAGGGGCCGGGCGAACTGTGTCGCGAGCGTAGCAACGCATCCGGCGACCGCCGCTGACGTTGCGTCGTCCCCGGCTGCGCTAGTGCCCCCGTCGGCAAGTCGTGCGGCACCGAGAGCGCTTACTGGCGGATGCCGGGCGAGGACGCAGAAGTCGACGTGTAGCAGCGCTACACGAGACTTCGAGGACAGCCGGACGACGCGAGCGCGGCCCGTCAGGCGAGGCCGGATGCCGAGCGGGCCGCAGGCTCGCGCCGGTGCCGCCAGGGAGTGCTCGAATGCCGCAGGACTTGCCGACGGGGGCACTAGGTCGGCTCCCAGCGCAGGAGGCTGGGCGGCCCGCGCTCGGCGAACGGGATCTCGATCGTGTCGAAGTCCCGCGGGATGACCGTCGGCTCGAACACCGCGCGCGCCTCATCGCGCAGCAGCCCGAACGGGTGGCGCGTGGAGACGTGGGTGAGCGCGAGCATCCTGACCTCCGCGGCGCGGGCGACCTCCGCGGCCTGGCGCGCGGTGGAGTGGCCGTTGTCGGCGGCACGGGCGCGCTCCTCCTCGGCGAATGTCGCTTCGTGGACGAGCACGTCGGCGCCGTGCGCGGCGATCTGCAGTGTCTCGGATGGCCGGGTGTCGCCGGAGAGCACGAGCTTGCGTCCGGGCCGGCGCGGGCCCATGACATCGGCGGGCGTGACTCCCCGAACCGTCTCGCCGCGCTGCACGCGACCGAACTCGGGGCCGGGGGCAAGGCCCATGGCGACCGCCGCCCCGGGGTCAAACGCGCCGGGTCGCTCGTCCTCGAACAGCACGTAGCCGAACGCCGGACCGCGATGCGACACCGTCACCGGCGCGATCCGATAGCCGTCGCGCTCCAGCACGTCGCCGCTCGCCAGCTCGGCGATCGTCAGCTCGAACCCGACCCGGCCGGCCATCGCCATCACGAGCGTGAGCAGCCGCCGCAGCCCGGCCGGGCCGTAGATCGTCAGCGGCCGCTCACGCCCGCGCAGGTCGAAGGTCTTCAGCATTCCGGGCAGTCCGAGCCAGTGGTCGGCGTGGAAGTGGGTGAGGAGGATCTCGGTCAGATCGGTGAGCCCGACCGAGGCGACGAGCTGGCGCTGCGTCCCCTCGCCGCAGTCGAACAGGATCTGATCGCCGCCGCGGCGTACGAGGATCGCCGGCAGGCCCCGCCGGCTCGTGGGCACCGAGCCGGCGGTGCCGGCGAAGAAGACCGAGAGCTCCATCGCGCAGCGGAGTCTGCCATCGCAGCGGACGGCCTCAATCGAGAGCGATCAGCTCGAACGCCAGCGCGCCGTCCCGCGCGCGCGCCAGACCCATCGTGTGATGCGCCGCGCGCCGTCGCTCGGTCGGGCTGCCGGGGTTGAAGATCTGAAACCCGTCGTGGGCGCGCTCGTGCAGCGGCAGGTGCGAGTGGCCGAAGACGACCGCGTCGACCTCCGGGAACCGGCGGCGCAGGCGCTCCAGCCGCCCCCGTGCGGGTCCCGCATCATGGACGATCGCCAGCCGCGCGCCGTCGGCGTTCACGGTCGCGCTCCCCGGGAGCGCCGCGGTCGTCGCGGCGTCATCGACGTTGCCGTGGACCGCGACCACCCGCGGGCCGAGGGCGCTCAGCTCCCGCAGCGTCGTCAGCGTGCTCAGGTCGCCGGCATGGACGATGAGGTCGGCCTGCCGGCACCGGCGCAGGCATTGATCGGGCAGGCGCCGCGTCCCCCTCGGCAGGTGGGTGTCGGCGATGATCGCGATCTCCACGGTAAGCTCCTTCCCGATCTCGAGCGCCCGTAGCTCAGGGGATAGAGCGTCCGCCTCCGGAGCGGAAGGTCGCAGGTTCAAATCCTGCCGGGCGTGCTCGGTCCCGGTCTCGCGGCAGACGCGGTGCCGCGGGCTGGACCCGCGGACGCACAGGCCCGATCATCTCGAGCGATGCCAGCACCCCCTCCGGCCAGGGATCCGTCGTTGCACGAGCTGATCGCCCGTGAGTTCGGGGGCCGGGTCCGCGGCGTGCTCAACGCGCCGAGCGTCGGCGTGCCGCCCGCGTGCGCGCTGCGCGCGCTCCGGGCCGCGACCGAGCGCTGGGCGGCCGGAGCCGCGCAGCCGGCCGACTACGACGCCGACGTCGAACGGACGCGGGCGAGCTTCGCGCGGATCTGCCGCGTGCCCACGACCGCGGTCAGCCTCGGGGCCCAGGTCTCCTACTTCGTCGGGCTCGTCGCGAGCTCGCTTGCCCCCGGCGCTGAGGTTGTGGCCTACGAGCGCGACTTCGCTTCGGTCCTATTCCCGTTCCTGGCCCGCGGCGACCTGAGGGTGAAGATGCTCGACGACGTCGACGCCCTGCCCGACGCGATCACGCCCCGGACGGCGCTCGTCGCCGTCAGCGCGGTACAGTCCGCCGACGGCCGCACGGCCCCGCTGCAGGAGATCCGTCGGGCGGCGCGCGCGTCGGGGACGATGACCCTCGTCGACACCACCCAGGCGGCGGGCTGGTTGCCGCTCGACGCGGGCGGGTTCGACGTCACCGTCTGCGCCGCCTACAAGTGGCTTCTGTGCCCGCGGGGCGTCGCCGCGATGACGATCGCGCCGGAGCGCATCGACTGGCTGCGGCCGCTCGCCGCCGGCTGGTATGCGGGCGAGAACCCGTGGACCTCGGTCTACGGACCGCGGATGGAGCTCGCGAGCGACGCGCGCCGGTTCGACGTCTCCCCCGCCTGGATGTCGTTCACCGGCGCGGCCCCCGCGCTCGAGCTGATCGAACGGCTCGGCGTCGAGCGGATCCACGCGCGCGTCCTCGCCCTGGCCAACGGGGTCAGAGACCGGCTCGGGCAGGCACCGGACGCGTCGCCGATCCTCTCGCTCCCGGCCCCGGGGGCGGCCGAGCGCCTCGCCGCCGCGGGGATCTCCTGCGCCGTGCGCGCCGGCCGTGCTCGCGTCGGGTTGCACTTCTACAACGACGAGGAGGATTCCGACCGGCTCGTGTCCGCGGTCCTGGCGCCGTCGCTCAGCGGGCAATGACCGCGAGCCTGCGCCGAGCGCCAGGCACGCCGCAGCGAGGTCTGACCGAGGCCGGCGCACGATGCCCGGCCGGTCGATGACGCGCTGCCGGACGGCGGCGGCGTCAGCGCCCGCCACCGAGACGTTCGATCACCGTGCCGCCGCATCCCGGAGGGATGATCCCGCCCTCGAGGGGTGGTCGCCCAGTGAGTGCGGATGACCGCGGGCGCGCTCACCGGGATCGAATGGGGACCCGCCGGAGCGATCACCCCCTGGACCGGTCTGGAACGTCAGCGGGAGGGCCAGCAGGGTGAGCATGTTGGCCGCCATCCCCGGGACGGGAGGGGTGACGCGACATCCGGCGGCGGCGCCGCCGCCGTGAGTCGTACAACCCCCGTTTTCCGGGGGTCAGACGACATCGGCCGGCAAGCAGACCCATCAGAGTCGCGGCGCCCCCACCGAGGTGCAAGGGCCCTCCCGAGTCGCGGCGCCCCCACCGAGGTGCGGGGCCCTTCAGAGTCGCGGCGCCCCCACCGAGGTGCGGGGGCGGCCCTCCCTCGGAGCGGCAGACGCGCTCCGGCGATTCGCGCGCCTGGAGCGGATGGCCGCCAACCCTGGCCGCGGGCGCCCAGCGGGAGCGGATGAAGGTCCGCAGGGACGACCCTTCCCGGGACCGTCTGCCCGTTCCGGAAGCGGCGAGACGCGCGCGGCACACCACTGTCCCGCGGAGACCGGGCGCGGCGCCGCGGCGGCTCAGATCGGGCGCGGGTCGGGGCTCGGCGGCTCGGGCGGCCCGGGCTCGGGCCCGGGACTCGGGGGCGCCGGGTCGGGGCCTGGGCTCGGCGGCCCGGGCTCGGGCCCGGGACTCGGGGGCGCGGGGTCGGGGCCGGGGCTCGGCGGCGCGGGGTCGGGGGTCGGGCTCGGCGGCGCGGGCGCCGGGGTCGGATCGCCGGGTCCGGGCAGCACGTCGGCGCAGCACATGCCGGAGGGCTACCCGGTTAGCTCGCTCCCGCCACGGGTATGTCGCCCCCGATGAAGCTGCTCGTCCTCACCAGCGAGCCGATCACCGCCGACCAGCTGCGCGACGTGCTGCCCGACGGGACCGAGCCGCAGGACGCCGAGGTCATGGTCGTCGCGCCGGCGCTGCACAAGAACGCGCTGCGCTTCTGGGTCTCCGACGCCGACGACGCGATCGAGCGCGCCGACGAGGTCCGGCGCCAGAGTGTCGAGCAGCTCGGCGACGAGGGCGTCTCCGCGGCGGCGGACACTGGCGAGAGCGACCCCGAGGACGCCGTCGAGGACGCGCTCAAGACGTTCGCCGCCGACCACATCGTCGTCTTCACCCACGCCGCGTCCGAGCAGCGCTATCGCGAGGACGTCGACTCCGGCGAGCTGCGTGAGCGCTTCGGCATCCCGGTCACCATGGCGCGGCTGCCCGCGAGCTAGTCGCCCTGGCGAGCGAGCCGGCTCGCGAGCGACGCGGCGTTGGCCGGCGCGAAGCCGCTCCAGTCGTTGTTGAAGTAGGCGTACACCGTGTCGCGGCGCCGCCACTGGGCGATGCGCCGCGCCCACGTCTCAAGCTCTGTCGCCGAGTAGTTGCCGTCCCGCCCGCGCGCACCATAGTGAAAGCGCACGAAGCGCCAGCTCGCGGTCGCCGCATGGGTCTGGAACGGTCGCTGGGGATGGTCGCCGATCGTGAGCGCGACGTCGTGCGCTCGCAGCGCCCGCATCACCGCGGGCGCGAACCAACTCGGATCGCGGAACTCGATCGTGTGTCGCCCCGCGGGAAGCGCGTGCAGCCAGGCGTGCAGGCGCGCGTCGTCGCGGCGGAAGGTGGCCGGCAGCTGCCACAGCACCGGCCCGAGCCGTCCCGCCTCGATCAGCGGTTCGATCCGCTCGAAGAACCGTCCGACGCCCCGGTCGAGGTCGGTGAGCCGGCGGATGTGGGTCAGATAGCGGCTCGCCTTGACCGCGAAGAGGAACTCCACCGGCGTCTGCCTGACCCACTCGGCGACCGCGTCGCGACGGGGGAGGCGGTAGAAGGTCGTATTGACCTCGACGGTGTCGAACTGCTCGGCGTAGCACTCCAGCCAGCGCCGCCGCGCAAGCCGCTGCGGATACAGGCGGCCGCGCCAGTCGTCGTAGTTCCAGCCCGAGCAGCCGATGCGTGTCTCGGTCATCGTCGGGGTAGTCAAGCGCGATCAGCCTCTTCGACGAGCAACCGTTCGCGCCCGTCCCGGATCACCCGAGCCTGAGCTCGCTGCGCGAGGCCCTGCCCGAGTGCCACGCCTGCGAGCTCTGGGAGCACGCCACCCAGCCGGTCATGGGCGAAGGACGGAAGGCCTCGCGCCTGATGCTCGTCGGCGAGGCGCCCGGAGACCAGGAGGACATCGAGGGCGCGCCGTTCGTCGGACCGGCAGGCCGGCTGCTCGACGAGGCGCTGCAGCGCGCGGCCATCGACCGCCGCGACGCCTATGTCACCAACGTCGTCAAGCACTTCCGCTACCGGGCCCGCGGCAAGCGCCGGATCCACCAGACCCCTGAGCGCATTCACGTCGCCGCGTGCCGGCCATGGTTCGACGCCGAGCTGAAGGTCGTGGCGCCCGAGGCGCTCGTCTGCCTCGGCGCCACCGCCGGTCAGGCGCTGCTCGGCTCCCACGTGCGCGTCGGGCGCGACCGGGGGCGGGAGATGGACTCCGACCTGGCGCCGCTCGTCTCGCTGACCGCGCACCCCTCCTCGATCCTCCGCGCCGATGCGGCGGAGCGAGACGCCGCCATGGAGCAGTTCGTCGCCGATCTGTCGCGCGTCGGCGCCTGGATGGATCGCCGCCGCTCGGCCGCCGCGGATTAGAATCCCCGCACGGCGCTCCCTGGCCTTCCGCACGCGAGCCGATCACGGCTACAGGCACGATGATCCCTTCCCCCGGGCAGCTGGGCGCGCTGAGCGTCGATGAGCTGTTCCGGCGCCACCGCGCCGAGCGCGACCCCGCCCTCGTCGAGGAGCTCGTGCTGCGCTTCGAGCCGCTGACTCGCAGCGTCGCGCGGCGTTACCACGTCCGGGGCGAGTCCTTCGACGACCTCGTCCAGGTCGCCAACGTCGGCCTGCTGAAGGCGATCGAGCGCTTCGACCCGGCGCGGGGCTTCGCGTTCACGACGTTCGCCACGCCCACGATGGTCGGCGAGCTCAAGCGCTACTTCCGCGACAGCGGCTGGGCGCTGCACGTCCCGCGCGGCGTCAAGGAGCGCGCGGTCGAACTCGCGCGGGTCACCGAGAAGCTGTCCTCCCAGCTCGGCCGCTCGCCGTCGGTCGCCGAGCTCGCGTCGGCGCTCGGCGCGACCGAGGAGCAGACGCTCGAGGCGGTCGAGGCCTATCACGCGCGGCACGCCGCGCCGCTCGAGTACGGGTCCGACGACGACGACGGCGCGGCGGGGCTCAGCCCGGCGGCGGTGCTCGGAGCCGAGGACGAACGCCTTGAGCAGGCCGAGTACCTGACGATGATCGCGCGCGGCGTCCGCGTGCTCTCCGACACCGACCGCCTCATCCTCTACCTGCGCTTCGAGCGGGATCTCACCCAGTCCGAGATCGCGCAGCGGATCGGTACCTCGCAGATGCAGGTCTCGCGTCTGCTGCGCGCCGCGATCGAGAAGATCCGCGAGGTCAGCGGGGAGACCGACCGCAGCGCGTCGTGAGCTCGATCAGGACTCGCGGCCGTCGACGGCGCGCTGCAGCGCGGCCTTGTTCATCGTCGACCGGCCCTCGATGTTCATCCGCTGCGCCTCGGCGTACAGCTGGTCGCGGGTGCGGCCCTTCGGGCGGTCGGTGCCGGAGCGCTGTCCGCCGCGCCGGCCCGAGGACATGTCCTGGGTCGAGGTCTTCGACGCCTGGCGCGACTCGCCGGCGCGCGCCCGCTCCTTATTGACCGTGCGAGCCGCGATCTCATCGGCGCGGCTCTCGCTCGCTCCGCGGTCCTTGACGCTCTTGCGGATCTCCTCGTACTGCCGGGCACGCTTGGTGCCGGGCTTGACGCCTCGCGGCGGCATGCATACCTCCCGGTTGGAACTGCCCTGCGATTACCCGCGCTCGGTCGCGCCCAATCCGATCAGGTGTCGACGACGAGGGTGGGCGTGCCGAGCGGGATGTGAGCGAGCAGCCAGCGCCCGTCGGCGAGGCTCAGGCGCATGCAGCCGTGGCTGACCGGATGGCCGATGCTGTCGACCTCGGGGGTGGAGTGGATCGCGATCCGATTGCCGCCGCTCCAATCCTCGATGGCGTGCGGTGCCGTCGCCGACAACGCCAGGATGCAGCACCCGTACGGGCCGCTCGGATCGCCGGTCAGCAGTCGATCGGTGACCGCGAAGCGTCCGGTCGGCGTCGGCGCCGAGGGCTTGCCGATCGCGATCGGATAGTGCTTGATCGCCGTGCCGTTCTCGAGCACGGTCAGCTCGCGCGCGGACAGCGTCGCCTTCAGCTCCCACGTGTTGCGCGAGAGCGACACTGAGCTCGCCGGCACCCAACCGACCTGGTTGTTGCCCGCCAGCGTGGAGATGACCCCGAGCCACCTGCCGCTGTCGCGCACGACCCAGAACGTCTGCACCGAGCCGAAGTTCGTGCGCCGGGTCACCGTGGCCAGCCGCCGCCCGCCGCCGGGGCGGGATCGCATCTGGGTCGGATGCTCGACGATCGCGACGAGCGCGCCGCGGCCCGGCGGCAGCGCGCTGTGGTGCGCGGCGGGATGTCCGGGGCTCGGAGACGACGGGCTCGACGGCGCGTCCGCGACCGGGTCGAAGTGAGTCGCGGCCGATGCGCTCGTGGCACGGCTCGGTCCGCTGCCGGTGCTGAGCACGAGCCCGACGACGATGGGGATCAACGGGATCAGGACGGCGAGCCCGATGAACAGCGGGCGCAGGGCCAAGCGGGTCTTCGGTGGTGCGGGTTCGGTCACGGGGGGCTCCGTAGAGCGTAATCGGCCGGA
>Ga0213875_10001717_pt1 | contig 13758 bp, 14 predicted proteins | sample BarmaccomBMRX_R8_FD_160105 | JGI IMG/M metagenome (GOLD analysis project Ga0213875, IMG submission 160105) | Root-associated microbial communities from Barbacenia macrantha in rupestrian grasslands, the National Park of Serra do Cipo, Brazil - RX_R8 | ecosystem: Host-associated > Plants > Roots... | reverse complement strand
GCTGCAGCAGGAAAACGGCAGCGGCGCTTTCCGCGTCATCCGGATTTTCGCCGAGCTTCTTAATCCGCCAATCAGCCGCGCGCTCAAGTTCGACTGCTGCGATCGCATGTTCCATGGCGCTTATGCGGGGTCGAGTTCGCTATCCCAGTAGAGATAGTCGCGCCAGCTCTCGTGCAGATAGTTGGGAGGGAAGGCACGGCCGTTTTCCTGCAGCATGAACGTGCTGGGCTGCACCGGCTTCTGCCGGGGGAACAGCCCGCTTTCATGCGGCAGACGGCTGCCCTTGAGCAGATTGCACGAGCCGCAGGCCGTGACGACGTTTGTCCACAAGGTCTTGCCGCCGCGCGAGCGCGGGATGACATGGTCGAAGGTTAATTCGTGCGACGGGCGCGGCCGGCCGCAATACTGGCAGCTGAAACGGTCGCGCAGAAACACGTTGAACCGGGTGAAGGCAGGGTTGCGCGCCGCCTGCACATATTCCTTCAGCGCAATGACACTGGGCAGTCGCATCTCATAGCTCGGGCTGCGGACATAGGTGTCGTAATGGTCGATGATATTGACGCGCTCGAGGAACACCGCCTTGACGGCGTCCTGCCACGACCACAAGGACAACGGGAAATAGCTGAGCGGACGGAAATCCGCATTGAGGACGAGGGCCGGACAGCTATCGAGCGGGTTCACCACCGAGCGACCTTCCGTTCAACCGTTGCCCACTCGCCATAACATCGATGTATGACGGTTTGCGAACAACGTCCTTGATACCGGATCGGCCGTCGCGCGACAAGATTGCGAAGCGCGCCACGCAACGGGTCGCGGTTGTATGCCGCAATACCCGCTACTGCTTGAAGGTGCCGCGCCGTGAAAGGCTCACCCTCCGACCTGGCGAATCAGCTCCGCCCAGCGGTCAAGCTGCGGCAGGAGCTGTTCCCGGGTCTCCGACATCAGTGTCACGACGGCGCCGGCGGCGCCGAGGTCGCGGAACCGCTTGAGCTTGTCGCCGTCCTCCGGCGCGCCGCCGATGGTCACCGTGAGCGAGGCCGGGTCGCGCCCCGCGTCCTCCGCCATCTTGCGGAATTTCGGCAGGTAATCGGCCGGGTCGCCCGCTGCGGCATTGGGGTACCAGCCATCGCCGTAGCGGATCGCGCGGCGCGGCGCCCACGGAAAAGCACCGCCGACAATGACCGGCGGATGCGGCTTCTGCACCGGCTTCGGCCAGGTCATCATGGTCGGGAAATCGACGATCTCACCGTGATACTCCGGCTTCGACTGGGTCCAGATCGCCTTCATCGCCTCGATCTGCTCGCGCATCTTCAGCATGCGCGTCGCAAAGACCGTGCCGTGGTTTTCGATTTCCTCCGCATTCCACCCACCGCCAATACCGAAGATAAAGCGGCCGCCCGACACCTTGTCGAGCGAGGCGACCGATTTCGCGGTCTGGATCGTGTCGCGCTGGATCACCAGGCAGATGCCGGTGGCGAGTTTCAGCTTTTTCGTTACCGCGCCGGCGACAGCCAATGTGACGAATGGGTCCATCACATCGTAATAGCGCTTGTGCAACTCCCCGCCGCCCGGCGGCGGGGTGCGCCGCGGCACCGGGATGTGCGAGTGTTCGGCGACCCATAACGAGCCGAAGCCACGCTCCTCGAGCGCTACCGCCAATTCGGCGGGGGTAATCGAATAATCGGTGAAAAAGATCGATGCCCCAAATTCCATCGCGCATCTCCTCGACGATTTGCCGAGGATCGTAGGGCGCCGAATCGCCGCGATCAATGACCGGCTGAGTTCCTCCCCCGCAGGCGGAGGAGAGGGACAATGCGCAGCATGGTAAACGGGGCAAAAGCATCGCTTGCGCGCGAGAACCCCATCCGGCCCGCCATCTCCCCCGCTTTTGCAGGGGAGGATTATGGTTAGGCAGTCTTGGCTGCGTGAACGCCAAGCTCGGCGATCATCTGCTCGCGCATGATGAATTTCTGCACCTTACCGGTGACGGTCAGGGGGAATTCATCGACAAAGCGGACGTGCCGCGGGATTTTGTAATGCGCGATCTGACCGCGGCAGAATTCCTGCAATTCAGCCGGATCAAGCGTCTCGCCCACGCGCAGTTTAACCCAGGCGCAGAGCTCCTCGCCAAAGCGCTGGTCGGGTACGCCGAACACCTGCACATCCTGAATTTTCGGATGGCGGTAGAGGAATTCCTCGACCTCGCGCGGGTAGACGTTCTCGCCGCCGCGGATGACCATGTCCTTGATGCGCCCGACGATGTTGCAGTACCCGGCATCGTCCATTGTCGCGAGGTCGCCGGTATGCATCCAGCCGGCCTGGTCGATCGCCTGGGCGGTGCGCTCCTCATCGTCCCAATAGCCGAGCATCACTGAATAGCCGCGGGTGCAGAACTCGCCGGTCGCGCCGCGCGGCACGATGCGGCCCTCGGCGTCGATGATCTTGACCTCGACATGCGCGTGCACGCGCCCAACGGTCGAGACGCGCTGCTCCAGCGGGTCGTCGGTCGCGGTCTGTGTGCTGACCGGGCTGGTTTCCGTCATGCCGTAGCCGATGGTGATCTGCGACAGATGCATCTGCTCGATGCAGCGCCGCATGATCTCGATTGGGCATGGCGCGCCGGCCATCATGCCGGTGCGCAGGCTCGAAAGATCGAAGCTGGCGAATTCCGGGTGTTCCAATTCGGCGATGAACATCGTCGGCACGCCGTAAAGCGAGGTGCAGCGCTCCTCGGCGACGGTCTGCAATGTCGCCAGCGGGTCGAAGCCTTCGCCCGGGAACACCATCGCCGCCCCGTGCGTGATGCAGGCGAGATTGCCGATCACCATGCCAAAGCAGTGATAGAGCGGCACCGGAATGCACACCTTGTCCTGCTCGGTGTAGTGCATCGCCTCGCCGAGGAAGTAGCCGTTATTGAGGATGTTGTGGTGCGACAGCGTCGCACCCTTAGGCGCGCCGGTGGTGCCCGATGTGAACTGGATGTTGATCGGGTCGTCGAACTGCAGGCGATCGGCTAGCTCTACGAGACGCGCCGCTTCGGCGCTACCGCCCACCGTCATGACATGGTCGAAGGCGAAGCAGCCCGGCGCGGGCGTCGCGCCGATCTGGACAACGATTTCAAGCTGCGGCAGCTTGGCGGCACGCAGACCGCCGGGTACGGCATCGGCCAATTCCGGCGCCAGCGTGTTCAGCATGCCGATATAAACACTGCTCTTGAAGGCGGTGGCGGTGACTAGGGCGCGGCATCCGACCTTATTGAGGGCGTATTCCAACTCGCTCGTACGGTAGGCCGGGTTGATGTTGACCAGAATCAGGCCGGCTTTCGCGGTGGCGAATTGCGCGACGACCCATTCGGCGCAGTTCGGCGCCCAGATGCCAATGCGATCGCCCGGCTCAAGCCCCATCGCCAGGAGCCCCGCGGCAAACGCGTCGACACGCTCGCCAAGCTGGCGGTAGGTCCAGCGAATGCCTTGCTGGCGCACGCTCAGCGCGTGGCAGCCGCCGTGGCGAGCCACCGTGCGGTCGAAAAAATTGCCGATCGTTTCGCCGATCAGCGCTGTGTCCGATGCGCCATGCGCGTAACTCAACGCTTGGCTCACGATACGGCCTCCCAGGTGATGTTTTGTTGTACTCGGTCAGTGGCGCCACGCGCTGGCGGGCGTGCTGTTATCGTCTGCTGAGGGGATTTCAGGCGCGGTGACGGGGGGCTGCGCGCCAGGTGCCGGCGGCGGCACCGGGCTGGCAACTGTGGCGTCGGCTCGTCGCGCCTCGAATTGCTCGCGCGCCCGCATTGCCGCCTGCACCGTGAGCGGGATCGAGACGATATAGATCAGTCCGATGCAGGTCAGGGTGGGCCACGGCGCGGTCGTGAAGAAGGCGATCATCAGCACGATCACCAGCAGCGTCGGGATGACCATCTGGTGCGGGACGCGGATGCGCTTCAGCGATACGGTCGGCACCGTGCTGACCATCATCACCGCGACGATGCTGATCCAGATGCCGTTCAGATACGGCGATCGGGCAATGAAATCGCCCCACTCGAAGCTGATGAACATCGGCACCATGACCAGCCCGGCGCCGGCCGGCGCCGGCGCGCCCTTGAAGAAATTGGCAAGGTACGGCACGGGCTCGGTGGCGAGCTGCGCGTTGAAGCGCGCCAGACGCAGGGCGCAGCACACCGCGTAGAACAGGACGATGACCCAGCCGACGCTGTGCCACGCCGCCATGGTCCAAAGATACAAGACCGCCGCGGGGGCGACCCCAAAGCTGATGAAGTCCGACAGGCTGTCAAGTTCCGCGCCGAAACTCGATGTCGCCTTCAGCAGGCGCGCCAGCCGCCCGTCCAAACCGTCGAATATGCCGGCCGCGATAATCGTGAGGGTGGCGTACTGGTACTGGCCGTTGATGGCAAAGCGGATAGCGGTCATACCGGCACACAGCGCCAGCAGAGTCAGCACATTCGGTACCATGCGGTTGACCGAAAGATGCGACAACCGCCGCACCCGCATATGCGGGTGCCGCTCGCGGAAGCGTTCGCGTGATCGTCCCGAACGTCCCGGCAACTTCATCCTCCCTGACGTTGGTCGCTTGGGCCTCAGCCTACACGATTCCCGGCCGCGCGAAGGCGATATTCAGTGGGCGAAACCCTCGGTCGCCGGCGCCGCGGCGGCGCTATCCGCGAGCACAGTCTCCCCCGCGACAGTGCGCTGCCCCACCGCCACCACCGGCATATAGGGCGGTGGGCAATAGACATCGACGCGCGAGCCGAAACGGATCAGTCCGATACGCTGGCCGATGGTCAGGCGCTGCCCTTCATAGGCGGGGCATACGATGCGCCGCGCCACCAGGCCAGCGATCAACACGAACGGGATGGCCGGGCCCGCGTCGGGCGCGATGCTCACCGCCAGGCGCTCATTGTCGAGGCTCGCCTTATCGAGATTGGCGCTGACGAACTTGCCCGGCGTGTACCGGCGCGCGACCAGCTGGCCGCCGATCGGAGCGCGGGCGATATGCACGTCGAGCAGGTTGAGGAAAATGCCGATCCGCGGCACCGCAATCGGGTCGAGCCCCAGTTCCGGCGGGGGCGTGGCGGGACCGACCGACACGATCAGCCCATCAGCCGGACTGACGATGATGCCTGGCCGCCGCGGTGTTACCCGCCATGGATCGCGGAAGAAGTACGCGATCCACAGCGTGGCTACGACCCCGAACCACCCAGCCGGCGCCCACAGCAGGAACAGCAGCAGCGTGACCACCGCCGCGATCGCGATGAACTTCCAACCATCACTATGGATCGGCGCGAGGATCTGGCGGAGCATCACGCCAATCTAATGCACTCGCGCCATTCGGGTAGAGCCGGGTTCGAGGTATCTTCGAGAGGCGAGAAGCTGCCGCACCGCGGCGCGCCGAAACGGGAGGAGAAGCAACATGTCGCTTAGCCGCGAATTCGGCGCGTTTGTCGCCGGCCTGACTTACGACAGTCTCCCCCTCGATGTCATCGATCGTGCCAAGGGTGTGACGTTGCAGGCGCTGTCCTCGGCGCTGGTCGCGCATGCCATGCCGGCGGGCAAGCAGGCCCTCGCCCTGATGCAGGAGGAGGAAGCCGGCGGCGCCGGCGTGGCAACCGTCCTGTGCAGTGGCGCGCGGTTGACCAAGGCCGGGGCCGCTTTCGTCAATTGCGAGATGATCTTTGCCGGTGGCAAGTGGGACACCTTCCGCATGCTGACCCACCCCGGCACTGCGATACTGCCGGCGGCCCTGGCGGCGGCGGAGGTCGCCGGCTCATCCGGCCGCGAGTTCCTGACCGCGGTTGCCGCCGCCTATGAGGTGATGGAGCGGATGGCGTCGGAATACATACCGACGGTGATGTCGCGCGGCTTTCACGCCGGGCCGGTATTCGGGATTTTCGGCGCGGCGGTAGCGGCTGCCAAGATCCAGCGCCTCAACGCCGAGCAGGTGCACGGCGCGATCGCGCAATGCGTCAACCTCGCCTCGGGCAATCTCGAAGGCATCCGCAGCGGCGGGCGCTCCTTGCGCGAGGGCGGCGCGGTGCGCAACGCGTTGCTGGCGGTCGCGCTGGCGCGGCACGGCACGCCCGGCGGCGAGACCGTGCTCGAAGGCGAAGCTGGCTTCTATCATTCCTATGCCGGCAATCACCGCGGCGATCTGCGTTACAGCTTCACGGCCCGAAACCATGCCGACGTAACGAAGATCACCGAGGGGCTCGGCCGCGACTGGATGTTCTTGGAAACGCTGTACCGGGTCTATTCGACCGCCGGCTACAACATCGCGCATGTCGACGTGACCGCCGCGCTGTGCGCCGAGCACGACATTACCTACGACCAGATCGACCGGATCGAGGCGGTCGTGAACTGGATGGAGACCGAGTACCCGAGCCCCGCCTTCCCGATCCCGACCCGCGGGGTGGCGGCCGGCCCCAGCGTTGGCAGCACGCCGTATTTCACGGCCTACGGCGCGGCAACACGCGGTTATCCGATGCTGCGCGGCGACCGGCCGGGTCCCGGCGAAAGCGATCCACCGGAGGTGCTCGACCTGATGCGCCGCGTCACCCTGATCCCCAGCGTCGGCCGCACCCTGTTCGGCCCCCGGATCACGGTGTTCCTGAAAGACGGGCGCCAGTTCAGCCGCGAAGGCACCGGCCGCGAATTCATCTGGGATTTCGAGGAAGAAGCGCGCCGAATCGGCACCGTCGCGGCGGGACTGGCGATCAGCGCGGCACAGTACGACCGACTGATCGACACCTGCAGGCGGCTCGAAACAATCGATAACGCCGCGGCGACGCTGATCGGCCTGACGGTGCCAGGCTGAGGCCGCGTAAGGCCGGCACCGAGACTTCGCCGCATCCCGGCGAAAGGCGAGGTCCGTGGCGCAGCCAACTCCCTGCTTGAATTGTGGATTCCGGCGTTTCCCGGCGATGCGAACAGTTGGGGAGTGGAAAGTGCCCGGGCTCAAGAACCGGCATGACTGAGCCGTCAGCATCCCGCCATGCCGCAGCGGCCGCTGCGCTGCTTTGCCGCGCGCGGGTTTGACTCCAGGGGCGGGGCGGGCCTAGGCTTTCACGTCGAATTCCACGCCCGGGAGAGTATCGATGAGTGCGAAGAAGAGCCCCGAAGAGATTCGCAAAAACCTTAAACATCCGGTGATCGACGGCGACGGCCATTGGGTCGAATACACGCCGGTATTTGCCGAAAAGATACGCAAGGTGACGGGCGATCTCGGCGCCGACGGCTTCATCGCCTCGCAGCAGCGCATTCCGAGTGCGCTCAACATGACGCGGCAGCAGCGCAAAGAACGCGCCGTCGCGATGGAAGGGTTCTGGGGCCGCCAGGCGGTCAACACCCACGATCGCGCGACCGCGATGATGCCGCGTATGTTCTATGACCGCCTCGACGAACTCGGCATCGATTTCGGCATCGTCTACCCCACCGCCGGTCTCGGCATTCCGCGCATCGCCGACGAGGCGACCCGCAAGGCTGTGATCCGCGGCTTCAATGTTGTCACTCACGATTACTTCAAGGAATTCAGCAACCGGCTAACCCCGGCCGCGGTGATCGGCGTCGGCACGCCGGAAGAGGCGATCGAGGAATTGGAGTTCTGCGTCAGGCAGCTCGGCTCAAAGGTCGCGATGTTCGGCAGCGGTGTGCGCCGCCCGATGAAACAGGCCAAGGGCGTCGATCCCGATATCGCCAAGGCATCGGCGTTTTTTGACCAGCTCGGCATCGACAGCGAATACGATTACGACCCGGTCTGGCAGAAATGCCGCGAGCTCGGCGTCGCGCCGACCTTCCACACCGGCGGGCGCGGCTATGGCGAGCGGATGAGCCCGTCAAACTTCACCTTTAACCACATCGGGCATTTCGCGGCGGCCGGGCATAATGTCGCTAAGGCATTGTTCCTCGGCGGCGTGACTCGGCGCTTCCCGGATCTGCGTTTCGCCTTCCTTGAAGGCGGCGTCGGCTGGGGCTGCCAACTTTATTGCGACCTGATCGAGCATTGGGAGCGGCGCGGCGCCAAGGGGCTCGAGGACATGGACCCGACCAAGCTCGACCGTAAATATCTGCGCGAGATGGTCGACAAATACGGCTATCCCGATATCGCCGCCGAGCTCGACAAACGCGATGGCTGGCCGCTCGAGGAAGACTTCTTGACCGGTGGCGAACCGCCCGACGACTACATCCACTGCAACATCACCAAGAAGCAGGATTGGATCGACCTGTATGCCAAGCCGTATTATTTCGGCTGCGAGGCCGACGATGCGATGAACTCCGTCGCGTTTGGCAAGGCGATGCCGCTTGGCGCCCGCATCAACGCCCTCTACAGCTCCGATATCGGCCATTTCGATGTGAAGGACATGCGCAACCCGTTGCGCCAGGCCTGGGAGTTGGTCGAGGACGAACTCATCACCGAAGACGATTTCAAGGAATTCACCTTCTCCAATTCGGTGCGGCTGTGGGGGACGCAGAACCCGCGCTTCTTCGAGGGCACCCCGGTCGCCAAGGAAGCGGCCGCGGTATTGCGGGAAAGCGCCGCGCCGGTGCGCGCCGCGGCGGAGTAATCTCGTTCGGGTCACAGCATGGTTCCTCCCCTGCGACGCGGGGGAGGAGCGGAATAGGATAGAGGAGGAATAAGCCATGCCGGAAACACGGCCGCTCGGAGACGCGCTCGGCACCGAAGCGCTTGGGGTCGACGTGTCGAAGCTGGATGACGAGACCTTTGCGTGGGTCGAGCGAACCTTCGCCGAGCATCCGGTATTGGTGTTCCGTAACCAGCAGCTGAGCGCCGGTGACATCGCCGCTTTCGGCCGCCGATTTGGCACGCCGCGCAAGCATTCGCTGGTCAATTACCGCCACGTGGAGCATCCCGAAGTCTCGTGGCTGCGCAATGTCGATGGCGAAGGCAAGGTCGACTGGTATGGGGTCAAGCGTGCCACCGATTGGCACACCGACTCGACCTATGAGGCGAAGCTGCCGCTGCTCGCGATGCTGCATGCTCTCGAGGTGCCGTCGAGCAAGGGCGGCACGATGTTCGCCAACATGTACGCGGCTTACGACGCGCTGACCGACGAGATGAAGCAGAAGCTCGCCGGGATGACCGGTCTCCATGGCCGTACCGATGGGCCCGCTGGCACCCGCCTCTATACGCTTGAGGAAAACGAGCGCGAGACCGATGTCAATTACGTCGAGCAGCAGCGCCCGGCGGTAATCAACCATCCGGTCACCGGGCGGCCAATCCTGTTCGTCAATCCGATGCATACGCACGGCTTCGCCGGAATGCCGCGTGAGGCGGCATGGGAGCTGATCGAGCAACTCGCGGCGCATTCGACGCAGCCACGCTTTGTCTATTATCATTCCTGGCAGGTCGGCGACCTGCTGATCTGGGACGAGCGGGCGACAATGCATCGCGGCGCCGGTGACTATCGCCCGGACGAACGACGCGTCATGTTGCGCACTATCGTCTATCCGAACTGATACTTCCGGTTGAACCGATACGGGTGGTCATGCGCGGCATCGTTTCTCGTCTTCTCGGCCTGACCATCATCGTGCTTGCGGCATTTGCGCTCGTCGGAGCGGCGCTGGCGCAGCCGCGCGGCGCTGTCGCCCCCGTCGCCGGCCAACAGGCACCGATGAGTCCCGGCACCGCCGGGTCGGCCTCGGGCCTGGCGACGGCTCCGCGCGGCAATAACGTGGTTCCGCCTGGCAGCCTGCCGACGGCGGTCGCCCCCGACGCCAATGGTGGCAACGCCATGCCGGCGACCGGCGATCTCGGTATCTGCCAGTGCATCGCCGACCGCACGACCCGCACCCTCTCCTGTCTCGGCAGCGCGGCTGAATGCCAGTCCACCTGCGCCTCGACCCACTTCGCCTACACGCCGCACGCGATCTATAGCTGCGCCGCCCCCGGAACAGTACCGGCCGGACGATCACCGCCAGCGGCGCCGCAATCGGCCAGCGCCGCGACTTCCTCCGGGCGATAGCCGAGTTCCCGCAAGATCTCGGTGGTGTGCTCACCGAGCGCGGCGACCCACGGCCGTGAGGCGGCCGGCATCGCGGAAAAACGAAACGGCGGGTTCAACACCTTGAAGCGGCCGCCGGAATCCTGGACCTCGGCGAGTGCCTGGCGGTGAGCGATTTGGGGATCGGCCAATGCCTGCGCTACGGTGCGGTAGGGCGAGCCCGGAACGCCATGCCGCGCAAAGATGGCCTGGACCTCGGCGGTACCGATGCCTGACGACCATGTCTCCAGTTCGTCGATCAGTTCGCCCCAATTGGCGCGGCGATCGGGGTAGAGCGCAAAGCGCGGATCGGTAATCCAATCCTCGCGCCCGCAGGCCTTGGCAAGGCTGCGAAAGGTACGCTCGCTGGCGACAGCGAGGTTGAGGAAGCCATCCCTGGTGACGATGGGGCCGAAAAACGGCCGGCTCTGCGGCGGCACCGGAAACTGCGCCGTCTGGATTTCGCCCAATGTAAGGGACAGCATGCTCTCCAGCATCGACAGATCGATCATCTGCCCCTCGCCGGTTGCCTGCCGTTGAAACAGCGCGCTCATAATGGCGCCGAATGCATAGGTTCCGGCCAGCACATCGGCTATGTAGATGCCGCAATAATCCGGGCGCCGCTCACCACCCTGATAGGCCAGATGCGCCATATCGAAGCCGGACGCGGCATGGATGACCGGCGCATAGGCCGGCAATGCCGCCGACGGACCGCTCTGTCCGTAGCCTGAGATCGAGCAGTAGATCAGCGACGGCTTGATCTCGCGCAATGTCGGATAGTCCAGCCCGAAGCGTCGCATGACCCCCGGACGATAGTTTTCGACGACGACATCGGCGGTCGCGACCAGGCGGCGCACCGCGCCAATCACCTCAGGCCGCTTCAGATCCAACGCGACGCTTTTCTTGCCGGTATTGAGTTGGCCAAAGGTCGTGCTGGCGCCTTCGCGCAAGGGCGGCCGCGCCCGCATCATGTCCCCTTCTGGCGACTCGATCTTGATGATCTCCGCGCCCAGATCGGCCATTAGCCGGGTGCAATGCGGCCCAGCGATCGTGGTCGTGAAATCCACCACCCGCAATCCCTCGAACACGCTCGCCATGCCGCCCTCCCGCCAACCTGCCACACGCCCGACTTTGCCATGGCACGCTGGTCGGTTTGAACCCGTCGCGTCCGACCGGTCGCGTTAGGTTTGAGCGGGATACTCGATTGCAAGCCGCAACACCGCCCATTCCGGCGATGCGGGTCAGCATTGAAGAGAACAGCGGCTTGATTGGCGGGGAGCCGGAGGGATGATCAGGATTGCTAGATTTCGGCAGTGTCAGAGCTTTGTCCCGACCGTATGAAAGACTGAGCTTAAACCAGACCCGACAGCCTGCAATGCCGCGATGGAGGCAACTGCGATAAGGGCGGAGATCAGTCCATATTCGATCGCCGTCGCACCATTTTCATCGGCGAACACTTGGCACAAGACAGTAAACATGATCGCTCTCGCTTGTTCGACGACCGGATTAGGCCGCGGAAATTCTCAGAAAAAGTTAATTTCCAGGCTCTGAGCGGCGCGGGTGTCCCACCCTATACGAAGTTGAGCGAGCCGAAGCGCAGTGCACGCCCGCAGGCTCGACGCCTGCTACCGCTCTGCTAATATCGGCGGCAGCCGGATCAAGTCTGTGGCAACGTGGGTCGAAAGGCTGTTTGCACCTAGGCGAAATGGCTCGATAATTGATCGAGATTCGGGCGCAAGTCCCCGTAGCTCAGCTGGATAGAGCATCGGTTTCCTAAACCGGGGGTCACAGGTTCAAGTCCTGTCGGGGACGCCAATATTTCCAACTTGTTAGCGGACAATGATCCTGTAAGGCTTCAGCCGAGACGACAATGAAGGTAGCCGGGTGGTAACCGTGAAGGCACATCTCGGCAGATGAATGCGACCAGTCAGCAGCAGCTCGTGCACCCGCCGCGCCGCCGCGAGGAGCCCTAGATAGCCAGAGCCGTCCGGTCACGGCTGCGGCGAGCTCGAGGACGGACCCGCAGAAAACCGTGTCAGACAGCTGTCGTCACATTCGATTATAGCTGTCCTGCCCATGCCAATTTGAGCGCAGAGGGGGAGGAGTACTTCGCTGACGGTCAAGAAGACATCATCATGGCCCTCTCCCGCTTCCGCGATCTGTGCGTGATCGCGGGCGCGTCGACGTTCGACAACCTCACCAAATTCGGCCTGGCGATTGTCGTTATCTTCCTCGCTAGCTGGGCAATCTCCGCCGTGCTGTACCGGTGGGATAGGGGCCACGACGCCTCGCCGGCGCCGGACGACGCGCCTTTTTTTGACGCAGAACCCTTGGCATGGCCGCTGATCTCCTGCCGCTCGGCGATCCCGGCGATGATCGCTATCGGCCTCTTACGCAAAATAACGTGACGCCGATGGTCGCGTGATGCTCGTTCTGCTGATCATCTTTATGGTGACGGCGCCGCTGCTGACCGCGGGCGTGCCGCTGAATTACCGAAAAGCCCAGCGGCGGCCCAAACCTCGCCGCAGAAGCCGATCGTTGTCAGTATCATTAAGCAAGGGAGTGCCTTCATCGGCGACGAGCCTTTTGCCGGCGATGCGCTGCGGATACAATTTGCGGCGTTCGCCGCCGAAGACCCCAACCGTATCGTCTATGTGCTCGGTGACAGTACCATTGCCTATGCGCAGCTCATGGATGTCCTTGGCATTGTAAACAACGCCGGGTTTGCGAAAGTGTCACTGCTGGCGGAAGCGGCGAACCCTATACCATAATGTGGGGGCGCTGCGCGTCTGACGGCTCGGGTCGTGCTATGCGCGCTACCTGAACACAACCAAAGTTCACCGACCTGGAGCTGAAAGCCGTTAACCGTTCTCGCATCAACCGGCCGCCGCTGCCTCTAGCCGCCGAGACGGCCACGCCAGCTGAAAGGCTGCCGGCACAGTGCATCGGCTTCAAGCTCATCCGGAAGCGCAGGTTGCGGAGACGCCAGCCGCTTGGCAGGCGCGGGTGCTCGGTCACCTTCAAAGCTTTCAGCATTACCCGCCCGAAGCCGTGACGCTCGGTCAGGTAGGTGTGGTTGACCTGCGGTTAACGATGAACCGGGAAGGCAAAGTCCTTTCCGGCCTGATAACCCGCAGTTCCGGTTTTCCGGCACTCGATCAAGAGGCGTTGGCCCTGCTCGACCGGGCTCAGCCGTTACCCGCCCCGCCACCCGAGATTACCGGCGATCCGCTGGAGATCATTCTGCCGGTCCAATTCAACATAAAATAGCGGCGCCGCTACCGAGCTTTAGGACAGCTGCCGCGGCCACGGTTTGGCAGCAACAGGCACGCTCCGAGCCAGCGGTTAAACGAGCCCGGCAATCGGTGCGCGGTTACTCGTCGCGCAATTTGACGCCGGTGTCACCGATGAACTCAACGCCGGCCTCCTCCAGCGCTCGTTGGATGGCCGCTGCGTTACGCGGCTTAAGCATCGAGCGGCCGCTTCGGTATCTGGGTCCAGTTGACGGTGCGAAGATAGGGATCATTGATCGGCACCCCCTCGACCAGGACCAGCAGCAGTTCGTTCGTGGAGGACCCGAAGCCGCGGATGTTTAATTCCTGGCCCGTCGGATGGAGCTCATAGGTTGGCTGATCCGGAGTGAAGACTCCCGGGACGTGGTTGAGGATCTGATCAACCGGCTCTTCCGGCATCTGTTGAAGGTCCTCGCGCGTGAGAACCGTGGTGCTGATATCGAGCCGTTCGAG
>Ga0213875_10001716_pt1 | contig 13763 bp, 13 predicted proteins | sample BarmaccomBMRX_R8_FD_160105 | JGI IMG/M metagenome (GOLD analysis project Ga0213875, IMG submission 160105) | Root-associated microbial communities from Barbacenia macrantha in rupestrian grasslands, the National Park of Serra do Cipo, Brazil - RX_R8 | ecosystem: Host-associated > Plants > Roots... | reverse complement strand
GTGGACGCCGAGGGCCCGGCCGGTGTCGGCGTCGATCGCGACCCGGGTCACCATGGCGTCGGCCCGGATCTCGGCGCCGTGCGCGAGCGCGTCCGGCACGTGGGTGATGAGCGGGGAGGCCTTGGCGTTGACCTTGCAGCCCTGCAGGCAGAAGCCCCGGTAGATGCAGTGCGGCCGGTTGCCGAACCGCCCGTTGGCGATGGCCACCGGCCCGACGTGGGCCTCGATCCCGGCCTTGAGCGCACCCCGCTGAAAGATCTCGCCGTTGCCGCCGACCGGGTGCGGCCGGTGCGGGTAGCCGTGCGGGTCACCCCACGGCCAGTGGTCACCGGCCACCGGCAGCTCCTGCTCGATCTGCTCGTAGTAGGGCCGTAGCTCGGGGTAGGTGATCGGCCAGTCGGCGCCGACCCCGTCCAGGGTCTGGGTCTGGAAGTCGCTGGGGTGGAAGCGCGGGGTGTAACCGGCGTAGTGCACCATCGAGCCACCCACGCCCCGTCCGGAGTTGTTCGAGCCCATCGGGACCGGGTCGGTGCCGCTGATGACCCGCGGATCGGTCCAGTACAGGACGTGCGACCCGGCCTCGTCGCTCACCCAGTCCTTATCCGGGTCCCAGAACGGCCCCGCGTCCAGGGCGGCGACCCGCCAGCCGGCCCGGGCCAGCCGCTGCAGCAGGACCGAGCCGCCCGCGCCGCAGCCCACGATGACCAGGTCGATCTCGTCTTCGTCGGCGAACCGGCGCATGTCGGTGCGGAGCCGGTGGTTGGTGCGGGAGCCGTCGTTGGGCAGCAGCCAGGCTGATTCGTTGCGGTCGCGCACGGAGGTCACGGTGCCGGCTCTCATCAGGCGCCCTCCCGGATCGGGTCACCGGACGGGCGAGCGTCGCGGACCTCGAACGGCTCGAGCTTGTCAACACCGGCGTTCTTGTAGCCGCGCGGATAGGCCGGGCCGGAAAAGCCGATCTCGTTCCAGGCCAGCGGGTGCGCGTACAGCGCGGTGCAGGCGTACCGGGTCCACAGGCTCCACACCCGGGCCGCGTTGAGGCCGTGCCAGTCGCCCGATTGCCGGTCCTGCACGGCCTGGATCAGCTCCAGCTGGTCCTTCTCGGGCGCCTCGGCGAACGGGCCACCGCACCGGGCCTGGCTGTCCTGGTCGAGGTAGCCGAGGGTGTCGGTCCAGGCCTGGCCGTCCTCGGGCATGTCGTCGTACCGCCAGCCGTCGGTCTCCCCCGCGGCCAGCCGGGCCTCGACCATTTCCAGCACCGGGACCCGCGGGTCGTCCTGCTGCCCGGTGAGCAGGTTCAGCAGCGACCGCGCGATGACCCTTTCTTTATCATTGAAAAAGGTTTCCCGTGGTGCCTCCAGCCGGGAAAGGACGAGGTCGCGGGTGACCTGGTCCCAGTGCCCAGCCTGGCCGGTCACGTCGAAACCGGGGAACCGGGGGCGGCGGTCGGACTGCTGGCCTTCGTACCGGCCCGGGTCGGCCTCGCCCTGCGCCGGGGCGCTCACTGCTCCCGCCGCAGGACCGCGGCCAGCAGCCCCATCCCACCGACCATGGTGACCAGCAGCGGGGCCAGCACCGGCGGCCCCATCTCGATGTTGTAACGGGCGTTGGACCAGCCGCCCGGCTTCTGGGCGATGCCGCGGGCGTGCAGGTAGGTGCCCTGCAGGCCGTTGGCCACGATCGCGGCCGAGGCGATCGGCAGCGCGGTCTTGGCCGCCCGGCGGCTGAAGAACCCGGCCACCCCGGCCGCCGCCCCGATCGGGCCCATGGCGACCGGGATCCACATCATCTTGTTGCCGAAGCTGGCGCTGTCGTGCTCGAAGTAGATCTCGGCCGCGGTGACGAGGGCGCCCGCCGCGGTCAGCGCGGACAGGCTGCGCTCGAAGCGACCGGTCCGCACGTTGCGGACCAGCCGGTCAATGCCGTGTACCGGTTCCTGCATGGCGTTGCCTCCTCAGTTGAAGGTGCGGTTTCCGGGGATGCGGCGGGCGGCCAGGACGCCTGCCCCGGCGAAGGCGGCGGCGGTCAGCCCGCTGACCAGCGCGGGGCGGCGCCAGCGGGGCGTGGCCAGAACCAGCGGGATCATGCTCAGCGCGTGCAGGGCATCCACCCCCGCCCCCAGCCCGGGCCACGGCCCGCCCGAGAACGCCAGGGCCAGCCCGGCCTGGGTGATCTGACGGGCCCCGAGCACTCGCACTACCCGCAGGGTGGTCGCGTCCAGCGGGCCGCCCAGTTGCTGCTCAGCCGAGTACCCGGGCACGGCCAGCTGAATCGCGCCGTACCCGGCTCGCACACCGGCCAGCACGGTTTCGGCCCGCACGGTCATCGCCCGGCCCGGCGGCCGACGGCGGCCGCGACCCCGGCCGCCCCGGCCAGGCCGAGCAGCGCCCCGCCGAGCAGGCCGTGGTGCTGGGACGCCCACAGCTGGGCGCTGCGGGGCTTGGCCTTGTCGTCGAAGCTGCCGTGGGCGGTGTAATCGTGGCCGCGGGGGCCGTCGGCCGGCTCCCACAGGTTGACCGGGCGGTCCGGGTTCTCGGGCCGGTCGTCCTCCTGCGACTTGAACCCGGTCTTGCCCAGGTAGCGGTCGAGCAGGCCGGGGGCGATCGCGTTGGCGATCAGCGTGCCCATGGTGGTCCCCCCCACCCAGTACTCGCGGCGCTTGGGGTGGTCGGCCGCGTAGAGCACGCCGCGGGCGGCGACCTCGGGCTGGTAGATCGGCGGCACCGGCTGGGCGGGCTTGGGCAGCCGGGACAGCACCCAGTCGAACTGCGGGGTGTTGACCGCGGGCATCTGCACCATCGTCACGTGGACGTTGCTCTTGTCGTGCAGCAGCTCGCAGCGCAGAGACTCGTGGAAGCCCTGGATGGCGTGCTTGGCCCCGCAGTAGGCGGTCTGCAGCGGGATACCGCGGTAGGCCAGGGTGGAACCGACGTGGACGATCGTGCCGGCGTCGCGGGCCCGCATCCGCTTGAGCGCGGCCATCGTGCCGTACACGTAGCCGAGGTAGCTCACGTCGGTGACCCGCTTGTACTCGGCGGGCGAGATGTTCTTGAACTCGGAGAAGATGGAGGTGAAGGCCACGTTGACCCACACGTCGATGGGGCCGAAGGTCTGCTCGGTCTTCTCGGCCGCCGCTTCGACCTGGTCCGGGTCGGACGTGTCGGTGGGGATGGGCAGGGCGGTACCGCCGCGGGCCTCGACGTCGCGGGCCGCCCCGGCCAGGCCCTCCTCGCCCCGGGCGATCAGGGCGACCTTGGCCCCGCGGGCGCCGAACGCGAGTGCGGTGGCCCGTCCGATGCCGCCACTGGCCCCGGTGACCACCACTACTTGCCTCTTGCTGTTATCACTCACGGGTAGCTCCGTTCTGGGGTTTGGCCAGCTCGTGCGCGGATTCGAGCAGCAGCGCGTGCACGAACGCCTGGGGGGCGTTGCCGCGGACCTGGCGCTGCTGGACGTCGTACTCCTCGGTCAGCAGACCGGGGGTGCCGCAGGCGGACCGGTTCCGCTCGAACCAGCGGACGGCCTCGGTGGTCCGGCCGTGCTGGTGCTCGGAGAGGGCCATCGCGAACCCGCACAGCAGGAACGCGCCCTCGGCCTGGCCCAGCGGCCGTTCGTCTTCCCGGTAGCGGTACAGGTAACCGTCCCGCCCCAGATCGGCCGCGACCGCCTCGACCGTGGCCAGCGCGCGCGGGTCCTGGGCCGGGACCGCCCCCCGGATGATCGGCAGCAGCAGGGCGGCGTCGACCCGCTCGTCGTCCGGCGCCCGCTGGAAGCGCCCGGACGGGTGCAGGCAGTCGGCGGTGACGTCGGCCACCAGGCCGTCGGCCAGGCCGCTCCAGGCCGCCCCCTGCGCCGGGGGCGCCGCCGTGGCAATCGCCCGCAGCCCGGCCGCGCAGGTCAGCCGGGAGTGGGCCCAGTGCCGGTTGCCCAGTTCCCAGATGCCGGCGTCGGGTTCGCCGCCCCGTTTCTGAATGGCGGCGATGGCCGCCTCCACCGCCTGCCAGTGACCGGAGTCCAGCCGGTCGTGCCGGGCGGCCGCCGCGAACAGCAGCAGCGCCTCGCCGAAGGCGTCCAGCTGAAACTGGTGGTTGACCCAATTGCCGACCTTGTCGTAGCCGCCCGGATAGCCGGGCAGGTGCAGCCGGCGCTCGTCCGGCACCGGGCCGCCGTCGACCGTGTACGCCGGCTTCAGCTGCGGCCCGTCGGCCAGCAGGCGCTCGGTGACGAAGCTGACCGCGTCGTCCAGCAGCGGGTACGGGCCGACCGCGGCGACCGCCTGGCCAGCGATGCACTGGTCGCGGATCCAGGCGTAGCGGTAATCGTAGTTGCGGCCTTCCTCGGCCCGTTCGGGCAGGCTGGTGGTGGCGGCGGCCGCCATGCCGCCGCCGTCGCTGGTCAGCCCGCGCAGCACCGCGTAGGCCTGGCAGGCGTCCCGGTCGGCGATCGTGCCGGTCAGGTCGGGCACCGCCTCCTGCCAGGAGGCCTGGGTGGCCTGCCAGGCGGTAGCGGGGTCGGGCGGGTGCCCGGGCAGCGGGCGGTCGGAGACCTCGAGGATCAGGTCGAGGTGGTCACCGGCCGCGACCGTGACCTCGGCCCGCAGGCCGCCGCCGGACCGCGCCCGCGCGCCCGGCAGCCCCGACCAGCGCAGGTACAGCGCCCCGCAGCGGGCGGTCCAGACGCCGTCCCGGTGCTCGGCCCGGGTCGGCCGGTTGCGCCCGAACCCGGCCCGCGGATCGAACACCACCCGGACCTTGGTGTCGCCGTCGATGGCTTCCACGCGGCGCAGCGCCACCGCTGTGTGCCGGTCGCCCGGCATGGCCAGCGCCTCCCGGCACTCGATGGCCTGGGTGGTGGTGATCCACCGGCTGCGCCAGATAAGGCTGCGCGGCTCGTAATACCCGCCCCACACGAACGGCTGCTCGACCGGGGTGACCGCGTACACCCCGGCCCCGCCGATCAAGGCTGAGAACACCGCGTCGGAGTCCCAGCGGGGCGCGCACATCCACACGAAGTCGCCGCGCGGGCCGACCAGGATGCCGCGCTCGCCGTCGGCCAGCAGCGCGTACTCCGACAGCACGTGCAGGGGGAACTCCGGCGCCGGGCCGCTCCGGGCCCGGCGCCTGGTGTCGCTGGGCTCGGTCATGCTCCGAGCAGGCGCTCGAACGGGCCCTTGCCGTCCTTCTGGCCATCGCCGCCCGCGTTCAGCTGCCAGCCGTCGATCGCTTCCAGGCTGATCCGCCAGCGTCCCTCGGCCGGGCCGCGGTCGGCCACGAGGTGGAGATGGTGACCGGATTCGGCCGACACGTCCTTGGCGTAGTCCTTGCCGAGCAGCCCGGACGACGGCTGCAGCGCGGTCATCAGCGGGTTAGCCTCCACCAGGTCGGCGAAGTAGGTCTCCTCGGCGACCAGGGCACCGCTCAGCACGGTGCCGTGGACCGACACGGTGAGCGGAACGGCCGCCTGCCGGGATTCGTTGACCGCGTGCACCAGTTGCTGGAGCACCGGGTCGGTGCCGTGCTTGGCCATGATGAAGCCTCCTTGTCGGTGATCGGTTACGCCCCCCGTAGCCGAGGAAGCACCTGCCCCGCATAGAAGTCGAAAAACCCTTCATGGTCCGGGCCGACCTGGCTGACGTAGACCTCGTCGAACCCGGCGTCGGTGTAGGCGCGGATTCCGGCCAGGTGCTCCTCCGGGTCAGGCCCGCACGGGGCGGTCACCAGGTCCTCGGGCACCAGCTCGGCCAGCTGGGCGAAGTGCCGGGGCTGGGGCAGCAGCTGCGCTGCCTCGCCGGGGATGTAATCGTTGGGCCAGAGCCGGTGCATGGTCTTGCGGGCCTGGGCGGCGTCGGGGCCCCAGCAGACTTTGAGGCCGCCCTGGACGGGCCGGTCGCCGCCGCCGGACTCGCGGTACAGCCGGACGAAGTCGGCGTCGGGCTGGACCGAGATGTAACCGTCGGCGATCTGGGCAGCCAGCTTGATCGCCTTTTCCCCGAACCCGGACACGTAGATGGCGGGCGGCTGCTCGGGGACCGAGTACAGCCGGGCCGTGTCGACCCGGTAGTGCGGGCCGTGATGAGTGATCAGCTGGCCGGTCAACAGCTCGCGGATCACCTCGATCGCTTCAGCGAGCATCTCCAGCCGCTCCTCGGCCGACGGCCAGGTGGTGCCCAGGATGTGCTCGTTCAGCGCCTCGCCGGTCCCCAGCCCGAGCGTGAACCGCCCGTTGGTCAGCAGGGCCGAGGTGGCCGCGGCCTGGGCGATGATGGCCGGGTGGACCCGCAGCAGCGGGCAGGTGACCGCGGTGGTGATGGGCAGCGAGGTGACCTGGGAAATGGCCCCGATCACCGACCAGACGAAGCCGCTCTCGCCCTGCTCGTCCAGCCACGGGTGGTAGTGGTCGGAGATCCACAGCGCGTCGAATCCCGCCTCCTCGGCCAGCTTGGCCTGCTGGACCAGATCTTGCGGAGTGTTCTCTTCGCAGGACAGGAAGTATCCGTACCGGGTCACTGGCGATCAGCTCCTTGAGACGACGGCGGGCATCAGGCGTTTTCTTCGGCGCGGTCGCTGCTGAGCGAGGACGGCAGGAACAGGCTGCAGACCAGCGCCGCGAACACCAGGGCCAGGTTGACGATGATCGCGGCCTGGGCGGTGTGCACCAGGGACGGGGTGACCTTGGCCGAGCCGCTCTCCCCGGCCCCGCTGCCGAACAGGGCGGTGCCGACCACCGCGATGCCGATGGCGGCGCCGACCCGCTGGGCGGTGATGAGCTCGCCGCCGGCCGTGCCCGCCTCCCGCTGCGGGACCGACCCGAGCACGAAGTCCTGGTTGGGCGCGATGACCAGGCCGTTGCCAAGGCCGGCGAGGGCCAGCGGGGCGGTGAACAGCCAGGCGCTCGGCTGCGGGGCGCCGACTCGCAGGGCCAGCAGCACGAACGCCAAGCCGATCAGCATCGCGACGATGCCGCTGATGATCACCTTGCGCCCGAACCGGGTCGAGAACTTGTCGCTGTTGGCCGCGCTGAGCAGGCTGCCGAGCGCGAACGGCACCACCAGCAGGCCGGTGGCCAGGGCGCTGCGGCCGAGGCCCTGCTGCCACAGGATCGACAGGGTGAAGAACAAGCTGGTGAACCCGGCGAAGTACAGCAAGGCGAGCAGTTGCCCGGCGGCGAACGAGCGGTGCCGGAGCAGCTGGGTCTGAATGATCGGCTCGCCGTCGTGGCGGTTCAGCCGCACCTCCCACCAGCCGAGCGCGGCCGCGGCCACGAACGCGCCGGCCAGGCACAGCCAGCTCCACACCGGCCAGCCGTCGGTCCGGCCTTCAACCAGCGGGAACAGCAGCAGCAGGAGCGTCGCGGCCAGCAGCAGGTTGCCAACCAGGTCGAGCTGGTGCTCCTCGGACTGCTGGCGGCGGGGCAGCACCTTGATCGCGGCCGGGATGGCGACGGCGCCGATGAACAGGTTGACCAGGAACACCCAGCGCCAGCCGTCTTGCTTACCGGCCAGCTCGATGAGCACCCCGCCGATCAGCGGCCCGACCGCGGTGGAGAGGCCGACGGTGCCGCCAAGCAAGCCGAACGCGCGGCTGCGGTCCCGGCCGGCGAACCGGCGCTGGATCGTCGCGCTGATGGCCGGGTAGTAGATCCCGGCCCCGAGGCCCTGCACGATCCGGGCCACGATCAGCTCACCCGGGTTCTGGGACAGGCCACAGCCCAGGCTGGCCAGCGTGAACACGATCAGGCCGCCGACGAACAGCCGCTTGTAGCCGAACCGGTCTCCGATCCGCCCGGCCGGCACCAGCGCCAGCCCGAACGCCAGCGCATAGCCGGAGACGACCCACTCGAGCGCGGCCGAGGCCGCGTGCGTGCCGATCGCGATGCTGGGCAGCGCGACGTTGACTATCGTGGTGTCGAGCACGGCCATGAACGAGCCGATCAGCACCACGGCCAGGATCAGCCACTGGCTGTGTCCCGGCTGCTGATCCTGATCGGCGGCCTGGCCTGGGCCCGTCTGGTGATCGACCGCTGTCGCGGTTGTTTCTTCTGCTCTGCCCACGGTTTCGGCCAACTTCCCAAGGCCGCTCCGGTGAAACCGGGCGAGCCGGGTAGAGGGCGCCCATGACCGCAAAGCTCAAGGCCGCGCTGTTCGACGTCGACGGGACCCTCGTCGACACCAATTACCTGCACACGGTGACCTGGTGGGAGGCGTTCACCCAGGCCGGTTACGACGTGCCGATGGCCTCGATCCACCGGTCGATCGGCATGGGGTCGGACCGGATGCTGGATGCGCTGCTGCCCGGCGACCGCGACAAGGACGCCGACAGCGACATCAAGACGTCCCACTCGGCCCTGTACTCGGTCTACTGGCCGCGGCTGCGGCCGCTGCCGGGCGCCGCCGACCTGCTGCGAGCCTGTCACTCCGCGGGCTACCGGGTCGTGCTGGCCAGCTCGGCCGACCCGGATGAGCTCAAGGTGCTGTGCGAAGCGCTGGACGTCGGCGACGCGATCGACGCCGCCACCTCGGCGGGCGACGTGGAGTCGAGCAAGCCCGCGCCTGACCTGGTCCAGGTCGCCCTCGACCAGGCTGACGCCGGGCCGTCCGAGTCCGTATTCATCGGTGATGCGGTCTGGGACGTGCGCTCCTGCCAGGAAGCGGGAGTCCCCTGCATCGGCCTGCTCACCGGCGGCACCAGCCGGGCCGAACTGGCCGACGCCGGCGCCGCTGCCGTCTACGACGGGCCGGCCGACCTGCTCGAGCAGTTCCCCGGCCGGCTCACCGCCGTCAGCCCAGAGCGGTAGCGCCGACCAGGACCGGGGCCTCCTTGGTGGCTGGCTCGAACGCCGGCCGGGGCCGGGTGGAGGGCTGCGGCCGGGTGGAGTTCGGCACGAGCTGGAAGCGGTAGCCGATCGCGGCCAGCTCGCCGGTGAACCAGGCGATCGACTCGGCGTCGAGGCCGGCCCAGTCGAACGCCGGCGCGCAGCTGTAGGCGAGCAGCTGGCCCGGGTACTGGGAGTAGATGATGTCCGCGAACGTGCGCGCCTCGGCCAGGTTGGGCGTCGAGGTCTCCAGCCACAGCAGGTCCGCGTAGGGCGCGAACGCGAGCGCGCGGGTGACCCGCGCGTACAGGCCGGGCTGCACCCGGTGGTGCCCGTCGGCGGTCCGCTCGCCGGTCAGGAACTCGTGATCCCGCTCGTCCGCATCCGAGGCCAGCAGCGATGCCTCGTGCGCGTAGGTCCGGGCGATCACCAGGGCGGGCACGTCGAGCACGTCGGCCGCGAACCGGGCCGCGGTCAGCGTCTCGATGTGCTCCCCGGTCGGGACCAGCACCCGATCACCGGCCGGGCCGGATCCGGCTGGCGCAGGCAGCCGGTCCTCGAAGTGGACCCCGGCCGCACCCGCCTCGATCATCGCCGTCATCAGCGCGTAGGCGTCCTGCCCGCGGCCGAGGCCCGGCTGCGCGGCCAGGCGGATGGTCCGCTGCCCGTCCTCGACCACCTGCACCGCCCGGTCGCCGGTGACCGCGCCGCGCGCCTGCACCACATACTGGTGGCCGGAGTCCTGGTGGCCGAGCAGCTCCCACAGCCGCCGGGCGCCGCGCCGGGCCCGGGCGTGATCGCCGGTGCTGGCGCCGCGCCGCCGGATCACGTCCTCGGCGCGGTAGTCGCGCTGGATCCCGGCCCAGCGCTGACCGGTCTGCCACTCGCGCTGAAGGTGCGCGGCCTGGTCGCTGAAGTCGCCCACGGTGATCACGTCTTTCTGTCTCGTCGGGGCCGCCCTCCCGGCTGGCCTCATCTCCACCCTGCGTCAAGGCCGCCAGGTTCGGCGAACTCCCGATGATAAAATTTTCAGATCTTTCCTGAAAGAGTTATTTATGCAAGTCTTCGCAACTTAAATTTCGCGGAAATTGGTCTGGAGTAAAGGTCTAGACCGCAGCTGGCGGCTTCAGCGGGCTCGGCCCGGGCTCGGCTCGGACGACCGCCCGGCGGGCCCGCGCCCGCGGCGCCGACGTCATCATCACCCCCCGCGACGCCGGGCGGCCGCGCTCAGCCACCACGCGCTGCTGGCCACCGAGTCACGCGCAACGCCCGCGACGCCATGACGCCGAGGACGTCGCCGCCCTGGCCGTCCACCTCATGACCAACGCGGCCGTCACCGGCGCCGTCTACGACATCGACGGCGGCCAGCAGCTCATCGGTCAGCCGCCGTCCCGGCCCGAGCCGTCGAGCTGGCCGGTCTCGGTGAGCTTCTGGGCGATCTCGCGGAGCTTGAGGTTCAGCTGCTGGGACGAGCGGCGGAGCACGTCGAAGGCGTCGTCGGGGGTGATCCGGAGCCGCTCCATGAGGATGCCTTTGGCCTGGCCGATGACGTCGCGAGAGGACAGGGCCGCGTGCAGCTGGCGGCCGAGCTGTTCCAGCGCTTCACGCTCGCCGACCGCCTGGAGGGCGACCGAGGCATGAGCGGCCAGGATCAGGCCGATCTCCCGGGCCTCCTCGTCGTAGGCGCGGGCGGAGGTGGCGTAGGCGTTCAGTGATCCGGTCAGCGGCCCGCTGGTGCAGGAGCCGGGGGCGGCCAGGCCGTAGGAGACCACGGAGTACACGCCGGCGCCGGCCGGGCGTGAATCCAGGGCCGGCCAGCGCGGGTCGGGGAACTCGGGCGTGTACACGACGGCTTCACCGAGGGCGGTCAGGCATGGTCCCTCGCCCGCCTCGTACTGGGCCTGGTCGGCGGCGACGGCCGCCGCATCGGTGGACGCCACCGTGCGGAAGTTACCGTCGGCGCCCCTGACCGTGATGCTCGCCAGCTGGCAACCGGGGACGGCTTCGATGCAGGTCTCGGCGATCCGGGTGAGGACGTCGGCGGCCGAGCCTGCTTCGTTCAGGTGCCGGGCGATCTCGGCGAAGGCCAGCGCCAGCCCGGTCGCCGGGGTGGCGGCCTGCCGCTGGCGGCGGGACCGGTCCCGGGCCGCGGTGGCGCCGTCGCGGGCGGCCTGCCGCTGCTCCCGGTGCTGGCGGGCTTGATCACGCAGCAGGCGAGCATGGTCCGGTCCGGCGTCGGCGGCCATGGCGTCGGCGGCGGGGCCGGGCAGCCCGCCGCGGGCGGCCAGCCGCCGCTCGCGCTCGTCCAGCTCGGCTTCGCGGGCGTCGGCCAGTTGTTCCCGCTCATCGGCCAGCACATCACGGGCGTCGGCGATGGCGTCCCGGCCGTCGGCGACGCGGTCCCGCTCGTCGGCGACGAAATCACGCTTGTCAGCCGCCCACGCCTGCTCTTCACGATCCCCGCTACTACCCGGAGGCCGGCCGGGGCCCGGCGCCGGGGTGGCCGCCAGCCGCCGCTGGTCGGCCTGGTCGCGGGCAACGGCGGCCGCGTCGCGATCGGCCTCCTCCAGCTGCCGTTCCTGGCCGGCGTGCCCGCGCGCCAGCGCGGCGCCGTCCCGCTCGGAGGCTGGACCGAGGCCGGTCAGGCGTTGCTCCCGCTCGTCCAGCCCGGATTCCCGGGCATCAGCCAGCCGGTCCCGCTGGTCGGCGACGAGATCCCGGGCCGCGGCCACCCCGTCACGCTCACCAGCAGCATCGTCACGCTGGCGGGCCCCCCGGTCGCGCTCGTCGGCGGACCACAACCGCTCGCCGGTCTCCGGCTGATCACTCATATCCGCTCGCGCCTCAGGCCCTTCTACTCCGACGAGGACGATATTAGCCAGTCGGTACGCTCAAGATCGATCAAGCGCTCATTGACCGCGTGGACCGCCACCTGCCGCTGGTGGGCGTCCAGCGCGTAGGGATCACCGCCCAGGTGGGCCGCCACCTGACTGAGGCCGGCGGTACCGCCGAGGGCGAAGTAGGCGACGAACAGGTCGGGGATGGACAGCCCGGCCGCCTGCCGGGCGAGCTCGAGCGTCCCCGTCGGTCGCGGCCCCGGCGGCACCGCCGCTTCGCGGTCGGCCAGCAGCCCGCTGGCCCGCAGGATTTCGAACACCCGCCGTACCATGACCGGCGCGCCGCGCACCACCAGACCAGCCCGGCCTTCGGCCCGCAGGCGGCGATCAGTGCCGCTCAGCAGGCGGACGCCGCCGACGTCGATGAAGGCGAGGTGGGAGGCGTCGACGGTCAGCCGCTGGCTCGGAGCCGGACAAGCCTCGGACAAGGCGCCGTCCATCAGCTCCAGCACGGTGACGTCCAGCTCGCCCGCCACCCACAGCACCACCCCGGCCGGGTTCTCGGCGCGCTGCGCCCGGAAGGCAAGCCGTCCGGTCCCGTCTTCAGGCCGACCCGCTGGCCATTGGGGATGAGTCACGATGCCACCTCTGCCTCGCAGCGCCGACGACCGGACCGCTCGGGATGACCGCGGGCACCGGACCAGAACCCGCCGAAACCACGGCAGGCTCAGTCGGCTGGTGACTCAACCGGTACCCCGACGCTACCGCCGCCGGCCGAGGCCCGGCAAGGCGTGGTTCATGGCAGAATGCTTGATGCACTGGGCTTGCGAACGGGGCGCGAGCCAAGTCCGTCGGCACGGGAGCGGATGGTGAGCACTGCGGGACCGGGCGGCTCGCAGCCGTGGCCCGGCCGGGACGAGTCGTCCGTCGACGCCACCGTGCTGCGGATGATGCTCGGTAGCCAGCTGCGCCGCCTGCGGGAGGCGGCCGGCATCTCACCGGAGCAGGCCGGCTACGAGATCCGGGCGTCCCGGTCCAAGATCAGCCGGCTGGAGAACGGCCGGGTCCGGCTCAAGAGCCGGGACATGGGTGATCTGCTCACGCTGTACGGCGTGACCGACGAGGAGCTGCGGTCGAGGTTCCTGGCCCTGGTCGACCAGTCCAACACTCCAGACTGGTGGACGGCCTACAGCGACGTCCTGCCGGACCGGTACGAGACCTACCTGGGGCTGGAAGCGGCCGCGGTGACCATCCGCAGCTTTGAGGTTCAGTTCGTGCACGAGCTGTTCCAGACCGAGGACTACGCGCGCGCGGTCACCCGCCTCGGGCGCCGGGCCGCCCCGGCCGACGAGATCGAACGCCGGGTCGCCGTCCGGCGCAAGCGCCAGGACCTGCTCACCCGGCCGGACCCGCCGGCGATCTGGTCGGTCATGGACGAGGCGGCCCTGCGCCGGGCCCCGGGCGACGCGCCGGTGATGCGGGCCCAGCTCCGGCGGCTGATCGAGCTGGCCGAGCTGCCGCACGTCACCCTTCAGGTGGTCCCGTTCGCCAGCGGCGGTCACGCCGGGGAGGGCGGGTCGTTCACGGTGCTGCGCTTCGGCGAGCGTGACCTGCCCGACGTCGTCTACATCGAGCAGCTGACCAGCGCCACCTTCCTCGACCAGCGTCCCGACGTTGAGCACTACCTCGAGGTGGTGGACGAGGTCAGCGGCGCGGCGCTCACCCCCGGCGCCACCACAGGTTTCATCGAGCAGCTGGCCCGGCAGATCTGACCGCGACGGGAGAGGGACCCCGAGATGACCATGGATGAGGCACCGGCGGCAGGCGAGGCCACGGCGGGCGAGGCCACGGCCGGGGCCGACCGACGGCCGCCGTTCGACACCAGCGTGGCCAACCAGGCCCGCATCTATGACTACCTGCTGGGCGGCAAGGACAACTACGCGGCCGACCGGGCCGCGGTCGACGCCGTGCTCAAGGTGGCCCCGCACCTGGGTTTCACCGCCCGGGCCAACCGGGCCTTCCTCGGCCGGGCGGTCCGCTACCTGACCGCGGAAGCCGGGATCCGGCAGTTCCTCGACATCGGGACCGGCATCCCGACCGCGGGCAATACCCACC
>Ga0213875_10001715_pt1 | contig 13767 bp, 14 predicted proteins | sample BarmaccomBMRX_R8_FD_160105 | JGI IMG/M metagenome (GOLD analysis project Ga0213875, IMG submission 160105) | Root-associated microbial communities from Barbacenia macrantha in rupestrian grasslands, the National Park of Serra do Cipo, Brazil - RX_R8 | ecosystem: Host-associated > Plants > Roots... | reverse complement strand
GAGGAAACGGCGTGGGACACGTACGGGCACGCGAGCGGCAACCCGAAGTGCGAGGACTGCATGGTGCACTCGGGCTTCGAGGCGACGGCCGCCGCGGACGCGATGCGTCCGCAGAACGTGTTCCGCTCGATCCGGGGCGTGCTCGCCGGGCGCTGACCCGTTGACGTGAGCATCAAATGCCGTCGCCGAAATCTCTCTATCGCGAGGTGTCTGACGCCGAACTCAAACAGATCGACCGCACGAAAACCTTCCAATATGGCGGCGGCGCCGAAGGAAAGTACTTCTGGGACCGACTGCTCGATGCGAGGTGGTTCTCGCAGATGTGGAATGAGCCGCACATCGTCCGCGCGAAGTATACAAGGGCAGCAGTTCGGAGGTTCTCTCGGTGGGCGAGCCTCGACGGCCGAGGCGTAGCACGCTTTGCAGGCGAGACGCACATGAATCAGGGCCTACTCGACATTCGGAAAGTATCGTAACCGATGAGAGCTGTACATCCGACGTCATCGCGGAAGACGACTGCGAAACGAGTAGCAGCCACGATCCGCTGGCTGAGCGCAGCGCAAGGTGGGCGCCGTCGGTTGCCCAGTGGTTCGATATATCGATCTCCCGCGCGTTTTGACGATGACCCGAACCGCACGCTCGGGTCGTGGGATATCGAGTTGCGTTTCGATCGCCCGCCGGCGTACGGCACGGCGACGGTGGCCGCGGTCTCTTTCGCGTCCAGCGACGCGCCGACACAATTACTCCACCCGGGCAGCACGTTCGAGCTTACTGAAGGCAGCAAGGTGGTTGCACGCGGTGAGGTAGCGCCGCTCAAGAGCAAACAGCGAATCGCCGGGCGGTCCATCTCGGCCACGATGTAATCGCGGGCCAGATGTCGTCGACTCCTGTTGAAGCGTCGATCTACCAGCCTGAGTACGAGACGCTCGCGCGTGGCGCGCTCGAGGCGCTCCAGCTGGAGCGGCTGCAGGCGCTGGTCGAGCGGCTGCGCGACGCCAACGACGTCTACCGCGAGCGCCTGCGCGGCGCGAAGACGCCGGCGTCGCTCGACGATCTCGCGGCGTTGCCGTTCAGCACGAAGGCGGACATGCGCGATGCGTATCCGCTGGGGCTGCTGGCCGTGCCCGAGACGGAGCTCGCCCGGATCCACGCGTCGTCGGGCACGACCGGGAACCCCACCGTCGGCGCGTACACGCGCGAAGATCTGCGCATCTTCGGCGAGGTCATGGCGCGCAGTCTCGCGGCGGGCGGGATTCGTCCGCGCGACATGTTCCAGGTCACGTGGGGCTACGGCTTGTTCACCGGCGGGCTCGGCGCGCACGGCGGGTGCGAGACCCTCGGCGCGTGCGCGATTCCGGCGTCGAGCGGCAACACCGCGCGCCAGCTGCAGCTGCTGTGCGATCTGCCCGTCGCCGGCATCGGGTGCACGCCATCGTACGCGCTCGTTCTCGCGGAGCGGCTGCAGGCCGAGAACCGCAGGCCGAAAGCGCTGCGCTACGCGATCTGCGGTGCGGAGGCGTGGACACGCGAGATGCGCGACGAGCTCGAGCACGTGTTCGGCGTCACGGCGACCAACATCTACGGCCTCACCGAGATCATCGGTCCCGGCGTCGCGCAGGAGTGCCTCGCGAAGCAAGGCATGCACGTGCAAGAGGATCACTTCCTCGTCGAGATCGTCGATCCCGAATCCGGCGTGCCGCTCGGCGACGGTGAGCGCGGCGAGCTCGTCATCACCACGCTGACGCGCGAAGCGATGCCCGTGCTGCGCTACCGCACGCGCGACCTCACGTCGATCGCACGCGAGCGCTGCGCGTGCGGGCGCACGACGGCGCGCGTCGACTGGTTCACCGGCCGCGTCGACGACATGCTCATCATCCGCGGCGTCAACGTGTTCCCGTCCGCGGTCGAAGAGGTGCTGCTGCGCTTCCCGGAGCTCTCCGCGAACTACCGCATCTTCGTCGACCGTCCGCCGAACGGGCTGGACGAGATGCTCGTCGAGGTCGAGCACCACTACGGCGCGACGCTCGAGGATCTCGACGCGCTCGGCGCCGCGGTCGGCGCGCGCCTCGGCGAGACGCTGCTCGTGTCGATGCGCGCCCGCGTCGTCCGTCCCGGCACGATCGAGCGCATCGAGGCAGGCAAAGCGAAGCGCGTGTTCGATCGGCGGACGGCATGACCGGCGACGATCCGGTCCTCCTCGAGTTCCCGTCTCCCGGCGTTGCGCTGCTGCGGCTGAACCGGCCAAAGGTGCTGAACGCGCTGTCGAACGCGCTGCTCGCGCGGCTCGTCGAGCACCTCGAACGGCTCGACGCGGACGGCACGACGCGCGCGGTCGTCCTCACCGGCGACGATCGCGCGTTCGCCGCGGGCGCCGACATCGCGGAGTTCGCGAGCGACGGCCCGCAGCTCGAGGTGTGGGATCGCCTCTGGGCCGTCGGCGTGCCGACGATCGCGGCGGTGCGCGGCCTCGCGCTCGGCGGCGGGCTCGAGCTCGCCATGTCGTGCGACATGCTGGTCGTCGCCGACGACGCGCGACTGGGTCAGCCCGAGATCAATCTCGGCGTCATGCCCGGCGCGGGCGGCACGCAGCGTCTCACGCGCGCCGTGGGCAAAACGCTCACGACGGAGATGGTGTTGCTCGGACGCGAGATCGGCGGGCGCGAAGCGGAGTTGCACGGGCTCGCGAACCGCGCGGTGCCCGCCGAGCGTGTGGTGCCCGTCGCGCTCGACCTCGCGCGCCGGCTCGCCGCGAAGGCGCCGCGCGCGGTGCGCACGGCGAAGCGCACGATCGCGCGCGCGTTCGAGAGCACGCTGCACGCGGCGCTGCTCGAGGAACGGCGCACGTTCCTCGCGCTGCTCGCGAGCGACGAGGCGCACGAAGGGGTGGCCGCATTCCTGGAAAAGCGCAAGCCCGAATGGCCGGCACCGTGAAAACCCCCGTCGATCATCGCGTCGAGATCGCCGCCGGGGTCGCGACGATCACGCTCGGGCGCCCGCAGGCGTACAACGCGCTGACCGCCGACTTGATGGAGTCGTTGCTCGCGACGTTCCGCGGGCTCGGGCGGGACGAGTCCGTCCGCGCGATCGTGCTCACCGGTGAAGGCAAAGGCTTCTGCGCGGGCCAGGCGCTCGACGATGCGCGCACGCTGCCGGCCGACGGCCCGATCGACATCGGCGCGACCGTCGAAGCGCGGTACACTCCGCTGCTCACGGAAATCCTCACCATCGAGAAGCCGGTGATCGCGGCCGTGAACGGCGTCGCGGCCGGGGCCGGGATGGGGATCGCGTGCGCGTGCGACTTCCGCATCGTCGCCGACACCGCGTCGTTCACGACCGCATTCGTGAAGATCGGGCTCGTGCCGGACAGCGCGCTCTCGTTCACGCTGCCGCGCCTGATCGGCTACGCCCGCGCGCTCGAGCTGTGCATGCTCTCGGAGAAGATCGACGCCGCGCGCGCCGACGCGCTCGGGTTGTGCACGAAGGTCGTGCCGCTCGATCGTTGCGTCGCCGAAGCGCAGGCGCTCGCGGCGACCTTGGCGCGCGGGCCGAAATCGATCGGCTTGATCAAACGGCAGCTCGTGCGAAACGGCCTCGGCGACCTGCACGCGGCCCTCGCGTACGAAGGCCACCTGCAGAGCGTCGCCGGCGCGAGCGAGGACTTCACCGAAGGCATCGCGGCGTTCCGCGCCAAGCGCGCGCCGGAGTTTCGCGGCGTGTGATCGTGGTTCGACGCGCCTCGCCGGACGATGCCGCGCTGCTCGGCGACCACCGTGCGCAGGTGCTGTACGAGCACGGCGAGCACGAACCGCAGGCCGTGACCGCACAGATTCGCGTCTGGACCGCGTGGATGCGTGGGGCACTCGCACGCGAGGCGTACGTCGGTTTCATCGCGTTCGACGACGAGCTCGTGGCGGGCAGCGCGTCCCTGCTCGTGCACGAAGCCGTTCCGCGTCCCGGCTATGCCGGCGCGAACGACGGTCGCGTGCACTCGGTGTACGTCATACCGGCGATGCGCCGTCGCGGGGTCGCACGCATGCTCATGGCCGCGCTCCTCGCGTATGCACGGACGAGCGACGTCATGCGGCTGACGCTGCACCCGACGTCGATGTCGCGTGCGCTGTACGCGACGATGGGCTTTGAGACGCTCGACGAGATGGGCCTCTATTTCGGGCCGTAAGCGCGGCGTCTAGGAGACCAGGTGCAGCGGCCGCGGCTTGGCGGACTCGCGCAAAAAGCGCGCGAGGTCGTCGGGCGGCAGCGGCCGGCTGATGAAGTATCCTTGCGAGGCATCGCAGCCCATCGCGGCGATCGCCTCCCAGGCATCGGCCGTCTCGACGCCTTCGGCGACGACGCGTAAGCCGAGGTTGTGGCCGAGGTCGCTGATCAAGCGCACGATCTCGGCGTCCTTCGGGCTCCGCGACATGCCGAGCACGAAGCTCTTGTCGATCTTGACCTCGGAAACCGGGAGCTTCTTGATCGCGCTCAGGCTCGAGTAGCCGGTGCCGAAGTCGTCGACGGACAGGGTCACGCCCGTCGCCGCGAGCCGGTTGATGTTCGCGCGCGTGCAGTCCGTCTCGTGGATGACGGCGGACTCGGTGAACTCCAGCGTCAGGCGGTCGGCCGGAATGCGGTTGTCGAGCAGCGCGTTCGCGACGGAGTCCGGCAGCGAAGCCTCGTCGAGCGAGTGCATCGAGATGTTGACGGCGACGCCGAGCGTGAGGCCGGCGTCCTCCCATGCGCGCGCTTGGCGCATCGATTCGGCGAGCACCCAATCCGTGAGCGGGATGATCAGCCCCGTCTCTTCCGCGAGCGGGATGAAGCGGTCCGGCGGCAGATGTCCGAGCGTCGGATGCGTCCAGCGCACGAGCGCCTCGACGCGCGAAATTTCGTGCGTGCGCACGTCCACCTTCGGCTGATAGTGCAATTCGAGCGCGCCGTCCGCGATGGCGCGGCGGAGATCCGCTTTGAGCGCGAGGCGCGCGGCGTTGTCGCGGTCGAACGCCGCGTCGTACATCGCGCACCCGTCGCGGCCGCGCTTCGCGGCGTACATCGCGACATCGGCGTGGCGCAGCAGCGTCGCGGCGTCCGTGCCGTGGGCGGGCGCAACCGCCAGGCCGATGCTTCCGGCCACATCGAGCGCACGGCCGTGCACGACGCATGACGGTGCGAGCGCGGCGCGCAGACGGCGCGCAATCTCCAGGGCTTCCGTCTCGCCGGCGCCGGGAAGCAGGATCGCGAACTCGTCGCCGCCGAGCCGCGCGACGATGTCGTGCTCGCGCAGCACGCTGCGCAGCCGCGCTGCGACGTGCTGGAGCAGCGCGTCGCCGGCATCGTGGCCGAGCGTGTCGTTGACGTCCTTGAACCGGTCGAGATCGAGAATCGCGAGCGCGACGTGATCGTTGCCGCCGGACGCGTTCGCGAGCAGCGCCGCGAGCGACTCGTTGAGAAACGCCCGGTTCGGCAGATCGGTGAGCGAGTCGTGCAGCGCCTGGTGCTTCAGCGCGATCTCCGCGCGGCGGCGCTCGGTGATGTCGTTCATGACGGCGATCACGCCTTCCACGACGAGGTCGGCGTCGACGATCGGTGTCCAGTGCGTTTCCAAGACGATGCCGTCGAACGACGACTGCGCGGTGTGCTCGTGGCCTGCCAGCGCTTGCCGCGCGTGCTCTGCCATCGACGGCAGATCGTGGAAGACATCGAAGAGCGACCGCCCCAGTATCGACTCCGCTCCGCGCCGCACGGACGCGAGATCGCGGCCCTCGGCCATCGTGATGATGCCGTCCGCATCGAGCGCGAGCAGGATCACCGGCGCGTTCGCGACGACGGCGCTCAGACGGCGGCGGCTCGCGCTCGCGTCGTCCCGATGCGCGCTCAGCCGGCGGTCGACGACCGCGAACGCGACCACGGCCACGCTCACCGACGCCGCGATGAACGCGATCGCCGAGGCGCCGATGTCGTGACCGTTGACGAGCAGCCCGCGCAACGCAGCACCGGGCTCGGACACGAACGTCGCGGCCGCCATGCCCGTGTAGTGCATCGCCGCCACGGCGCAGCCGAGCACGCCGGCCGCGCCGACGCGCGCCCACCCGTACGTCGCGTCGCGTCCGAAGCGAAGGAAGTGCGTGATGCGCAGCGCGGCGTACGACGCCCCGACCGCCACGACGACGGACAGCGCGATGATGCGCCAGTCCCAATCCGCGCGAGCGTGCATGCGCATCGCCGCCATGCCGGTGTAGTGCATCGCGCCGATGCTGCTGCCCATCACGACCGCGGCGAGCAAGGACACGCGCCGGGTGATGACGTGTTGCCCGGCGATCACGAAGGTTGCCGCGCTGCCCACGATCGCGATGATCGCCGAGACGACAACGAGCGGAATGTCGTACGCGACCGTGACGGGCAGTTGAAACGCGAGCATGCCCGTGAAGTGCATCGCCCATACCGCGCCGCCGAGCGACGTCGAGCCGGCGAGCAGCCACGCTAACCGCTGCCGTCCGCGCACCGCCTTCACGCGCTGCACGAGCGTCAAGCCCGCGTACGAGCCGAGGATCGCGACGAGCACGGAGAGCACCACGATGCGCGGATCGTACGACTCGGGCATTGCGTGAGCGCCCGCCATCATGGAGGCGGGCATCGGCATATTCATGACTTCCGTCAAATCGGCGCGCAACGCAACCGTCTGAAGAGTCGCACGCACGGCCTCGCGCTGACCAAGCCGAGCGTCCGGACGGCGATGTTTGCTAGCCGGGCAGCGCTCCGTCGCGAGCCAGCGAAGCTGCGACGTGCTCGAACGCGTTCCACGACGCGCGCGCCAGCACGCCGCCGACGCTGACGCGTCGCACGCCCGCGGCGGCGAGCTCCGCGACGGTCACGCCCGGCCGGTACAGCAGCACGTTCACCGGCACCGGCGCCACGGCGTCGACGACGCGGCGCACGTCGTCGAGCGCGAGTACGCCGGGCGCGTACACGCAGTCGGCTCCGGCGCCGGCGAACGCGCGCAGGCGTGCGATGGTCCGGTCGAGATCGGCGCTGCCGGCAAGGATCGCCTCGCATCGTGCGATCAGCATCACATCCGTACCGCTCCGGTCGATCGCGGCGCGTGCCGCGGCGACGCGCTCGACCGCTTCCGCAGTCCCGTACAACCCGCCGCGTCGATGCCGGTCTTCGATCGATATCCCGGCGACGCCGGTCTCCAGCGCGGCGGCGACGTTGCGCGCGACGCCGGGCGCGTCGTCGGCGAACCCGTTCTCGAAGTCGGCGTTGATCGGAAGGTCCGTCGCCGCGCACAGAAAGCGCAAGTGCGCGAGCGCGTCCTCGAGCGTGATCTCGCCGTCCTCGAGGCCGAGCGCGAGCGCGCACCCCGAGCTCGTCGACGCGAGCGCGGCGAAGCCGAGGCGCTCGAGCCGGCGAACGCCGCCGAGATCCCACGGGTTCGGCAGCACGAAGCAGCCCTCGCGGTGCAGGTCGCGAAACGCGGCGCGTGCCGCTGCGACGTCGCGCGCCATGTCAGCGCGCCGAGCGCGCGACGTCCGCGCGCGGGATCGTGAGCGTGCCGCGCAGCGCGGGAACGGCGCTGCCGCCGATCTCGATGACGGGAGCCTCGCCGCCGGCACCTGTGATGCGAACGTGAAGGATGCTGCGCCGGCCCATCCGGGTGCCCTGCTCGCTCACGAGGCGAACGTCCTCGTCCCGCGGCAGCAATCCCGCGTGCAGCATGCACGCGGCGAGCGGACCGGTTGCGCCGCCCGTCGCGGGATCTTCGAGGATCCCCGACCACGGCGCGAACATGCGCGCGTACACGGCGTGCGGTGCCTCCGGACGCTCGTGCGCCGGCGTGAAGAAAAAGACGCCGACCACGTCGGGACGCGCAGGCGCCGGCAGGGTGCCGGCGGCGAACGCGGCGCGATCGACGGCGTCGCGGTCGCGCAGCGCGACGAAGAGGAACGGGCTGCCGGCCGATGCGTACCGCGGCGGCATGTCGTCGAGGACGTCGCTGCGTGCGAGGCCGAGGATCGCGGCCGCATCATCCGCCGCGATCGTCGGGCCGAGCTCGACGCGCGGCGTGGTGAGCCAGATCAGCGGCGGCGCGCCGTCGCGCCGTTCGACGCGAATCGGTACCGGCCCGACGCCTTCGTCGACCGCGAACGCGTCCGGCACGTCCGACCGCTGCGCGACGATCGTCGCGACCGCGCCGACCGTCGGATGCCCCGCGAACGGCAACTCGCGGCGCGGCGTGAAGATGCGCAGCCGCGCGATCGCTCCGCGCGACTGCGGCGGCAGCACGAACACGGTCTCCGCGAGGTTGAGCTCGAGCGCGATCGCCTGCATCTCGACGTCGCTCAAATCGCCGGGCTCGGTGAACACTGCGAGCGGGTTGCCCTCGAAGATGCGCTCGGTGAACACGTCGACGTGCTCGAACGCGAACGAGCGCGCGCCGGCGGTCACCGCGTGCCCTCCGCGCGGCGCCGGAACACGATCTGCAGCGCGTCGCGCCGATGGTCCGATGCGTTCGGCGTCCCCGAATGGTAGATGTGCCCGTTGAACACGATCGCCGCGCCGGCCGCCGCCGTCACGATGCGCTCGCGCGGATGCGGCACGCCGGGCTGCGGCGACAGGTAGCGCGGCGGGGGCTCGCGGTGCGAGCCGGGGATCACGCGCGTCGCGCCGTTGCGCGCGGTGAAATCGACGAGCGCGACGATCGCCGTCACGACGCGGAACGGATCGCCGGGCGACAGCGCGACGTCGTCCGTGTGCAGCGCTTGCGCGCCCGAACCGGGCCGCGGCCCGCGAAACCCGTACGCGTTGAGCGACCAGTCGGCGCCGAGCACGTGGTTCACCGCGGTCAGCAGCGGCGGCGATGCGAGGACGCGATCGAACGGCGGTCCGGCGTCCTGCAAGTTGTCCAGGTGCTGCGTGCCGCCGTGCTTGCGCGTCGGATCGCGCCGCGCCGCTTCGAGCAGCGACTCGGCCGCAGCCCGCAGGTCGACCACGTCCGCGGTCGTCAGGACGCCGTTGAGCACGGTGACGCCGTCGGCGTCGAGCGCATGCAGCGCCTCGGGCGGCACGCCGGCGTTCGATCTGCTTTTTCGCAGCACCGCGTTCGTCACGCCACGCGCTCGAACACCGTGGCGATGCCTTGTCCCATCCCGATGCACATCGTGGCGAGACCGTAGCGCCCGCCGCGGCGGCGGAGCTCGTGCAGCAGCGTCGTCGCGATCCGCGCGCCGCTGCATCCGAGCGGGTGGCCGAGCGCGATCGCGCCGCCGTTGACGTTCACGATCTCGGGATCGATGCCGAGCTCGCGCACGCACGCGACGCTCTGCGCGGCGAACGCTTCGTTCAACTCGACGAGATCGAGATCGGCGACGCCGATGCCGGCGCGCTCGAGCGCCTTGCGCGTCGCGCCGATCGGCCCGATCCCCATCACGCTCGGATCGACGCCGAACGTCGCGGACGTGACGACGCGCGCCATCGGCGTCCAGCCGTGCTTCGCTGCGGCCTCGGCGCTGCAGACGAGGAGCGCGGCCGCGCCGTCGTTGAGCGGCGAGGAATTGCCGGCCGTCACCGTGCCGCCCGCCTTGAACGCGGGCTTGAGCTTCGCGAGCGTCTCCCGCGTGGTGTCCGGACGCGGCGCCTCGTCGTCGGCGAGCTCGACGACCTTCTTCCCCTGCTCGACGCGCACCGGGATCAGCTCGGCGTCGAAGCGGCCGGACGCGACGGCGTCCTTGCACTTCATCTGGCTCGCGAACGCGAACGCGTCCTGATCGTCGCGCGTGACGTCGAACTGCTCTGCGACCTTCTCCGCCGTCTCGCCGAGCGTGATGGGCGGGTACATCGCTGCGAGCTTCGGGTTCACCATGCGGTTGCCGAGCGTCGTGTCGTGGATCTCGGGCGCGCGGTCGTATGCCTTCTCCGACTTGAGGATGACGAACGGCGCGCGCGTCATCGACTCGGCGCCGCCCGCCACGGCCACGTCGATCACGCCTGCCGCGATCGCGTGATAGGCGGAGTTCAGCGCCTGCAGGCCGCTGCCGCACAGGCGGTTGAGTGTGGTACCCGGCACGCTGGACGGCAAGCCTGCGAGCAGCGTCGCCATGCGGCCGCCGTTGCGGCAGTCTTCTCCCGCCTGGTTCGCCGCGCCCCAGAACACGTCGTCGATCCGCTTTGGATCGACCCCCGTTCGCTCGACGAGCGCACGGATCGCGATCGCACCGAGGTCGTCGGGACGGATTGAGGCAAGCGCGCCGCCGTATCGCCCCATCGGCGTACGCAGCGCGTCGATGATAACCGCTTCAGCCACGCGTGCTCCAACCCGCAAACTTCGCGCAAGGACGCACTCCGGCGGCAGCCGGGCCGGACGCTTGCCACGCGAGCGCACGCCCTGCTACGCTCGGCCCATGCCGGTGACGCGCCTCGACCACATCAACGTCCTCTCGACCGACATCGACGCCGCGCGCGACTTCCTGGTCCGCGTCCTCGGCGTGCGGAGCGGATACCGCCCGCCCTTCAACAGCCCCGGTCACTGGCTGTATTGCGGCGACCGTGCGATCATCCACATCAGCGACGCGGGGAACCACGAGCAGACGCACGCCGACGACCTGCGCGGCGCGTCGGTCGGCGGTCAGCAGACGATCGACCACGTCGCGTTCGCCTGCGAAGGATACGGCGAGATGATGCAGGGCTTCCGCCGCGACGGCGTGGCCTTCCACGAAGCCGACGTGCCGGCGACGGGCATCCATCAGGTCTTCGTCGACGGTCCGGGCGGGATCGGTCTCGAGCTGCAATTCTTGCAAGCCGACGTCGCCGCCGCGCGCAGCACCGCGCCGGCATAGGCCGCGCGTCGCGGCGCTACGGTTCTGCTGCGACCGCGATTGCTTGGATTTCCAGTTTCAGACGCGGATCGGTAGCGAGACGTTTCACTTCGACCGTCGTGCTGGTCGGCAGGTGGCCGGCGAAGAACGCGCCTTGAATCGCGTTCACCGCGTCTTGGTCGCCGCCGACGTCGGTGAAGAACCGTGTGAGCGACACGACGTCCTGCGGCACGCAGCCCGCCGCCGCGAGCGCTTGCGCGAGGTGCTCGAACGCAAGACGCGCTTGGGCCGCCGCGTCGGGCGGGATCGCGTCGAACACCTCGGGGCGGTGCGGATGATCGTGGTACACCGGCGCGCCGGTGACGCCGGAGATGAAGACGAGGCTGCCGCGCGCGACCTTGATCGCCGGGACGAACAGCGAGTTGATCGCGGGATCGTAGCCGTCGTGATGAACGACTTCGAGATGCTTCACGCGCGCACGAGCGCGAAATCGCGCTCGAGCGTCGCCTGCGGCGCGCCGGCGGCGTCGGTGCCGGCGCGGAACTCCTCGATCAGCGAGTCGCGCACGCCGAAGACCGCGTCGGAGGCGATGTACGGATCGCCGTGCGCGTAGATCGCGGTCGTCAGCGGCCGGTAACCGTCGGCGGTCATGCGGAAGTGCAGGTGCGCAGGCCGGAACGGCTTGCGCCCGAGCGCGTTCAGCAGCACGCCGACAGGGCCGTCGGTCGGCACGGGATAGCTTTGCGGGACGACCGTTCGAAACGCGAACGCGCCGTCGCCGCCCGTGCGCACGCGTCCGCGGCAGTCCGTGCGGCGGTCGCCGTACTGCGAGTCGTACGAGCCGGCGCCGTCGGTGCCCCATACGTCGACGAGGACGTTCGGAACCGCCGCGTGCGTCGCCGCGTCGCGCACGACGCCGTGCACGAGCAGCGGTACGCCGCCATCGCGCACCGACAAGTTGCCGCCGAGCGCGATCTCGGGCGCTTCGTCGGCGTAGAACGGTCCGAGCAGCGACGACTCCGTCACACCGGGCGCGCTCGCGCGGCGCGCGGCGAGCTCGTCGACCATCGCGGTGACACCCAGCGTGTCGGAGAGCAGAATGAACTCCTGACGCACGTCGTCGCACGCCTGGCCCGTGGCGGTCAAGAAGCGTATCGCGGCGAGCCACTCCTCGTGCGTGAGGCCGACGTCGACGACGAACCCGTGCAGGTGCCGCACGAGCGCGGCGAAGATCTCGCGCATGCGCGCGTCGGCGCACGCATCGCCGCTCGCGATCACGGTGTCGGTCAGCGCGCACGTGCCGGACGCCGCGGCGCCGACGAGCGCCGACGCCGTCATCGTCCCGACCAGGCCGGGAACGGCACGATCGGCTTCCCGTGCGCGACGTTGCCCGGGTACACGATCACCTGCTTGCCGTTCTGCCACTGCAGGATGTACGACGTGTAGCCCAATTGGATGCCGGTCCGCGGATCGACGCGCCACGTGCCGATCAGCGTGCGCGGGTGCACCGCGGAGAGCGCATCGCGCAGCTTCTCGCGGTCGAGCGAACCCGCGCGCTGCAGCGCTGCCGCGAGCACTTCGAGCGCCGAGAAGTTGCTCGCGCTGTGGTAGTCGGGGTCGCGCTTGAACTCCGCGCGGTACGCGCTCTTGAACGCGGCGTTCTCGGGCGTCTTCGCGTCCGGATCCCATGCCGTGACCGAGAAAACGCCGTTCACGTCCTTGCCGGCACTCTCGACGTACCGCGGATCGGACGCGCCCACCGCCTCGTACACGATCTTCGGCGCGTAGTTCGACTGCTTCAGTTGTCGGAGTACGCCGATCGAGTCGTTCGGGAACGCCATCGCGAGCAGCACGTCCGGGTTGGCGCCGCGCACCTTCTCGATCACGGACGCGAAATCGCTCGCGCGCGCCGGATAGAACTCGGTGTACACGACGCTCTGGCCGAAGCCGCGCGCGATCTCGGGCACCGCGTCGACGAGCGAGTGCGCGAAGGCCGTGTCGGGGCCGATCAGCGCGAGCGTGCGGAGCCCGCGATCCTTCGCGATCTGCAGCACGCCGTAGAGGTAGGTCTGCACCGGGCCGAGGCCCTGGAAGATGTACTTGAACCCGCGCCGGAACATCGCAACGTCGGCGGTCTCGGGACAGATCATCGGCATCTTGTAGCGCTCGGCGACGTTCGCGGCCGGCGCCGTGATCGCGGTGCCGTACGGGCCCATGATGATGTCGACCTTATCCTCGTTGATGAGGCGCTCGTAGAGCCGCACCCCGGTCGCGGGTTCGCTCTGATCGTCGTAGAACTTGAGCGCGACCGGGCGTCCGAGGATCCCGCCCTTCGCGTTCGCCGCCTTGATCCAGAGCTGGTATCCCTCGAGCGAATACTTTCCGCCGTCGGCGAAGATGCCGGTCAGCGAGAGCGACGCGCCGATCGTGATCGGCGCGCCCTGCGGCGTCTGCGCGTTCGCGCCGCCGGTGAAGACGAACGGCGCCGCGGCCGCGGCGGAAGCGGTGGCGATGAACCGGTCTCTCTTCATGCGGTCACACTTCTCCCAAGTAGCGTCGTTTGACGTCGGCGTCGCCGCGAATCGCGGCAGCGGTGCCCTCCATGACGGTGGTTCCTTCGGCGAGGACGTACGCGCGCGATGCGATGTCGAGCGCTTGGACGGCGTTCTGTTCGACGAGCACGACGGCGACCCCGGCGCGGTTCACCTCGCGCACCACGGCGAAGATCTCGTGCGTCGTCTTCGGCGCGAGGCCCAGCGACGGCTCGTCCATCAGCACGATGCGCGGCTCCGACATGAGGGCGCGCGCGATCGCGACGATCTGCTGCTGCCCGCCGGAGAGCGCGCCCGCCGGACGTGCGCGCAGCGGGCCGAGCATCGGGAAGCGCGCGTACGTCTCGCGCAGGCGGCGGCGCGTGCCGGCGCGGACGCGCGCGACGTGCGCGCCGACCAGCAGGTTC
>Ga0213875_10001714_pt1 | contig 13768 bp, 7 predicted proteins | sample BarmaccomBMRX_R8_FD_160105 | JGI IMG/M metagenome (GOLD analysis project Ga0213875, IMG submission 160105) | Root-associated microbial communities from Barbacenia macrantha in rupestrian grasslands, the National Park of Serra do Cipo, Brazil - RX_R8 | ecosystem: Host-associated > Plants > Roots... | reverse complement strand
ACCGCGACTAGCACTTCCTCGGCCGAGGCGCTCGCCGAAGCGACGAAGAGAGAAATGGCCGCTTCCGGCAGGTCTAACGCGCGTCCCCACGTATCGCCGTAATCGTGTGACACGTACACGGCGGCTTTACCGGATCTGAACGCGCTGGCATACAAAGTGCGCGAATCTTGAGAACTCACCGCGAGGGCCGTGATCCTGCCCAAAGGATCGGGATCCGCAAGAATCGTTTCATCTGCATGATCCGACGACATTCGAACGCCTCGGATCGAGGCAGGCTTCGGGTACACCAGCTCCCATGTCTCGCCAGTGTCGCGGCTGCGCCACAAAGCTGTAGCATCGGCATAGATCACGCGCGGGTCCTTCGGATCGAACACAAAGAAATGAATTGTGCCCCTCAGATTGAACATGCGCCACGATCGGCCTCCATCATGCGTGATGTAGCCGCCCGTCATGTCGCACGAAACCAGCACCGTATTCGGATCGTGCGGGCTGATCGTCGGGTTGTACTGCGCCCCGCCTCCGCCTGGTCCGAGCACGCGGAAATCGCCCGGCCGCGCCGCGAAACAGGGAATCGCCGCCAGGAGTGTCACGGCCCAGCCGATACTTTTCAAAACCATTTGATTCTTTCTGTCACTTTCGATAATCTTCTTTTGTCTACTGTCTGAAAAATCAGCTCCCCTGTCAATGCCTGTTCCCCAACACGTCGACGATCAAGTCGCGCATTCGACGCGTGCGATCCGATGGTCGATTGCGCTGGTGTTGTTTGCGTCGACGGTGATCAACTACATCGACCGGCAGAGTCTTGCGGTGCTCGGGCCGTTTCTACAGCGCGATTTCAGCTGGAACAACCGCCAGTTCGCCGCATTACTCATTTCCTTCCGTGCTGCCTACGCGCTAGGCCAACTCGTGACTGGCCGCTTGACAGACCGCCTGGGCACCCGCAATGCACTTTCCTTAAGCGTCGCCTGGTACTCGGTGTCGGCACTGCTTGCGCCGCTCGCCTCCGGACTACGCTCGCTCTGCACGTTCCGCTTCCTGCTAGGTGCAGGCGAATCGGCGAATTGGCCTGCTGCAACGAAAGCGGTTGGAGAGTGGTTTCCAAGCCAAGAGCGCGGATGGGCGGTTGCGTTGTTTGATAGTGGATCGTCAGTTGGAGCGGCCCTTGCACCCGTCTTTGTTTTGGGTGTTTATCACGCGTTTGGAAGTTGGCGGCCGGCGCTTGCGGCTCCGGGAATCTTCGGTTTTTTGTGGCTAATCGTATGGCGCGCGGTCTACTATTCACCCGAGCGTCATCCTCGTCTCAGGCCGCCGCAGCGTGACGCTCTCATTGCGATGCAACGCAGTGAGAAGCTCGAATCCGGTCGGGGTTGGCTGGCTCTGCTGCGTATGCGCACGACATGGGGCATTATCCTCGGCCGCTCGCTAACGGATCCGTTCTGGTATTTCATTGCCGATTGGTTCGCACTGTACATCGCCTCGCGAAAAGTGGCGCTTGAGGCGGGTATTGTCGCGTTCTGGATTCCCTTCCTGGCCGCGGATGCAGGAAACTTTCTTGGCGGAGGCGTTTCCAGTTGGCTGGTGCGACGCGGATGGAACGTGATTTCCGCGAGAAAAGCGGTAATCGTCGTCGCCGGATCAGGAATGCTGCTCCTCATTCCCGCAGCGTTCGCATCTAAGCTGACCATCATTTTGTTGCTGTTCAGCACAGCGACGTGTTCCTACGCAGCGTGGTCCACGATGGCTTTGACGTTGCCGTCCGACCTTTATCCAAGCGGGTCCGTCGCATCCGTGAGCGGCCTTAGCGGCAGCGGCTCGGGCCTGGCGACGATCGCATCGACGCTGCTGATCGGATGGACCGCTGACCGTTATTCCTTCCAGCCGGTCCTAATCGTGGCGAGCCTCATCCCGGTGCTTGCAACGATTCTGGTCCTGGTGCTGGTGAGCGGCGCCGTCGCTCCACGATCTCGAGACGAGCTTCTGTGAAACGACGTAACTTCTTGGGTCACGTTGGCCTTCTTGCCTCGGCATCTGTAGCAACGGCACGCAGCGCGGAACAGATTCCTAACGCACGCGGCACCCTAAACCAAGGCCCTTTCGGGATCGACCAGGATCAAGGATGGCAGACGATTCTCTTCACGACCCCGTCTGAGAAGCCGCTGCAAAATCCTGGTTTAGGCTTGGTCGGCTACACATGGGAAGAAAGCGGACCCTCCCTTGCTGCGCGAGCCGGCCGTGAAACGCTGGAACAGCATGTAGAGCGCCTCGCGAGCTTGCCATTTGTCGACGTTCTTTACATCCGTTGCGATTGGCGCGACGTGCAGAGCCGTCCAGGACGTCTTGATTTGCATCCTATCTGGCGGCTTACTCTCGAAGCGGCCAAGCGTCAACGTTTGCGCATTGCATTTCGGATTCAAATATCAAGTCCCGAATTTGAGCCGCAGAGGATCGCCTTGCCGGATTTTCTACGCGAGCAAGTACCGCTCGTCAACATCGGGCCCATTCGCCGCCGCCCCGGCGATTACTTCGAGCCTCGGTATGACCACCCCGCTTTTCAGAAAGCCTTTCGGGAACTGAACGCACTGCTCGCGGCCGAGTTCGACGGCAACCCGCAGGTTGAATGGGTCGACCTTATGATGTACGGATTTTGGGGCGAGGGACACACGAGCAATCTCCCCAATCCATTCCCCGACGCCGCAACGGCTCGGCAAACGTTTGAAACGCTCACCGAGATACAACTTGCCGCCTGGAAATCCACGCCGCTCGCAGTCAACACACAGCCGGATATCAGCCATGTGGGAAACGAGGCCGTTCTCGATATGTGTATGAAAGCCGGCGCATGGCTGAGATCCGACAGCATCAAAGTTGAAGAACCGATCCAGATCGACCAGTTGGCCAACCGCCTTCCCTGGCTGGCCGCCATCCTCGAAGACGGGGACCTGCGGCAGTACGATGCTGCCAAGCTAGTAACTGACGCGGCGGGCGTGAACGCGCTCGAAAATCGTATGCTGCACGCGCTCGACTTAAAAGCTAATTACTGGTCACTCTGGACCGAGTCGGCCAACCTAAGCACTTATAACGAACGCTATCCTCGCGGATTCGAACGCCTGCGTACCAACCTGGGATATCGCGTGCGTCCAGCGTGGATCTGGCAGCGCAAACGGCAGGGTACGTTCGAAATCATTGTTGCAATTGCGAATCGTGGCGTGAGCGGCGTTCCAGGAACTCTGTGGCTCGAGCTTAGAAGCAAAGATGGACGTATGCACTTGCGTGGTTCGTTGGACCGCGGGCAGCCATACGGCGCCGGCGTACGAGAGGCGGCGTTTCTCTTGCCGCACGGGTTACAAGGCCCGGTGTATCTCTCGGCCGGCATCGAACTCCGGCCCGGCGTAATCAAGCCCGTAGCTTGGGCTTGCGAGCAGCCGGTAAATACGGACGGCTCGATCACAATTGAGCTGAAGCCGGAGAACGATCCGAGCTGGCGCAAAGGCATATGAGGAACGCCGTCGTCGCGCATGGCGGCGGCCCTACTTCGGTGATTAACGCGAGCCTCGCGGGCTTGATCGAAGGGTGCCGCGAGAGTAATCGCTTTGACTTTCTTTACGGCGCGCGATTCGGCGTGCGCGGATTGCTCGACGAGGCGTGGATTGACTTACTCGCGAAAGATCCAAAGCTGATCGAAGCAATTGGCCGAACGCCCGGCTCGGTTTTGGGGTCCAGTCGCCAGAAACTTGCGGATTCCGATTACGACAGAGTTCTCGAACTCTTCGACGCTCATAAGATCCGCTGTTTCTTCTATACGGGCGGCAACGGGTCCATGGACACTGCGCTACAAGTGTCGCGTTTGGCTGTCAAAGCCGGATATGAGCTGCAGGTCATCGGGATCCCGAAGACGATTGACAATGATCTCTGCGAAACCGATCATACGCCTGGATATCCTTCCACGGCACATTTTTTCGCCGTTGCGGCGTGCGATGTCGGAGAGGACAACCGCTCGTTACCATCGCCCATCTCCGTTCTGGAGGTCCTCGGTCGCAACGCGGGCTGGGTAGCCGCAGCAACCGCGCTCGCGAGAACGCACGATGATGACGCGCCGCATCTCATCTATTTCCCCGAGAAGCCGGTAAGTTTGGAGCGCATTGCGACGGACGTCGAACGCGTCTATCGCCGCCTTGGCCGCGCTGTTATTGCCGTCTGCGAAGGTCAATTAGATGAGACGGGCCAGCCTTTCGGAGCAGACGTCGACCGCGCCGAAAGTTCGGTTCATCGTCTTGCTGCAAATCTTGGTCACTCGCTTGCTCGTTCCCTATCTGAGAAATTGAATTTGCGCGCACGATCGGAGAAACCGGGATTGTTTGGACGCTGCTGCGGACCATTGGCCTCACAAGTTGATCGCGAAGAAGCGTGGCATTGCGGACGCGCAGCAGTTCAGGCCGCAGCGGACGGCGCTTCCCGTGTAATGGTCGCGCTGCGCCGTGATTCGACCTCGCCCTACCGCAGCAGCACGTTTCTCGTGCCTCTCGAAGAAGTAGCGCGCCGCGAACGCCTCGTACCGCTCGAGTGGATTTCGGCCGATGCGAACAACGTCACGCCTCCGCTTCTCGATTACTTGTCCCCTTTGGTGCCACGGGTCGAAAGCTATCCTCGGTTCTGAAATGCTGTTCTTCGCAGGTTCCGAAACGGCAGAACTAACAGCTACCGAGCTGCGAAACCTCCTCTTTCAAGCTCTCGACCATTTCGGCCCTCGCAAGCGCGTGCTGGCAGTGCCGCCCGATTTCACGCGAGTTCACTCCCGCGCAGGCGAGTTGACCAGGTACGCATACGACTACTATCGATACTCGCTCGCAGCAGTGCTGCCCGCAACGGGCACCCACGCACCTATGACGGCGGCCGAAATCCGATCGATGTTCAGCGACATGCCGCTGAATCTGTTCCATGTGCACGATTGGCGCGAATCCGTCGTGACGCTTGGAGAAGTACCCGCCGATTTCATTCGCGAGCAATCAGAAGGCCTGCTGGATTACTTATGGCCTGTACAGGTGAACAGACTTATTGTGGACCCGCGCTTCGATCTGATCCTTTCGATCGGCCAGGTAGTTCCTCATGAAGTTAGCGGCATGGCCAATTACAACAAGAATCTTCTTATCGGCACGGGTGGTCCCGAAGCGATTCACAGGAGTCACTTCCTCGGCGCTGTTTATGGAATGGAGCGCATAATGGGACAAACTGATACCCCGGTTCGCCGCGTTTTGAATTACGCGGCCGATCGTTTCCTTAGAGACGTACCTGTCCTTTATGTGCTAAGCGTCGTAGCTAAGAACGCATCGGGCGCGTTGGTAACTCGAGGATTGGTTATTGGCGACGACATAGACTCCTTCCAGCAGGCTGCACATCTCAGTCGCAAAGTGAATTTCATGTCAATGGACCGGCACATCCAGAAAGCAGTGGTCTTCCTCCATCCAGACGAATATAAAAGTACATGGCTCGGCAACAAGGCGATCTATCGTACTCGTATGGCATTGGCCGATGACGCTGAGCTGATTGTGCTTGCGCCCGGCGTACAAGCTTTCGGCGAAGATGTCGTTATCGATAACCTGATTCGCCGATACGGATATGCAGGTACGCCGAACACTCTAGCCAGTGTTCAACAGGACGCGGAACTTGCGGCAAACCTCGGGGCTGCTGCACACCTGATCCATGGATCGTCCGAGGCTCGGTTTGCAATTACTTACTGCCCCGGAAAGCTCAGCAAAGAAGAAGTCGAGAGTGTCGGATACAGGTTTGCGGATTTATCCAAGATGATGACCCGCTACAATCCGCTCCAACTGTCAGACGGCTATAACATCGTCGACGGTGAAGAAATTTTCTTTGTCTCTAACCCCGGCTTGGGGCTGTGGGCGCACAGCCAACGGATTCAGTAGGCGACCTAATGGCGCTTGACATTTTCGATCTCACAGGCCGTGTTGCAGCGGTCATCGGCGGCACCTCGGGGATCGGGCGGGCACTTGCGCTGGGTCTTGCGCGCGCAGGCGCCACTGTAATCGTGGGTGGACGTCGTGAGCACTTGATCGAGGAAGTATGTTCCGAACTCCAACGACTCGGACGCAAGACCCTGCAAAAACCGGTTGACGTCTTGAGCCGCGAGTCTCTGGATTCATTTCGCGACGCTATTCTAGAAGCCTTCGGCCACGTGGACATCTTAGTGAATGCTGCCGGACAAATCTTTCGGAAACCGGCGGCCGCGATAAGCGAGGAGCAGTGGAACGAGCTAATCGATGTGAATTTGAACGGAGCCTTTCGTTCCTGCCAGAGCTTCTACCAACCGCTGCTCGAAAGCAGGCGTGGGCGAATCGTCAACATCGTTTCGCTGAATTCGTACGCGAGCTTCTTCGAAGTAGCCGCCTACGCTGCGTCCAAATCCGCTCTTCTGGGGTTAACCCGTAGCCTCGGGGTCGAATGGGCCGCGCGAGGGATCAACGTCAACGCGATTGCGCCAGGTGTGTTCCGCACCGACTTCAATGCAATGTTGCTCGACGGCACCGGGCGCGGCAACGAACTACTCATGCGCACGCCCATGAAACGGTTTGGCGAAATGTCAGAGCTGATCGGCGCCGCGATCCTTCTTTCGTCCGACGCCTCCAGCTTCATCACTGGTCAGTGCATTGTGGTCGACGGAGGATTTCTCGCCTCCGGCGTAAATCAGTAACGCTGTCCGGCACTCAGAACGTAAATCGCAATCGGAAACGTATCTGGCGTGAACCCGAAACAGCCTCTTGCATGAACGTCTGAGTCTTCACGCCAAACAGCGGATTCGGCGTGACATCGGTGATCGGCAATAATTGACCCGTTGTTTGATTGACCGCTATATTGAACGTGCCGAGCATGGCGAAGGGAGAGCCGCCGCCGGCATAATTCTGATCCGGCATGAAGATCGGATGGTTCAAGAGGTTGTTCGCGTCCGCGCCCAACATCATGGTGACGCGTTCGCCAAACCTGAAATTCTTGTGAACACCCAAGTTCAATCCCCATGCGCCAGGACCTTCGAGCAGATTGCGCGGAGCCGCTGCCGGATTGCTAAACAGGTCTGAACCTACCGACGGCAGTCCGAAAGCGGCCGGGTTCCAGATCTGATCGCCCGACGTGTTGTTGTAGTTGTTGCTCAGAACTGTTGGGCGGAATGAGGGCGGCGAGCCGAAGTCTTCTACCGCATCAATCGCGCCGGAAATAATATTGCCCGGTATGACAGGATCGCAATCGTTGCACACCCAGTAAGGAGTGAAGAAATCCCCCGATTTAATGAACATACTGAACGTGGTTTGCCATCCGCCGAAAGCCGCATCCACCCACTTGTTCATATGAGAAGCGTACTTTCGGTCACGGCCGAAGGGTAAGTAGTACAGCCCGTAGGTTATGAATCGGTTATGCGAGACAAATGCATCTTGGCCGCTCTCTACAGACGAGCTGAACGGATCGTATAGCTCCCCTCCCAGACTAGAGTTGTCAGTATCCGGTGTTGTTACGATCTGGCTGAGATACGTGTAATTGGCAAGAAATTGCAGGCCGGAAGAAAATCTGTGCTCCACCTGTACCTGAGCCGCGTTCGAATACCCATGCCCGATGTTCGAGTAATCCATGACAAAATCGCCTAGGTTGGGGAAACGCATACGCGCCATGTCCTGAGGCGAATACGCGCAGTCCCCTTGATATGGGTCGCAAATCGTCACGCCGTCCCCTTGCGTGGTGCCGAAGGGTATGTTATTCGGCGGAATTTCCTGCAGATCACGCCCTTCGATCAGACCGCTCATCCACGACCCCAGATACGAAAATCGCAAAGCTGTTTGCCATCCAAGATCGCGCTCATAAGTGATGTTGTATTGCTGGATTCTCGGATTTCGGAGATGGAAATCGATAATGTTGACGGAAGGTGTGTTGCCGAAACCGGTTACTGCGCCTCCGCTTATCGGGCTGAACGTATCGGAAGAGCTGCTCGGCCACCCAGTCAGCGGGTTGGTCGCCGTTGCGCGGGCAGTGGCGCCCTGGTTGAAGCCGGCGCTCTCCAGAGCATCGCGAATACCCTGCGCTGCGGACGTGTCGTAATAGAAGCCCCAGCCGCCCCGAATCACGTTCTTAGCGCCTAAACGCCAAGCAAATCCTACCCGAGGAGCCCAGTTAGAAGTATCGAGATGCACCAATCCCGGACCAATGCCCAAGCCCGACTGAGCTGCGGTAACGACACCATAGCTGATAATCGACGGCGTAAGATACTGCTCTGCCTGTGTAGACGGAACGATAAAGCGGCCTTTCTGCCCCGTTGTCGGATCTACATAATTGGGATCGAAATTGACCATCAGGCCGTTCTTATCGATGAATGGCGTCGTCAGCTCATAACGAAAGCCCAAGTTAAGCGTGAAGTTTGACGTAACTTTGAAGTCGTCTTGAATAAAGTACCCGTTCTCCCAATTGTGGACATCCATCGGGGGCCGCGGATTGACGACATACGTGACGCTATTTGGCGGCATCCCCAGCAGAAAGTCGGCCCAGGAGTTGGTACCTTGACCGCTGTAGGTCAGCAGACCGCGCGGGTTGCCGCGATTAGCGGGATAACCATCATCGGCTTGGTTGCGGACAACATCGCCTCCGATGCGAATGTTATGCCGCCCCAGGACCCACGTGATGGTATCTCCAAACGTCAAGAGATTCTGATTCAGCGGGCGGTAAACACTCCTGCCTCCGTTAGTCACACCGGTGTACCCGTTGATCTTCACTGCCATTTCGCCGTACGTGTTAAGCTCCGACGAGCCGATTACAGAGCCATACGAGTTAATCTGCTGCTGAGTGAAACCTGAGTTCGACAGAAAGCTATCGAGCGTCGTGTTGCCGTGCGTCAACAGGCTCTGCCAGTTGAATCCACCACGAACTTCGTTGACCAAATTGGGCCGGATCACCTTCGTATACGAGTTCGCAAGCGTGTAATTGCTTCTTGTTCGTTGGAGCAGCCCAAGACCGGTGAGCGGGCTCGCGACGAGCGATCCGTTGTCACCGCTAAAGTTCCCTATATTCAAAGACGTAAACACGTGATCGTTTTCCGAAAAATCGTGATCCAGCCGCACCGTCCCCAGATCCTGGACGCCAAGCCCTGGAAGGTTGGTCTGATAGTCGGGAATTGTGCCGTTCACAGGGTTGATCGGCGAGGAGAGTCCGATGCTCGGAAAATACGTGCTGATCATTTTCTGTACGTACGGATTGAGCAATCTCTGGGGAATCTGAATGAATTGCTGTCCCAGGCCGCCCACCGTATCTTGCGCAATTTCTTGGGGTGTAAGTACGATTCCCGCGGGGACTGCAGGTTTATCCGCATCAAGCACCCCCGAGAAATTCCCCGTCCATAACTGCGGATTGGCCAGGTTACTAACCGGGCCGGCGGTTACTGGAGCATCGTTGTAGTCGCGCTCGTACGAGAGGAAGAACCATGTGTCCTTCAACTTTGGTATCGGGCCGCCAAATGATCCCCCCACGTCGTTAGTGTTGAAGAAGGGCTTCGTGTACTGACTCTGGAAGGGCGTTGGCGCAAAATTGTATGCGTTCACCTTGTCCTGAACTGTCCAAGCCGCCAAGGCCGAGTTTTCGTTCTCGTAGAAAATGGACCCGTGATATTGAGCCGTGCCGCGCTTCGTGGTCACACGGATGTTTGAAATGCCCGCATACTCGGCGCTAAAGTCCGTTGACATGACCTTAATTTCCTGAACGCCTTCGAGGGAAGGCTGGCTTGAGGTCGCCGTTCCGAAGATTCCCCCGTTTGAACGCTGGCCATCCAGGCTGAAGCTCGCCCCGTAGCTCTGAGCGCCAATGAATTTGAAGTCACCCGGTTCTCCGCTTTGCGTGATATTCGGATTCAAATACAGGAAGTCGTAGACGTCGCGGCTGTCGCGCGGCAGATCAATTACCTCACGCGAATTTATCGTTTCGCTGATGGTCTGGTCATCCGTGTTCACCAGAGGAACGTCAGATGTCACCTCTACCGTCTGCTGCGTCCGGGAGGGCTGTAGCGTCGCATTGGCGCTGATGATCGCGCCCGCCGTCAGGCTGATGCCCTTGATTTCCTCGATGGCGAACCCGGGCGCGGAAATTTTAACGACATAGTTTCCGGGGTTCAGTCCGAATGCTTCGTAGTCGCCGTCCGCGTTAGTCTCGAACGGATGATCCGTTCGAGTCGCGAGGTCGGTGATGATCACCTGAGCTTTGGGAACCACTGCGCCTGTGGCGTCTTTGACGTTTCCTCGGATGGTGCCTAGATCCGTTCCCTGCGCGTACAGCGTTTGCGTCGCGAGCGTTAAACACGAAAGAACAGACCACAGCACGGTCCGAAACAACAGCAATTTGGTCACACTTTCTCCTTCCAAAACGGCTTTGTAACGTTCTATCACACGCAGAAAAGAAAAGCAAGAGAGCACAAGAAAAGAAAGAAAAACGAAATACAACCCGCTATTGTGGCTGAGCCGAAAAACGAAGATCACGGCTCGAAGCTCTCGCAATCGCGAGCGATAGCCCGGACCATCGCCAATCGGCGTTCTCGCCGTTCATTACGACGACTTCGAGTTTGTTCCAACCCCGCTTCAGCGCGAGAACAGTTTTGGATGCGCCGAAGCTGTAGCGTTCAGCGAACGAATACAAATTAGACCCGTTCAGAGCTATGGAAAGCGCGTCATCATGCCCGAACAGAGCCTCAACTGTCCGATTCGAGGGAGAAAAGATGTAGGTCGCGAGACGCGTTTTACTCGCTCCTGCGACATACCCGGTGCCGCTTGAAGTAAAAACATAATGTCTGAACAGATACGTCAGATCCACAAAGCCGTGCACCATTTGCGCGTCCTTCCACTTTTCCCTTAGCGGCACGGGGTTGTTGAACGGGACGACTGTTTCGTACACTCCCGCATTGACGGCCATCTTCTCTCCTAGTGGGCCAAGCGCTTGCCACGGCACATCCGGCGCGAACCAGTCTCCTCGATGCGTTTCGGCATCTTGATACCAAAACACGACAGCTTTCGGCTCAAGCCCAGCAAACACGCCAAACAGGAACTGAAGCGACTCGTGGAACGAATAGGGATTCTCTAGATGCAGACGGTATCGCCTCGTATGCGCAGGCGCTCCCGTTAAGGGTGTCATCGCGCCAGTTTGGTGCCAGGCGAATGAAAAATAGTCTTCGCCGCAGATTCCGTGCAATACGTGAGGTTCTGCAGTGCCCGAATCGATCAGCACCGCGTCCCCGCCTCCGTGGTTGTGCCCCGTATCAAAAAGATTGACGCCTACGAATAATCCGCGGCCAACGACGCGCAGCACCGCAAACTGTGAGTAGCCCTTCGACTTGCCGGAAACCTCGTACACGGCATGAAAGTGAGGCACATCGTGTTCTAATTCGCGCTTCTCATATGCATACTCGATTCCTTCAAAACCGGCTGATCCCGATGGAAGCTTGACTACAATACGGGCCTGGTGTGCGAACGGCATCGGGAAATAGGAGGTCCTCTTGTACCCGCCGGCCACGATTCCTGCATTCACGAAGTCAGCGAACAGATAGCCGAGCGGCGCGTCCACGCTGGGCGTTGCCTCTCCGTCCCAGAAAATCTGCAGCCTCGCATCCGATGGCAAATCGCCCCGCAAACTCAATTGCCGCAGAATGCCCGGCCCAGCAAGCGACACTTCGGTTTCAGCGGCGATGCGGAATTGAGATAGCGCGGGATTTATCTCAGCGGGCACATTGAAGCGGCCGTGATACGCCAGCGCTAGCTCAGAACCATGAACTTGGCTCAACAACCGCGGCGCCGCACGCGTGTTCCGTGACAGACGATAGTCAATCTGCGTGTAGAATTCGTCGAGATCGTAGTTCGCTTCTACTTCGATCCTTATGCTCCGCCCAAACCAGACCGGCAGATAGAAGTTGTACGCACCCTTGTACACAAACGCTGCAAAGGGCACATAACTCGTCCCTGTTGCTTCGGCAGCCCGACACAGGTCCTCGATCGAGCCTTCAATGTCCGGCGTCGCCGCACCATCGACAAAAAACCTGAGCCGAACCTTGCCGGGAGGCGCCAGCAGATCAGACGCGCCTCCTGGAATGCTCCACGTCGCCCAGATATGACGAACGGACCCGCTACCCGACATCTCAAGAACAGTTCTTCGCTCCCCTTTACGAAGACCTTGCAACAGGTAGCTATTCTTCGCCGCCGTGTAGTCATGCGGTCCGATCAGCCCGTCGAGGAAATAGCTGTGCGCGGCACCGACATTCGCCTCGAGGGTGCTATCCTCCAACTTCAGCAGGCCGAACCGCTCCGGGATATGAAAGGTCTCCGCCAACGGCGCTTGCCAGGCGATGAGGTGCAAGTTCGATCCGGCGCCGTCGGCGCGAAGCAAGTTCATCCTGAATTCCATTCCGCTTGCGGGAGGTGTTCGAGCAATTGCCGCGAAGGGAATCCGCATGACGCCAAACCAAATCTTTGCGACCGCGTCAATACGCGCGGCAACCTGAAAGCCGGAATTCCATACCCACCCTTCTTCGTGATGTGGTTTGTGCAGATCGACGTCGATATCGATCCACTCCGCCTGGGGCGACAGCTCAAACTCTTTGTAGCGTCGAATGTCGCTGAAATCCGATCCTAAGAACACCTCGGCAACGTCCCAGTTCCACAGTTCATTCGTTTCCGCCGTAGTGACGGGATTCGGCTTCAGGTGAAGCTTCTGGTACGGGCAGATAAACAAGAAATATAGGTTTTGATTCGTCCAACGGGAGCGTACTTCCGTAGCAAGCCGGCCAACGGGCTTGCCCATACGGTCCACGCGCACCATCGCATACGGCGCGTCCTTCCAAAAGGACGAGAGCGGATTCGTATCGAGCGCAACATCGGTCGCCGAATGCAGGCTCGACATTGTTGCCTGACCGAACACGGGTGCCGCGAACGTAAGCGCCGCAGCCGTGGCGAACACGCTAACGCAGCCATTCATCGAGATGCTCCTCGACAAATTGGTTGTCTTGCAAATGAGGATACGCGCGGCAAACGCGATCTATCTGTTCCGCCTGGCCGGGCGAAAGATCCTCGTCCGGATCGAGACACCAACGACCCGCAAGCAGACCTTGCCGCCGCAGAATCTCGTGAATTCCCGCGATGGAGCCACGGAAGTCGTGATCCGGATCGAACAACGCGGCGTTTGCATCCGTGGCCTGCTGTGCAAGCGTCAGCAACGAAGCTGGGATGCTCTGCCCGCGCCGCGCTTTGAGCGAACTGAGCAGCTCAACCGCCTTACGCGTCCACACCGCCCAGTGTCCGAGCAGCCCGCCGGCGATATGCGTCTGCTCGGCGCCGAAATCGAAAGTTGTCAACAGATCAACGACAATGTTGTCGTCATTGCCTGTGTAGAGCGCGATATCGGCCGCGCGCTCGGACTCGATTACCGCTCGCACCACATCGAGCGTTTGATAACGATTGAACGGTGCAATCTTAATCGCGACTACGTTTTCAATTTGGCTGAATTCGCGCCAAAACTCATACGGAAGAAGCCGCCCTCCCACGCTCGGCTGCAAATAGAAGCCGATGACCGGAATCACGCTCGCGATCGCTCGCGCATGAACCAGTAGCTCGGCGACCGAGGCGTGAGTCAAAGCGCCCAGACTGAGAAGCACCGCATCGTAGCCGAGCACCGCTGCCATTTCGGCCTCCTTAGCCGCTTGATGCGTCACGCCGCAAACACCCGCGATCTTCGCGACTGCCTTCTTCTTCAT
>Ga0213875_10001713_pt1 | contig 13768 bp, 15 predicted proteins | sample BarmaccomBMRX_R8_FD_160105 | JGI IMG/M metagenome (GOLD analysis project Ga0213875, IMG submission 160105) | Root-associated microbial communities from Barbacenia macrantha in rupestrian grasslands, the National Park of Serra do Cipo, Brazil - RX_R8 | ecosystem: Host-associated > Plants > Roots... | reverse complement strand
CATGACAGGTCGAGCAGACCGGGTATCTCCGCGACCTCCTCGGGTTCGACGTCCATCTCGCGCAGCAGCAGGTCCAGCACATGCTCGCTCATGTCGTCGCCGACCTCGAGGCGGACCGGTGGGCCGAAACGCCTTCTGGCCAGTTCCCGCTCGAGTGCCTTGAGCAGGTCCTCGTCCTGGTCCTCCTCGACTTCCAGGTCGGCGTTGCGGGTGATTCGGAAGACGTGGCACTCGCTGACGTCCATGCCGGCGAACAGCTCGCCGAGATGTGCCGCGATGAGTTCCTCCAGCGGGAGGAATGTCGCCGTGCCGCTACGCCGATCGGCCTCGACACGGACGAGCCTCGGCACGTTGTCGGGGACCTTCACCCTGGCGAACTGCTCGCGGCCGGTCTCCGGGTCCCGCACGGTCACCGCGAGGTTCAGTGACAGCCCGGAGATGTAGGGGAAAGGATGTGCCGGGTCGACGGCGAGCGGGGTGAGCACGGGGAACACCCGCTCGCTGAAGTAGTGGGACAGCCGCTTCCGATCGGAATCACCGAGGTCCTGCCAGGACACGATGCGGATGCCGTGACGTTCCAGGCTCGGGCGGATCTCGTTGAGAAAGACCTTGGCGTGCTGGGTCACGAGCTGCTGGGCGCGTGCGGCGATCTGACTCAACTGTTCGGCGGTTGTCAGGCCGTCGGAACTGCGCACCGACAACCCGGTCTCCTCCCTGCGCTTGAGTCCGGCCACCCGCACCATGAAGAACTCATCGAGGTTGGACGCGAAGATCGCGAGGAACTTCGCCCGTTCCAACAGGGGCTGCGAAGCGTCCTCGGCGAGCCCGAGCACCCGCGCGTTGAAGTCCAACCAGGACAGTTCGCGGTTGAAGTAGCGGTCGTCGGGCAGGTCGGTCTCGGCCGCAAGCGACGTGGTGACCGCGGGCGGAGCCGCCGGCAACCGGTGCGACGGCGTGTCGGCGGCCTGCTGGGCCTGTTCGTCGTTCTCATCAGCTCGCACCGTGCCATTGTGACGCACGTACGGCCGAAATGCGCTCGTCGTCGTAGCGGATACCGGGACCTGACGGGCACGGTTCGCACTCAGGCCACGGGCCGGCCTACCTCGGTCACCGTCCCGTCGGTCCGATGCAACGTCACCCGCTGTCCGGGGCGCGGGCGTCGCCAGCCACCCACGGCAACGGCCGTCGCCGAAGCGTCGACCAGCACCCCGTCGTCACGCAGCATGGTCACGGATCCGTCAGGATGAACGGTGTGTACGGTCGCCTGTTCCACGGTGGCGGACCGGTGTCGCGCTGAGAGCGAAACCCTGGCCGCGGTGCGGCGTCCGAGCCCGATGCGGGCCGCGACGGCGAGATCGGCCGCGGTGTCCACGTCACACCGTAATGACGGCCAGTCGCCAACGAGCGGGACTGCCCCGGAGGCGACGTGCGTGCGAGCCGAATCGGGCCCGAACCTCGGATCGAGCGCCGCGCCCGGCGCGGCGACCAGCAGTGTGGTTCCGGTGCCGTGTCGGTCGGCGCAGAACACCCTTCTGCCGTCGGCTTCGGCGAGCGCTGCGGCCAACTCCGCCGGCCGCAGCGCGGGAAGGTCGGCCTGCAGCGCGCCCACCAGTGGCCCCAACTGTGCGGCGCCGTGGCGCAATGCGGCATTGAGTCCCGGTTCCGGTCCTTCGGGAATGGTGTCGACCCCCTCGCTCCGGAGCGTAGCGGCAAGCTCCGGATCGGACGTGACGACAACCACTCTCCCGACGCCTTCGGCGGCCATTGCCGCGCTGACCGTGTCCACCGCGAGTGCCGTCACCAACTCCGCGTGCGTCGCGGCGTCGCCGATGCCGTTGTCGGCCGCCCCGACCAGCCTCGACTTGGCGCGGTCCAGCATCTTGACCGCCATGACGAGGTCCACGTTCCGCCCCATGGTTAGCCATCTTGCCGGACCGTGGTAGGTATCCGTGCTGGACCCGACGCCGACCGGCGTGCAGACTCGGGCGGGCCGGCGCACACACCTGACAAGGAGCATGGATGACCAAGGAACGGGACGGTTTCTGGATCAAGTTCTGTTCGGCGCTCATCCATCCGGCGGTTCGGCTGCTCGGGCGTCGCGAGGTGACGGGATGTCCGCTACCCGAAGCGGGCAGCTCGGGCGTGCTCATCGTGCTCAACCACGTGTCCCACCTCGATCCGCTGTTCGACGCCGTGGTCGTCCACAACGCCGGCCGGGTGCCGCGGTTCCTCGCCAAGAGTTCACTGTGGAAGAACCCGATGCTCCGCGTGGTGATGACCGGGACGGGCCAGATACCGGTGGAGCGAGGCACGGCCGACTCGAGGGACAGCCTGCGCGCCGCCGATGACGGTCTGGCGGCCGGCAAGACGCTGCTGATCTATCCCGAGGGCACGATCACCAAGGATCCCGACGGTTGGCCAATGAGCTCTCGAACTGGCGTGGCGAGACTGGCACTGGCCAACGACGTGCCGGTGATTCCGGCGGCGCGCTGGGGCACGCGGGAAATCTACGACGGCTACCGCAAGACGTTCCGGCCGCTGCCGCGCAAGACCGTGCGGATGGTTCTTGGCGAACCCGTCGACCTCTCCGCATACCGGGGACGGCCGCTGACCGGGCCGCTCCTGCGCGAGGTGACCGACCTGCTCATGACGAGAGTCAAGCACCTTCTCGCCGAGGCACGTGGCGAACAGGCCCCTGACGGCTTCTACACGCCGACGAGGTCGGCTGATCGGAACGGGGACTGAGCGGAATGGACATGCAGAGGATCGCCGTTCTCGGTGCTGGGTCGTGGGGCACGACGTTCGCCAAGGTGCTCGCCGACGCGGGGCGGGACGTCGTGTTGTGGGCGCGGCGTTCCGAAGTCGCCGAGGCGATCAGCACAGGCCGCCGCAATCCCGACTATCTTCCCGACATCCGGTTGCCGAAGGCTTTGCGGGCCACGGCCGACCCGACCGTGGCGCTGCACGGCGCGCAGGCCGTCGTGCTCGCCGTGCCGAGCCAGTCTCTGCGTGCCAACCTCGCTGCCTGGCGTGAGTTCTTGCCGACCGACGTCACGCTCGTGAGCCTGGCCAAGGGCGTCGAACTCGGCACCCTGAAGCGGATGAGCGAGGTCGTCACGGAAGTCGCCGGCGTGCCTGCCGACCAGGTGGCCGTAGTGTCCGGACCGAACCTGGCCAAGGAGATCGCCGCGGAGCAGCCCACCGCGACAGTCATCGCCTGCAGCGACCACGAGCGGGCCGTCGCGCTGCAGCGAGCCTGCGTCAACGGCTACTTCCGGCCCTACACCAATACCGACGTCGTCGGATGCGAGCTCGGTGGTGCGTGCAAGAACGTGATCGCGCTTGCCTGCGGCATGGCCGCCGGCCTTGGGTTCGGCGACAACACGATGGCCTCGCTGATCACCAGGGGGCTCGCCGAGACCGCTCGGCTCGGTGCTGTGTTCGGTGCCGAACCGCTGACCTTCGCCGGTCTTGCGGGTCTCGGCGACCTGGTGGCGACCTGTGCGTCGCCGCTGTCGCGCAATCGCAGCTTCGGTAGGCGTCTCGGGCTCGGGGAGACGTTGGCGCGGGCCCAGCAGGCCACCCACGGCCAGGTCGCCGAGGGGGTCAAGTCGGCGACGTCGATCCACGAGCTGGCTGTTCGGTATGACGTGGACATGCCGATCACCCATGGCGTGTACCGGGTCTGCCACGCCGACTGGGATGTCAACAAGATGGCTGCCGACCTGCTCGGCAGGGAGCAGAAGACCGAGCGTGGATGAGCCTCGGCCGGCGACGTGCCGTCCAAGCTTGACCGCCAGGCCGCCGGGACTGTTGAATCTGGACATGTTCTCGCGCGCCACGTCCGGCCGGCTGGGTCCCGTGGACCTCTGCCTCGTCGCAAGCGCGCTGTGTCCTTCGCGTTGATCTGACCGGTATCTCACCGCTGTTCAGTTCGCATGCTCGACCAGTTCGGGCACTGTTCGACGTCTCGAAGGACCTATCATGTTCGCCGTTCCGGAAAACACTGTCGTGTCAACCGCTCGCCGCGCCCTACCGCAGCCGACCAGGATCGTGCGCGAGGTCGTCGCCGACCGCGAGCGATGGGACCCGCTGCTGCGCTACGACCCGTACGAGCGCTGGACCGCGCTGATCGAGCGCACTTCGTGTTATGAGGTCTGGCTGATGACCTGGCTCCCTGGGCAGCACACCGATCTGCACGACCATGGAGGTGCCGAGGGCGCGTTCACGGTGGTGTCCGGCGCGCTCACCGAGTTCGTCGCTGGCACGGGACACACCGGCAGGACGACGCATGCGGTGCGCGCCGGGCAGTCCCGCGTCTTCGGGCCGCGTCACGTGCACCAGGTGGGCAATCAGGGTCTCGATCCGGCCGTGAGCGTTCATGTCTTCGGTCCGGAACGGAGACGGATGACGGTCTACCCACTGGATCCCACGGGGATCACGCTGCCCGTCGACTGATCGCGCCGCGAGCCGTCAAGGCTGGAGTGGCGCTGTCCGGCCACGGTCCGCGACGTGGGCGGGAACGGGCAGACTCGCGTGCGACTCCGCGGTGCCCCACTGGCAGACGATGGCGAGCACGCCGGCCCAGGCCGTGTCCGCGGCGATGTCCTCCGCGTCGTCATTGGGACCACCCCGTCGGACCTTCACCGAGGCCTCGGTCAGGTCCAGCGCGAGCACCGCGGTCGCCGCCAGCTCGCGTTTGGTCGGCTGCCTCGCGTGCTCCCACGACCCAGGGGCCATGTGCTCGACGACCACCCGCAGTGCACGGAGCTTCTCGGCGGGGTCATCGATTCCGCGCAGTCGGCCGTGCACGACGGCGGAACGGTAGTTGAGCGAGTGGTGGAACACCGACCTGGCGTACACCACGCCGTCGACGAGGGTGACGGTGACGCAGACGTCGTCTTTGCTGCGCAGACTCCGCGCTCCGGTCGACCCGTGTAGGTAGAGCGTGTCGCCATCGCGACCGTACCCGGTCGGCAGGACCACTGGCGCCCCGTCGACTATCACTCCGAGATGGCAGATGAGACCCTCATCGAGCACGGCGTCCAGTTCGGACCGGTCGATGACGGCTCGGTCCTTTGCCCGGTTGAGGGTGCTGCGCGCGGTCGGGGAGAGTGGCTGGCGACTCATGGGTCCAGTGTCAGCCCGCAAATGGCATTATGTGAGTGCCAATATCGACGGAAGTTGAAAGGCCACTTGATGCAGGATGCCGACGCCGACGCGCTGCTCATCACGTTGGACCGTACAGCCCGCACGCCCCTCGCCGTACAGCTGGCCGACGCCCTGCGCGCCGCCGGGGCCACCGGCCAGCTGCGCAGCGGGGACCGGCTGCCGTCGACCAGAACGCTGGCCGGCCGGCTCAAGGTCAGCAGGACCGTCACCGCGGCCGCCTACGACCAGCTCCACGCCGAGGGCTGGATCGTCGGTCGGCACGGCTCGGGCACGTACGTGACGACGTCGCCGCCCGGCGTGCCGTCGGTGGTCCAGGATCGGCCCGTTGCCACCACGCCCGAACCCGAGGTCGTCGACCTGCTGCTGGGCGTGCCCTGGGTCGGTGGCCTTGACAGGGCGGCGTGGCGGCGAGCATGGCGCTGTGCGGCCGACAGCGACCCGCTCGTCCGACCCGAGCCCGCCGGGTTACCCGAATACCGTGTCGCCGTTGTGGAACATCTGCTGCGCCACCGTGGTCTGACGATCGGCGGCCTGGCGATTGGCGCCATGGGCAGCGGCCGGCCGGCCACCGACTCGGTGCTGGCCACCGCGGGCACGAGCGCCGCCGTCGCCGAGCTCGCCGCCGCGGTGTTGAACCCTGGCGACGTCGTGGCTGTCGAGGAGCCCGGTTACCAACGCGCGGTCGGCGCCCTGCGCGCGGCCGGCGTCAGGGTGGTGCCGGCCGCGCTCGACCAGGACGGACTGGTTGTCGACGAGCTGCCCGCCGGGGTGCGAGCCGTCTACTGCTCGCCGGCGCACCAGTATCCGCTGGGAAGCAGGCTTCCGGCGGTGCGCAGGGTCGCCCTTGTCGAGCGGGCCCGAGCCGAGGGCTGGTGGATCATCGAGGACGACTACGACGGCGAGCTGCGCTACGACGTCGCTCCGCTGCCGCTGCTCGCAGCGCTGGCGCCCGATGTCGTCGTGCATCTCGGTACCACGAGCAAAATCCTCACCCCGACTCTCGGCGCCGGCTGGATGGTCGCGCCGCCCGCCGTGGCCGCCGCGGTCATCGCCCACCGCGACCGGACCGGGATCAAGCCGGCCGCCGCCGGCCAGCGGGTTGTCGTCGAGTTGGCCCGCAACGGCGATCTCGGACGACACCTTCGCCGCCTGCGCCGCGAGTTGTCCGAGCGGCGAGTGTTGGTGGTGGACACCCTGCGGCGCGCCGGGATCGCAGTGCTCGGTGACGACGCCGGCGCGCATGTCGTCGTGCTGTTGCCGTCTGACGAGATCGAACGGGACGTGCTCGCGGCCGGCGAGCGGCACGGTTTCCGGCTCGACCCCCTTGCCCGCCACCACGCCGGCCACCCCCGCTGGCACGGTGTCGCGATCGGCTACACGGCCTGCTCCCGCGCCCAGCTGAACGCCGTGCTTCCGGTGCTCGTCGACCTGCTCACGCCCGCGGTCGCGGCGCGGTGACGACGCGCCGCGTCAAAGATCGCGACGAGGGTGGAGACCGTCGAGGACAGCGAGGTCGAGCTGCCCGAGCCGGTCCGGGGCGGCGATGAGCTCGTACCCACTGATCCGCTCGTCGGCGACCGTGACGGCGAGGACGAGCCGCAGCCGGTCGTGCGGTGCCACCACGATGCCCACGGTTCCGTTGACGCCGAGGGGCTACACAGCTGTCCGCAGATGGCGTGGTCGGTCTACCGCCAGACGGTCGCCGACGTCGTGTCTCCTCCGGAGGAACTCATCCTGTTCTGCGGCATGTCGATCGGCTTCGAGGACGCCACCACGGTCTACGACCGCATCGACCGAGCCCCTCTCGCCGCGACCGTCGCATTCATCGACGGCTAGCGGCCCGCCGCGCTTCCGTGCTTCCGGTGCTTATCGACCCGCTCACTCCCAAGAACCAGCAACGTCGTCATCGTGGAACAGGGGGTATCGATGCCTCCGGCAACCGGCGGCCGTGCCGCTCGTCCCTGGCCGGGGCTGGCGGCACGGCCGCGAGTGGTGGACCGAGTCAGTCGTCGGACTTGCCGATGTTGACCGCACGCCCTTCCGGGTCGGTGACGGTGATGTAGCTCACGTGCGGGTCGTTGACGACATCGGACGCGGTGCCCCCGGCCGCTCTGACCGCCTTGAGTGTGGCGTCCAGATCGTCCGCCGTGAACCACACCGGATAGGCGGTGTCGGCTTCGCGCTCGAAGTCCGCCGCCTTGTGGACCGCGAGCCGGGTCCGCGCACCTGGGATCCCCATCTCCAGCCACCGGGCGCCGGGCCGCCACTCCGAGTCGGTCTCGGTGGTGAAGCCGAGTACGTCGACGAGGAACCGTCGCATGACCTCCTGATCCTTGACGTAGAGCGATGCGAAGGTGATGTGCTTGATCATTGCCATCCTTTCGGGTGAAATATCCGCGGCGGATAGTATCCACATCGGATACAGTTTTGCCAAATCCGCTGGCCGGTAGGGTCGGCGCCATGGATCAGTCCAAGAGAGTCCGGGTCGCGGTGGTGTTCGGTGGGCGCAGCACTGAACACGGGGTGTCGTGCGTCTCGGCCGGCAGCGTGCTCGCCAACCTCGACCCCGAGCGATTCGAGGTGATCCCAGTCGGCATCACCCCCGGCGGCACGTGGGTGCTCGGCACCGGGGAGCAGGACAAGCTCGCCGTGACCGGCCGGCGGCTGCCCGAGGTGGACACCGGTGCCGCGCTGACCCTTGTCGGCGGTGGCCTGGTGGCACTCGAGCGAGGCCGCGAGGGCGAGATGCTCGGCGCGGTCGACGTGGTGTTTCCCGTGCTGCACGGCGCTTACGGTGAGGACGGCACGATCCAGGGGCTACTTGAGCTGGCCGACGTCCCCTACGTCGGAGCGGGGGTGCTGTCCAGCGCGGTGGCGATGGACAAGGAGTACGCCAAGAAGCTGTTCGCGGCCGACGGGCTGCCGATCGACGACTACGCGGTGCTGCGCCGTGGACAGACGACCCTGTCACCGGTCGAGCGGGACCGGCTCGGTCTTCCGGTGTTCGTCAAGCCGGCCCGCGCCGGTTCCTCCACCGGGATCTCCAAGGTCGAATCGTGGGACGAACTGGACGCCGCCATCGCCAACGCCCGCACCATCGATCCCAAGGTGCTTGTCGAGGCGGCCGTGGTCGGCCGCGAGATCGAGTGCGGTGTGCTCGAGTTCCCCGACGGACGGGTGGAGGCCTCGCTGCCCGCGGAGGTCCGCGTCGTCGGCGACTCCGTCGACTGGTACGACTTCGACGCCAAGTATCTCGACACCGACCGGGTCTGTGAGTTCGACGTTCCCGCCAAGCTCGGCGACGAGACGACGGCCCGGCTGCGTGAGATGGCGGTGCGGGCTTTCAGGGCGCTGGACTGCCAGGGGCTCGCCAGGGTCGACTTCTTCGTCACCGCCGACGACGAGCTGATCGTCAACGAGGTCAACACCATGCCCGGGTTCACCTCGGTTTCGATGTACCCGAGGATGTGGGCGGTGACCGGGGTGGACTACCCGACGCTGCTGTCCACCCTCGTCGACACCGCGATCGCCAGGGGAACCGGTTTGCGCTGAGCGGAGGCGCTTCACCGCAGTACGGCGACCCAGGTCGTGGCGAGTGCGGCGACCGACAGCACACCGAGGACTGTGTGCAGGGCCGCCGTTGTGCGATGTCCTCACGCCCAGAGGACCGAGATGGGTGCGACGGCGATGCGGTCGTCAAGCGCGAAAGCGCGGGGTCCCGGTGCGCAGCACGACACCGCCGTGAAACCGGTCCCCAAGTCCGTTGCGCAGCCAACTCAGGTGCCGTGCGTGATGTCGCGGTATACCGTTCCGGAGGACCTCAGTGACCATTTCCGGAACGGAGTCATCACCTTTTGCGGACGCTTGTCAACACCACGTGCCGCCCAGCCGGTCAGCCGGTGTTGGGCCGGATCGGCGCTGTCGGCAGCGCCGCGGCGACGGCGGCCGACACGTCCTGCACGGGGCCGCTGCCGGTGTCACCCGTCGTGGTCAGCGCCACATACACCGACCGGTCGACGACGTAGGAGGTGGCCGAGCCGTTCTCGCCGTTGATCTGCAGCCACTGCACACCGGACACACCGATCAGCGGTGAGGTCTGCACCAGTTCGGGCGGCCGGCCGAGCCCACAGCGCAGCACCACCGGATCGTGCGCCGCGTCCCCCCAGGCCACCGTGGCCGGTGGCGCGGGATCCCGCAGCGCCCTGCGAGGCAGCCGAACGCCGTCCTCGGTCACCTGTGCCGGCAACGCCTTGAGCAGCGCGGCACAGGCCGGTGATCCGGAGTCCGGCGCGTCCACCGGCACCAGCGGCAGCGGGCCGGTCCTGTCCGCGGCCGCCGCCGACGGCGCCGGTGGCGTGCTCGCCGGCCCGCCGATCAGGCCGACCACGGCCACCCCGATCGCCAGCAGGACGGGCAGGCCGACCGCCACGACGATCGCCGGTCTTGACAGAGCTGTTGGCACCCCACTAGTCCATCACAGGTGGACCACCGGGCAGGTGAGCGTCCGCGTGATGCCGTCGACGTTCTGGATCTTGGCGACGACCAGCTGCCCGAGCTGGTCGACGGTCTCGGCCTCGGCGCGGACGATGACGTCGTACGGCCCGGTGACGTCCTCCGCGGTGGTCACCCCGGCTATGCCGGATATCTCACCTGCGACGGCAGCCGCCTTTCCGACCTCGGTTTGGATCAATATGTACGCATGCACCACGGCGCGCCCCTTCGTCTCGATCGGCCGGCACGGGGTAGGAACGTGGGCAGAAACGTACCTCAGTTGAGGTCGGGGAGCGCCCACGAACGGAGGCAATAGTGCGTCCGGAGTCGCCGCGGGACGCGGAGACAGTCGCCGAAGCCGGTGAGTTCGGTCTCATCCGGCGGGTCACCAACGGCCGGCGTCAGCCCGCCTGGACGTTGCTCGGGCCCGGCGACGACGCCGCCGTCGTCGCCGCGCCCGACGGCAGGGTCGTGGCGACGACCGACGTGCTGGTCGCCGGTGTCCACTTTCGGCTGGACTGGTCCTCTCCGGAGCACGTCGGACGCAAGGCCGCGGCGGCCAACCTCGCCGACATCGCCGCGATGGGGGCGGTGCCGACAGCGCTGCTCGTCGGGTTCGCCTGCCCGCCGGACACGCCGACCAGCCTCATCGACGGCGTGTCCGACGGGCTGTGGCGGGAGGCCGCACGGGCGGGGGCCGGGGTGGTCGGTGGCGACATGGTCAGCTGTGGCCAGCTGGTGATCTCCGTTACGGCGCTTGGCGACATGCGAGGACTCGCCCCGGTGACCCGTTCGGGTGCGGCGCCCGGTGACGTGCTCGCGGTGTGCGGCCGGCTCGGCTGGGCGGCGGCCGGACTGGCCGTGCTCGGCCGGGGATTCCGCTCGCCGGTGGCGATCGTCGGTGCGCACCAGGCGCCCGAGCCGCCGTACCTCGCCGGCCCACAGGCGGCCGAGGCGGGAGCCACCGCCATGCTGGACGTCTCCGACGGCCTGCTCGCCGACGTCGGACACATCGCCGAGGCGTCCGGGGTAGCCATCGACATTCGCACCGACCTGCTGCCCATGCACCAGCGGCTGATCGACGTCGGTGCCGCGCTCGGCGCGAGCCCGCGGCACTGGATGTTGACCGGCGGTGAGGACCACGCGTTCGCGGCGACGTTCCCCGAACCGGCCGACGTGCCCGAGGAGTGGACGACGATCGGCACGGTCCGGCGCGGTTCCGGTGTCACCGTCGACGGTCGTGTCTACCAGGAGACAAGCGGCTGGGAACACTGGCGATGACGGTCGCGGGCCCATGCGAGCCGGACACCGGAGAGGACGGACATCATGCCGATATACGCCCTCGGCGAGCACGAGCCGCGGATCCACGCCGAGGCGTACGTGCATCCGGACGCCACCGTGATCGGTGATGTCACGATCGGGCGATCCGCCTCGGTGTGGCCGCACGCGGTGCTGCGGGGCGACTACGGGTCGATCACGGTGGGGGAGCGGACCAGCGTGCAGGACGGCACAGTCGTGCACTGCACCCAGTTCCATCCGACGGTGATCGGCCCCGACTGTGTCGTTGGCCACAACGCCCACATCGAAGGCGCCACCATCGGTGCCGGCTGCCTGATCGCCTCGGGTTCGGTCCTGCTCAACGGTGCCGTTGTCGCCGACGGGGCCGTTGTCGGTGCCGGTGCTGTCGTGTCGTTCGGTGGTCAGGTCCCGCCGCGGCGCATGGCCCTCGGTGTGCCGGCGAGGATCCGCGAGGGATACGAGGTTCCCGCGGGCGCGGTCGAGGACGTCGTGCGGATGTACGTGGCGAACGCCCAGCGATACCGGCACGAACTGCGCCGAATCGACTACCCTTTCGGATGACACTGGAGGGGGCGTTGTGCGGGCAGCCGAAAACGATCCGTTACCGGATGCGTTGGTACTGCCGGCCCAGGTCGACGCGCTCCCGCCGATCACTCATTCCCAGGTTCCGCGGCCGATCCGCGTGCTCGGCGCGCTGGCGGCCGTCGTGGTGTCCGGGTGGATCGCGCTGTGGCTGGTGTTGATCCTCTCCGCCGCGGTGCTGGCCGCTGCCGGCGTCAGCCTGCTGCGTGCCGACAACGCGCGGACAGTGCGCAAGGCGGAACTGGTCGACCTCGTCGCCCGGCGGGCGCCGCGACGCGGGGTGTGGGCGCAGGTGCGGTGGTACAGCCCCGGCGGGACAGTGCTGCCGGAGGTTTCGGTCGCGGCCGAACGGGGAGCGGAGATCGAGCAGCTGTTCGGCCTGCCCGTCGGGATGGACCTCGGTGAGCTGCGGGTCGATGGGGAGCCGACACCGGCCACCGTGTTGGGCGAGGTCGACAGCGGTGGCGTTGGCGTGATCGTCTTCGATGGAAGCGCCGCCGCGTTGCCACTGTCCCCACCCCATGAACCGAGGGGTCGTAGGTTCTTGCGGCCGAGACAGTTCGGACACGTGTTCGCCGAGCCGGCCGGCGACCTCGAGGTGGTGACGAGGCTGGTGCGACGGCGCCATGCGGCCGAAGCGGCCGCATGGCTGGCGTCCGGTCCCGACTGGACCGACGTCCGCCTGCTTCCGGTACGCGGCCAGCCGACGAGAGCCGTACTCGCCGATCCGGAGGCTGGCACACTTCTCGCGCACGTCACGCTGCCGTGGCGGGCACGTCGGCTGGCGACCCGCCCGCTGGCCACACTGCTTGCCGTGCGGTCGGGATGGCGAGTGGACCCACGCGGCCGGCGCGATGACGTGGAGGCGCTGCTCTATGGCCCCGATTGGCCGGTCGTGGTACTCACCACGGTGAAGGGCGGTCACCGTCCGCCACAAGATCCCCCCTAGGATTTCGCCATGACATCTCGTTCGTTGAGCGACACCGTGGAGGCCGGCTGGGCGCAGGCGCTCGCACCGGTGACCGAGCGCATCGCCGCGATGGGAGATTTCCTGCGGGCCGAAGTCGCCGCCGGCCGCAAGTACCTGCCGTCCGGGGACAACGTGCTGCGCGCGTTCCGGCAGCCCTTCCGCGAGGTGCGGGTGCTGATCGTCGGACAGGATCCCTACCCGACACCGGGCCACGCCGTGGGGCTGAGTTTCTCGGTCGCGCCCGACGTGCGGCCCATTCCGCGCAGCCTGGAGAACATCTTCCAGGAACTCCAGTCGGACCTGGATGTTCCCAGGCCCTCCAACGGAGATCTCACGCCGTGGACGAAGCAAGGAGTGCTGTTGCTCAACAGGGCGCTCACGGTTCAACCCGGCCGCCCCAACTCGCACCGGGGCAAGGGGTGGGAGGAAGTCACCGACCAGGCGATCAAGGCACTGGCTGAGCGCGGCGGGCCACTGGTGGCCATTCTGTGGGGCAGCAATGCGCGCGGCCTCGCCCCGTTGCTCGCCGGGGTGCCCAGTATCCAGTCCGTGCACCCGAGCCCGATGTCGGCCGACCGCGGGTTCTTCGGGTCCCGGCCGTTTAGTCGGGCCGACGAACTCTTGGCACGCCAGGGAGGCGATCCGATCGACTGGAAACTGCCGTGAGCGGTTCGCGGCGTTCCAGCGATTTACCGTCGGCCCCGAAATCGAATCCGGGCGCCGATGTGCCCAGAGTGGCCGCGTTGCACTGCTACCCCGTCAAGGGATGCGCCGGTATCTCGGTGCCCGACGCGGTCGTGACGCCGGCAGGCCTCGCCCACGACCGCGGTTTCATGGTCGTTGACACCGATGGGGTGTTCCGCAGCCAACGACGGGATCCGCGGCTGGCTCTCGTCCGCCCCCGAGTCAGCGCCGACGGCGGGCAACTGACGCTGTCCGCGGACGGTGTCAGCCCGGTGCGGGTGACCGTGGATCTCCTGGCCGCCCGCCGTGAGGTGTTCCTTTTCGGCACGTCTTACCGAGGAATCGATCAGGGCGATACGGCTGCCGAATGGCTGTCGGAGGTGCTCGGCGTGCCGAGCAGGCTCGTGCGGGTGCCGCCGGAACACCATCGGGTCACTGACGGCCGGATACCGGGTACCGCCGGCTATGCCGACAGCGGTGCGGTGCACCTTCTGTCGGTGGCCTCGGTGACCGTGTTGAACGAGCGCATCGCCGCATGGGGGGCGAAACCGGTGTCCATGGGGCGGTTCA
>Ga0213875_10001711_pt1 | contig 13771 bp, 11 predicted proteins | sample BarmaccomBMRX_R8_FD_160105 | JGI IMG/M metagenome (GOLD analysis project Ga0213875, IMG submission 160105) | Root-associated microbial communities from Barbacenia macrantha in rupestrian grasslands, the National Park of Serra do Cipo, Brazil - RX_R8 | ecosystem: Host-associated > Plants > Roots... | reverse complement strand
ACGCGTGGTATGGCCGCAGTTCGGGCCCATACCAGCATTTCGCTATCGCGCGCACTCGGGCCATCGAAGAGGGGCTGCCGCTGGTTCGGGCGGCTAACAATGGCATCAGTGGCGTCGTCGACGCCGTTGGGCGAGTGCTCGCTCACACAGGTCTGGACAGCGTCGGCTATGCCGATGTGGCGCTACCGGAGGCCGCTCAGCCGACACTCTATTCAAAACACGGCGACTGGCTGTTTCTCGCAATGCTTGTGATGTGTCTACTACCGGCATTACGCCTAAGGGGGCAGAGTAACTATTCTTAGTTGTGCGGCTCAGTTGACTGAATACAAAGGTATGCGTTACGCCTGCGCTTCCGCAACGCGCGTGAGCGTGAATGGCTCAGTCTCGACCGCTTCGACGCCCAACACGCCAGAAGGCCGAACAACCGGATCCGGTTGATGTGCAGGTTGGCGCGCGCATCCGGTTGCGCCGCAACATGCTTGGGATGAGCCAGGAAAGGCTCGGTGAGGCAATCGGGCTGACGTTTCAGCAGGTCCAGAAGTACGAGCGCGGTGCCAATCGGGTGGGGGCCAGCCGGCTGCTTGAGTTGAGCCGCGTGCTCGACGTGCCGGTGCCGTTTTTCTTCGACGACGTCGACCCGGTGCGGGCGCCGGCAATCCCGGGCGGGTTCGCCGAGCCGCCAGCCGAGGCGTATGAAGCCGATCCTCTGCGCAAGCGGGAGACCATCGAACTAATCGAGGCGTATTACGCAATCATCGACCCGGCGGTGCGCCGGCGCCTCCAGGAATTGGCGAAGGCCTTGGGATCGCAGGCCGAACTCATCCAGCCAAATTCCTCGGCAGTGGCGACCGTGGGCCGGCGAGGGCGGCGGCGGCAAGATCGCTCTTGACGCTTCAAGCGCGACATTCGACAAGTTGCCCGGGCAAAGCTTCGCCACATTGCATTCCGTGCGCCCGGCCCTTCAGGCGTCGGGAAGGGAGACTGTCTGTTGCTAAAGAAAAATTTTGTCTTTACGAGCGAATCCGTATCGGAAGGACATCCTGATAAAATCTGCGACCGTATCTCGGATGCGATCGTCGATACCTACCTTGCCGCGGAGCCGCAGGCCCGGTGCGGTGTGGAGACGCTGGTTACGACAAATCGGGTGGTGCTCGCCGGCGAGACCCGCGGCCCCTCCTCAGTCACGCCTGACCGGCTGATCGACGTGGCGCGCAAGGCGATCCGCGATATCGGCTACGAGCAGGACAATTTCCATTGGGAACGGGCTGCTGTGGATTGCTACATCCACAATCAGTCGAGTGATATCGCCCAGGGTGTCGATGCCGCGGGTAACAAGGATGAAGGCGCTGGTGACCAGGGCATGATGTTCGGCCATGCCTGCGCCGGCACACCGGAATTGATGCCGGCGCCGATCTACTACTCGCATCTGATCCTGCGCGGTTTGTCCGAGGCGCGGCATGCCGGCAAGACGCCGATGCTGGGTCCGGACTCGAAGAGCCAGGTCACCCTGCAATACGAAAATGGCCTGCCGAAACACGCGACAAAGGTTGTCGTCTCGGTGCAGCATGACGAGCAGGTCGAGCAGCGCGAGGTACGCGAGATCGTCCGTCCTTACGTGCTGAAGGCGATGCCGGAGGGCTGGATGTGCGACGAGGACAATTTCCTCGTCAACCCGACCGGCCGCTTTGTGATCGGCGGTCCCGATGGCGATGCCGGGCTGACCGGCCGCAAGATCATTGTCGATACGTATGGCGGTTGGGCACCGCATGGCGGCGGGGCGTTCTCGGGCAAGGACCCGACAAAGGTCGATCGCTCAGGGGCCTACGCCGCGCGCTATCTCGCCAAGAACGTCGTCGCCTCCGGCCTCGCCGATCGCTGTACAATCCAGATCGCCTATGCGATTGGCGTCGCCAAGCCGTTGTCCTTCTATGTCGAGACCGGCGCCGATATCGATGAGGAAAAGCTCGGCCGCGTTTTGCAGGAGCTGATGGATTTATCGCCGCGTGGCATCCGCACCCATCTCGGCCTCAACAAGCCGATCTATACACGGACCTCGGCCTACGGTCATTTCGGCCGCTCGCCGGATGCCGATGGCGGCTTCTCCTGGGAGCGCACCGACCTCGCCGATCAGATCCGCGGCGCCTTCTAAGCCGCGTTGAGCGAGGTAGACGGCGCCCGCCGGCGGATTTACGGCCGCCGGCGCGGCCGGCCTTTGCGCCAGGGGCGGCAGCGACTGACCGAGACGTTGCTGCCGCAGCTATGCGTGCCGTTACCCGAAGCCGGGGTGCTTGACCCGGAGACGCTGTTCCCGCAGGCGGTCGAGCAGGTCTGGCTGGAGATCGGGTTTGGGGCCGGCGAGCACCTCGCGGCGCAGGCGGAATTACACCCGCGGATCGGGTTTATCGGCTGCGAGGTCTTTGAAAATGGGATTGCTCGCCTGCTGAGCGAGATCGATCAGGCCGCCCTGCCGAACATCCGCATCCACCCGGACGATGCGCGGCAGCTGCTTGACGCGCTGCCGCCGCAATCGCTCGGTAGGGTCTTTATCCTGTTCCCCGATCCATGGCCAAAACTGCGGCATCACAAGCGTCGCCTTGTGGCGACGGCGACGCTCGACCGTCTGGCAAAATTGATGCCGCCCGGCGCCGAGCTGCGGCTTGCGACGGATGATTGTGATTACCTCGTCTGGATGCTGGCGCACCTTACGGCGCATCCCGCTTTCGCCTGGATGGCACGCCGCGCCTGGGATTGGCGGCGCCGCCCGGATGATTGGCCGCCAACCCGCTACGAAGAAAAGGCGCTGGCCGCGGGCCGCCAACCGGCATTTCTGCGCTTCCAGCGACGCTGACCCCGGGCCGGCGACGCAGCGTTCCAGCTTGTCACTGGTCGCCCTTATATTATATATTACGGATCGTATCCTACAGGGTGCGGCCGAGATGGATGTCTTAAGCCGGTAGGATGGCAAGTGGGCCCAGCGCCCACTTTTTTGTTATGGCTATCGAGTTAAGCGCAGTTGGCGACGGAAACGAACCAGATCGGCCGCATGATCGAGCCCTCGCTCGAGGCGATGGGTTACAGGCTGGTCCGGGTGAGCTTGACCAGCAACCGCCGCGCCACCTTGCAGGTGATGGCGGAACGCCTCGATGACGCGCCGATGACGGTTGATGATTGTGCTCAGATCAGCCGTTCTATCTCCGCGCTGCTCGATGTCGCCGACCCGATTGCCGGGGCCTACACACTGGAGGTGAGCTCACCAGGCATCGATCGCCCCCTGGTTCGCCCCGAGGATTACGATCGTTTTGCCGGCTTTGAGGCGCGTGTCGATCTCGGCGCGCCGCTCGATGGTCGGAAGCGTTTTCGAGGCCGCGTTCTGGGCCGCAGCGGCGAGCATGTGCGGCTGGCGACCGAAACCGGCGAGGTCTTGCTGCCGCTCGCCGAGATTGCGCGCGCTAAACTGGTTCTCACCGACGAGCTTCTGGCGCACGCCGCGCAGCAGACGGCGGGCCAACTGCACTAACCGTATTCACGCAGGGTACTGGAACACGCATGGAGACCACCACTTACGCTCGCCCCGAATTGCTGCAGGTCGCGGATACCGTGGCCCGCGATAAGGGCATCGATAAGGATGAGGTGCTCGAAGCCATGGAGCAGGCCATCCAGAAGGCGGGCCGCTCCAAATACGGCCAGGAATACGACATCCGCGCCGAGATCGACCGGCGCAACGGCGAAATCCGCCTGTTGCGTTTCCGCGAGGTCGCCGAGCCGGTCGAGAACGAGGCGACGCAGATCGGAGTGACCGCCGCCAAGCGGCTCAATGCCGAGGCGGAAATCGGTGATTTCATCACCGATCCCTTGCCGCCGATTGATTTCGGCCGCATTGCGGCGCAGACCGCCAAGCAGGTGATCGTGCAAAAGGTGCGCGATGCCGAGCGCCAGCGCCAGTTCAACGAGTTCAAGGACCGCGTCACCGAGATCGTCAATGGTCTGGTCAAGCGCGTCGAGTTTGGCAATGTCGTGGTCGATCTCGGACGCGCCGAGGCGATGCTGCGGCGCGACGAGTTGCTGCCGCGCGAGAGCTTCCGCCAGGGCGAGCGGGTGCGTGCCTATATCTACGACGTGCGCCAGGAAACCCGCGGCCCGCAGATCTTTCTGTCGCGGACACATCCGCAGTTCATGGCCAAATTATTCGCGCAGGAAGTGCCGGAGATTTATGACGGCATCATCGAAATTCGCGCCGTGGCGCGCGATCCCGGCAGCCGCGCCAAGATCGCCGTGATTTCGCGCGATAACGGTATCGATCCGGTCGGCGCCTGCGTCGGCATGCGCGGCAGCCGCGTCCAGGCGGTAGTCGGCGAGTTGCAGGGTGAGAAGATCGACATCATCCCGTGGTCGTCCGACCCTGCGACCTTTGTCGTCAACGCCCTTGCCCCCGCCGAAGTCAGCAAAGTCGTGATGGACGAGGAGCAACGCCGCATCGAGGTGGTGGTGCCCGACGACCAGCTCAGCCTGGCGATCGGCCGCCGCGGTCAGAATGTGCGGCTCGCCTCGCAGTTGACCGGCTGGGATATCGATATCCTGACCGAGGCCGAGGAGTCCGAGCGGCGCACCGAAGAATTCCGCAGCCGCAGCCAGATGTTCATTGACGCGCTCGACATCGATGATGTGATCGCCCATTTGCTGGTTACGGAAGGCTTTGGTTCATTGGAAGAAGTCGCTTACGTCGCGACCGAAGATCTCGCCGAGATCGAAGGTTTTGATGTCGATGTCGCGGCCGAATTGCAGGAACGCGCCCGCGGCGCGTTGGAGCGCCGTGATCTGGAATACCAGGAACGCTATACACAGCTCGGCGTCGAGGATGAGCTGGCGTCTCTCGAGGGACTCAGTCCGGGTATGCTGGTGACGCTCGGCGAGAACGGCATCAAGACACTCGACGATTTCGCCGGTCTGGCCGGTGACGAACTGATCGAGATGCTCGCCGCGTCGGACAAGGGTGGCGCTCAGCTGGAGCTCGACGAGGCGAATGCGATGATCATGGCGGCCCGCGCCCATTGGTTCGACGGTGAGGACCAACAGGCGGAAGCCGCACCAGCCGCCGGAGAGGAGTAGGCTCACGCAAGCCGCGGCGCCACAGACCGTTGCGCCCGAGATCGACGCGCCGGAGGATGGCGCGGAAGAATCGGGGCCGCAGCGTCGTTGTATTGTCACCGGCGAGCGATATGATCGCGCGCGGTTGTTGCGCTTTGTGGTCGGCCCCGACGGTTCGGTCGTCCCTGATATAGAGTCCCGCTTGCCGGGACGGGGTTTGTGGCTGATGCCGCGGCGGGATATAGTGGAACGGGCGGTGGCGAAGCGGGCGTTTTCGCGCGCCGCACGGCGTCCGGTGACGGTGCCACCTGAACTCGGCGAGCGGATCGCGGCATTATTGCTTCAGCGGTGTCGCGATGGTGTCGGTCTGGCGCGCCGGGCGGGAAGGGCGGTAGCGGGTTTTGATCGGGTTGCCGAGGCGATCCGGCACGGCGAAGTTGGACTGTTGCTGCTGGCGAGCGATGCCGGCGAAAACGGGCGTGGCAAGGTGGCCGCGCTGGGGCGCGATATACCGTCGGCTAACGTGCTGACGGCGGAAGAATTAGGCACGGCGTTCGGGCGCGAACGTATCGTGCATGTTGGCATTGGCAAAGGGCCACTTTGTCAGCGCCTGATAATTGACGTGACACGGCTTTCCGGCTTCCGTGCTGGCGCTGTGTGGGAACAGGACGCGGGATTATCGCCGGCGCTGCCGGCGGCAGAGGATGGTGGTACCAAAGCGCATGGCTGAACCGAACGAACGCGATACAACTGATCAAGAACAGAAGCGTCCCTTGACGCTGAACCGTGGTGGCACCTCGGGCGGCCGGCTCGAGTTGAAGCCGCGCGGCTTGGAGGCGGGTCAGGTCCGCCAGAGCTTCTCGCATGGGCGCTCCAAGACGGTGCAGGTCGAGGTGCGCAAGAAGCGTGTGTTCACGCCGGGCAGTGCGCCAGAACCGGGTCGGCCGGAACCCGCGGCGGCCCAGCCGGTGGTCGCACGGGCCCCTCAGGCCGCCGAAACGGCTGCGCCTGCGGTGGAACCCTCGGCACGGCGCCTTACCACGACGGCCCCCCCGCGGCAATTGACCGCCGAGGAACGGGCCGTGCGCGAACGCGTATTGCGTGACGCCCGCAAGGCCGATGATGAGGCGCGGGTCCGCGCCGCTCTGGTGGAGGCCGATCGGCGCCGCGAGGAGGAGGAACGCGCCGCGATCGAGGCGAGGCAGCGTGCCGAGGAGGAGGCGCGCCGCAGGGTCGAGGAGGAAGACGCCCGCAAGCGTGCAGAGGAAGAGGCGAAGACGCGCGCGGCCGACGAAGAAGCCCGCCGCAAGGAGGAAGAATCACGCCGTGAGGTCGCGGAGCGTGCCGGCAAGGCGGCTGCGGCCAAGGTCGCGGCGCTCGCGGCCGCTGGCAAGGTCACGATGCCGGCCGAGGAGGAGGAAGAGCCGGCGACGGCATTCCGTCCGGGCCGTCGCCCCGAGCCGAAGCGGCCCGCGGTCCAGCCGCGCGATCAGCGCCGGCGTACCGGCAAGCTCACCGTTACGCGGGCGCTGGACTCCGAAGGCGACGAGCGCATGCGGAGCCTGGCTTCGGTGCGCCGCGCCCGCGAGCGCGAGCGGCAGCGCATGCTGCGTCAGGAACAGCCGAAGATCGTGCGCGATGTAACCATCCCCGAGGCGATCACGGTCCAGGAGCTTGGCAACCGTATGGCAGAGCGCGGGACCGACGTGATCAAGTCGCTGATGCGCATGGGAGTGATGGCGACGATCAATCAGGTCATTGACGCCGACACCGCCGAACTTATCGTCTCGGAATTCGGCCATCGCGTCCGCCGCGTCGCCGAATCCGATGTCGAGATTGGCATGCGCGGCGAGGCCGACGAGGAGGGCGCGCTTGAGCCGCGTGCTCCGGTGGTCACGATCATGGGCCACGTCGATCATGGCAAGACCTCGCTGCTCGACGCACTGCGCGCCACCGATGTTGCAGCCGGCGAGGCGGGCGGAATCACCCAGCATATCGGCGCCTACACGGTGAAATTGCGCAGCGGCAAGCAGATCACCTTTATCGACACGCCGGGCCACCAGGCCTTCACCGCGATGCGGGCGCGCGGCGCCAACATCACCGATATCGTGGTTTTGGTGGTTGCCGCCGATGACGGCATCATGGAGCAGACGATCGAGGCCATTCGGCACGCCAAGGCGGCCGAAGTTCCGATCATCGTCGCAATCAACAAGATGGATCGGCCGGACGCCAAGCCCGAGCGGGTGCGGCAGGAATTGTTGCAGCACGAGCTGGTCGTCGAAGAACTCGGCGGCGAAGTGCTCGATGTCGAGGTATCGGCGATCAAGAAGACCGGGCTCGACAAACTCGAAGAGGCGATCCTGCTGCAGGCCGAACTGCTCGACCTCAAGGCCAATCCGGAGCGTACGGCCGAAGGTGTCGTGGTCGAGGCCAAGCTGGAGCGCGGTCGCGGTCCGGTGGCGACCATCCTGGTGCAACGCGGTACCCTCGATATCGGCGACATCTTTGTCACCGGCACCGAGTGGGGCCGGGTCCGCGCGCTGGTCGATGAACGCGGCAAGCAACTCGACGAGGCCGGCCCCTCGACACCGGTAGAGGTGCTTGGGCTGAACGGTCTGCCCCTTGCTGGCGACGATTTTGTCGTCGTCGAGAATGAGGGACGGGCGCGGGAGATTACCGAGTTCCGTCAGCGCCGCCGGCGCGATGCGTCGGCCACGGCGGGCGCACGCGGCACGCTCGAACAGATGTTCTCGAAAATCGCGGCTGGCAGCGCCAAGGAATTGGCAGTGGTCGTCAAGTCTGACGTGCAAGGCTCCCTGGAGGCAATTGTCGCCTCGCTGGAAAAGCTCTCGACCGAAGAGGTTGCGGTGCGGGTGCTGCATTCGGCGGTCGGGGGGATCACCGAAAGCGATGTCATCCTCGCCAAGGCGACCGGCGCGCTGATCATCGGCTTTAACGTGCGCGCCAACCCGCAGGCACGCGAGCAGTCGCAGCGCGATGGCATCGAGATCCGCTATTACGCGATCATTTATGATTTGATCGACGATGTGCGCGCCGCGTTGACGGGCATGCTGTCGCCGAGCCTGCGCGAACGCTTCCTCGGCAATGCCGCGATCCGCGAGGTGTTCAATATCACCCGCGTCGGCAAGGTCGCGGGCTGCATGGTCACCGAAGGCACGGTGCGTCGGGGCGCGCGCGTCCGGCTGCTCCGCGACAACGTCGTCATCCATGACGGCAGCCTGAAAACGCTGAAGCGCTTCAAGGATGAGGTGCGCGATGTTCGCGAAGGCTACGAATGCGGTATGGCCTTCGAAAACTACGACAACATCCAGGTCGGCGACGTCATCGAGTGTTTCGAGCTGGAGGAAGTCGCCCGCACGCTGTGATGCGGTAACGCCGCAGGCCGGACAAGCCCGGTGCCATCCACCATTACGGGCGGCGACAGGCGGAGCGACGACGGCGGGTGACGGGGGTCCACTTCGATCCTTCGGACGCTTCGCGCAACGCGGTTCCGAACAGGCGCGCGGCGACTGCTCGGATCGCTGGCGGACTAAAGATCGCCGCAGCGCCTGCGGCTCCTCGCAACGACCGACTCTATTGAAATGCCACGACGACACGAACGAAATCACGCGGCCGGGCCGCGCCCCGCCGGCCAGCGGCAATTGCGCGTCGGCGAGGAATTGCGGCACGCGTTGGCGCAATTGCTGCGGCCGGGGGAATTGCGCGATCCGGCGCTGCACGATGCCAACATCACGGTCACTGAGGTACGGATCAGCCCCGATCTGCGAAACGCCACCGCCTTTGTAATGCCGCTGGCGGGCGCGCAGACCGACGATATCATGGCCGGGCTGAAGCGCAGCGCGCCGTTCCTCAAGGGACGCATCGCCAAGCTTGTGGATCTGCGCCAGGTGCCGAACCTCAGCTTCGCGCTCGATAACGCATTCGATAACGCGGCGCACATCGCCGCGCTTCTGGCGCGTCCCGATGTCCAGCGCGATCTGCACTCGGATGAGGCTGAGGACGACGAGGTCTGATGCGATCGACATTAATCGGCTGGGTGACTGAAGAGTGCCTCCAGCCCGCCTCGATGGATGCTTCGACGTCCCTGCAATGGTGACGCGGGCGAATGTCGCCGGGGTGCATGGCTGGCTGATCCTCGACAAACCGAAAGGCGTCACCTCAGCCAAGGCTGTCGCGATGGTGAAGCGCGCGACCGGGGCGAGGACGGGGCACGCTGGAACGCTCGATCCATTGGCGACTGGCGTGTTGCCGCTGGCACTCGGCGAAGCGACCAAGACGGCGCGATTCATTTCGGCCGAACGCAAGGAATATCGCTTCCGCATCGGCTGGGGCGAGGCCCGCGATACCGGAGACAGCGAGGGTGCGGTCACCGGCGAAACCGGGGTGCGGCCCGACCGTGACCGCATCCTGGCGACCTTGCCGCGCTTTGTCGGCACCCTTCAACAGACGCCGCCGGCCTATTCGGCGATCAAGATCGGTGGCCAGCGCGCCTATGCGCTGGCGCGCGCCGGAAAGTCGCCCGAAATGCGGGCCCGTACTGTCCAGATCGATACGCTGACCCTCCTCGACATCCCGCATCCCGACCACGCCGATTTCGTCGCCCGGGTGGGGGAGGGGACCTATATTCGGTCCCTGGCCCGCGATCTGGCCGAGGCGCTCGGGACGCTGGGGCATATCGTCGAATTGCGCCGCCTGTCGGTTGGACGCTTTACTGAAATCAACGCGATTTCCCTGGATTTGGCAGTATCTCTTGGGCATAGTCTCGCCGCTTCCGAGCATCTATTGCCGATCGAGACGGCGCTGGACGACATCCCGGCGCTCGCCCTGACGGCGGATGAAACGGCGCGGTTGCGCCACGGTCAGCGAGTCTCCCCCCTGCAGGCAACTGAGCAAGGGCGGCTCGACGAACTGGGCCAGGGCACAATCGTCGGGGCAAAGCACAACCATCTGCTGGTCGGCCTGGCGCGGATCGAGGATGGTACGCTGCGCCCGGTGCGGATAATCAATCGCTGATATAAGGAAATTGAACGATGTCGATTACGGCGGAGCGCAAGCAGACGCTCATTGGCGAATATGCCACAAAGTCGGGTGACACGGGTTCGCCCGAGGTCCAGGTCGCGATCCTGTCGGAGCGCATCCGTAACCTGACCGACCACTTGTCGACGCACCGCAAGGATTTTCACTCGCGGCGGGGCCTCCTGGTCATGGTCGGACAGCGCCGGCGGTTGCTGGACTATCTCAAGCGCTCCAGCAACGAGCGCTATACGACGCTGATTGGCCGATTGGGGCTGCGGCGCTGACCGACGTCCCGGCGTTGCCGGCCGACATTGCGGTCGGCGCGAAAATTGCCATATCCGTGGCAGCATGAATGTGTTTGCTGATTGCGGCGCAGGTCGCCGCAAGGTGGCGCATGTCCGGGGATCCGCCCCGGCGGCGCCATACGTCCGTTTGGAAGGATAACAAAGGATGTTTCAGGTTTTTCGTAAGGAATTGATGTGGGGCGGGCGCAAGCTGGTGCTCGAAACCGGCAAGATCGCCCGGCAGGCCGATGGCGCCGTGCTCGCGACCTATGGCGAGACCACGGTGCTGTGCACCGCTGTCGCGGCAAAATCCGCCAAGCCGGGTCAGGATTTCTTTCCGCTGACCGTCAATTATCAGGAAAAGGCTTTCGCCGCCGGCAAGATTCCCGGCGGCTTTTTCAAGCGTGAAGGGCGTCCCTCGGAGAAGGAGACGCTGGTCTCTCGGCTGATCGATCGCCCGATCCGGCCGCTTTTCGTGCCGGGCTTTCTGAATGAGACGCAGGTCGTCTGCACCGTACTGGCGCACGATCTCGAAACCGATCCGGATATCGTCGCGCTGGTCGGCGCCTCGGCGGCGCTGACCATCTCGGGCATCCCGTTCATGGGGCCGATCGGCGGCGCCCGCGTCGGCTATATCGACGGCCAGTATGTGCTGAACCCGACCCTCGACGATCTGCCGCGCTCGCAGCTCGACCTCGTCGTCGCCGGCACCGGCGAGGGCGTGCTGATGGTCGAGTCCGAAGCCCGGGAATTGTCCGAGGAGGTGATGCTCGGCGCCGTGATGTTCGGGCATCAGGGTTTCCAGCCGGTGATCAACGCGATCATCGAACTGGCCGAGACCTGCGCCAAGGAGCCCTGGAACATGGCCGGCCCGTCCTCCAGCAAGGAGGCGATCCACGCCAAGCTGAAAGAGCATGTCGGGCCGAAACTCGACGCTGCCTATAAGGAGCGCGGCAAGCAGGATCGCAGCAATGCGCTCGACGCCGCCAAGGCGAGCATCGCCGAGCTGTTCGAGGACGCCGAGGAGCGCGGCCTCGCAGGCAAGATGTTCAAGGATCTGGAGAAGGACATCGTACGCGGCGCCATCCTGCGCGATGGACAGCGCATCGACGGCCGCGACACCAAGACAGTGCGGCCGATCGATTGCCAGGTCGGCATATTGCCGCGCGCGCATGGTTCAGTGCTGTTCACCCGCGGCGAGACGCAGGCGCTGGTTATCGCGACGCTCGGCACCGGCCAGGACGAGCAGATCATCGACGCGCTGGAAGGCGAGTACCGCGAAAACTTCATGCTGCACTACAACTTCCCGCCGTACTCGACGGGCGAGGCGGGCCGCATGGGGTCGCCGGGCCGCCGCGAGATCGGCCATGGCAAGTTGGCGTGGCGCGCGGTGCGGCCGCTGCTCCCGACCAAGGAAGCCTTTCCCTACACCATCCGCGTCGTGTCGGAGATCACCGAGTCGAATGGCTCGTCGTCGATGGCCTCGGTCTGCGGTGCCTCGCTCGCGCTGATGGATGCCGGCGTGCCGCTACCACGGCCGGTCGCGGGCATCGCGATGGGGCTGATCAAGGAAGCCGAAGGCTTTGCGGTACTAACCGACATCCTCGGCGACGAAGACCATCTCGGCGACATGGATTTCAAGGTTGCCGGTACGGAACGCGGTATCACGGCGCTGCAGATGGATATCAAGATCACCTCGATTACCGAGGAGATCATGAAGGTCGCGCTTGAGCAGGCGCGGGATGGACGGCGCCATATCCTCGGCGAGATGTCCAAGGCATTGACCAATGCGCGCGACGCGGTCAGCGATAATGCGCCGCGGATCACCACCTTCAATATTCCCAAAGACAAAATTCGCGAGGTCATCGGATCGGGCGGCAAGGTGATCCGCGAGATCACCGAGACCACCGGCGCCAAGGTTGATATCCAGGATGACGGGACGATCAAGGTGGCGGCGGTCGATGCCAACGCCGCGAATGCCGCGATCGATTGGATCCGCGGCATCGTCGCCGAGCCGGAAGTCGGGCACATCTATAACGGCAAGGTCGTGAAGGTCGTCGATTTCGGCGCCTTTGTGAACTTCCTCGGGTCGAAGGATGGGTTGGTTCACATCAGCGAACTGGCGCAACAGCGGGTTGGCAAGACCAGCGATGTCGTCAAAATGGGCGACCCGGTCAAGGTCAAGGTTCTTGGCTTTGACGATCGTGGCAAGGTCAAGCTCAGCATGCGGCAGGTTGACCAGCAGACGGGCGAAGATCTCGGGTCGGCCCGCCGTCAACCGGAACCGGCGCAAGCTGCGGTTTAACCCCAGCTCCGGCAACGCTGGTGCGAGCGGTCAGAGACCGCTCGCACCGCGTTGCACGAAATCTGAACAGGGCGGCATGTCTGTGAACAAGCCGGTCACGGTCGATGCGGTCGCATTGCCGCCGGTCATCGGCCATCGCGGCGCCGCTCTCCACGCGCCGGAAAACACCCTGGCGAGCTTTCGTTTAGCCAAACGGCTCGGTTGCAGCTGCATTGAGTTCGACGTGCGGCTGACCGCCGATGGCGGACTTGTCGTGTGCCACGATTCGCGACTCGATCGGACGACGATGGGTAGCGGCGTCATTGCCGCTTTGCCGCTCGCGACGGTGCGAGCCTGCGACGCGGGTGTGCGCAAGTCGCCGGCGTTTGCCGGAGAGCGGGTGCCGACGTTGCGCGAGGTGCTGGATCTGGCGGTTGATCTCAGTCTTTCGGTTGATATCGAGATCAAAGCCGATCGCGGCCGGGACTATGCCACGGCCGCCGCGGTCGCCGATGTTATCAACAACATGCCAGAGCCGCCGCGCGGGCTCGTATCGAGCTTCCAACAGCCTGCCCTCACAGCCATCCGTGCCTTGGCACCGCAAATGCCACGCGGCATCTTGTTCGGCTTGATACCGCCGCATTGGGCGCAGGTGGCGGCACGGCTCGGCTGCTGTGTGATTGGCGCCGATCACCGCCGTCTGACGCGTCGCCGTGTCGCCGCGATACGCGCGGCCGGATATCCGCTAGCTGCTTTTACGGTCAATGATGCTGCCCGCGCGAGGGTGCTCTATAACTGGGGGGTTACTTCCGTTTTCTCCGACGCCCCCGATATGATTATAAAGGCCGGCATGGGGCCTGCGCCGGCGTCGCCCACGACAGCACCCAAGCTCCCCGCCGTCGTGCGGCAAGGAAGGTATGGTGAAGCCGCTTAATCCGATCCTGATCTCGGGACGAGAGGTGTTGCCGGTTGTCGAAGGCGGCAAGGGCATCTCCGTGTCCAATGGTGAAAGCTCCGGTGCGTGGGCCGCCTCTCATGGTGTCGGCACCTTCTCCGGGGTCAACGCCGACAGCTATGACGA
>Ga0213875_10001710_pt1 | contig 13777 bp, 18 predicted proteins | sample BarmaccomBMRX_R8_FD_160105 | JGI IMG/M metagenome (GOLD analysis project Ga0213875, IMG submission 160105) | Root-associated microbial communities from Barbacenia macrantha in rupestrian grasslands, the National Park of Serra do Cipo, Brazil - RX_R8 | ecosystem: Host-associated > Plants > Roots... | reverse complement strand
GCTACCTGGCCGACGAGCTCGAGCGCTCGGCGGCCGCCTCGCAGATCGCCGAGAACTACCTGCATTTCGTGCGCGTGTACGACCAGCAGGCCGTTCACTGAGGTTTCAGGAACATAACGTCGCGAGTCTGCGCTTGGTAGGCTCGCGACCCACGATGGCGATGAAGATGCGCCAGAGCCTCGCCGAGCTCGAGCAGGAGTTCCGGCACGAGATGCAGCTCGAGTCGAGCCGCAGTCAGCTGCTGTGGAAGCACGCCAACTCGCGCACGCGCAAGCGCAGGCGGGAGCGCAACCGCAAGCGCAGCTCGATGCGGTTCTGGCTGCTCGTGATGACGCTGATCGCCACCGCCGTGGCAGTGACGATCGCGATGTTCGAAACCCTCTACTACCTGCTCGGCTGACGGAGTCCGCGGGGTTTCCCTCCCCCGCTGCCACCGCGTCGCCGAGCGGGCGGCCGAGCGAGCGAGCGCTAGGCGCTATCTCCCAAACCGCGGAGCGCGGCGTCGACTTCCTCGCGCGCGCCTTTACCGGAGCCCATGCGCTCCTGCTGGATCTCCAGATAAACCTCCTTGCGGAAAACCGGGATGTCACGCGGTGCCTGAATACCGATTCGCACCTTCTCGCCCATGATCGCCAATACGGAGACCTCGATGTCGTCGCCGATCATGATGCTCTGGTTGGACTTGCGGGTGAGTACCAACATTGGGGATTTGCCTCCCTGCTTGCTCGCCTGGTGTTCAAACGAGGCGTCCCGGATTGGCTTTTGTCCACGAGCCTCCGGTCCGCCGAGGCCAGCATAGCGGTTGGGCTTGGCTGCACACAAGCGCCCGGCGTGGCGAATTGGGCATCTGTCCAGCCGCGAACGATTGCGGTCGACACCACAGCGCTCGCAGGGTCGCAAGGTGCCCCGAGCGCGCCTCCTTCGCCGGCAATCAACTAGTCTCCGCGCCGAAATGGCCCGCCGATCGCTACGACCCGACCTCAACCGGATCCGAGCCTGGGTCCGCCAGGGCCGCACTGACGCGTGGATCGCCCACCAGCTCGAGGTCACCGTCCAGCAGATCCAGGCGTTCAAGCGCGAGCAGGGACTCTCGGCCGACGGGGATCCCGAGGCCGGCATCGGCATCGACTTCGACGACGAGATCGACCTGCGCGCCGAGGACGACGCGCTGATCGCCGCCGAGCTCGAGGCGGCCGAGGCCCAGCGCGCCGAGCAGGAGGAAGATGAGGACGGGGATTCGGACGAGGACGAGGACGGGGATGCGGACGAGGACGAGGAGGGCAGCGGGCGGCGCTCCTCCTCGACCCGGCGCCGGCGCGGGCGTCGCGGCGGACGGCGCACCGGCGCGCGGCGCAAGTCCAGCGCGCTCGAGGCCACCTTCGACCACGGCGAGGAGGGCTACGGCCTGTGGCTCGACGCCTCGGTCCAGGACGACCCGGTCTACGCCGAGTACTGGGCGGGCCACCGGCCGGTCGAGGTCACGATCGAGGAGGACCAGATCGTGATCCGGCGCGCCGGCGAAGACGAGCCCGACGACGGCAACGGCGACTGACCACCGGACGCCGGGCTTTCCGGTCAGTCCTCGCGGAGGATCCTGGCGCCGCCGGCGTAGTCGCTGGCCTCGCGCACGTAGCGCGCGAACGCCGCGCCGGCCACGGTGGTCAGATCCCACGCCTCGGGATCACCGGGTGCCGTCCGCACGGCGATGTCGAAGCACCAGTCGATCCCATGCTCGCCGTAGTAGCGCGCGAGCTCCTCGGTGGTGAACGATCCCCCGAGCCGGCGGCGCAGCTCGTCCACCAGCGCGTCGGTCACCCGCTCGAGCGCGAACCTGAGCGGAGGGTCGGTCGCGGCGAGACGGCGCTGACCCTCGCGCCAGAGGCCGATCGCGTCGTCGAACCGGAGGGTCACCACGCCGCGGTTACCCGTCGCGCGGCGCTGAACGCTTCCGGCTCTAACGCGTGGGAAGCCCCGTGACCTCGTACGGATGCTCGCCGACCCGCACCATCCCCAGGGCTCGGGCGTCGCGCGCGATCGTGACCGGGTTGTTCAGCGAGCGCTGCTCGGCGCGCAGGGCGGCGTTCGACCGGGTCAGCTGCTCCACGATCGCGTGCTGGCGAGCCGCCTGGCCGCGCACGGACAGATAGGCCATCGCCTGCTGCACGTACAGCCCCGCCACCACGCACAGCACGACGAGCAACCCGACCCGCCCGACCCGATCCCAGCGAACCCGGCCCCGCAGTCCCTGCGCCGGCACCCGCCGGGTCTTCGGGGGCGAGGTACGCGTCTGGCGGCGCGGCGGCGCCATGGCGGTCCGGGCTGAAGGCATCCGCTGCGCCCTTCGTTCGACGCGCGCGGAACCCTTCCTCCTGAATCAGACCGTGCAAGCGGACGTTAGGAGCGGAAGGCGCTGCGGCCCGGGTAGCGCGCGTCAGGCCCGAGCGCCTCCTCGATCCGCAGCAGCTGGTTGTACTTGGCCACGCGATCTGAGCGCGACGGCGCGCCGGTCTTGATCTGACCGCACCCGGTGGCCACGGCCAGGTCCGCGATCGTCACATCCTCGGTCTCGCCGGAGCGGTGCGACATCACGGCGGTGTAGCCGTTCTCGCGGGCCAGGCGGATCGCCGCGAGGGTCTCGGTCAAGGTTCCGATCTGGTTGACCTTGATCAGGATCGAGTTGGCCACGCCGGCCTCGATCCCCCGCTGGAGTCGCTCGGTGTTGGTCACGAACAGGTCGTCGCCCACGAGCTGGAGCCGGTTGCCCAGGCGCTCGGTGAGCACGCGCCAGCCATCCCAGTCCTCCTCGTCCATCCCGTCCTCGAGCGAAAGGATGGGATAGCGCTCGGCGAGATCGGCCCAGTAGTCGGCGAGCTCGGCCGCCGAGAGGCTCCGCCCCTCGTGCTCGAGCACGTAGGCCCCGTCGTTGAACAGCTCGGAAACGGCCGGGTCGAGCGCGATCGCCACCTGGTCGCCGGGTATGAAGCCGGCCGCACGGATCGCCTCGACGAGCACGCTCAGCGCTTCCTCGTTGGACTGCAGGTTCGGCGCGAAGCCGCCCTCATCTCCGACCGCGGTCGACAGCCCGCGATCGTGCAGGGTCTTCTTCAACGCGTGAAACGTCTCGACCCCCATCCGCAGGGCATCGTGAAAGCTGGGCGCGCCCACCGGAACCACCATGAACTCCTGGAAGTCGACCGCGTTGTCGGCGTGGGCGCCGCCGTTCAGCACGTTCATCATCGGGACCGGGAGCACGTGGGCGCTCTCGCCGCCCAGGTAGCGCCACAGCGGCAGGCGCTCCTCGGCCGCGGCGGCATGCGCGGCGGCCAGCGACACGGCGAGGATCGCGTTCGCGCCGAGTCGTGACTTGTCGGGCGTCCCGTCCAGGGTGATCAGCATGCGATCCAGCGCCGCCTGCGAAGAGGCGTCCTGGCCGCGCACCGCGGTGGCGATCTCGCCGTTGACGTTCTCGACTGCTCGCGAGACGCCCTTGCCCATCCAGTCCGAGCCGCCGTCGCGCAGCTCGGTCGCCTCGAACTCGCCCGTCGAGGCACCCGAGGGCACCGCGGCGCGGCCCCACGCCCCCGAGCGGACGCTGAGCTCAACCTCGACGGTCGGATTGCCTCGACTGTCGAGGATCTGGCGGGCGTGTACGTGCTCGATCTGGCTCATGGCCGGTGGGGCCCTCCTTCGTTCAGACGCGCGCGGGCGTAGTAGGCGAGCTGCTCATCGGGAGCGAGATCGTTCCAGCTATGGCCGTCGGATGCGGCCAGCTCCTCGCCGGCGCTGACCCGTGAGCGGAACCGGTCGGCCGCCGCACGCAGCGCGAGCTCGGGATCGACGGCCAGCTTGCGGGCCACGTTCACCGCGGCAAACATCACGTCGCCGAGCTCATGGAACTGCTGGTCGCGATCCTCAGCCGCCTCGAGCTCGGCCAGCTCATCGCGCAGCGACTGCAGTGGACCCTCGACGCCCGGGAAGTCGAAACCACTCGCGGCGGCGCGCCGCTGAACCTTGCGGGCGTACAGGGGACCGGGCAGGTTCTCGGGCACGTCGCCGAACACGCCCGGCTCGCGACCCGACTCACCCCGCTTGATCTGATCCCAGTTGCGGCGCACCTCGACCGAGGTGTCGGCCTGCACATCGCCGAACACGTGCGGATGGCGGCGAATCAGCTTCGTCGTGACGTCGCGGGCCACGGTGGCCAGATCGCCGGCGCCGCGCTCCTCGAGCAGCAGCGAGAGGAAGTGGACCTGGAAGAGCACGTCGCCGAGCTCATCGACCATCTTCGCGTCGTCGCCGCGCTGAGCGGCGTCGGCCAGCTCGTAGGACTCTTCGACCGTGTGGGGGACGATCGAGCGCTCGTCCTGCTCGCGGTCCCACGGACATTCGACCCGCAGTCGGCGCGTGATCGCGTCGAGGCGGGCGATCGCCTCAGCCGTCGCCGAGGAGTCCGGTTGACTCACCCGGTGGACGAGCCCGTGGTGGCGGTCTTGGGCGCCTTGTATCCCTTGCAGTCAGCCATCGCGTACTGACTGCGACACGTGGTCTGGCTGAGCCAGTCCTTCTTCGCGGTGTTGTCGACGGCGGTCTGGGCGCTCTGCGACGACGAGCTGGTCAGCTGCTGACGGATCAGCGAGCTGGCCTGGGCCAGCGATTGATGCGTGGCCGGGGTGATGTGGATCACCTCGAACACGTAATAGCCGAACTGCCCCTTGACCGGGCCGAGCACCTTGTTGGCGGGCGCCGAGAACGCCACCGTGGCCAGGGCCGGGTCCGCCTGCTGCTTGGTCACGCCGTTGAGCAGGCCGCCACTGTTCTTGGTGGTCGGAGCGGCCGAGTACTACTTGGCCACGGTCGCCCAGCTCTGGCCCGAATCGAGGGCCTTCTTGGCGGCGAGCGCGTCGGCCTGGTTCTTGGCCAGTACCACTCGCATGTTGCGCGACTCCTGCGTGCCGAACTGCGACTGGTGGCTGTTGTAGTAGTTCTGGATGGCGGCCTGGGTGATCGGCTTGGTGTGCTTGGCCACGAGCTTCTGCACGATCGTGTTGATCTTGAAGCGGTACACGATGTCGTCCTGCGTCTGGCCGGATGAGCTCAGGAAGCTCGCGTAGCCGGAACCGTTCGGGAACTGCTGGTTCTTGGCCGCGAGGAACGCCTTCTGCACCTCGGCATCGGTCACCTTGACGCCCAGCTTGTTCGCGTCGGCCTGGTACCAGTAGGCCTTGATCAGGAAGTCCATGACCTGGCTGGACAGCGACGTGAACAGCTGCTGGCAGTCCGTGCGCAGCGTCTTGGTCGCGGTCTTGGCCAAGCTCGGGATGCCCTGGCGCGCCTCGGCGATGCAGTTGCTGAAGTTCGGCGGGTCATTGGGCACGATCACCGGCTGGCCGGGGTTCTGCGACGCCTGCTCCTTGGCCGCGACGTACATCCAGTGGTTGAACGCCTGCAGGGTGATCGGATTGCCGGCGACGCTGGCCACCGAGTTGCCGGGCACGCCCGAGCCGCAACCGGCCACGGCCGCCGCGAGCACAAAAAAGGCGCCGAGCGCCAGGATGGACCTACGAACCTTCATCGGCGGTCGATGGTAGCGAGGGTGCTGCGATATCGCGGTGAAGAAAGCCCTAAGAACAAATGTGCGGGGCCGTTTCCGAGCCGGTCAGGCAGCTTCGCGCGTGACCGCGAGCAGCACATCGGCCGCCCTGACCACCGCCGGGAAGTGCTGGGTCGGATCCTCGGGCACGCGCACCGACAGCTGTGACTTGCCAGATTCGTACAGCGCCTCGGGGATCTCCTGGCGAATCCGCTTGGCGCGCACGCTGTCGAGCTCGATCGGCGTGACGGCCAGGCGCCCGTTGCGGAAGGTCACCGCACGGGCGCCGGCCTGACCCAGCTTGATGCGCGCCTGCTGCAGCGCGATCAGGTTGCGCAGCGGATCGGGCAGCTCGCCGAAGCGGTCCTCAAGCTCGTCGCGGAGCGCCATGAGATCGGCCACCTCGCGCGAGCCGGCGATGCGGCGGTGCACGTCGACCTTGGCCTGCTCGTAGGGGATGTAGTCGGCCGGGACGTAGGCGTCGACGTTGACGTCAAGACGCACCGGCTCCCAGTCATCCTCCACGCCGGCGCCGTCGGACACCGCGGCCACGGCCTCGTCGAGCATCTGCATGTAGAGCTCGAAGCCGAGCGCCGCCACGTGGCCGGACTGCTCGTCGCCGAGCAGGTTGCCGGCGCCGCGGATCTCCAAATCGCGCATGGCGATCTTGAAGCCGGCGCCAAGCTCGGTGTAGTCGCTCAGTGCGCTGAGTCGTTGCGCCGCGTCCGGCGTGAGTGCGGCCGCGCTCGGATACAGCAGGTACGCGTAGGCGCGCTCCTTCGACCGTCCGACGCGTCCGCGGATCTGGTAGAGCTGGGCCAGCCCGAACGTGTCGGCGCGCTCGACGATCAGCGTGTTGGCCTGCGGGATGTCAATGCCCGACTCGATGATGCTGGTGCACACCAGCACGTCCGCGTCGCCGCGCAGGAAGGCGAGCATGCGCTGTTCCAGCTCTCTTTCCTCCATCTGCCCGTGGGCGACCTCGAACTTCATGTTCGGGCACAGCGCGCGCAGCCGCTCGGCCGTCTCGTCGATCGACTCGATCCGGTTGTGCAGGAAGAACGCCTGGCCCTTGCGTTCGTGCTCACGGACCAGAGCGGTTTTCACAAGTTCCTCGTCGTACTCGCCGACGTAGGTCTTGATCGGGCGCCGCCCCTCGGGCGGGGTCTCGATCACGCTGATGTCGCGGATGCCGGCCATCGACATCTGCAGTGTGCGCGGGATCGGCGTCGCGCTCATCGCGATCACGTCGACCTTGAGCTTCAGCTGGCGCAGCAGCTCCTTCTGCTTGACCCCGAAGCGCTGCTCCTCGTCGACGATCAGCATCCCGAGGTCCTTGGCCCGGACGTCCCGGCTGAGCAGCCGGTGGGTGCCGATCAGGATGTCGACCTTGCCCTCGCCGAAGCGCTTGACGGCGTCTCGCTGTTCCGCCGCGGGGCGGAAGCGCGACACGTGCTCGATCGTGATCGGGTAGTCCTTCAGGCGCTCGGAGAACGTGCCGTAGTGCTGCTGGGCGAGGATCGTGGTCGGGACAAGCAGCATCACCTGCTTGCCGTCCTGCACCGCCTTGAACGCGGCGCGCAGCGCCACCTCGGTCTTCCCGTAGCCGACGTCGCCGCAGATCAGCCGGTCCATCGGACGCGGTGCCTCCATGTCGGCCTTGACCATCTCGATCGCGTCGCGCTGGTCCGGCGTCTCGGTGAACGGGAAGGCGTCCTCGAAGTCGCGCTGCCAGTCGGAGTCCGGCGGGAACGAGTGACCCTCGCGCCGTTTGCGCTCGGCGTACAGGTTGAGCAGCTCGCCGGCCAGCTCCTGGGCGGCCCTCCGCGCGCGCGCCTTGATGGTGTCCCAGCGGGTCCCGCCGAGCTTGGAGAGCGGCGGGTGAGTGCCGCCCGCGCCGACGTAGCGGCTGATCTTGGCCAGCTGGTCGACCGGGACGAACACGCGATCCGAGCCGGCGTACTCGAGGTAGAGGTAGTCGCGGGTGACGTTCGCCACCGTCTTGGTGTCAAAGCCGGCGAAGCGCGCGATCCCGTGGTCCTCGTGCACCACGATGTCGCCCGTGCGCAAATCCGCGAAGCTGCGCAGCACGCCGCGGCGACGGGTTCGCTGCGGCTCCTCGGTGGCGCGCCGCCGGCGGAACAGCCGGTGCTCGGGGATCACCGCCAGGTGCAGCTGCGGCGCGATGAAACCGTTCTGCAGACGCGCGTGGGCAAAGGTGAGCATCCGCCGGTCGGCCGCGCCGTTCTCGCTCGGGTCGAGCCAGCGGACCTTGAGCCGCCCCAGGTTGTAGGCCGCCCGCTCGCCCTCACCGCGGCGCGCGAAGGCCACGACGGTGTGGTAGCCGGAGCGAGCCAGCTTCTCCAGCTCGGGCTCGGCCTCGGTCAGGCTGCGCGCCTGGATGTCCGCCGCCTGGGCGCGGAACGAGAACGGCTGATCCTGATCGATGCTCGAAAGCCGGATGCGGGCGCGCGTGTTCAGGGTCTGATCGATCGTGTGGGTGTCCACGTACAGGTGCCGGGCGTCGCGGTCCTTGAATGCCGCGCTCACGTCCTGCCAGTGGTCGGCCAGCGCCGGCGCCACGTCCTCCTCGCCGGCGATCACGATCGCCGCCTCGGCGGGCGCCAGGTCCAGGAACGGGTGGAAGTCCTCGACCGGCAGCAGCTCGGCGATGTCCGGGCGATCGGCCTCGTTCTCGAGCGCGGCGATCTCCGCCAGCTCACGGTGCTCCTCGGCCAGCTCGGCGGCCGGCGCGATCTCGACGGATTCGGCGTCACCGAGCGAACGCTGGGTGAAGGTCGAGAACCACCTCAGTGATTCGATCTCATCGCCGAACAGGTCGACGCGCACGGCCCGGTCCTCGGTGGCCGGGAACACGTCGAGCAGGCCGCCGCGGATCGCGAACTGTCCGCGGTCCTCCACCTGATCGACGCGCTCGTAGCCGGCGGCGACGAGATCGCGCGCGGTTTCGTCGAGATCGAGCAGCTCGCCGGTCCGCAGGCAGAAGGCGTGCGGCCGGAGCGTCGGGTCGGGCACCTTCTCCGACAGGGCCACGGCGCTGACCACGACGATCGGCGCCTGACCGTCGGCCGGTGCTTCGAGCAGGGCGTCGAGCGCGGCGATCCGCAGCCCGACCAGATGGGGCGGCGGCGCCAGGTGCGACTCGTAGGTGACGCCGCGGCTCGGGTAGTAGCGGACGGGCCGCGGCTCGAGCCAGCTCCGCAGGCCCGAGGCGAGATCGCGGGCCGCCCGGTCGTCGCCGGCCACCACGACCGCCGGCGTGCCCGGATCGCCGTCGAGCAGCGAGGCGAGCAGATAGGGACGCAGCGACTGCGAGACGAACGCGCGGCCGCCTTCCCGTGCCAGCCGGGCGACCTGGGGATCCTCGTCGGCGTGGGTGAGGAGCGTGCGGAGCATCTACTCCGAGTCTAGGTCGCGGATCGCCCCCTCACACCTGACCCGCCGACCCGGTGTCCAGCACCGTGCGCTCGACCGCGTCCGCGGCCTCCTCGATCAACGCCCGGACCTCCTCCTTGGGCTCGCGGAAGCGGCCCAGCACGTACGCGGCGACGCGATCCGGGTCGGTCGTCGGCGGGCGGCCCACACCGATCCGCACGCGCGCGAAATCAGGTGACCCGAGACCGGCTCGGAGCGACTTCAACCCGTTGTGACCGGCCAGGCCACCCCCGACCCGCGGGCGGATCTCCCCGAACGGCAGGTCGATCTCGTCGTGGATCACCAGCACCCGGTCGAGCTCGACCTTGAACGCGCCGCGCGCGGGCCCGACCGAGTTGCCGGCATCGTTCATGTAGGTCTGCGGGAGGAGGATGGCCACCCGCGGCCCGCCGGGCCCGATGCGCCCCTCGGTCAAGAGGCCGCGGTACTTCGCCTTGAGCCTCGGCAACTGCCAGCGGCGGACCAGCTCGTTCGCCACCTCGAAGCCGACGTTGTGACGGGTGCCGTCGTATTCGGACCCGGGATTACCGAGGCCGACGATCAGCCAATCGACGATGGGCTCGCCCGGCACGGGCGGGGGCTACTCGCCCTCGGCTCCGCCTTCGCCGCTCTCGCCGCCGCCGTCCTCGCCCTCGCCGGCGCCCTCCTCGGCCGCCTCGCCGGCCTCACCCTCGGCCACGAGCTCAGTCTCCTCCTCGATCTCCTCTTCGGCCTCGAGCTGGAGCTTGGGCGGCGTGACCGTGGCCACGACGGTTTCGGGATCGTCGGTCAGCGTGACGCCACGCGGGGGGCTGACCGCGTCGAGCGTGATCGTGTCGCCGATCTGAACGGCGGACACGTCGAGCTGGATGAGGTCGGGGATGTCGCCCGGGAGCGCCTCGATGTTCAGCTCGCGCGTGACCTGCTCGAGCACGCCGCCCTCCTTGACCCCGGGGGCGTCGTCGCCGCCGACCAGATCGAGCACGACCGTGGCGCTGATCGCCTGGTCGAGCCGGACACGCAGCATGTCGATGTGCATCGTCTCGCCGTTCACCGGGTGGCGGACGAGCTCCTTGACCACGACCGGCGTGCCGCCGGCACCGTCGATGCTGAGCTCGATCACCGCACCGGCGTGGGCCAGGGTCTGGCGCAGCAGGCGACTGTTGACCTGGAAGGCGACCGGGTCCTCGCCGCCGCCGTACAGGATGCCCGGAACGCTCCCGTCCCGGCGCAGGCGGCGCGCCGCCCGCGATCCCGCGGCCTCGCGACTTTCGACCGCCAGCGCAGTGCTTTGTGTCGTCGCCATAACCGGCGAGTGATGGTAGCGGGCCGCCCTCGGAAGCGGTCCGAGCCACACGCGAACCCCTTCACCAGGGCGTACGCGCGCGCTAAGCTAGACCCAATGTCGGGCGACGCTCAGCTCATGCTGATGATCGCCGGGATGCACCTCCTGGGGCTCGTGTGCGCGGCGGTGCTGATCATCCCCGCCCTGCGCGACAGCCCGGATCTACCCCCGCGCGGGTCCGATTGCGGTCCCGACGACGGCTGGGGGCGCGGACCGGACGCGCCGCCGAAGCCGCCCGCTCCGCCCCGCGGCGGCATCCCGCTGCTCGATGCCGACCAGGCCCGCATCCGTCTGCGCGATCACCGCAAGCTGACCGAGTTCCTCCCGCGGCGCGAGCGCCGGCCGGCCCGCGAGCCCGACCGCACCCCGGTGCGGACCGGCGGCTGAGCCTCAGAAGCGCGCCGGGCAGGCCGTGTCGCTGGTGATCCGGCGGCTGACCTCGAGCAGTTCGACCCGCAGCCCGCTGATCGCGTTCCCGGTCCGCCGGACCCGAACGCACTGAACGATCGGCAGCGACCCGCCGACGTTCCAGGCCACCCTCGCCGTGCCGAGCGTGCCGGTGATCGAGAAATTGGTCGACGGCTGGAGCTGGATGATCGAGACCGCGCCGGAGTGTTTGAGCGCGTTAACGTTGTAGCTGGCGCGCGTCTGGCAGGCCTGACTGGCGCTGCAGCCGGCGATGTCGTCGCTGACCGCGGCCACGTCCCCCCGCGCCTCGTCCTTGACCAGCGCGGTGATCGCGGATTGCTCAGCCGAGTTGGCGCTGAACACCCTGGCCAGCAGCGCGCTGAGGATCAGGAACACGATGATCGCTCCGGCGATCGCGAGGATGTAGGTGCGCCGCACCCGCCGAAGGTAAGCGCAGGAGGCGTCTACTCGCTCAGCTCGAGGAAGCGCTCGACCGAGGCGTCCTGATGATCCAGCCGCTCGGCCAGGGCGCGGGCGTGCTCGGCCGCGGCCTCCAGGAAGTCCTCCACGCACCGCTCCGGATCGTCGGCCAGCGGATAGATGCGGATGACGTCCTGCTGGGCGCAGGCGATTCCCATCGGGGGCCGGCCCTCGGCCAGTGTCCGCGCGCTGCACACCGGCGTGACCAGCATGTGCGACTCGGGCGCGATCAGCGCGGTGGGCAGCAGCCGGTGCGCCGGCAGGCGAACCGACAGCTCGATCGAGTGGTCGACGGTCACATCGCCGCCGAGCAACTCACCGAGCGGCTCGCGCCACACGTCGAGCACGACGTCCGCGCCGACCAGCGCGTCGCGCAGGGCGGTCGCCTGCTCGATGTACAGCCGCTCGGCGTCGGCGCGATCGTCGGCGTCGGCCAGGTCCAGGTCGCAGGGGACCCTCAGCAGCTCGCCGGCCGCGACCGTGGCACCGGCTCCCCGGCTCCCGCGCGCGACGTAGGTCTGCAGGGTGCCGAGGTCGCGCCGGCCGTGGAAGATGACCGTGACCGATTCGCTGAGCGGGAGACCGCCCACCTTGAGCGAGACGGCAACCGACGACGAGTCATCCAAGAGCGCCTGTCGCAGCAGGTCGTCGGCTGAGCTCCTGCCTGGCCGTGGATCCTCTTCGAGCATTTTCCCTCCTGCTCCCGATACGTCAGCTACGCAGGCTTAACTTTTACCCCATCGGGCAGCGAAATCGCACCGGTACCCGCTGACCGCGCCGATCGCCGGCGGCGCCCCGCGGGGTGGCTTCGTCCAGGCATTCCCGGGTAGCCTCCACGTGCCATGAAGATCCTCTACAAGCCCTTCGGGATCATCGCCAGCCTGATCGGCGCGCGAATCGCCGCGGCGATCTTCAAGACGCTCTGGGCCCGGATCGATGCCGAGGACCCGCCCAAGCCCACGACGGAGGACGCGAGCTTCCCCAAGGTGGTCGGCGCCGCCGTGCTCGAGGCCGCGACGAGCGCCGGCGTCGGGGCTGCGGTGGACCGAGCCGGCGCCCGCGCGTTCCATCACCTGACCGGCATCTGGCCAGGCGACAAGCAGGCCGAGGACTGACCTCGACCGCGGGACTCTCTCGCGCCTAGACGAGCCTACGGTCCCTGAGGTGGGCCGTCCGTGATCACGGCCCACGGCGCGAGCCCGTCGCGCAGCCAGTCCGGCAGCGGTGTCTTGACCGCCGTGCGCCGGTCCACGAGGACGTGCCGAAGCTCGGCCTCGGCGACCAGCTCGCCGGCCAGGCGGGCCGTGTGATTAGTGCGGAAGCTCGTCCGGCCGAGGTGGATGACCACGACGCCGAGCTCGAGCTCGTCGTCGAAGCGGGCGGGCCGGTGGAAGCGCACCCGTGCCTCGGCCAGCACCATGTCGACGCCGCGATCGAGCATCGCCTGGTAGCTCCCGTACGCCGCGCGCCACAGCTCGGTCATGCTCGTGTCGAAGTAGTTCAGGTAGTGCGCGTTGAAGGCGACCCCCTGGAGGTCGCACTCGGCGTAGCGCACCCGCAGGCGGTGCACCAGTGGCGCGGGCACCGCCGGCTCAGCCCCCGCCCCGGAGCAGGAACCCGCGGTCGGCGAGTTCCTCCACCGCGTCCTCGAAGGCTCCGAAGTCCCGGCGCAGGAGGGCGTCGATCGGCCGACCCGACGGCCCGGCCGCCCGCACCCAGCGCCTCAGCACGGCCGGCCCGGCCCGCTCGGAGGCCTCGTCGAGCAGGTCGAGCAGGATCGGCAGCTCACTGCGATGCTCGAGCTGGCCGGAGAGCAGAGTCAGCGGGTCGACGTCGAGCGTACGACAGAGCTCGTCCTCACTCAAGCCGAGCAGATCCATCAGGCGAGCGGCGCGGCCGGTCTGGGCGCGGCGGCCGAGCTGCGGATCGTCGCGCTCTCCCATCCGGTCCGTCGCGTTCCTCCGGCCCGCCCGCGGGATTAGAACAGCTGGTTCTCGCCGCCGAACACGTCGCTCACCGAGCCGTCGGTGAAGATCTGGCGGATCGAGCTGGTGAGGAGGTCCGCGCACGAGAGCACGCGGACGTTGTCCGGCGCGCCGGCGGGGAGCGGGATGGTGTCGGTGACGACGATCTCCTCGAGCCGGGCCGCCGCGAGCTGGTGCCACGGCTCGCCGGAGAACACGCCGTGGGTGGCCGCCGCGTACACCTGGCGGGCGCCGGCCTCGTACACGGCGTCGGCGGCGGACTTGAGCGTGCCCGCCGTATCGATGATGTCGTCGACCAGCACCGCGGTCTTGCCGGCCACATCGCCGATCACGTAGCCGATCTCCGCCACCTGGTGGTTGGGCCGCTCCTTGTTGAGGATGGCCAGGTCGGCGCCGATCTTCGAGGCGAACTGCTTGTTCAGCTTCACCCTTCCGGCGTCGGGCGCCACCACGACGATGTCGTCAAGCCCGAGATCCTGGAAGTACTGGGTGAGCATGAACAGCGCGGTCATGTGGTCGCACGGTTTCTGGAAG
>Ga0213875_10001708_pt1 | contig 13794 bp, 13 predicted proteins | sample BarmaccomBMRX_R8_FD_160105 | JGI IMG/M metagenome (GOLD analysis project Ga0213875, IMG submission 160105) | Root-associated microbial communities from Barbacenia macrantha in rupestrian grasslands, the National Park of Serra do Cipo, Brazil - RX_R8 | ecosystem: Host-associated > Plants > Roots... | reverse complement strand
TGCTCACGACCATATGCGGTATGTCGTCGCGATTCGTCCAGGTAACCGTGCTCCCGATTTTGACGGTTAATGATTTAGGTGTGAAGGAGAAATTATCGATCTTCACTTCTGCTGCATTGACAACGTTTCGAAGACTCGTTCGCGACAAGGAACCCATCGCGAGAGTGGAATCCACAACCGCGAGCGTGTGGTTGCCGGCTACGTAGTTAACATGAGTGATGCCGAGCACATCGCGTAACTGATCCGCCGGAACCTTCATAGGGCCAGGAGATGGAGCAGTTCCAGGCTTCGGTTGGGGGAACGCGGTCGACATCGCGGTGTGATAGAACACGTTGCCCTCAACTTTTTGCATGGTTTGATGAATGTGCCCGTTCAGCACCGTAACTGAGCCGAAACGTTTCATGTAAGACAGGGCCTGACCGCCGTCCCCAGTGCCCCAGCCCCAATCTGGATAAACAATCCAGAGCGGGATGTGCGCGAAGACGACAATCGGCGTGCTGTCCGTGCGACCCGCGAGATCCTTCCGCAACCAATCCAGCTGTTCGTTCCCCAGCCTTCCCAGGCCACCTGCTTGAAGATCGACAACGTTGACCAGCGCAATGAAGTGAACTCCTTTGTGATCGAAGCTGTACCATCCTGCGCCCTTGGTGTCTTTGCCGTAACGCGCGAGATATTGCTGCCCGTTGTCGGCCAGCATGTCATGTTCGCCAGGGACAAAGAATCGCTGCCCCGTTTTTGCTGACGTGAGGATCTGATCGAGCGTGTCGAATTCCGTCGGCTTCGAGAGATGGCTCAAGTCGCCTGTGTGGATCAAGAAATCCGGTGTATGTTCGAGCGCATTGATCCGGCTAATCGCCTCTTGTAAAGTTGCACTGACGTCTTTATTCGCTTCTTTGTTGAAACCAATGTGACTGTCGCTGATCTGAACGAAACTGAAACCCGCGTTCTCCGCCATCTGCTGAGGAGGAGTCTTGCCGAACGCTTTTGAGCTAAGCACTCCTCCACTTACGCTCCAGATCATTCCTGTCCCGGCCCAGGCCATACATTCCAGGAATCCGCGTCGATCTATTCCGTCTTTATTCGAGTTATCTCTGATCTTCCGAGCCAAGTGCTTCTCCTTCTGAGTAAATGTTGCGCGTGCGCCTTCACTTGGCATTACTTCGGCAAGCAACAAATTATTCCAATACCGTGTTAAATCTTGTTTTGTTCCTCAGATTGTGAGATGGGCGGATAGATGAGTGAGAAAGTCTGGAATAAACCCACTCCAGAACACGTACGGAAAGGTGAACGCGAAGTGTTCGAAAGAACCGTTCTGCCGTATGTTAATGCCGCTTACAATTTGGCGCGGTGGCTTACACGTAGGGAGGAAGACGCCGAAGACATCGTTCAAGAATCTCTCTTGCGCGCCATGCGCTCCTTTGGAACCTTCATACCGGGTCGCGACGCTCGGGCCTGGTTGCTGGCGATAGTCCGAAATTGCTGCCGAACCCGGCTAAGGCGCAAAGGGCTTGAAGAGCCCGCAGATCAGCTCGATGAGACTGTTCCGGCTACAGGGCTGTGGTCGAACCCGGAGACAGTGCTAATCGAAAATATTAACTCGCAACTGGTAAGGCGGGCAGTCGAGGAATTGCCGCTGGAATATCGCGAGGTCTTGGTCTTGCGAGAACTCGAAGAGCTCTCATACAAGGAAATTGCCCAAATCCTCGACATACCTTTGGGGACTGTCATGTCTCGGCTTTCTCGCGGCCGACGAGAACTGCACGGCCGGCTGTGCAACGTTATTCAAGAGGGGCGAAAATGAGCTGCGATCGCATACAGGACTCCTTGGACGCGTATCTCGACCGCGAGCTCGACGTCCTGTCGGCGCGTGATTTCGAACGCCACCTGAACGATTGCGATGCCTGCCGCGTTGCTTTTGAACGCTACCGAGACCTGCAAGCTAGCGTCAAAACTCAGCTTCCGTATTTTCAGGCGCCCGAAAGTCTGGTGCGCAAGATTCGCACGCAACTTGGATCGAGTGAGCGCCGCGGTGAGCCGAGCACGATAGCATGGCGCGCGTGGGCCGTTGCCGCGAGTCTCGTCATCTGCCTGGCTTTCGGCACACTGCTCTTCCGCAGCGCCCTCCGCCCTTCAAGCACGGAATTGATCGCTGATCAGGTCGTGTCCAGTCACATTCGCTCGCTCATGGCAAATCACCTGGTCGATGTTCCCTCCTCCGACCAACACACCGTGAAGCCTTGGTTCAACGGCAAACTCGATTTCGCGCCTCCTATCAGAGATCTATCCCCGGAAGGATTCCCATTAATAGGAGGACGCCTGGACTATGTAGATGCTCGCGCCGTCGCCGCGCTGGTCTATAAACGTCGTCAACACCCCATCAATTTATTCCTTTGGCCGGCATCCGACGTTGACTCCAAACCGAGTGCCTTAGTGATCAGGGGATATCACGTAATACACGGGATACAGTCGCACACAGCTTATTGGGCAATTTCTGATCTGAACGCCGATGAGCTCAAGCAATTCGTCCAGGATTTTTTCTATCAGAGCCGCGAGCGAAGCGACCGGAGCGCTGACTATACCACCCGAACAACTGTCCACTCGAATTTCATTGCTGCAAAGCGCGGTAATGCGCATAATCATGGATCGCAATCCCCGCAAATGCCGGTTCGCCCGCTAATTCGCGAATCACGTCTTCCACTTCCTGCTCCATGCGCCGCTTAGTCCATCCGGCAAAACTGATCGTAGGCAGCGAGGCCGGAGCCGTCTCGACTCCCACAAAAACCTTCCTATGGCTCATCTGCGCGATACCGAGAATCGGCAGCGCATGAGCCACAATGCCGTCTTCCCCGGAAGCGTGATTGCGGTAATCCATAATCGCGATCGTATCCACGAACGGCAAAACTCTTTCGACCACATCGCGATCAAACCAAAACGGCAGATCGATCCCATAGCTCAATCCGGCCGCTTTGTGCAGATGCACCTCCGCTGCTACTTTGCGCTGCAGATCCACGTACTCCGACAAAATCTGAGACTTAGCCCGCCCGTCAAATCCGGCTAGAAGATATGGCTCGATATCGAAATGTATGCCCGCCAGTCGCTCTTCCGGTTGCGAAGATTCGTTGAATGCGGCGATCGCATCCACTTCTTTGAGTACTCGCCCGTGGTTCTCTGCGAGCGCTGCTTCAGGAGACCCGTCCAAAGCATAAACTCGGATATTTTCTTCCCGCGCCATCCGGATAAACCCGCGCAGACTATGCTTATCTCCCTCGGTAGACCACTGCACGAAAAGGTCAGTAATGGATTCTTTCTTCGCGAATCGAAGCAGCTCGGCGCTCCCGTCCGGCGCCCAAACCCAAAGGGCGCGCCCCGCAGGCATTGCGAACCAGAGGATAATCGGCAGAAACACGCGAAAACATCATAGTGTTTCGCCCGCCGAGGCCTTCTCAGCCGATTCAATTTCTGCTGGGTGCCGATGAGGTTTTTGTCGAGGCGGATCGTCGGTTTCGATGCTCCGCGACCGAGGTGTCCGTGGAAACTCAGGGAGATTCAACCAAATCGTTGTCCGATGAAGCGCAACTACTCCACGACGCACGCGAGTGGTTAAGCCGTGCCGTTCGGTTGGCCGTTCAGACCTCCAAAATAAAGGTTTGGGTTCCTCTGCTCTGTTCGTCCGTTCTGAGCGGTTATTACCTCTATACTCTTCACAAAAAGCCGGCCGCCGCTATCGATTTCCCCTCGCCCCCGCCGCAACCTTCCGCCACCGTCGTCGTTGAAACCGCCCCGCTCGCTCACAACTCGGCGCTCGCGGGCCAGGCGGCCCGCGCACAATCTGTAGCGCCCGATGCCGGCGAAGATTACATCGCAATCCGCCAACAAGCACAACAGGCCCATGCTGCGCAACAGTTCACTGACGAAGCCAGGCTCTGGAAGCAATTCATGGAGCGTTCCCCTCTCCCTCAGGAGGCTTGTCCCGCCATCGGCCAGGCTTACGAGCGCGTCGGTCAGATCGATGATTCCATCGAAGCCTTCGAGCAGTGCGTTTCCTTAGAGCCGGCCAACGTCGAAATTTTAATCGGCTTCGCCCATGCGCTCCAAACCAAACAGGATTTTACCCGCGCCGCAGCGCTCTACCGCCAGGCCATCGTGAAAGATCCCAATAATCTGGATGCGCAAACCGGACTGGCGCTTGTCCAGTTGAAACAAAATCATCTGCAAGAAGCTGATCAGGCAGTAAGGGGCATTCTGCACAAAGCGCCCGCCAACACCGACGCTATCTTGATCGAAGGAATTATCGCCTGGCGTGAACGCCGCCTGCCCGATGCCCAAAAAATATTTCTCAGAGGAACCGCCCTCGACGATCGGCGCGCGGATTTCCACGCCTTTTTGGGGCGTATCGCCGAAGCCGAACTCCGCCCTCAAGATGCCCTCCGGGAATATGAACGCGCGCTCGCCCTCGATCCCAGCGATTCCGACATAGCCTCGCGCCGCGACCGTTTACAGGAGACCAAACCTTGATCAATACCAATGGTGCGGCGACATCCGATGCGCTGAATCATGCGCGAGAATCACTCTCGGGCAAGCGGACCGCTCTGATAGGATTCCCGGAAGCCTCTGTCCCGGACTTGATGAGGATTATCAGCGAAGCTGATGCCTTCGCCCGCTCACTGCCCTCAAACATTGCTCCTTCGGCGGATGTTCTTAGACCCTTCGAGCTTATTTTGGTCAACGTCCAGGACGCGGCCGGCACAGACTGGCTCAAACCCGATGAATTATCGAACGTGATCGACCGATGCATTGCCCTGAGTCCTCCCTCCGTCCTGCTGACGTTCGTCATTCACTCTGCTTTGCCTTTCCGCCAGTTTTGTGTTTGGCCGGCCATCCCTGAGGAGCTTTTGTTACGCTGCGTGCTCGCTCTACGACCCACTTCGTCCGTAAAATCCCCGTCCGCACCCTCCGGCTCAACCATCGTGTTGGCCGACGACGACCCCTCCATCACCACGCTCGTTCGCTTAACATTGCAGCGCAATGGCATGTCCTGCGAAGTGGCTTCGAATGGAGGAGAGGCCCTCCAATTGATCCAGAAATTAAAGCCTTGCGCCGCAGTGCTTGACGTCAGCATGCCCAATATCGATGGCTTCGAGGTCCTCGCAAGAATCAGAAACGCGCCCGGCACCGCTCCAACCCGCGTCATTCTGCTGACCGGCTCTGAGCAGGAGGCCGACATCCTGCGTGGATTCAGCCTCGGCGCCGACGATTATGTCACCAAGCCCTTCAACCCTATGGAGCTGATGATGCGGATAAAGCGGGTGATCGGGCGGCTCTGACCGGAATGGATGACTTGTGCTTACTCGCGATGCACGGGAGGTCTACTCGAAAACCCTCGCCGTTTCGCTCATCTTCTTTCTGGTAATCGGCTCGATTCAGCATCTGCTTCAGCACAGAATTCACGACCGCGTTTTTCGCTGGGCAACCGCTTTCGCTCTGGTTCAGATAATCGCGATCGTTTCCCTGTCGCTCGGTTTGCTCGCCTCACGCGCATGGGCATCCATGAAGAAGAGTATCGATGATCAGCTTCGCCCCGCCATCCGAGACCGGGTCATGGCTCTCGCGTTCGAAGGTGAATCCTGGTCGTCCAGCGTGCCGGAGCGCGGCCCCGCTCGGCGTGTTCTCGAAGAAAGCGTCGCGCATGCCTTAGTAACGTTAAAGCCGCCCAGACGAGATCGCATCGCGCAATTCGCCGTCGAATGGAAGTTCGCGGCGCAATGGACCGAAGAATTCGCCTCCTCCCGTTCGAAGAGCGTCCGAAGACGGGCCATCTCTCTCCTCGGTCCCCTTTCACCGATCGTTGGGAAAACGGCTCTCTCCGCCGCTCTCCACGATGAGGATCCCATTGTCCGCAGCGAAGCCTCCCGCGCGCTTCTGATTCAAAACGATCACGCTGGCGTTGAGAACGTCTTCCGTTCGCTGTTGAGTGAATCACTACTCGTCCGCGCTCTGCTCGCCTCCGAACTGAAGCGCCATACCCGTTTTTGGCTAAACCATACCATCCCGGTTCTGCTTGAAGAAGGAAACCGCCTCGAAGTGGAACGCTGTCTCGAAATGCTGATTGCCTGGAAACGCGCGCTGCCCACCTTTGATGTGCTTCCATGGCTTTCACGCGATCGAGATCGCTCTTTGTGGCCCCTCCTGTTCGCTCTTTTGCCCTATGTTGCGGTCGACGACTGGATTGAGGATTACCTGATTTCCGCTCTCGCGAGCAATCACGTGCCGCTGCAATGCGAGGCCGCGAAAGCGGCCGGCCGATTAAGACTCGAACGCCTAATCCCGGCGCTCTCGGCGACTCTACATCAGGACAGGCAGCTTGGTCTGGCATCTGCAACCGCGATCGCCCAAATGGGAGAACACGGCGAGCGTCACCTCGAAAAGATTGCAGCCGGTTCCGACAGACGCGCCGCCGCAGTAGCCATGGAAGCCCTCGAGCACATAACCGTCAGAGTGTAACGATTCAGAACCATGACCGAAGCGATCAGAGCCATGAGCGCAGCGATTGGAGCAATAACCCGCAGCGATTGGAGCCTTCCCCACTAAACCACTAAATCGCATTTATGCTCTACCGCTGGCTAGAATCCCTCATCATCGCCTACGTCGCGCTCGTGAACGCAACCTATTTCGTCCTCATGCTCGTCGGGTACTTTGCCCTCCGAAAAAAAAGCGACGCTTTCAGCCCCAAAGACATTGATGTCTTACTAAAATCTCCATTCGTCCCCAGTGTCTCCGTGCTTGCGCCGGCTTATAACGAAGCGGCCACGATTCGCGATAGCGTCCGGTCGATGCTTCGCCTGCGGCATCCCCGTCATGAGGTCATTGTCATCAATGATGGCTCGGCTGACGGAACTCTCGACGCGTTAATCGACGAATTTCGACTCTATCGATCCAGCCGCGTGGCTCTGGCCGAAATTCCCACCGCCGCAGTCCGCGGAGTTTACGAATCGCGCGACCCCATTCCGCTGGTTGTGATCGACAAGGCGAACGGCGGAAAGGCGGATGCTCTCAATTGCGGCATAAACTACGCCCGCAACGATTTATTAGCTGCTGTCGATGCCGATTCCATCATCGAGCGTGACGCCCTTCTCCAGATCTCGCGGCCATTTCTCGAGCGGCCCGAGGACACCATGGCGGTTGGCGGCATCATCCGCGTCGCGAATGACTGTGTCGTGGAGCACGGCGCCGTCGTGGCCGTAAAGACTCCCGGAAATTGGCTCGCTCGATTCCAGATCGTTGAGTATCTGCGCGCCTTTCTTGCAGGACGCACTGCTCTGAGCTTCGCGAACTGTTTGTTAGTCATCTCTGGTGCTTTCGGGATGTTCCGCCGCAAGCTGGTCGTCGAAATGGGCGGTTATCGTGTGGACACGATGGGCGAAGATATGGAGCTCGTAATTCGCATCCATCGCTACTGCCGCGAGCGCCATATCCCCTGCCGGGTCGCATTCATCTCCGATTCCGTGTGTTGGACCGAAGTGCCGGAATCCCGGCGTGTTCTCCAACGCCAGCGCATACGATGGCAGCGTGGCTGCGCCGAGTGCATGATTTTCCATAAGCGCCTGATTGGAAATGTCCGCTTTGGCTCGGTCGGCCTGCTCGGGATGCCTTATTTCCTAATCTGCGAGATCTTCGGTCCGTTTGTAGAACTGACCGGTTATCTCATTACTGCTGCTGGGCTGACTCTGCAATGGATTCCTCTTTCGAGCGCTCTGCTGTTCTTTGTTGTTTCCGTTTTGTTCGGGCTATTGCTCTCCGTAACCTCAGTGCTGTTTGAGGAGCTGACTATTTGCAAATATCCAAACCCGCGCGATGTGGCGCGACTCCTCTTGGCAGGCTTGCTCGAAAATTTGGGATACCGCCAGGTTTTACTGCTCTGGAGAGTCCGGGCACTGTTCCAGGTCCTGGCAAAAAAACAGCGCTCCTGGGGTGAAATGGAACGACGCGGATTTCAGCGGGTTTGATTCACCCGAAAGAATTTTATCGTTTCTGCCGATGAGATCTCTGACCGCAGGTGTTAAGCAAGCCAGCGGCGCACAGATCTATGTCAAGCAGGAGAATCCCTTTGGACCCAGTGCCGCCCAAACCGAAAGTTTCAGATTCTGAAACCTCCGCCATCCCCAAAATAACCCTTGCAGTTGCAGGGCTCGGCGCCTTGTTTCTCACTGGCTATCTCTGCGGGCTTTACAAAAGCGAGGGTAGCCTCGCGGCCCTGGTGAATAAGGGGACCGCACAACCTTCCGCGCCCGCGAAGGCAGATAATTCACTGCCCGTCGCCCCGCCTTTCACCGTAGATTCGGCGCCGGGCGATCTCTTGGCGCGCGCCAAACTGGAGAACGAGCTCCTTTATACAGAGCTCCAATCCTTCGTTTGCAGTGAGCAGATGGAACGCTACGAAGGGCGCTTTAACGGCGATAGCGCTCACCGCATAGACACAGTGAACGCTCAAGTGTCGTTCGAAAATGGAGTCGAAAATTACACGGGTATTCGCCAAAACAGCCGGGTACGCCCCAGTATGTCCAGCATCCCGGGTGCTTGGTCGGAAGGCGAGTTCGGCACTCTCCTGCGGCAGACCCGCGCGCTCATCGCCACCCAGCCGGTGTCCTTACAAACCAACTCCGAACTGAACGGTGTGCCCACCGCGCTCTACAGCCTTGATGTTTCTGGAACCGAAAGCCCGTGGGAGTTGACCGTAGGGTCCCAGCAATATCGGGTACCATTCCGAACGCAGGTTTGGGTCTCTCAATCGTCTGGCCAGATCCTGAAAATCGCCCGCGCCTCCACCGCTATGCCGCCCGACAGTGGTATCTCCGAAATCCAGTGGAGCGTAACTCTGAAACCGGTCGAACTGGATGGAAAGACTTGGCTACTGCCGAGTACAGGCGATTATTCGGTTTTGTATCAGCGCACAAACCATCGGGAATGGAATGTGATCAATTTCTCCGACTACCATCGCTACGCTTCGCGCTCTGTCATTCACTTCTAAACACCTGACGCTCCGGCGTACACTAATGGTTCGACTCTCATGGAGCTCAGCCATACCGAGATCGCGCCGGGAAAAGTTGTCGTAGCAGTGACCGGCAAAGTCAGGCTAGGCCCGGAAAGCGAATCCATCGTTACGCTCGTCAGCGATTTGCTCCGCCAAGGAAACCGCACCATCATCTTCAACCTCGCCGGAGTGACCGCAATCGACAGCACGGGCGTCGGCCGCTTTATTGCCTCCTATACCCAAATCGCCCCCACGGGAGGTGAGATGCGCATCGCCGGCGCTGTGGGCCACGTGTTTCAGGCCTTCCATGTCAGCCGCCTGGACACCGTTTTCCGGTTTTACCCAACGCTCGATGAAGCCTGCCAGGCAACGTAACCCTCCCGAACCCTCCACTTCGTTTCGTAAAAACCGCACCTCCCTTCAAACAACCCACCCTCTTTCCGCCGTTTTCAAAACTTCCAAAATTTATTTCCCAAACAAAATCCGCAGCTTGCGCCCAATTTCGTCCGCCGGCCCCACCGCCCCGCGCCCATACTCACATCGGGAAGCCATGGAACCCTTCGCGCCCGAAGAAAACGAGCAGCTCGATTTCTCGCCCGAAGAATCTTCCGAAAAACGCGATCGCAGCAATGGCAATTCCCGCTTTTCCACCGGCCCCCGCTCCCCCGATGGCAAAGCCGCTTCCTGCCAGAATGCCCGCACCCACGGCTGCTGTTCCAAAATCCTGGTCCTACCCGGCGAGTCGCAAGACGATTTCGACGATCTGCACGACCGCTGGATGTCCGCCTACCAGCCCGACTCCGCTGCCGCCACTGAATTGGTCGAACAGCTCATCCGCGAAAAATGGTATCTGCAGCGCAATCTCCGGAGGTATGAAGAACTTGAACGCGAACTATCCCCCTTCCCTTTTCCTAGCTGGACCGCCGAGCAGCACAAACAATTTCAGCTCGCCCTGCGCTACAAGACCGCCGCAGAGCGGGCAGTGAGCCGCGCCATGCACGACCTCCAAGCCTGGATAAAAAGTCGCCAACAACAGGAAAATCAAATGCACAAGGCTGAAAAGGAACTCTTTGGCTCTTGGTTCAAAGTCTCCGGCGTCCAGTGGAAAAACGAGATCACCATGACCAAGCTGATCGGAAAAGCTCAGGCTCAGAACGTCGATATCTCCGAGCCCGTGGCCGCTATGGCCAACTCACAAAAACAGCTACGCGCCACCATTGACCGCATCGGCAAAAAGATCGAGGAGTCCAGCGCTCCCGCTAGCCGCGCCAAAACTCTCTTTCAAGGGCAGTACCATCCCAAAAAACTGCGCAAAATCCCGATCCTCGATCAATGGATCGAAATCACGGTCGAAAATGGCCACACCGTCACCAAACTGTTTCCTGCCAACGACCGGCTGATTCAAGAAGGACAAGCCATGGACCCCCCGCCCGAAATGGTGTACCGGCGGTTGAATTTCGTGAACGGCGTTCCACCCGAATACCACTGGGCCACCAAAGACGAAGGCCGGCGCCAACGCGGCGGGATGGGAGTGCAGCGCATGAGCATCGATACCTGGCTCGACGTCATCGACCGCGAGCAAGCCGACCCCTCCGGCCACATCGGCCCCTGCGGCGGCAACCTCCCCAGACCCAAAGAGCGCGGCAACTGCGATTGCGAAGTTTGCACCTACAATCGCGACCTCCTCGAACAGCGGATCTGATCGAGTACTCCCTGTGTTAGCCTGAGAGCGTTCTCGGCTGTCACGCCATGCCCGCTCGCTTAGCGGGCCGCCACGACCTTTTGTCATGTCGCTGCAAGTTTTTTTGCAAGCTCAATTACTGGGCGCCGAAGATTTCCTGGCCTCACCTCCACCTGTAGAACACGACGACATGGCCGATCTCTGCGGCCGATGCGCTTGGCTAAACCTCATTTGCGAGGTCCTCCCCAGAGCCCTCCTTAGCGAGCTACGCCTTTCGCGCATGCTCCTCGGTTCGAGCAGCGCAGAACAATTTCTGGTGGTCCTCACGGCAGAAGATATAACGCGGGCAACCGAGTTTCTGAACCTCGCTGCGCAGGCCATCGCTGCGCTCTCCCACGGTTCCTTACGTTTGATTTGGGCCACGACCGAGGACCTGGGCGCTTGGCCCGTTGCGCGCAAACGTTTGGACGATGCTCTGTCCGCAAAGGCTGCCACGCCTATCTCAGACGTTACGGATGCATCCGCGCTGTTCCTGCCTTCTCTTCCGGGCCGCGACGACCACGATGCGAGCTACTTCGCCAATTTCGCCGCAAGCCTGCCCTCGGCCTCGAAAGTTGGCTGGTCTCGTGATCAACCCGCCCATCTCACCTGGGATGAAGGTCAATACTCCTGGCCATTGAAAGAGCAATCCCGCGCCGACGAGGACGCAATCCTCTTTCCCAGGCGTTTCGCGCTCGACGACGCCGAGGGAAAGCCGAGCTCGTTGGGCGAGTTGGCCTCGCGAGCCGACGGCACGCCTCGCTGGGGTGTTCTCCGCGGCGACGTTGATCAGTTTCACGCGCTCCTGCGCAGCGCCGCTTCTATTGAAGACCACATTCATCTCTCCGCTTTGTACAAGGAGTTCTTTGCCGGAGAACTGGCGCTACTCTGCACGCTGCCGGATTTCTGGCGCAAAGTAACGATCCTCTATCGTGGCGGAGACGATTTCGCAGTGATCGGTGCATGGGATGCCTTGGTGACCATGGCCCGCGAGATCCAGCGTCTTTACGAGAAATTCACCGAGCAAACAGCTCCCTCGGCAGCAGGGCTCGAGGGAAGGAACATCAGCATGGCGCTTTCCATTGCCCCCGAAACCGGCGCCTCTCCTACAGCAGTATTCCGCGACGCGGGAGTACAATTGCGAAGCGCGAAGGCCGCTGAAGCGGGAACATTCTATCTCTTTGGACGAGCCATCGAATGGAAGCGCCTCCGCGATGCCGAAGAATTGAAAGCCAACCTTCTGCGCCTGGTGCGAAACTTTGGCTACTCACCACAGTGCATAAACGATTTGGCATCGGTGTATCGCGAGGCCTACTCCGCTCGCGCCGCCCGTCGCGGTAAGCCTGTTCCTGCCGACAAGCCTTGGCGCACTCACTTGCGCCTCTCGCGTGTCATTCCACCTTCGCGCGGAAAAGACATAAACAATCTACGCAGTGCGGTCATCGCCAGCTTGTCGGGAAAGAAAACCGCCGGAGTGAAGCTTCGGCCCTCCGCGCGCGTTGGTGTCGAATGGGCCCGCTTGGCCGCCGGCCAATAGCTTTTGAATGTCACACGAGAACGCTTAGTAGCCGGCTATAGATCTCTTCAGAAAGGAAACTCAGATGGCTGAAACAGAGGAGAAAAAATCAGAAGAACGCCGCAGCGGCGATAACCGGCCAAACCGGGAGAATCGCGGCGGCGGTCCACGAGGCAATGATCGTGGCGGCCATGAGGCACGCGGCGATCGCGGTAGCGGTGATCGGCCCGGAGATCGCGGTCGCGAACAACGCGGGGGCGGTCCTCGCGGTCCTGGTGAACGGCGCGGCGAAGGCCCGCCCGAAATCGATATCGAAAAGCTCATCACGGACAGCCTTTATCTCGATAATCAGGCCCACGTCGTAGTGAGCCGAATGCGCGACATGGATTCCGGAACCAGAAGCCAGTTGCGCCGCCTCTACAATGCGGTGCGCCGCGCAACGCGCGCCCCAGAAGGCGAAAGACAACACGAGTTTGTGATGGTTCGCGCTCGGCTCGCTTATACTATTGCGCGTCATTCGCTGCGCAGCCTCGATGCGCTCGAGCGCCTCCTGCTGCAGGTCACGCGAAAGAACGATACGCGTGGCTATGAACGCTTCCGTGATCTTTTCGAAGCCATCATCGCCTACAACGAATAACCCCATCCATAGGACATTCACGCATGAGCTCTCACACCGCGGAAACTGAACTGACTTTTCTCGGGAAACTGATTCTCGAAGGCGAGATTCACTGTCAAACCGGCCTGCATATCGGCGCGGGCAAGGGATCCCTCGAGATCGGCGGCGCTGACAATCCCGTCGTCAAAGACGCCTTTGGCATTCCTTATATACCCGGCAGTTCCATCCGGGGACGCCTTCGCGCGCTCCTCGAACAGACTCTCGGCCTCGCTTCGCCTGACGAGCTGATTTATCTTTCAAAACGCAAAGGACAAGAGGTTCGCATTCATCAAAGCGATCGACCAGATGACGAAGTTTGCCTGCTGTTTGGACGGAACCCGGGAAGAGTCGAGAAAGTAAGCGGCGATGCCATCGAAGGCGCCGCTGCGACCCCGGCGCGCCTCACGGTTTACGACGCGCCTCTACTTATAGACAGCATTACTCCCCAAATGCGCGAAAACCTCGACGACGAGCTCACCGAGGTGAAGAGCGAAAACGCTGTCGACCGCATCACTTCACAAGCGAACCCTCGCACCCTCGAGCGCGTCCCCGCTGGCGCCCGCTTCCGCTTCCGCATGGTCCTGGATATTCTTTGCCCGGAAGACAAGCCGCTCTTGGCCCGTGTCGCGGAAGCTCTGCGATTACTCGAAGACGATGCATTAGGAGGCGGCGGAAGCAGAGGAAATGGCCGCGTGTCATTTAGCGCCTTGACCCTTACCTGGCGCAGCAAAGATTATTACGCCAAAGGTGCTGCGGAAGCAACTTTGCTCTCAGCCGCGGATTTAGCGGCCCTGCAACAGATTTCGAGCGCTGACGATTTCGCTGGAAAGCTCGCCTAAATGCAGCCGGCAGTTCTAATCCGCTTGCAGCCGCTG
>Ga0213875_10001707_pt1 | contig 13798 bp, 13 predicted proteins | sample BarmaccomBMRX_R8_FD_160105 | JGI IMG/M metagenome (GOLD analysis project Ga0213875, IMG submission 160105) | Root-associated microbial communities from Barbacenia macrantha in rupestrian grasslands, the National Park of Serra do Cipo, Brazil - RX_R8 | ecosystem: Host-associated > Plants > Roots... | reverse complement strand
CCGGACCGGCGGATCGCCCGCGGTCGCCAGGGCAGTGACGGCGTGACGCACGCGGTCCGCGTTGCCGAAGAACAAGCCGCCATCGGGGCGGATAATGAGCAGGCCGGGCACCTCGGCCAGGTCCCGGCGCCCGGACGACTCGACGAAGTCGCCTCCCCTGGTGCGTCCCAGCACCGCAATCCGTGGTGCGCTGGCGTAGCCGATGAACAGGATCAGGGACAGGGCGACGGCGATGATGAGGCCCGGGAGCAGGTCGAAGATCAGCACGCCGAGCAGCGCGGCGGCGGCGACAGCGAAGTTGCGCCTATCGCGGTTCCAGTACAGGCGCATCTTCGCCACCCGCAGGAACCCGCGCACCGCGACGATGACGATCGCACCCAGCACAGGCTCGGGCAGCTGCGTGAACAGCGGGGTCAGGAAGGCCGCCGTGACGAGCACGAAAACGGCAGCGACGACGGACACCATCTGGCTGATCCCACCCGCCCCGTCCACCGCCGCGGTGCGGGACGCGCTACCCGACACGGCGAAGCCGCGGACGAAGCCGACGGCCGCGTTGACCGCGCCCATGGCGATCATCTCCTGGTTCGCGTTCACCTCGTAACCGTGCGCGCGCGCGAACTGGCTGGAGATCGAATACGACTCCGCGAAGACCACCAGTGCCAGGCCGAAGCCGCCGCCCGTCAGCTGGGCCACCTGGTGCCAGCTGATGTTCGGGACGTGCAGGCTCGGCACCGACGACGGGATCTTTCCCACCACCGCGACGCCGTGATGATCGAGCCGCAGCAGGTAAGAGACGATAATCCCCAGGACCAGGACGATCAGCGCGGACGGCAGCCGGGGCAGGAACCGTTCGATGGCGAGCAGGGCGCCGATCGCGACCGCTCCCACGGCGATCGAGCTCAGGCTCCAGGTTCCGGCGTGGGCGAGCACATGCCACAGCCGGGCGAAGAAGTCCCCGTCACCCGTTGACACGCCGACGATCTTGCCGAGCTGCCGGACCACGATGATCAGGGCCATGCCGAACAAAAAGCCTGTCAGCGCGGGCTCGGCCATAAAGTTCGTGATGAATCCGAGCCGGAACAGGCCGGCCACCACGAGGATGACCCCGGCCACGATGCTGAGCCCAGCGGACAGCTCGACGGCGTCCTTTGAGCTGGCCGAGATCGCCGCCACGGTCGACGCCGACAGGATGGCCGCCGCCGAGGTCGCCCCGACGACGAGGTTCCGCGACGATCCGAAAATGGCATAGACCAGCAGTGCGATCGGTGCGGCGTAGAACGCGTTCTGCGGCGGCACGCCGGCGATCTGGGCGTAAGCAACCGACTCGGGGACCACGATCGCCCAGGCGGTCGCGGCCCCCGCCACGTCACCGCGCAGGTTCCCGGGCCGGTAATGGGGCAGCCAGGCCAGGATGGGCAGGAATCCCGCGACGGCGCGGGCAGCGGTCTTCATCGTCGGCCCGCCAGAGCGGCGCTACCGGGAACGGTTAATTTCCGACATAGGCGCTGACCCGCCGCGGGCCCGACTTCTCCAGCACCTCACGCGCGCGGTTGACGCTCGCGGCTTCACCGTGGACGACCACGAGATAACGGTCGGCCTTCAGCTCGGTCTCGTACTGCGGGATCTCGTCCTTCGGGACACCCAGCCCCACCAGGGCACCCATTCCAGCACCTAGGCCCGCGCCCAGCAGAGTCGCCGCCAGCCAGCCGCCCGCGGCCACCCAGCCGATGCCGGGAAGCCAGACGAACCCGAGCAGCAGCCACCCGGTCAGGGCGCCCCAGAACGCGCCCCACGCCCCGAAGTGCCCGGCCTCGCTCCCAGTCGGTATCCAGCCGTGGATCTTCTTCTGCTCCTTCACGCCCTTGCCGATCACCGATACATGCTGATCGTCGAAGCCCGCGTCCTTCAGGGCCCGAAGGGCCTTCAGCGCGTCGTCGTGATCGTCGTAGACGGCGATGGCGGAGTTCTGCTCCTTCGCGTCCACTTTGGTCTCGGTCATCTCTCCTCGCTTTCCTCGGTGATACTGCTGGCCATGATGGCGAGGAACGCCGGCGGCCGGATCACCTGCGGCGGGTGAGGGATGGCTGGCAGCCCGGCTGCCTCATCAGCGCTACGCCAGATGCGCCAAGGCTGCGCTGCAGGGTAATCAGGGCTGCCTGCAGTGTGTCATCCTCGGGCGGATCCCGTTGAGTACGAGGACTACGGTGTCTATCCCGCCCCCGCAGGCCGCCGCCCGGACCGTCACCGCGTCGGCCAGGCCACCTGTCCGGTCGGCCGTGATCGTGACCGCCAGGCAGAGCACCCGGCAGGACCGGCCGGCCACAGCACGCTGATCTGACAGTGGGAACCTCATCACGCCACCTTGACCTCAGCGTGAGTCGGGCCGCCTCACCCCCGCTGGATGAGCCGTTCAGCCCCAGCCTGCCGGACAGTATGAACGTGGGTTCGCTGCTGACCGAACTGGTGCCGTTCATCGTAGGCCTGGCCGTAACGCCGACCGCGATCGCGGCCGGCATTCTGTTCCTCGGATCCCGGCGGCCGGTGGCCAATACCTCTGCCTTTGCGGCGGCCTTTGCCCTCGTCTACGGGCTTTTGTCCGTCATCGTGCTCCTCGTCGCCGGCGCTACGGCAAAGCCGCTGATCAGCCCGCTTGCCAAGGCGGTCATCACGTTGTGCGTCGGGGCCGGGTTGCTGCTGCTTGCGGTGTTCAGCGAGGTCCGCTTCCGGCGGGCCCGGGCGCCCCGTCCGTCTCAGGTGCTGGGCGCGGTGAACCCGGCCAGCCCGGTGGGCACGGACACGATCTTGTCCCGTCCGGCGGCCCCGGCACGGCGGGGCGGCCTGCTGGCCGCCGTAGAGACAGCCACTCCGGCCAAGGCGTTCACCTTCGGCCTAGTCCTGGCCGCGGCGAACCCCAACGTCCCGATCCTCCTGGCCGGCCTGGCCGCGATCGTCGCTGCGCCGGTGTCCGTGGCCGGGCGGGCCGTCGCGGCGATTGTGCTCGTCGCCGGGAGCGAGCTCGGGGTGGCAGGCCCGCTGGTGTGGTACCTGGCCCGCCCGGCGTCTGCCACGCGGGCACTTGACCGGATCAAGGGCTGGCTTAACCGCCACCAGCACGTCATGAACCTCACCGTCCTGGTCGTCTTCGGCGTGGTCTTCACGGTGAAGGGGATCGCCGGGTTGTAACCCTGGAAGGCCGCGCCTCATTATTGCCGCACGATGCAGCGGAAGCCCAGATGCGATGTTGACGTGTCGATGGGCTGAGCCATCCGGGCCGCGGGCCGGTAGCGGCGGCAGTAGTTCGGCGCGCACAGGTACGACCCGCCCTTCATCACCTTGCGGGGGATGCGGGCGGGATCACGCCGGTCGGCGCTCCGCTCGCGCCCGTCCGCCTGGTCGCCGCCACAGCAGGCGCCGGCGGGGGCAGCGCCTGCTGCGTACCAGTCCGAGGTCCACTCCCAGACGTTGCCGATCATGTCGTACAGGCCGTGGCCGTTAGCCGGGAAGGCGCCCACGGGTGAGGTCGTCTCGTACCCGTCTTCCTGGGTGTTCTGCACCGGGAATTCACCCTGCCAGGTGTTTGCCATCCAGCGCCCCCCTGGGGTGAGCTCATCTCCCCAGGCGAACTCGGCGCCGTCCAGGCCGCCGCGCGCGGCCAGCTCCCACTCGGCCTCGGTGGGGATGGCTTTGGCCGCCCAGGCCGCATAAGCCTCGATGTCGGTCCAGGCGACGTGCACAACCGGATGGTCCGGCTTGTTCCGGATAGAGCTGCCGGGACCCTGCGGATGCCGCCAGTCTGCGCCCGGAACCGGTGTCCACCAGTTGTACGGGTCTGCCAGGCTGACCCGGCGCGGAGGCGGCACGAACACCGTCGAGAACGGCACCAGCATCTCCGGCCGGGCCCCGGGATAGTCCACCGGATCAGGGGCCCGCTCGGCCACGGTGACGTGCCCGGTCTTGCGCACGAACCGGCCGAACTCCCGGTTGGTGACCGGTGCGGCATCGATCCAGAACCCGCTGACCGTGACCTTGCGGGCCGGTGCCTCCTCGGGATAGTGGTGATCGGAGCCCATCAGGAATGTGGCCCCGGGAATCTGCACCATGCCGTCCATCGCCGCTCCTACCGGTGGGCCGTGACCGCCGCATCGAGCTTTTCGAGCGCCTGGTCGATGGTGAAGCTGGCCGCCTTCTGCTGGGGCGGGAACTCCGCAAATGACTCCAGGAACGCGCCAATAAGGCCCTGCGCCGCCATGGCCAGGAAGGCGTGGTTGAGGAGCCAGTCCCAGTAGGCATTGGAGGTCACGTCGGCTCGCTCGAATGGGTCGGTGCGCAGGTTGAACATCTTCGGGACACGCAGCGTTACGAACGGCTCAGCCCAGATCCCCAGCGTGCCGGGCACGCGTTGCTCCATGAAGACGAACTTGAAGTTGTCGAACCGCAGGGCCAGCAGGTCGCCGTCGTCGGAGAAGTACACGAATCCCGGCCGCGGGCCATGTTCTGTCTGCCCGGTCAGATAGGGGAGCATGTCGTACCCGTCGATGTGCACCCGGTAGGTTTGGTCACCGATGGCGTGCCCGGCCTTGAGCTTGCCGACGATGTCGGGCTCACCCGCGGCAGCCAGGAACGTCGGCAGCCAGTCGTGATGGCTGATGACTTCGTTGGAGACCACGCCGGCCGGGATCCGGCCCGGCCACCGGATCACCTGCGGGACGCGGAATGCGCCCTCCCAGTTGGTGTCCTTCTCGCTGCGGAACGGCGTCATCGCGCCGTCCGGCCAGGTGTTCATGTGCGGCCCGTTGTCGGTGGAGTAGATCACGATCGTGTTCCCGGCGATGCCCAGCTCGTCCAGCTTGTCCAGCAGCCGACCGACGTGCCGGTCGTGGTCGATCATCGTGTCGTGGTAAGGAGACTGCCAGCGTCCGGCCTGCCCGGCGCTTTCCGGCTTGGGATGGGTGCGCATGTGCATGTGGGTGGTGTTGACCCAGCAGAAGAACGGTGTGGCCGCCTCGTGCTGATGCTCGATCCAGCCCAGCGCGTGCTCGACGATCTCGTCGTCGATGGTCTCCATCCGCTTCTTGGTCAGCGGGCCGGTGTCCTCGATCCGCTGCCTGCCAACCCGGCCCCAGCGCTCCTGTTCGGTCGGGTCGTCGGTGTCGGTGGCCCAGGAATGAATTACGCCGCGCGGCCGGTAGCGCTCGCTGAACTGCGGGAAATCCGATGCTGGCGGGTAATCGGGCAGTTCCGGCTCCTCCTCGGCGTTGAGATGGTAAAGGTTGCCGAAGAACTCGTCGAAGCCGTGCGCCGTCGGCAGGAACTGGTTTTTGTCGCCGAGGTGGTTCTTGCCGAACTGCCCGGTGGCGTAGCCATGCGGCTTGAGCAGATCCGCGATGGTCGGGTCTTCGGCCCGCAAGCCCATATCGGCGCCCGGCGCCCCCACCTTGCTCAGCCCGGTGCGGAACACGCTCTGCCCGGTGATGAACGAGGACCGGCCTGCGGTACAGCTCTGCTCGCCGTAGGAATCGGTGAACCGCATCCCCTCGGCCGCGATCCGGTCGATGTTCGGCGTGCGATACCCCATCAGCCCGTCGCTATAGCAGCTCAGGTTGGTGATGCCGATATCGTCTCCCCAGATCACCAGGATGTTCGGCTTGTCGGTGTCGGGCACGTCATCGCCTCCAGTCATCGGCACGCGGCATCGGTAAGCGCGGCTCCAGCAGCCGAGTCTCCCGCGTATCTGGTCGCGTGGCCTCACCCGGCGGGAGTGAGGCACCGCTCACGGATCCGGGACATAGTGGCGGCAACGTGCCCCCGAAGCGAGGGCAGTCGGTTACCCAGGAGGTGTGATGGGTCAGGCTATCGGGGGATCGCTGCCGCTGGCGGTCGGAATCGCGCTCAGCCCGCTTCCGGTCATTGCCGTTGTGCTCATGCTCACCAGCCGCCGGGCCCGGGTCAACGGCCCGGCGTTCGTGCTCGGCTGGCTGATCGGTCTCGGCATCGTAGGCGCGATCGTCCTCGCCGTAGCCGGCGCAGGCGGAGCCAGTAGGTCGGGGAACCCGGCGGCGTGGGTGAGCTGGGTCAAGATCGTCCTGGGCGGGCTGCTGCTTCTGGTCGCGGCCCACCAGTTCCGCGGCCGCCCCCACGGTGACGATGAGCCACAGATGCCCAAGTGGATGGCCCGGATCGACACGATCAGCCCCATTGCGGCACTCGGCCTGGCCGCCCTCCTGTCCGGCGGCAACCCGAAGAACCTGCTGCTCGCGATCAGCGGCGCGGGCGCTATCGCCCAGACCGGCATTCCCGGAAGCCAGCAGGCCATCGCCTACCTGGTCTTCGCACTCGTCGGCACGCTCGGTGTCGGAATACCTGTCGGAATCTACCTCGCCATGGGTGCGCGCTCGGACAAGCTCCTGGCCCGGCTGAAGGACTGGTTGAGCGCCCACAACACCGTCATCATGTCCGTCCTGTGCCTCGTCATCGCGGCCAAGCTCATCGGTGACGGCATCAGCGGCCTGACCTAGCCGTCAGTCCAGCGGACCCGGTGCCTGCTTGACGTCAAGCAGTTCCAAGCCGAGCGCGCGCACCCGGTCGAGCACGGCGTGCAGGCTGGTCTGGTCAAGGTTGCCGGACAGCACGGTCGTGGTGGGCTCGACCTCTACCGCCAGGTCGGTGAAGGCCTCACGGGCCGCCGGACCGAGCGACCCCAGCACCCGTATCTCGTAGGTGACTCTGCTCACCGAGGTCCCCTTCCTGGATCACTCCGTTCCGCGTTCCGGTGCGCCGCGCACGCGGCGGGCCTCCATCAGGTCCAGACCAAGCGCCCTGATCCGCTCGAGCAGGCCGTGCAGGCCGGCCTGATCGAGATCCCCGGTCACCACCGTGACCGGACCGTGCGAGATCACCTCCAGACCGGCGAACGCGGCGGCCGCGGCCTCATCGATCTGACCAGCAACGCGGATCTCGTAGCGCATGTGCGCGAGACTCTTCCTTCAATCTCCGGACTTTCCCCTAGACTCCCCGTTCTCGGCCGCGGCTTCCTCATGCGCAGGGAGTGACCGCGATGCCTGACCCGGCGAATCGGCCAGACCATCTCCCGGGTTCCGGTCACTCCCGCAAGATGACGGCACCATGGCCCTGAGATTGAGTTCCGGGGCGCAGTCATACTGGTGTTCTTCGCCGTTGGCGTGGCCGGGCTGATGTCTGGTTTCAGGCTGGCCTGCGCCAGCGTCGCGCCGGGGTGGTCGCCGCCGCCCTGACCTTCGGCGTGACCCTGCTGGCGCTGGTGTAAACGATCGGCCCGGTCTTCAACGGTCACGAAACCCGTCGGCCATCGCCATCGGCCGGCCCTGGTCACCGGCGGCATCCGGTCGGGAGGGCATCACCCGGCGCGAGTGAGCCCCGCCACCGGGGCCGGTGGTCCAATGGGTAGCTGGCCGCGCCCGTACCGGGAGGAATCATGCTGAGGGCGATCCTGAACGTGATCTGGCTGATTTTCTGCGGACTGTGGATGGCCATTGCCTACGCGCTCGCCGGGCTGGTGTGTTTCGCGCTGATCGTCACGATCCCGTTCGGTATTGCCGCCTTCCGGATCGCCGGTTATGTGCTGTGGCCGTTCGGCCGCACGATCGATAAGCGCCGGCACGCCGGAGTCGCGTCGGTGCTGGGCAATGTGCTGTGGATCATCCTCTTCGGCTGGTGGCTGGCGCTCGGGCATCTGGTCACCGGCGTCCTGCTCTGCCTCACGATCATCGGCATCCCGCTCGCGATGGGCAGCTTTAAGATCATCCCGATAACCCTGGTTCCGCTCGGCGTCCATATCGTGCCCGAGAATGCCTCATATGCCAGCGCGGTATTACGGGCTGGCGCGGCTCGCTCGATCTCATCCGCCATACTGCCCGCGGCCCTGGTCCGATGGCCGTTTCACCTGGGTGAACCTGCGGGACGGCGCCGGGCCTCACCCGTTCGGGAGCTACAACGAACAGCGTGAAACAAGGGTGGGCATCAGGGAACGAGGCCAGCAAAGACCGGGTTGGCCGCATCGTCGTGCGAGGTGAATTCGGGCCGCTGCTGCGCGCGGCGCTGCCCGAGTGCGAGATCGCACGCCTGTCGGGTGAGACCCATCTGACCATGCGCGTCCGCGACGAGGCCGAGCTGTTTGGGGTGCTAGCACGGCTGCGCGACCTCGGCGCAGGGCTGGTGAGTGTCTCTGTCGACCCGTAACTGGAGGGTCGGGGAGGTCGGCCTTTGCCGGGCGATAGGCTTTGGTGTCTATGCCGGGCCAAGCAGCCAAGCCCCGTGGGCTCATCCGTCCACCGCCTTCTGGACAGGTGACAGACCAGCAGCGCATCACCGTCGGCATGCTGTCCGCCCCCCCGGTCAGACCAGGCATTGTCGATCGCTCTTCCTTGCTCGATTACTTGCGGTCCGCCGCCCACGTCCCCGTAGTGCTCGTTTCCGCGCCGGCCGGCTACGGCAAGACGACGCTTATGGCACTGTGGCACGAGCACGACGAGAGGCCGTTCGCCTGGGTCTCGCTTGACGCCGCCGATAACGACCCAGTGGTTTTTGTTTCCAACCTGCTTACCGCACTCGGGCCCCTCCTGCGCCTCGACGGCTCCCTGGCGGATGTCCTGGCGACACCGCAACCTCCGCTCGAAGACGTTATCCTGCCGTCACTCGTCAGCGCCAGCGCCGGAGCTGGGCGCCCCTTCGTCCTGGTGCTTGATGACCTTCATCTGGTAACCGAGCGGCGCTGTCATGCGGCCATCGGCTACCTGGTGGAGCGGCTGCCCGCAGGCTGTCAGCTCGCGCTCGCCACCAGAACCGACCCGATGCTGCCGCTAGGCAGCCTGCGGGCGCACGGGCACCTCGCGGAACTGCGCGCGGCGCAGTTGTCACTCGGGACCGCCGAGGCCGGTGCGCTGCTCGCTGCCGCCGGCGTGCCTCAGCGACCTGACCTGGTCGCGCGCCTGGTAGAGCGGACCGAGGGCTGGCCGGCGGCGATGTACCTGGCCGCTCTGTCCCTGCGCGGCCGCGCAGATCCCGGGGAGTTCGTCGACCGGTTCACCGGGACCAGCCGGCACGTGGCCGATTTCCTGACCGAGGATGTGCTCGTCCGCCAGCCGGAGAACATCATCGACTTCCTGCTGCGGACCTGCCTGCTGGAAGAGCTCACCGCCTCCCTGTGTGACGCTGTCACCGGCGCCAGCGGCGCCGGGGCCACGCTGCGGGAGCTGGAACGCAGCAACCTGTTCGTCGTCCCGCTCGATGAAGAGCGGCAGGCCTACCGCTACCATCACCTGTTCGCGCAGTACCTGCGGGCCGAGCTTGCCCATCGGCAGCCAGGGCTCGTCCCTGAGTTGCACCGGCGGGCCTGGCGCTGGTACCGCGACCATGCCCTGATCGGCCGTGCCGTCGCGCATGCCCAGGCCTGCGGCGATGTCGAGGCGGCCGCTGGCATGGTCCTGGCCCGCTGGTTCTCCATGGCCGAAAATGGGCAGTTCGAGACGGTGCGTACCTGGATGACCGGTTTCAGTGATGCGCAGATCGAGGCACACGCGCCGCTGGCGATCGCGGCCGCATGGATCGCCGCTCTGGTGGGCGAGCGTGAACGCTCCGCTCGTTTCGCCGAGGCGGCTCGGTGCGGCTCCTGGGATGGGCCAATGCCTGATGGGTCGGCGTCGCTTGAGTCCGCACTGGCGATCATGGCTGCTACCGGTCTGGGTTCGGGTGACCTGTCCAAGCAGCATGCTGCTGCCCAGCAAGTGGTCGACCTGGAGCCGGTAACCAGCATGTGGCGACCGCTGGCCCTGTTGTCGCTTGGGACCGCGCTGGCGCTGGAAGGTGACTCGGCTGCCGGTCGCGTTGCTCTCGATGAGGCCTTGCTGCTGACGGGCGGCCAGACCACCATCAGCGCCCTTGCGTTGGCTCACCTTGCGCTGATCAGCATGCGGGAAGGTGACGAAGCAAGAGCGTTCGGGCGGATTCAGCAAGCGCACGCCGTCGTCGAGCGGCCCGGGATGCGAACCCATATGCCCGTGGTCATCGTGCTCGCCGTCATGGCGCATCTACTGGCTCGACGCGGTGAGCTCGACCAAGCCCGCCTGGCTGTCAACCGGGCCCACGAATTGTTGCCGCGCTTGACCGAGGCAAACTGGGTGCTGATGATCGAGACACGGATCTTGCTGGCGCCGGTGCTGGTCACCCTGGAACGCCGCGACGAGGCGGTGGCCTACCTGGACGAGGCGGCCAGGCTCCTGACCGCGCACCCGGACGCAGGCGAGCTGCCTCGCTGGCTTGACGAGGCCGCGCGGAAGCTGCACCACCGCCGCCTGCCGAAGGCCGACGATCTGACCGACGCCGAGCGGCGAATCCTGCGCCTGCTCGCGACGAACCTGACCTTGCGCGAAATCGGACGCGAGCTGTACCTGTCGATGAACACGGTGAAGACCCACACAAGCGCGATCTACCGCAAGCTCGGTGTCTCCTCTCGTGCCGCCGCCGTCCGGGCCGCGGCAGACCAGCACGGCGAATCACCAGGGTGAACGGCCGCCGCTGGTACCGCTCTCACCCGTCCGCGACCTATGGTCACGGGCATGACCGGAACGGACAAAAAGCATTCATATGTAATCGTCGTCGAGCCAGAACTCGAGCCAGACGATGCCCGGGCGTTTCCGGGCCTGCATGTCATGGCGCACGGCGGTCAGACTACGATCAGCGGCTCGGTCGCTGACCGGAAGCAGCTGGGAGAGATCCTCGGTGCGATCACTGAGCGCAACCTCATGCTGGTGAGCATAAAACGCTTTGAGGAGACACCCGGCGATTCAGAGCGTCGTTAAGGCTAGGGGTGGCGTTGGTTAGCGCAAGATAGGTGAATGCCTGGGGAAGTTACCCGGCTGCTCGCCTCTCAGCCCGTGCTCGGCAATCGGAGGCTCCACTTGCCTTTTCATTTCCGTCTCCCTGTTCGGCATCGCCTCCGCCATCTGACCTTCCGCCCGTCGAGGGCAATTGTCGTCACTCGCAGGGGGTGATCCCGCCGCGCCATCCCGGGCGAATGCTGGCCGGTGAGCCAGCGCGCACGCGCGAAAACACAGACGGTGGGAGTCACGGCATTGTTCGGCAGGAAGAGACGGGCAAGAAAGGCGCTTCGACCACGAGGCCACCCGCTATCGGATGCGCCAGCGCATGATTTCATCGGGGATGACTACGTGATCGAGAACGACCAGAGTGAGCAAGTGTTCAAGCTGGACGGCAAGGCGCTGCGGTTCCGCAAGACCATTCTGTTCGAGGACATGAGCGGCCGTGAACTGTGCAAGATACAGGAACGGATTCTGCGCCTACGCGACAGCATGGAGATCGAGGGGCCGGATGGGAACCGGATCGCGATGGTTTACCAGGCCCTCATCGCGCCGTTTCGCGAACGCTGGGTCGTGGCCGTGGAAGACGGCCCGGACCTGCATGTCCAGGGCAACATCCTGGACCACGAGTACACCATCGAGCGTGATGGAGCGACAGTCGCCGAGGTGTCCAGACGGTGGTTCCGGATTCGCGATACCTACGGGGCCGAGGTCGCTTCAGGCGAGGACGACGTCGTGGTTCTGGCCGCCGCGGCCGTGATCGACACGATGGCCCATCCTGACAGATAGCAGTGCTGGCGTTCGTTCTGACACTGCTGCCTCCTAACCTTCATGACCGGGCCAATTCCGGTTCGGCTGACGTCTGCCTGCCTACTGGCATCTCGGTGAATCCCGCCTCGCCGACCTTCTTCCGCGCACCGGCACCAAAGCTGCCGGTGGCTTGCCTGTTCGCTGCTCGCACGGCCTTACACGTATTCACGGCGGCGCATCCAGGTCAGGGTCAGCCAGCCCCAGACTGGAGGCAGGTAGGCGGTGAACAGCCGCTGGATGAGCACCGCCGCGACCGCCTGCTCCTGAGGGATGCCGGCGCTGGTGAGCCCGGCGATGAGGCCGGCCTCGGTCACCCCGGCGCCCCCGGGTACCGGCACGGCGCCGCCGATGATGGAAGCCAGCGTGATGACGGCGATCAATGTGGCGATGCTGGCCCGCTGGCCGACCGCATGCAGCGCCGCGCCGAGGGCAAACGCGACTAGGAGCTGGGCCAGGGCCGAGCCGCCCAGGACGTAGACGATCTTGCGCGGCTCGGTGGCAATCGTCTTGACATTGGCCCAGATGTTCACCAGCTGCGGCCGGATCCGGCGGCTTGCCAGCCGCCTCAGCCGCGGTACCAGTGTGATCAGCGCGGCAGCGATTCCCCCAGCGACGATGACCGCGAGGATGATCCACATGGCCGTCTTGTGATCGCTGCCTGACCCCGATGAGGTTTTGAAATTCCCGGCCGCGAACGGGATGGCCACGAGGAATAGCAGGCCCTTGACGATCCAGCTCGCGGTAGATGCGATAGCGCCCGAGCTCACCGCAGCGGCGGCGTCATATCCCTGCCGCTGGAAAAACCGGACCCGGATGGCGAACACCGCAACGTCGCCGCCGACCAGCGAGCTGAAGACATTGGATACCTCCAGCGCGACGCACCGGCCGAAGGGCAACTGGCCCGCGACGGCGCCGAGCAGCGCCCAGGCCTCGGCCACCTGCGGGAGCTGGCCGAAGACAAATGCCAGCCCCAGCCAGCCCCAGCTGGCACCCTTGAGAGCATCCAACGCGTCGCCCACGTCAGATAGCACGCCGATGACCAGCCAGATGCCGATCAGCGAGCCCACGGCAAAGAGCAGATTGGTCCAGCTAATACGTTTGGCCTCGGCGAGTGTCGGCACTTCAATGCCGACCTCGCTGGCTACCGCTTTCCGCAGCTGGGGGAGCAGGTCTTTGTTGTTCTGGAGCGCCTCCACGGTGACCGGATCCAGCGCCGAGCGCTGCAGGTGCACCAGCGCACCGCGGGCGGCATCGGCGCCCAGCACCCGGGCGGCCGAACCGGCGGTGCGCTCGGCGCCTACCCGAACCGCCATCGCGCCCAGTACGGCCGCCAGGTCGCTGTCCAGCCGGCTGGCCGACGCCGACGAGGATGCGCGCCGGAAGTCACGGATGCAGATGCCGCGGCTAGACACGACGATGGTGTCACTGCCGAGCGACCCGTGGGCGATGCCGGCTGCGCGCAGGCGCAGCACGGCTCGCAGTGTCTCGTCCAGGGTGCCGTCGGCGAGATTGGCAGCCGTCGCTTCCGACAAGGCTGGGCCGTCCGGCACGCGGGTGATCAGCGCCGCGTCCCGGCTTGGCCCGAACTGGCCGGCCGCGAGCACGTCGGGCACCAGCACCCCGGCGCGTCCGCCCATCAACGTGAGATAGGCCTCGTGCTCGACCTGTTGCAGGCGATCGAGGATAAGGGTAGGGCCAGAATCGCGGTATAGGCAGAACCGCCATAGTTTCGCCAGGATCCGCGCGTCCGACGCATCGCGTCCGTAAACCGACAGCTCGATCGCATGGCCTGCCGGATCGTGGCCGGTGAACTGCTCGACCCCCCACACCTGGTGAGACGCCCGGGTGAGATTCCGCACCGCAACGTTCAGGTCGGTGATCCACTCGGTGATCTCCGCCGCCGACGGCAGGCCCAATGGCGAGCCCACAGCCAGGTGCACGGCCGCGGCGACACCCCATCCCAGCGCGACGCTCGAGATGACGTTGACCGGGAGCACCTCCCCGCCACTGACCGCGGCCAGCACCGCTAGGCCGATAAGGAACGAGACAAGCCGGCGCACAGCACGGCTAAGGTAAGGCAGGGCAATGGCAGCCACGGCCAATGTGACCGCAAACTGGGTGACCGGGTAACCGGTGTC
>Ga0213875_10001706_pt1 | contig 13809 bp, 10 predicted proteins | sample BarmaccomBMRX_R8_FD_160105 | JGI IMG/M metagenome (GOLD analysis project Ga0213875, IMG submission 160105) | Root-associated microbial communities from Barbacenia macrantha in rupestrian grasslands, the National Park of Serra do Cipo, Brazil - RX_R8 | ecosystem: Host-associated > Plants > Roots... | reverse complement strand
CCAGCAGGTGCAGACGCTGCGCGACCAGATCGCGGCCGGCGGCCCGGTGGTCGAGCAGCCGCGATACCGCGCCGCCCCGCCGGCCGCGGGCGGCCCGAGCAACGACATGGTGGCGGCCCTGCTCGACCGGGTCTCCCGGCTGGAGAGCCAGCTCCGCGACCTGACCGGCCGTGTCGACGAGATCGGCAATCAGCAGCAACGGCAGCAGGCGGACCTCGGCAAGCAGATCTCCGACCTGAACTTCCGGCTGCAGAGCCTGGAAGGCGGCGCCGGGACTGCGGCGCCCTCGGCCGGCATGGCGCCGCCGCTGCGGAGCTATGACGCCGGGACGATGAGCCCGGGCCCCACCGCCCTCGGCGCCATTCCCGGCCCGCCGCCGCCTTCGGCGCCGCCGCCGACCATCCCGCGCACCCCGGAACTCGCGCTGCAGCAGGGCTACGCGGCATTCGAGCGGCGCGACTACGCCGCGGCCGAATCGGCCGCCCGCGAGGCGCTCGCCTCCGGCCGCGGACCGCGCAGCTACGACGCCCAGTATCTGCTCGCCCAGGCGCTGGCGGGCGAGCGCAACTACCAGCAGGCGGCGCTCGCCTTCGACGATTCCTACAACCGGGCGCGCACCGGCCCGCACGCTCCGGAGTCCCTGCTGGGGCTGGCGGACTCGCTGATCGCCATCAACCAGCGCCCGGCCGCCTGCGCGAGCCTGGACAAGCTGCATGCCGAGTTCCCCAACCTCCGCCCCGACCTGCGCGCGGCCGCCGCCTCGACCCGCCAGCGCGCCGGCTGCCACTGACGCCGCTCGAACCCCGGGAATTCGCGGCACTCCTGGCGCCGCTCGGCCCGTTCGAGCCGCGCCCCCGCCTGGCGGTCGCCGTGTCGGGCGGCGGCGACAGCATGGCGCTGGCCTGGCTCGCCGCCGGCTGGGCGCGTGCACGCGGCGGCACCGTGCAGGCGCTCATCGTCGATCATGGGCTGCGGGCCGGCTCCGCCGAGGAGGCCGCACTGACCCGCACGCGGCTCGAGCGGATCGGCGTCGCGGCCGAGGTTCGGCGGCTCGCGGGGCTCGGGCCGGGTCCGGCGGTGGCCGAGCGGGCCCGCGCCGCCCGCTACCGGGCGCTCGCCGCGGCCTGTCGCGCGCAGGGCATCCTGCATCTCCTCCTCGGCCATCACGCCGCCGACCAGGCGGAGACGCTGATGATGCGCGTCCTCTCCGGCAGCGGCCCCGCCGGCCTCGCCGGCATGGCCGCCCTGCGGGAGGAGGCGTCGCTGCGCCTGCTGCGCCCGCTGCTTGGCGTACCACCCGGCCGGCTGCGCGCCACGCTGCGGGCGGCGGGGATCGGCTGGGTGGAGGACCCGTCGAACGCCGATCTCCGCACGTTGCGCGCAAGGCTGCGCGGCTGGGGCGCCGATCCGCACGGCGCTGGCACGGGCCTCGCAAGCCTCGTGCACGCCGCCGCGACCGCCGGCCGGCAGCGGGCGGCGGCGGAGCGGCGCTGCGCGCGCCTGCTTGCCGCCGGCGCCAGCATCTTTCCGGAGGGCTACGCGCGGCTCGCCCCCGGCGCGCTGCCGCCTTCCTGCCTCGCCGCCGTGCTGCAAGCCGTCTCCGGTGCCGACTATCCGCCGCCCATCGCCGCGCTGCAGCGTCTGGCCCGCCGGCCGGCGGCGGCGACCCTCGCCGGGGTGCGCCTGCTGCCGACACAACGCGGCCTCCTCGTGCTGCGCGAGGCGGCGGCCCAGCAAGGCCCGGTGCCCGCCGAACCCGGCGCCGTCTGGGACCGCCGGTTCCGTCTCGCCGATGCCGCCGAGCCGCCCGCCGGCGCCACGATCCGTGCGCTTGGCGCCGATGCCGCGCGAATGCGCGGCCGCTCGGTCCTGCCGTCCGCGGTGCTGCAGGTGTTGCCCGCGGTGCGACACCGCGAAGCGCTGTTCGCCGTGCCCCATATCGGCTATCCTGACGCGGCCACCTGCGAGGCGCTGCCGCTTGTCTTCAGCCCCGGCCGACCGACCGCAGGCGCCGCCTGGTTCGAGACCTGACGCCTTTGGGGATGCGCAGCAAGCCCGGGCACCCTATGTTTGTCGAACGGCGCGGGACCGGTGCTTCTTCCGGACCCAATGGCCGGGCCGAGGTTGGCCGGACGGCCTCCGCGATGCGGGACAGGACTCGATCGGATGAGCAATTTCGGCCGCAACCTGGCGCTCTGGGTGATCATCGCCCTGCTGCTGGTGGTGCTGTTCAACCTGTTCCAGCCGGGTGCCACCCATCCGCAGGCCAGCCAGGTTCCGTATTCCGACTTCATCGGCGAGGTGAACGGCGGGCGGGTGCGCGACGTGGTGATCCAGGGCCACGTCGTCAGCGGCCAGCTCACCGACGGCCGCGCCTTCCAGACCTACACGCCCGAAGACCCCAGCCTCGTGCAGCGCCTGACCGACAAGGGCGTGCGCGTGATCGCCAAGCCGGAAGACACTGACGTGAACCCGCTGCTGCACTACCTGCTCAGCTGGTTCCCGATGCTGCTGCTGATCGGCGTCTGGGTGTTCTTCATGCGCCAGATGCAGGCCGGCGGCGGTCGCGCCATGGGCTTCGGCAAGTCGCGGGCGCGCATGCTGACCGAGAAGCAGGGGAGGGTGACCTTTGACGATGTGGCCGGCATCGATGAGGCCAAGGCCGAGCTGCAGGAGATCGTCGAGTTCCTGAAGGACCCGCAGAAATTCCAGCGCCTCGGCGGCAAGATCCCGAAGGGCGTGCTGCTGGTCGGGCCGCCCGGCACCGGCAAGACACTGCTCGCCCGCGCGATCGCCGGCGAGGCCAACGTGCCGTTCTTCACGATCTCCGGCTCGGATTTCGTGGAAATGTTCGTCGGCGTCGGCGCCTCGCGCGTGCGCGACATGTTCGAGCAGGGCAAGAAGAACGCGCCGTGCATCATCTTCATCGACGAGATCGACGCCGTCGGCCGGCATCGCGGCGCCGGCCTCGGCGGCGGCAACGACGAACGCGAGCAGACCCTTAATCAGATGCTCGTCGAGATGGACGGGTTCGAGAGCAACGAGGGTGTCATTCTCATTGCCGCGACGAACCGCCCCGACGTGCTCGACCCCGCGCTGCTGCGGCCCGGCCGCTTCGACCGGCAGGTCGTCGTGCCGAATCCCGACGTGAACGGCCGCGAAAAAATCCTCCGGGTCCATATGCGGAAAGTGCCGCTGGCGAGCGATGTCGATCCGAAAGTGATCGCCCGCGGCACGCCCGGCTTCTCCGGCGCCGACCTCGCCAACCTGGTCAACGAGGCCGCCCTGCTCGCCGCCCGGCTCGGCAAGCGCGTGGTCGCCATGTCCGAATTCGAGAACGCCAAGGACAAGGTGCTGATGGGCGCCGAGCGCCGCTCGCTGGTGATGAGCGAGGCCGAGAAGCGCATGACCGCCTATCACGAGAGCGGCCACGCGCTGTGCGCCATGCACGAGCCGGAATGCGACCCGGTGCACAAGGCGACGATCATTCCGCGCGGCCGCGCACTCGGCCTGGTGATGAGCCTGCCGGAGGGCGACCGCTATTCGAAGAGCAAGTCGAAGCTGCTTGCCGAGCTGACGATGGCAATGGGCGGGCGCGCGGCCGAGGAGATCATCTTTGGCCCCGACAAGGTCTCCAACGGCGCGGCCGGCGACATAAAAATGGCGACCGACCAGGCGCGCCGGATGGTCACCGAATGGGGGATGAGCGACAAGCTCGGCATGATCTCCTACGGCGACAACGGCCAGGAGGTGTTCCTCGGCCACTCCGTGACACAGCACAAGAACGTCTCCGAGGCGACCGCGCGCGAGATCGACGCCGAGATCAAGGACATCATCGACCACGCCTACGCCCAGGCGCGGCACATCCTGACCGAGAACATCGACGAACTGCACCGGCTGGCGCGCGGCCTGCTCGAGCACGAGACGCTGTCGGGCGAAGAGATTCGCACCGTGCTGCGCGGCGAGCCGGTGATCAAGAAGGTGGTGGACGACCCCGCGCCGGACAGCCGCCGCGCCTCCGTGCCGAGTGCCGGCCGGCCGGTGCCGCCGACGGCCGGCGGGTTGGGACCGGCGCCGCAGCCGGGATAGGGAAGCGAAGGCGAGGGCTCTGCCCTCGACCCGCTGGGGGCAGCGGCCCCCAGACCCCATGACTCACGTGAGGGTCATGGGCGTCATCAACGTGACTCCTGACAGCTTCAGCGACGCCGGCGTCAACTTCGACGCCGAGGCGGCAATCGCCTCGGCCCGCGGGATGGCGCAAGCCGGCGCGGACCTCATCGACGTCGGCGGCGAGACCACCAATCCGGACAGCCGGCCCACGCCGCCCGACGTCGAGCAGGCCCGCATCCTGCCGGTGATCCGCGCCCTCGCGGGCATCGGCGTGCCGCTCTCCGCCGATACCCGCCACGCCAGCACGATGGCGGCCGCCCTCGATGCCGGGGCGACGATGATCAACGACGTGTCCGCCCTGCGCCACGACCCGGCTGCCGCCGCGCTCATCGCCGAGCGGGGCTGCCCTGTCGTGCTGATGCACATGCGCGGCGAGCCCGCCACGATGCACCGCTTCGCCCGCTATGCCGACGTCGCACTGGAGGTGGTGCAGGAGCTGGCGGAGCGGATCGCCTTCGCCGAAGCGGCCGGCATCGCCCGCGAGCGGATCATCGTCGATCCCGGCATCGGCTTCGCCAAGAACGCCGGCCACAACGTCGAGCTGCTGCGCCGCCTGCCGCTGCTCCGCGAGCTCGGCTGCCCGATCCTGGTCGGGGTCTCGCGCAAGCGCTTCATCGGCCGACTCGGCGGCGAAAGCCGGCCGGAGCGGCGCGGCGCAGGCTCGCTGGCCGCGGGCCTGTACGCGGCGTCGCGGGGTGCGGCGATCCTGCGCGTACACGACGTGGCCGAGACGGTGCAGGCGTTGCGGGTATGGCAGGGGCTGGCGGGAGAGGGGCTTTCGCCGGCGGCGTCCGGAGGGTAGAGACCCGGCATGTCAGCCAATCTCAGGCGCCTGTTCGGCACCGACGGCATCCGCGGCACCGCGAACGCCGACCCGATGACCGCGGAGACGGCGCTGCGCCTCGGCCAGGCGGCCGGGCTGCTGTTCACCCGCGGCAGCCACCGCCACCGCGTCATCATCGGCAAGGACACGCGCCTGTCCGGCTACATGATCGAGCCGGCGCTGACCGCCGGCTTCATCGGCGCCGGCATGGACGTGACCCTGGTAGGCCCGCTGCCGACGCCGGCCATCGCGATGCTGACGCGCAGCCTGCGCGCCGATCTCGGCGTGATGATCTCGGCCTCGCACAACCCGTTCGAGGACAACGGCATAAAGCTGTTCGGCCCGGACGGCTTCAAGCTGTCGGACGCGACCGAGGCGGAGATCGAGGCGCTGATGGCGGCGGATCTCGCCGGTCGGCTGGCCGCCCCCGACGCCCTCGGCCGGGCGGCGCGGCTGGACGACGCGGCCGGCCGCTACATCGAAAGCGCAAAAGCGACGTTTCCGCGCGGCCTGCGGCTGGACGGGCTGCGCATCGTCGTCGATTGCGCGCACGGTGCGGCCTACCGCGTGGCGCCGACCGTGCTGTGGGAGCTTGGGGCGACGGTCATCCCGCTCGGCGTCTCGCCCGACGGCTTCAACATCAACCGCGGCTGCGGCTCGACCGCGCCCGAGCATCTCTGCGCCCAGGTGCGCCAGCACGGCGCCGATCTCGGCCTGGCGCTGGACGGCGACGCCGACCGGCTGCTGCTGTCCGACGAGCACGGCGAGCTGATCAACGGCGACCAGATGCTGGCGCTGATCGCCGCATCCTGGTCGGACGCGGGCCGGCTGGTCGGCGGCGGCATCGTCGCGACCGTGATGTCCAATCTCGGCCTCGAGCGCCACCTCGCTGGTCAAGGCCTGTCGCTGCACCGGACCCGGGTGGGCGACCGCTACGTCGCCGAGCGCATGCGCGCCCAGGGCCTCAATCTCGGCGGCGAGCAATCCGGGCACGTGATCCTGTCGGACTACGCGACCACCGGCGACGGGCTCGTGGCCGCCTTGCAGGTGCTCGCGGTGCTGGTCGAGCAGGACCGGCCGGCGAGCGAGGTGTGCCGCAGGTTCACGCCGCTGCCGCAGCGGCTGCGCAGCGTGCGCTACGCCCGATCCTCGCCGCTCGGCGATGCCGCGGTGCGGGCGGCGATCGCGCAAGCGGAGGCGGTGCTGGAAGGGCAGGGGCGCGTGCTGATCCGCGAGAGCGGCACCGAGCCGGTGGTGCGCGTGATGGCCGAGGCCGAAGACGAGGCGCTGGTCGAGCGCATCGTCGCAGGGCTGTGCGAGACGATCGAGGCCGCCGCCGAACAGGCGCCCGAAACGGTGGCCTGATGCCCCGTTCGATGCGGGGACGCGTGTTGGCCATCGCGGGGTCGGACTCCGGCGGCGGGGCGGGCATTCAGGCTGACATCAAGACGATCACGGCGCTCGGCGCGTACGCCGCGACGGCGATCACCGCGTTGACCGCGCAGGACACCCGCATGGTGCACGCCGTGCACGCGGTGCCGCTGGCGTTTCTGCGGCTGCAGATCGAGCACGCGCTGGCCGATCCCGGCGCCGATGCCGTGAAGACCGGCATGCTGGGCGACGCGGCGGTGGTTGATCTGGTCTGCGACGTGCTGGAGGCGCGGGCGGCCGGGCTGCCGCTTGTGGTCGATCCCGCCATGTTGTCGAAGGGCGGCCAGGCGCTGCTCGCGCGGGCGGCGCTCGGCACGCTGAAACGCCGGCTGCTGCCACTCGCGTCCGTGCTCACCCCGAACCTGCCGGAAGCCGAGGCGCTGACCGGGCTGCGCATCGTCGATCCCGCCGGCATGCAGGTCGCCGCCCAGGTGCTGCGCGAGCTTGGCGCGGCGGCGGTGCTGCTGAAGGGCGGACACCTGCCCGGCCCGACGCTGGTCGACGTGCTGGCGACGGCGGACGGGATCGAGACGTTCGAGGCCCGGCGCATCGCGACACGCCACACGCACGGCACCGGCTGCACGCTGGCGAGCGCCATCGCGGCCGGCCTGGCGCAGGGCATGCGGCTGGGTGACGCGGTCCGGCGCGCCCGCGCCTATGTCCGGGCGGCGATCGCCGCCGCGCCGGGATTTGGCATGGGGCAGGGGCCGCTGAACCATGCCGTGACCGCCGATCCTGCGCGGCTCGCGTGCGACACAGCCTGAGATCTCCTGCCGCTCCGATCCGGCCGCGATCCACGCCGCGGCAGCCCGCGTGCCGCATTTACTGCCGTTCAACGCATCCCTGACCAACTGCTAACCCGACGCACAACGCCTGGACGCGGCGGTTGATTTTCGGGGGCAAGGTGCCTAGCGTGCGCGTCGGGTCACGCCCCCCCACCGGGGCGCTTCTCTTCTGCAAGGGAGAGCCGAAATGGTTCATCCGCCCGGGGCGCACGCCCCGCTGCCGGCGTTACGCCCGGCGAATCCTTGCTTCTCCTCCGGTCCCTGTGCAAAACGCCCCGGCTTCAGCCTGGACGCGCTGAACGGTGCATTGCTCGCGCGCAGCCATCGCGCGCGAGAGCCGAAGGCGCGGCTGGCCGAAGTCATCGCCCGCTCGCGCGCCCTCCTCGGCATGCCGGCAGACTGGAAGCTCGGCATCGTGCCGGCCTCCGACACCGGTGCGCTCGAGACGGCGCTGTGGTCGCTGCTCGGGCCGCGCAGCGTCGATGTGCTGGCGTTCGAGAGTTTTTCGCAGGCCTGGGCGACCGACGTCGTCAAGCAGCTGAAGCTGCCCGATGCGCGCGTGCTGGCCGCGCCCTACGGCGCGCTGCCGGATTTGCGCGAGGTCGATTTCGGCCGCGACGTCGTGTTCGCCTGGAACGGCACAACCTCCGGCGTGCGGGTGCCGGATGGGGCGTGGATTCCCGGGAATCGCGAGGGGCTGACGATCTGCGACGCCACCTCCGCGGCGTTCGCCATGCGGCTGCCCTGGGAAAAGCTCGATGTCGTGACCTGGTCCTGGCAGAAGGTGCTGGGCGGGGAGGCGGCGCACGGCATGCTCGCCCTTTCGCCGCGCGCGGTGCAGCGCCTCGCAAGCCACGCGCCGGCCTGGCCGATGCCGAAAATCTTCCGCCTGACCAAGGGCGGCGCGCTGATCGACGGCATCTTTGCGGGCGAGACGATCAACACGCCCAGCATGCTCTGCGTCGAGGACGCGCTCGACGGCTTGCGCTGGGCCGAGCGGATCGGCGGCCTGGCCGCGCTGGTCGCGCGCTGCGAGGCCAATCTCGCGACCGTCGCCGCCTGGGTCGCACGCACGCCCTGGGTCGCGTTTCTCGCCGAGGAGGCCGCCACGCGTTCCTGCACCTCCATCTGCCTGAAGATCGCCGCGCCCTGGTTCACCGCACTTCCTGCGCCGGCGCAGGCGGCCGCGGCGAAATCGCTGGTCGGGCTGCTGGAAAAGCAGGGTGCCGCCTACGACGTCGGCGCGTACAGGGACGCGCCGCCCGGGCTGCGCATCTGGGGCGGCGCCACCGTCGAGACCGCCGACGTCACCGCACTGCTGCCCTGGCTCGATTGGGCGCATGGCGAGACCGCGGCGGCGCACGCCCCGGCTCGCGCGGCGGAGTGAAGTCGATGCCGAAAATCCTCATCTCCGACAAGCTCTCCCCTGCCGCCGTCGCGATTTTTCGTGAGCGCGGGCTGGAGGTCGATGTCGCCCCCGGCCTGACGCCGGCTGAGCTGCGGGCAAGGATCGCGCCCTATGACGGCCTGGCGATCCGCTCGGCCACCAAAGTCACGCGGGAATTGCTGGACGCCGCGGCGAACCTGAAGGTGGTCGGCCGCGCCGGCATCGGCGTCGACAACGTGGACGTGAAGTCGGCGACGGCGCGCGGCGTGGTGGTGATGAACGCGCCGTTCGGCAACGCGATCACCACCGCCGAGCACGCGATCGCGCTGATGTTCGCGCTCGCGCGCCAGATCCCGGAGGCCAGCGCCAGCACCCGCGCCGGCCGCTGGGAAAAGAACCGCTTCATGGGTGCCGAGCTGTCCGGCAAGACGCTCGGCATCATCGGCTGCGGCAACATCGGTGGCATCGTCGCCGACCGGGCGCGCGGCCTGAAGATGCGTCCCATCGCCTACGATCCGTTCCTGACCGAGGCGAGGGCGCTCGATCTCGGCGTCGAGAAGGTGGAGCTCGACGAGCTGTTTGCCCGCGCCGACGTCGTCACGTTGCACACGCCGCTGACCGAGGCGACGCGCAACATCCTGTCGCGCGAGGCGATCGGCCGACTGAAGCGCGGCGTGCGCATCATCAACTGCGCGCGCGGCGGCCTGCTCGACGAAGCGGCGCTGGCCGACGCGCTGCGTGCCGGCCATGTGGCCGGCGCGGCGCTCGACGTGTTCGAGACCGAGCCGGCAAGCGAAAGCCCGCTGTTCGCGCTCGACAACGTCGTCTGCACGCCGCATCTGGGTGCCGCGACGACCGAGGCGCAGGAGAACGTCGCGCTGCAGATTGCCGAGCAGATGAGCGATTTCCTGCTCACCGGCGCGGTTGCGAACGCCATCAACATGCCCTCGGTCTCGGCCGAGGAGGCGCCGCGCCTGAAACCGTATATGGAGCTGTGCCGGCTGCTCGGCGCCTTCGCCGGGCAGATGACGCAGGCGCAGGAAGGCGTGCTGCGCAGCATCACGCTCGAATTCGAGGGTGCGGCGGCCGAGCTGAATCATCGGCCGCTGACCGCAGCGGCACTCGCCGGCGTGCTCTCGCCGATGATGGAGGGGGTGAACATGGTCAACGCCCCCGTTGCGGCGCGCGAGCGCGGCATCGACGTCGCGGAGACCGTGCACGAGCGGCCGAGCGAGTACCAGACATTGGTGCGGCTGACGGTGGCCACCGGCCAGCAGACGCGCTCGGTTTCCGGCACCCTGTTCGCGGGATCGCGGCCACGCATCGTCGAGATCAAGGGGATCCACGTCGAGGCGGATTTCGGCCGCCACATGCTGTACGTCACGAACCAGGACCGGCCGGGCTTCATCGGCCGCTTCGGCGCGACGCTGGCGCAGGCCGGCATCAACATCGCGACCTTCCATCTCGGCCGCGCGGGCGCGGGCAGCGACGCGATCTGCCTCGTCTCGGTGGACGAAGCCGTGCCGGAGGGGGTGCTGGCGGCGGTGCGCGCGATCCCGCTGGTGCGCCAGGCGACCACGCTGTCGTTTTAGCGGGATGCGTCTCGAAATAGTCGGGTCCGAGGCCCCGACGGATTCAGTGCAGAGACCTGGATTGCCGTTTTCCGTATCATGTTGAGCCGCACACCGTCCACCGAAATAGATCAACGCAACGATATCACGCCAGGGGAGCAGCCAATCCTCGTGGCACGCCGGGAGACATCGTCATGCAATCGGCTTCCGCTTTACCTGTTATTGCCGTAAGTAAATTTGGGGCCGACGGCAGCATCAATCCTACAGCGGCTCTCAATGCTGCAGCCCAGTCGGTGCCAGACAGTGGCGGCACTCTGGAGCTCACGGCAGGAGAGACCTACGACCTCAGCGGATCACTCGTTCTCAAGTCGAACACCATTCTCGAAGGGAATGGTGCCACTTTGCTAGATGCGGTTCCCGTAACTCAGGACGCCATGGGATTCCCGCTCGTTACAAACGAAAATTTCAATGCCTCCGCGTTGGATGACCACAATATCACGGTGGACGACCTGAACCTAAGTTACGGTAGCGTCGACGGAGGTGGTAGTCACGCGATCAGTTTCAGGGAGGCCAGTGATATAACCGTCGAGAACAGCACCTTCTATGGCGGCAACAATGCTACGGCCTTTCTGGCCACAGACGATACACTGATAACTGGCTGCACCGCCTATGGCATCACGAATTGCGCGTATGATCAGTGGGCAGGATCGAGCAATGCGGTGGTTTCCAACAATGTGGCATACTTGGTCGGCCCAAATAGCTATGGCATTCTTTTTACCGGTGCTGGAACGACGCCGGCAGAGCAATTTAGCGCTGCAAACGAAGTGGCCATTGGCAACAAGATATTCAATGCTGGACAGGCGGGTATCTGGGTTTCCGCCCTTTCTCCAGACTCGTCGGTGTCCAACGTGGTCATCTATAATAACGACGTATACGGCAAAAATGCTGGAGGTGCCGGAATAGGGATATCGGGCGCCGGCACAACTTTTCTGGTCGAGAGCAATGTGATCCGTGGGATCAGCAACAACAACGCGATTTTTGCACGCCCCGACAATGGCAGATATCCGTCTGCAGCGGACATCCTCGGCAACAAGATTTCCGCAACCACGACGAGCTCCGAAGCCGCAGCTATTCAGGCGCTCGGAAACAATGACGTGGTCGCAGATAACCGGGCTTCCGACGGGGACATGCCGGCGCTGGTGTGGGTGGAAGGAGACGAGGACGTCATTGCCGACAATACAGGGCCGAACAGCAAGGTGCTTTCGTCCGGCGCCACTGACCTGACCGTCCTCAGTGCAAACTCGCCGGACGCGCCTTCACAGTTGGACCTTGCGGGGGGCTACGTCGCAGACAATTCCGGGAAAGGAGCATTGGTCGGCTACGTCTCGGCCATCGATCCAAATCCTGACAGCATCATCACGTATACGCTGACAAAAAATCCGGGAGGCTTGTTCACGATTAACCATAGTACGGGCGCTCTCAAACTGGCGCGTTCGGTGGGCGCGGAACTGGGTGCCTCGCAGTCGCTACAGATTTCTGTCGATGCCACGAACAGTATCGGAGAGACGGCTCAAAGTTCGTTCAAGATCGCCATGGAGTCCAGCGTGGCGGACGCGGCGGAGCAGCTTCGATCGAGCCCCGCATCGATCGTCGGGGGCGCCAGCGGCGACATCCTCCTGCGCAGCGGAGATCAGGCGAGGAGCAGCAGCAACTCCGATATCGTGAAGAGCGGGGGGAGCGCTGCGACCGTCTCTGCGTCGCCGGCTTCCATGGTGGCCGGCGCTAAGGCGACGATGAACTTTGCCCATGACGGCGGCGCCAGCACGACGTTCGGCGTCCCGCGCGCGTCCGTCCGTCCGAGAGATGCGGGCGAGGCGAGACCTGTCGCCGGTGCCGACCCGGTCGCGGTGCCCGGCGGCCAAGGCGATCGTGAGATGATGGTCGCCGGGCACGGGAACTCGACGCTGACGGGCGGGGAGGGCAGCGCGGCGATCTATGGCGGTGTCGGAGCGCACGGCTTCGGGGCAGCCGCCCCCGGCAGCGGCAGTGGTGACGCAGAACTCGATGCCTTCGCCTCAGGGACAGCAGGTGGGCAGGAGGCGATCGCCGGGTTCAACGAGGGAGCTGGTCGGCTGGTGCCAACGGATTACGGCGCCGTGGCGGCCGACGCGGCACTTTCTCATTTCCGTGACTTCTCTGGAGACCCCACGCTGACCCTGCCGTATGACGCCTCGCTGAGCTTGGGAAGTCTGTCAGGTTTCGCGCGCGGATAGCGGGTCACGTTCCGACCCACCGCCGTTCAGCCGTTCGACGAGCATCGCGACCACCTGCCCGAACATCGCGGGGGTGAGCCGGCCGGTCGAGGTGTTGTAGCGGGAGACATGATAGCTGTCGGCCAGCAGCAGGCCATCCGGCAGTTCGTGAACGGCGCCGTGGCGGAAGCGGATGCGGGTCGGTGGGACGCCGCAGGCTTTCAGCACCGCGGCGTGGGCGAGCACGCCGAGCGCCAGCACCGCCCGCAGATTGGCCATCCCGTCCAGCTCGGCGATCAGGAACTGGTTGCAGGTGGCGACCTCGCGCGGCTGCGGCAGGTTCACCGGCGGGGCGCAGCGGACGGCGTTGGTGATCCGGCAATCCACGAGGCGCAGCCCGTCCGTCGGATCGGCGCCGTAGCTGCCCTCAGCCAGTCCGTACCGCAGCAGCGTGGCGTACAGCAGCACGCCGGCATGGTCGCCGGTGAATGGCCGGCCGGTGCGGTTGGCGCCCTTCACCCCGGGCGCCATGCCGGCGACGAGCAGTCGGGCGTCGGTCGGCCCGAAGCTCGGCACCGGGGCGTTGAACCAATCCGGGTTGGCGGCGCGGTTCGCCTGCCGATAGGCGGCGAGGCGCGGACAGAGCGGGCAGTCGCGCGGCGGCGCCTTGGTCCCGGCGTCCGCGAGTGCCGCCGCGCCGCTCATCGCCGCGTGCGGTCAGCCCGCGTCCGCCGTGTCGGCGAACGGCTCCGCCGGCGTGTGGCGCACCGGGGCGGCGCGGGGCCGCGGCTCCATCTGCCGACGGGTGAACTCGGAGGCGATGTCCGCCAGCTCCAGGAACTGGTCGGCCTGCCGGCGCAGCTCGTCCGCCACCATCGGCGGACTGGTGCGAATCGAGGAGACCACCGAGACGCGCACGCCGCGCCGCTGCACCGCCTCCACGAGCCGCCGGAAATCCGAGTCGCCGCTGAACAGCACGGCGTGGTCGAGCTTCTGCGACAGCTCGAGCATGTCGATCGCCAGCTCGATGTCCATGTTGCCCTTGACGCGCCGCCGACCCGTGGAATCCGTGAACTCCCGCGCCGGCTTCGTGACGAGTGTGTAGCCGTTGTAGGCGAGCCAGTCGGTCAGCGGCTTCAGCGGCGAGTATTCCTCGGTCTCCAGCACCGCCGAATAGTAGTAGGCGCGGATCACGTGCACCTTGCGCCGGAAGAACTCCAGCAGGTTGCGGTAATCGACCTCGAAGCCGAGATTGCGCGAGGCGGAGTAGAGGTTGGCCCCGTCGATGAACAGCGCCGCCCGCTCGGTTGGCAGGAAATGCATGATCCTCAATCCCTTTCATCGGTATCGCGTGCGTCTAATACGGCGCGCCGCTCCGCCGGACGAGAGT
>Ga0213875_10001705_pt1 | contig 13820 bp, 8 predicted proteins | sample BarmaccomBMRX_R8_FD_160105 | JGI IMG/M metagenome (GOLD analysis project Ga0213875, IMG submission 160105) | Root-associated microbial communities from Barbacenia macrantha in rupestrian grasslands, the National Park of Serra do Cipo, Brazil - RX_R8 | ecosystem: Host-associated > Plants > Roots... | reverse complement strand
GTAGCGCATGCCGGATCGCGAAAAGATCCGCGGCACCATGTCGCGATTCATCGCCACGTTGCCGAACCAGCTATGCGCGAGCTCGACATCGCGCAGTTCCGGGAACACGCTGACCAGCGCATCCTGTAGCGACCTGGTCGGCCAGGCCGGATCGCCGGCGATGGTGCCGTCGCGCCCGCCGAACAGGATGCGCGTGCCGTCCGGCGACGGCCGGTAGTAGTAATGCAGCTTGCGCGTGTCGCCGGCCATCATGCGCCTCGGCATCAGCGCGCCCATCAGATTGGGCGAGATCGGCGCGGTGGCGATGATGCGGCTGCGCACCGGCACCAGGCGGCGGCGCAGCCAGCGGTCGGCGGCATCGGTGTAGCCGTTGGTGCCGACGATCACGTCGCGCGCCCGCACCACGCCGCGTGCCGTCGCAACCTCATAGCGTTCGCCGTCCCGGCGTATGCCGAGCACGGCGGTCTGGCCGTGGATCGGCACACCCGCAGCGGTCGCCAGGCGCAGCATGCCGGCGTGCAGCTTGGCCGGATGCAGCCCGCCGATATCCATCCGCACGCTGCCGCCGTGATAATAGTCGGTGCCGAGATAGTTCCGCTGCTCGCCGCGCGGCACCGCGTAGCTTTCTATCCCGAGCGTGCGGTGCAGCCGCTCGGCCTCCCGTGCCAGGGTCTCGTAGCCGGCCGGCGTGGCGGCGCCGCTGAACCGGCCGACCAGCTTGAAGTCGCAGTCGAGCCGTTCCTCCTCGATGAAGCGGTAGAGGTCTTCGCGCGCCGCCTTGGCTTCCGCCAGGATGGCGTCCGCACGGGCCGCGCCGAAGCGCCGCGTCATCGTCGCGTGGCTCGGCCGCAGATTGCCGCTGGTGATGCCGCCGTTGCGCGTCGAGGCGCCTTCGCCCGGGCGCTGGCGATCGAACACCTGCACCGAGCGGCCGGCCCGCGCCAGGGTGATCGCGGCGCTCAGCCCGGTATAGCCGGCGCCCACCACCACGACGTCGCAGCTCTCGGCGACCGGCAGCTGCGGCGTCTCGGTCAGCGGCGCTTCCTGCCACCAGTAGGCGTCCGGGCGCATCACGCCGACACGCCGATGCGGTCACGCAGCTCGAGCCACCAGCCGTAGGAGGGCGGCCAGCGCCGCCAGTCCGGATCGACGCCGAGCGCCTGGGCGGCGTGCAGCGCCCAATGCGGGTCGTTCAGCACCTCCCGCCCGATGGCCACCAGATCGGCCTGCCCCGACTGCAGGATCGCCTCTGCCTGCTTGCCGTCCAGGATGACGCCGACCGCCATGGTCGGCACTCCGGTCTCGCGCCGGATCGCCTCGGCATAGGGCACCTGGTGCCCGCGCGTCAGCTTCACCCGCCTCTTGGCGAAATCCATGATCGAGTTCTCCGCCCGGATGCCGCCCGAGGAGCAGTCGATGAGATCGACGCCGCGCGCCGCCAGTTCGCGGGCCAGCACGAAACTGTCCTCGATGGTCCAGCCATCGGCGCGACTGTCGAGGTCGCGGCGCCAATCGACGCAGGAGATGCGGAAGAACAGCGGCCGCTCCGCCGGCCACTGCTCCCGCACGCTCTCGGCGATCTCCAGCGCCAGGCGCATGCGCCCGTCGATGCCGCCGCCATAGGCGTCATCGCGGAAATTGGCGACCGGCGAGAGGAAGGAATGGATGAGGTAGCCATGCGCGGCATGGATATCGAGCACGTCGAAGCCGGCCTCGGCGGCGCGGCGCGCGCCGTTGCCGTAATCCTCGAGCAGGCGGCCGATCTCCGCGACCGTCATCGCCCGCGGCTGGTGCCAGCCCTCGATGGTACGCGCGGCGCTGGAACTGACCGGCTGCCACGGCGCCTCGCCGCGAGCCGCCTCCGCCTCGCCAAGTGGGCCGAGCCCTTCCCACGGCCGCTGGCGCGACGCCTTCGGCCCAGCATGGTGCAGCTGCGCCGCCGCCAGGCTGCCCTGCGATTGCAGGAACTGCGCGATGCGCCGCAGCGGTGCGACATGCGCGTCCGACCAGATGCCGAGATCGCCGTAGGTGTTGCGGCCGACGGGATCGACGATGAGCGCCTCGGTCATCACCGTCCCGGCGCCGCCGACGGCGTATTTGCCGAGATGCTGGAAGTGCCAGTCCGTGGCGATGCCGTCCTGCCCCGACATGTACATCTGCATCGGCGCGACGACGATGCGGTTCGGGAACGTCACGCCGCGCAGCGTCAGCGGCGTGAACAGCAGCGCCGCCGGGCTGGACTCGCCCATCACTCGGCCGCCGCCGCCAGGCGCGAGGCCAGCCCGGGCGGCACCGGGGGAAGATCGGCGAAGCCGGCGGCCAGCGTCTCGTAGGCGGCGACGACGTCCGCCGCACCGCCACCCGTCGACGCGACGTGGCCGGCGAGGGCGGCGAAGACCCGGTGCTTGACGAAGAAGCGCCAGGTCGTCGGCACCTCGATCAGGATGCGCGTCAGCGCGTCATAGCGCGCCGGCGTCCACACCGCCTCGAAGGCCAGGCGTCCGGCGCCGTGGCCGAACTCGCCCGGCGCGCGTCGGCGTGACAGCTCGGCGCGCAGCCGTGCGGTCGCCGCGGCATCGACCGCCAGCGCCGCATCCAGCGCCACGCCGTAATCGGTGCGCGCCCGATCAGCGGAGACGAAGCCGCACCGCACATCCGCCGCCACCGCCTCGACCGGCCGCTCCACGGGATCGCCGTAGCCGCCCGCGCCGGGGCCCTGGATGAGGATGATGTCGCCGGGATCGCAGGACACCACGTCGGTCGAGCCGAGCTCGACGGCCGCATCGGTATCGGGGTTGCGGATGAAGCGGGAGACCCGCCCCGCCTGGCCGCCGCACAGCCCCCAGGCCGAGAAGATCGAGCGGTCGCGGTTGCGCGCGGTCACCATGGATTGCGGCGCGAAGAGCTGGAACTCCATCTCCAGCGCCGAGCCGCCGCGCCAGCGCCCGGCACCGCCGGAATCCGCCACCAGGCCGTAGCGGCGGATGCGCACCGGGATTTCGGCCTCGCTGATTTCGATGGGCGTGTTCTTGAGGTAGGACATGTTGGCGCCGCTGCCCTCCGAGCCGTCGGCAAACGGGCCGCCGCCGGCGCCGCCGCCCACCGGGCCGATCGAAGCCATGACGGTACGCCCGGCCCGCGTCGTCGTCTTGACGTTCATCAGGCTGACGCCGCTCCCAGGGGAGGCCGGCATGCGGTCCGGCAAGGCGCGGCAGAAGGCACCGATCACCGCGGTCTGCGCCAGGTTGCTCATCAGGCTGCGCATGCCCACCGCCGCCGGCTCCACGGCGTTCATCACCGTGCCCGGCGGCAGGATGGCGCGGGCCGGCCGCACCAGGCCGTAATTCAGCATGACCGTCGGGTCGAGCGAATAGAGCGCATAGACCACACCCACCATGGCGAGCGAATGGCGCTCCATGCCGCCGGTCGGCATGTTGAGCGAGGAGACCAGCTGCGGGTCACTGCCGGTGAAATCGACGGTCAGCGTATCGCCGTGGATGCGCAGGGTGACGGCGACGCGCACGGGGTAGCCGCCTTCCTGATCCTCATCGGCGTAATCCGCGAAGAACCACTCGCCGTCGGGCAGGCTGGCGATCAGCGCGCGGGATTGCCGCTCGGCATAGTCCAGCAGGGCGGTGAGGCCGGTGCAGAAGGACTCCCGGCCGAAGCGGTCGATGATCTCGTGCACCTTGCGCTCGCCGACATTGACGCAGGCGATCTGCGCGTTCAGGTCGCCCCAGTTCTGCTCGGGCAGGCGGACGTTGCGCGAGATCAGGTTCAGCAGGTCCTGGTTCATCACGCCGTCGCGCAGCAGGCGCATCGGCGGAATCCGCAAGCCCTCCTGGTGGATCTCGGTCAGGCTGCGCGACAGGGTGGCGGGCACCGCACCGCCGACATCGGTGTTGTGGATGTGGCTGCCGACGAAGCAGACGAGTGCGCCGTCGCGGAACACCGGCTTCCAGATATGCGTGTCCGGCGTGTGGGTGGCGACGAAGCCGGCATAGGGATCGCTGGTGATGCAGATATCGCCGTCGCGATAGTCGAAGCCGGGAATGACGCCGCCATAATCGAGGCCGGTGTACCAGGTGGCGCCGAAGGTTTTCGGCGAGGCCACGGTGAGCCCCTCGGGCGTCAGCACCTGGCAGGAGAAATCCTCGGTCTCCTTGACGAAGGTGGAGTGCGCGGTGCGCATCAGCGTCCAGCCCATACTCTCCGCCGCCGCGGCGCAGTAATTCGCCAGAACCTGCAAGGTGGTGTTGTCGAGACCGGTGCTTTCGGGACTCATCCGGCTGCCTCCGGCACGATCCGCAGATTGGTGAACTCGTCCACCTCGGCGCAAAAGCCCGGCGGCAGGATGGTGGTGCAGTCATCCTGGGTGACGATCGCCGGGCCGCGGAAACTCTGTCCGGCGCGCAGATCGGGCCGGTGGAACAGCGCGGCGGAGCGTGATGCGCCGTCGATCCACACGGTTGCCCGGCCGGCCTCGCGCGCCGGGCCGGGTTCGCGCAGCTGGCGCGGCAGGGCGGGCTTCGCGGTGGCGCCGCTGATCACCAGCCGGATGGCGATGAGCTGCAGCCTGGCGCCGCGGTCGGCGTGGCCATAGACGCGCTCATGCGCGCGATGGAACGCCTCGGCGATGCCGGCCGCGTCGGCCGCGGTCACCGTCGCCGCATCGAGCGGCGTGTCGACCTCGAAGGACTGGCCGCGGTAGCGCAGCTCGGCCGAGTAGGTCAGCCCGTAGGCGCCGTCATAGCCCTGATCGTGGCGCAACCAGGCGACGGCGCGCGCCTCCAGCCCGGCGAAACTGTCGCGCACCGTCTCGGCCGCGGCGGCGTCCAGATCCAGATAGAGCGTGGCGATGAAATCGTTCTTGATGTCGGCGATCAGCCCGCCGAGCGCACTCAGCACGCCGGGCGTCGGCGGCACCACCACCTCGCGCATGCCGAGAGAGCGCGCCAGGAAGCAGCCCAGCATCGGCCCGGCGCCGCCGAAGGCGAGGCAGGCGAATTCGCGGGGGTCGATGCCGAAGCGCGAGACCAGCGCGCTGACATCGGCATACATGCCGGAGACGGCGATGCGGATGATCGCCTCGGCGGTCTGCTCGACGCTGCGCCCGAGTTTCTCGCCGAGTTCGCCCACCGCCGCGCGGGCGCGGTCGCGATCCACGGTGACCGAGGCATAGCCGAGGGCGGAAAAGCCGATCAGCCCGCAGGCGACGAAGGCGTCGGTGATGGTGGCGCGCGTGCCGCCGCGGCCGTAGCAGGCCGGTCCGGGCCGCGATCCCGCGCTCTCCGGCCCTACCTTCAGCACGCCGAGCGGATCCACCCAGGCGATCGAGCCGCCGCCCTCGCCGATCGAGCTGACGGCGACCGACGGAATGAAGATGTGGAAATCGCCGATCCGCTCGCCGACGCCGTATTGCGGTTGGCCGTCCAGGATCAGCGCCATGTCGGCGCTGGTGCCGCCGATGTCGAGGCTCATGCAGCGCGGAATGCCGCAGGCCTGGGCGATGTAGCTGGCGCCAATCACCCCCGAGGCCGTGCCCGAGAGGATCATCTGCACGCAGTCGCTCTTGCCCTGCTCGGCGGTCATCACGCCGCCATTGGATTTGGTCAACCGCGGATCGGCGGCGATGCCGACCTGCCGCAGCGCCGCCTGCAGCGAGGTGAGATAATGCGCAACCCGCGGCTGCACGTAGCCGCCGATCACCGTGGTGATGGTGCGCTCGTATTCGCGGATGATCGGCCAGGTCTGGCTCGAGCAGAACACCGGCAGCTCCGGCGCCAGTTTTTCCACCACTGCCTTGGCCGCCAGCTCATGTGCCGGGTTGCGATAGGCGTGCAGGAAGGCGATGACGATGCCCTCGGCACCCGATGCGCGCGCGCCCTCGAGCGCCGCCTCGACGCTGGTCGGATCGATCGGCTGTTCGACGCTGCCGTCGGCGGCGAGCCGCTCGGCGATGCCGAACACCCGGTCGCGGGTGATCAGCGGCTGCGGGCGCTTGGAGAGCAGGCTGTACATGTTCGGGATCTTCAGCCGCGCCAGCTCCAGCACGTCGCGGAAATGCTCGGTGGTGAACAGCGCGAGGCGCAACCCCTTGCGCTGGATCACCGTGTTCACCCCGACCGTCGTGCCGTGGGTGAAATAGCTTATCTCTTCCGGCGCGATGCCGTAGCGCTCGCCGATCAGGCGGATGCCCTGCAGCACCTCCGCCCCCGGCTCGTCGGGACGGGAAAAGACCTTCAGGCTCTCCAGCCGCTGCGTCGCCTCGTCGAACACGGCGAAATCGGTGAAGGAGCCGCCGATATCGACGCCGACGCGATATCCCATCTTCTAGCGTCCGATCTGCTTGTTCCAGGCTTCCACCCAGGCGGCCTGCTTCTCGCCGATCTCCTTGTACGGGGGAAAGATCAGCAGCGAGGTCTTGGTGATCTCCGGCGCCACCTTCGGGTCGAACTGCGCGTCCTTGTTGGCGATGCCGTAGCGGATGGCGCTGCCGAAGCAGGACTGCGCCTCGGCGCTCAGCGCCGTGTTGGCGAACTCATAGCCGAGCGGCGAGCCGTTCTTGATCTTCTGGATCCAGGTCATGGCGACGACGACGCCGGGATCGGGCGAGTAGTATTTGAATTCGGAATTGCCGTCATCGATGAAGGAATAGGCGCGGCCGTCCCAGTAGAGCGCCAGGTCGATGTCGCCGCTCTTCAACCCGTTCAGCACGCTGTTGGGATCGTTCCAGAAGGTCAGGTTGCCGCTGTCCTTCATGCGCTTGATCTGCGCCAGCCCGGGCTGGATGTTGTCCACCCCTCCGCCATAGGTCTTGGCAAACAGCCAGACCGAGATGGTCAGCCCGCCGCTTGGGTAATTGACGCTCGGCATGGCGGCTTTCCACTTGCCCGCAACCGTGCCTTCGACGAATTCCTTCCAGTCCTTCGGCGGGTCCTTCAACGTGCTGGTGTTGTAGATGATGCCCATGGCGCCGTAATTGTGGATCGCGCCGTAGCCGTCCGGGATGGACGCGAATTCCGGCTTCTCCTCGGCGATATTGGGCACGTTGGCAGTGGTGAACTTGTCCACCAGGCCGCGGTTGATCGCGTCGTAGGCCGTTTCGGTCGCGTTGTAGATGACATCGAGCGGCGGCTTGTCCGGATTGGCGCCGATCTGGTTGAGCCATTGCAGCGGTGCGCCGAGCACCACATCCACCGTCTTGCCGGTCTTCTTCTCGAACGGCGCGATGATGCATTTGCGCAGGCTCTGCTCCCAGACGCCGCCGAAGGCGCCGACGACCAGGTCCGCCGCGCGCGCAGCCGCCGGAGCGGCGAGCAGCAGGAGTGCCGCAGCGGCGAGCAGGGTCGCTCGCATCGTGCCTGGATATGCGCCCATCGCGTCGCCCCTTGATAAATGCCGCCGCAGCATATTCGCTGCGGCAGAACCTGCAAGAGTCGGGCCGCCCGACAGTTGCGCGGCCCCAAGTTGCGCGTGCCGTTGTGTAGCCCGGTCGGGGCAGTATAGTCGGGCCGCATGAGCGTGAGACCGCATGGCGGCGGAAACAACACGACGGCGGGCGCCCCGGTCGAGCTGGCGGACGTCAGCAAGAGCTTCGGCGGCGTGCAGGTGCTCAAGCCGTTGCGCCTCGCGCTGGTGCCGGGCGAGATGCTGGCCCTCCTCGGCCCTTCCGGCTGCGGCAAGACCACGACTCTGCGGCTGATCGCCGGGTTCGAGGCGCCCGACACCGGCAGCATCCGCGTCGCCGGGCGCGATGTCACGGGTCTGCCGCCGAACAAGCGCGGCCTCGGCATGGTGTTCCAGAACTACAGCCTGTTTCCGCACATGACGGTCGGCGAGAACGTCGCCTTCGGCCTGCGCATGCGCCGCACCGGTCGCGCCGAAAAGGCCCGGCGGGTGCGCGAAATGCTGGCGACGGTGCGGCTCGACGGCTACGAGGACCGGCTGATCCATCAGCTCTCCGGCGGCCAGCAGCAGCGCATCGCGCTCGCCCGGGCGCTCGCCACCTCGCCCTCGGTGCTGCTGCTCGATGAGCCGCTCGGCGCGCTCGACAAGAACCTGCGCGAGCGCATGCAGTTCGAGCTGCGCGACATCCAGCGGCGGCTCGGCATCACCTCCATCCTGGTCACCCACGATCAGGAGGAGGCGCTGACGATGAGCGACCGCGTCGCCGTGATGGCGCATGGCGAGGTGCTGCAGGTCGGCCGGCCGACCGAGGTCTACGACCGTCCGCTGACGCGCTTCGTCTCGGAGTTTCTCGGCACCGCCAACATCTTCGCCGCCGTGGTCACCGGCGCGAATGGCCCGAACCGCTGGTCGGTGGCGCTCGACGCGCAGCCGCACGCCGCCGGCACGGTGGAGAGCCCGGCGGCGCTGGCACCCGGCCAGCGCGTCACCCTCGCCGTGCGCCCCGAACGGCTGAGCCTCGGCCCGCCGACCGACGGCACGGTGCGCGCGACGGTGCGCGACGTGGTGTTCCGCGGCACCTATTTCGCCTACGAATTGACCGCGTCTGGACAGCCGCAGCCGGTGTTCGCCTACACCCAGCTGCGCCAGCCGGTGGCGGCGGATGCGGCGGTCGGCCTCAGCTGGGAGCCGGGCGGCGCGGTGATCCTGCAGGACACGGCGTGAGGCGCGTCCGGCCGTACCGCCTCGCCCGACCGAGCTGGTGTGTGCCGGTCATCGCCTATCTCCTGGTCTTCTTCGTCATCCCGCTGATCGCCAATCTGCTGCGCAGCCGGCCGGTGGATGCCGCGATCGGCGGCGGGCCGTTCTTCTATTACGTCAAGCTGCTGACCGATCCGTACTATGCCGGGGTGCTGCTGGAGACCACGAAGGTGGCGCTGATCACCACCTTCGTCTGCCTGCTGGTCGGTTACCCCGTGGCCTATTTCATGGTGCGCTTCGCCGGGCGGTGGAACGCGCTGATCGTGTTCTGCGTCGTCGCGCCGCTGCTGACCTCCATCATCATGCGCACCTTCGGTTGGCGCGTGCTGCTGGCGCGGCGCGGCGTGCTGAATGCGTGGCTGCTCGACTGGGGGCTGATCACCCGGCCGTTCGAGCTCGCCGACCAGCCGATCGCCGTCTATATCGGCCTGGTGCACGTGCTCGTGCCGTTCATGGTGCTGTCGATCAACGCGGTGCTGCAGGGCATCGACGTGCAGCTCGAGGACTCCGCACGGGTGCTCGGCGCCGGGCGGCTGCGGACCTTCTGGCATGTCACCCTGCCGCTCAGCGTCGACGGGATCGCCACCGGCTGCATCCTGGTCTTCGTGCTGACCAACGGCAGCTTCCTCACCATGCTGCTGCTCGGCGGCGGCAGGATCACCACCCTGTCGCTGCTGATCTACCAGCAGTTCAGCACCACGCAGGATGTCGGCTTCGCCGCGGCGATGGGAAACGTGCTGATGCTGGTGGCGCTGCTCGGCTTTTTGCTGCAGTTCCGCCTGTTGCGCCGCCGCGGCGTCAAGCCGTGAAGCGACCGAGCCTCCCGGTAGCGCTGCTGTTCGGCTACATGGCGCTGTTCCTGCTGTTCATCATGCTGCCGATCGCCGTGGTGGTGGTGGTCTCCTTTTCGTCCTCCTCCTACATCGTCTTTCCGATGCCCGGGCTGAGCTGGCGCTGGTACCGCCACATCGTGGAATACCGGCCGTTCATGACGTCGCTGGCAACCTCGATCGAGCTGGCCCTGGCCTCGGCAACGCTGGGCGCGCTGCTGAGCGTGCCGGCGGCGCTGGCCCTGGCGCGCTCGCGCCACAAGCTCGCCGGGCTGCTCGCCAATCTGCTGCTGGCGCCGATCAGCGTGCCGGCGATCGTGCTCGGCTTCGCGCTGCTCTACTTCCTGTCCGCGCTGTCGCTCGGCCTCTCCTTCACCTCGCTGCTGATCGCCCACACCGTGGCCGCCATCCCCTATGTCGTGCGCACTGTGCTGGCGACCTATCGCGCGGTGCCGTCCGACCTCGAGGAATCCGCTTCCATCCTCGGCGCCTCGCGCGGGCAGATCCTGCTGCACGTCACCTTGCCGCTGGTGCGCCCAGGGGTGTTCGCCGGGGCGATGTTCGCCGTGCTGACCTCGCTCGACAACCTTCCCCTGTCCTATTTCTTCGGCAGCGCCACCACCAACACCCTGCCGGTGGTGATGCTGAGCTACATGGAGAACCAGTTCGACCCGTCGATCGCGGCGATCAGCACGGTGCAGATGCTGATCGCGCTCGCCACCCTGCTGCTACTCGATCGGGTCTATGGCATCGAACGGCTGACCGCGGTCTGATGGGGCAACACGGCATGAGCTGGCGCATCGGCGTGGATATCGGCGGCACTTTCATCGATTTCTGCGCGCTGGACGAGACGACGCAGGGACTGCACACGCTCAAGGTGCTGACCACGCCGGACGATCCCGGGCAGGAGGTGATGGCCGGCATCGCCCTGCTGCAGGAGCGTCACGGCATGGATCCCGCTTCGGTCACCGCCTTCGTCCACGGCACGACGATCGGCATCAACACCATCATCCAGCGCAAGGGCGCGGCGTTGGCGCTGCTCACCACCGCCGGTTTCGAGGACGTCATCGAGCTGGCCCGGCTGCGCATGCCCGAGATGCACGGCCTGTTCTGTGCCCGGCCGGACCCGCTGGTGCCGCGCGACCGCATCTTCGGCATCGCCGGGCGCATCCTCGCCGACGGCAGCGAACAGACCCCGCTCGACATCCCGGCGATCCGCGCCGCGGCAGCGGCGGCACGGGAAGCCGGGGCGGCGGGCCTCGTCGTCGCCTTCATCAACGCCTATCGCAACCCGGCGCACGAGCGCATGGCGGCCGAAATCCTGCGCGAGGCGGCGCCCGATCTCTTCGTCTTCACCGCCACCGCGATCTGGCCGGTGATCCGCGAATACGAGCGCACCACCACCGCGGTGCTGAACGGCTACGTCCATCCCCGCGTCGCCGGCTATCTCACCTCGCTGGAGGAGGCGCTGGCCCGGCGCGGCGTCGCGGCGCCGCCGATGGTGACCAAGTCGAACGGCGGCGTCATGGCGACCGGGCTCGGCAAGACCGCGTGCGTCAACATGCTGCTCTCCGGCACCGCCTCCGGCGTCATCGGCGCCGCCTTCCTGGCGCGCCAGGCGGGCATCGCCAACGCGCTGACGCTCGACATCGGCGGCACCAGCGCCGACGTCGCCCTCGTCATCGACGGCCAGCCGCAATTCGGCACCGGCGAAACAGTGGGCAATTTCCCGATCTTCATTCCCGCTGTCGCGGTCACCTCGATCGGCGACGGCGGCGGCTCGCTCGCTTGGGTGGACGGCTTCGGCGTGCTGAAGGTCGGGCCGGAGAGCGCCGGCTCGGTGCCTGGGCCCGCCTGCTACGGCCGCGGCGGTGAGCGCGCCACCATCACCGACGCCATGGCGGTCTGCGGCTTTCTCGGCCACACGCCCCTGGCCTATCGCTCGGTCGCCATCGACCGCGGCCGCGCCGAGGCGGCGATCGGGGTGATCGCCGGGCAGATGCGGCTCGGCCTGCACGAGACCGCCGAGGCGATCGTCAAGGTGGCGATCTCCGGCATGTTCGTCGAGGTCAACAAGCTGCTCGGCCGCTCCGGCGCCGATCCCGGCGATTTCTGCCTGATGCCGTTCGGCGGCGCCGGGCCGATGCTCGGCTGCCTGCTGGCGCGCGAGCTCGGCATGGCCCGCGTCATGGTGCCGCGCCGGCCTGGCGTGGTCTCCGCCCTCGGCGGGCTGATCGCCGACGTCAAGAACGACTTCGTCCGCACCGTCTTCCTCGACGCGGATCCGGCCGATGCGCCGGCGCTGCGCGAGGCGGCGCACGCCCTGCGGGCGCAGGCCGAGGCCTGGCTGCGCGAGGAGCAGCGGTTTCATGGTCCGGCCAGCCGCCGCTATCTCGCCGACATGCGCTACCACGGCCAATCCTTCGAAATCGAGGTGCCCCTGGACGAGGCCTGCATCGAGGCCGGCGACATGGCGGCGGTGGCGGACGCGTTCCACCGCCAGCACGTCGCGATCTACGCGTTTTCCGACGAGCAGGCGGCGGCGCAGATCATCAATCTGCGCCTGGTCATCACCGGGGCCACGGCGCCGCCGGCATTTCCCGTCATGCCGCGCAGCGAAGGAACGCCGGCGCCGCTCAGCGAGGTCACTGTCTGGTACGACGGGGCGAACCGGCAGATGCCGCTCTATCTGCGCGACACGCTGCAGCACGGCCACCGCCTCGATGGCCCGGCGATCATCGCCCAGGAGGACACGACGATCTGCATCCCGGAGGGCTTCGCCGGCGCGGTCGACGGCTGGGGCAACCTTCTCCTCACCGCGCAGGGGGCAGCGCCATGACCATCGACAAGGTGACCCTGCAGATCATGGGAAACCACCTGCGGGCGGCGGCCGAGACCATGGCCTACACGCTCTACCGCACCGCGCACTCCACCTTCGTCAAGGAGACGGAGGACTTCACCACCCAGGTCACCGACGCCGCGGGCATGTGCGTCGCCGTGCCGATGGACCTCGGCGCCACCTGGTACCCCGGCATCAATTACGGCCGCGCCCTGGCGATGATCGAGGAATACGAGCCCGGCGACGTCGCCTTCACCAACGATCCCTATAGCGGCTTCGTGGCCACCCACGTTCCCGACCTGCACATGTGGAAGCCGATCTTCCATGACGGCACGCTGGTCTGCTTCGCCGCCGGCCACATCCACAACACCGACATGGGCGGTGCCGTGCCGGCCAGCCTGTCGCGCGCGCTCACCGAAGTCCACCAGGAGGGCGTGCGCTTCCCGCCGATGAAGCTCTACCGCCGCGGCGTGCTGAACGAGGAACTCCTGCGCGTCATGCTGCTCAACGTGCGCAAGCCCGAGCAGAACCGCGGCGACCTGCAGGCTTTCATCGGCGCGCTGAACACCGGCGAGCGCAAGCTGCGCGCGGCGATCGACAAGTTCGGCGCCGACGGGCTGCGCGAAGGCATGGCGCGGCTGCTCGACTACGCCGAGCACCAGGCGCGGGAGGTGCTGCGCAGCATTCCCGACGGCGAGTACTTCTTTTCCGACTACGCCGACGAGGACGCCGTCGATGGGCAGCCCTGCCGCGTCGCACTCACGCTGCGCATCGCCGGCGACGCGGCGGTGCTCGACTTCACCGGCAGCGATCCGCAGCTGACCTCGGCGCTGAACGTGCCAACCGGCGGCGACCCGCATCACACGCTGTTGCTGGTCGGCGTCTATTACGTCCTGTGCACCCTCGAGCCGCGCATCGTGCTGAACGCCGGACTGACCCGGCCCTTCACCTGCGTCGTGCCGGAAGGCACCGTGCTGAACCCGCACCCCCCGGCGGCGGTCGGCATGCGCAGCCTGACCTGCGCGCGCCTGCGCAGCCTGATCTTCGGCGCCTTCGGCCTGGCGATCCCCGAGCGCATGCCCGCCGCGCCGGCCGGCTCCAGCTCCATCGTCAATGTGATGACCACCGACAACCGCACCCATCGCAGCGTGCTCGCCGCGGTCAACCCGATCGTCGGCGGCGCCGGCGGCATGCCGCACCGAGACGGCACCAACGGCTCCGGCGCCGACGCCGCATACCTGAAGAACACGCCCGTCGAGATCACCGAAGCCGAGGTGCCGATCCAGATCCTGCGCTACGGCCTGCTGCCGGATTCCGGCGGCGCCGGGCGCTGGCGCGGCGGCCTGGCCACGGCACTGGATTTCCGCGTCGCCGCGCCGCACACCCGCATCACCGCGCGCAACCGCGACCGCTGTCGCTTCCGCCCGTGGGGCATCCTCGGCGGCGGCCCGGGCGCACCGTCCGACTTCGTCCTCAATCCC
>Ga0213875_10001704_pt1 | contig 13833 bp, 12 predicted proteins | sample BarmaccomBMRX_R8_FD_160105 | JGI IMG/M metagenome (GOLD analysis project Ga0213875, IMG submission 160105) | Root-associated microbial communities from Barbacenia macrantha in rupestrian grasslands, the National Park of Serra do Cipo, Brazil - RX_R8 | ecosystem: Host-associated > Plants > Roots... | reverse complement strand
ATCGCTTCCAGATCGGAGACGTCACCCGGACCGACGTCGCCCAGTCGGAGGCGCGGCTCCAGCTCGGCCGCTCGCAGCTTGCGACCGCGCAGGGGCAGCTCACCGCAAGCGAAGCCACCTATCGCCAGGTGATCGGCCACGCTCCGGGCCAGCTTGCGCCGCCGCCGCCGCTTCCGCCGCTCCCCGCCACCGCCGACGAGGCCGTGCGGATCGCGCTCACGGACAATCCCGACCTGGTCTCGGTCGTTCAGCAGGCGACGGCGGCTGGTTACGACGTTCGTGTCGCCGGTGCGAGCCGGCTCCCGACCCTGTCGGTGGGAGGCAGCGGCACCTACGTCAATTACCTCGGGAACGAAGGCAAGAATCTCTTCGGCCAAGCGAACCCCAGCAGCGGAGCGCAGACGGCAATCGGCTTGAACGCGAACATCCCGATCTTCCAGGGCGGCTTGCCGACAGCACGAATTCGCCAGGCGCAGGCACTTCAGGGACAGCTTCTCGAGCAAGTCGTCGGCACCGAGCGCGCGGTGGTGCAGGCGACGCGAGCCGCCTTTGCCGGCTATTCCGCTGCACAGCTCGCGATCCAGGCCAATTCCGTTGCGGTCCAAGCCGACCAGCTTGCGCTCGAAGGTAGCCGGGCCGAGCAGACCGTCGGCACGCGCACCGTGCTCGACGTTCTCAATGCCGAGCAGGAGCTTCTGAACTCGCAGGTCGCGCTCGTGACTGCCAAGCGCGATGCCTATGTCGCGGGCTTCCAGCTGCTGAACGCCATGGGAGTCGCAACGGCCAAGGACCTCGGGCTTGATGGCGGACCGCTCTACGATCCGCTCGGCAACTATCGACGTGTCGCCGCCAACTGGAGCGATTGGGCGAACGACCCCGCGCCGCGCCCGGTCGCGACCCGGACCGTCGACCCACAGGAACTGCCGCCCGCGCCGATCGTCACTCCGCAGATCATAACCAACAGCAATCTGCCCGAGCCGACCGCGGCCGAGATGAACGGCACGCAAGTCGCTCCGCGTGCGACGGTCACCAATCCAATGTTGGCTCCGCCGACGGTCACCCAGCCGCCGGTGAGCGCGACCATCACGCAGCCCGCAACCTCTGGCGTGACTTCGCCGCGGCGATAGGCAATACCGGCTTCGCAATGCAGTCACCCGGTCGTGAGCCCTCGATGGAAGACATCCTCGCGTCGATCAAGAAAGTGATCGCCGAGGAGAAGGAGCAGCGTGGCGCGGTCCGGTTCGAGGAACCGGCGGAGCAATCGTCTCGCGAGGGTGCCGGTCCGCAGGCGCATGATGCCGACGAGGTTCTGGAGCTCGACGAGCCGCTCGCTCCTCCAGTGGATCTCGGTCCGCCGCTGATCGACGAGGCAATCGCCGGCCAGAGCCGCGAGGCGCTGGACAAGCTGTCGACCATCGCCGCCACCGTGCCCGCTCCACCGTCCGTCAACCCGCTCGAGGAGATGGTGCGCGAGATGCTGCGGCCGGTGCTCAAGCAATGGCTCGACGAGCATTTGCCGCAGATCGTGCAGGAGCATGTGAAGCGCGAGATCACGCGCATCACCGGTCGGCCCGTCTAGTCGCTCGACCTGTCGCCAGCGCCGCATATGCAGAGGGCGCCGGACCAGCCGGCGCCCTCACCCCACCCCATGATCGCCCGGGCGGCTTCGGGGCGCCGCCCTGACGATCATCCCCAGAGACTAGTCGCGCATCTGCGGCAGGTAATCGTCGTCCGCGGCGTCGCTGAACTTGGTCGTTCGGCCGTCGAAGCGGACCCGCACGATTCCCGTCGAGCCGTGGCGCTGCTTGGCGACGATGACCTCGGCCCGGCCCGCGGCCTGATCGTACTTCGCCTTCCATTCCTCGTACTTGCCGACCTTGTCGAGGTTGCTCGACGCTTCTTCGGGTGTCGGCATCTCGACCTCGGTCGCCTTCAGATAATAATCCTCGCGATAGATGAAGAGGACGATGTCGGCGTCCTGCTCGATCGAGCCTGATTCCCTGAGGTCCGACAGCTGCGGCCTCTTGTCCTCGCGTTGCTCGACCGCTCGGCTGAGCTGCGAGAGGCCGATCACCGGCACGTCAAGTTCCTTGGCGAGCTGCTTCAGCCCGCGGCTGATTTCGGAGATTTCCTGGACCCGGTTCTCGCTCCCGTTGCGTCCTGTCCCCTGAAGGAGCTGGAGATAGTCGACGACGATCACTCCGATATTCTTCTGCCGCTTCAGTCGCCGTGCCCGCGTCCTGAGCGCGGCAATCGTGAGGCCGGGGGTGTCGTCGATGTAAAGGGGCAGGCTCTGAAGCTCGGCGGCGGCGCGAGCGAGGTCACGGAACTCGTGCTGAGAAATCCGGCCGGTCCGCAAGTTCTCGGACGTGATGCCGGATTGTTCGGAAAGAATACGGGTCGCCAGCTGGTCGGCTGACATTTCGAGGCTGAACAGAACGGCCGCTGCCCCAGCCGACTTCTCCGGCTCGATCCCGGCTTCGGCGTCGCTCATGAATCGACGCGCGGCGGCGAAGGCCATGTTGGTGCCCAGTGCGCTCTTGCCCATGCCGGGGCGCCCGGCGACGATGATGAGGTCGGACTTGTGAAGACCGCCGATCTTCGAGTTGAGGGCGTCGAGGCCGGTCGTAAATCCCGACAGATGGCCGCCGCTGTTGAGCGCGCGCTCGGCCATTTCGAGCGCATCCTTGGTGGCTTCCGCGAACGACTTCGCCTTGCCGGCCGAGCCGCCTTCCTCGGCGACCTTGTAGAGCTGGGTCTCGGCCTTCTCGATCTGCTGGAGAGGAGCAATCTCCTCGCTGGTGTCGAGCGCCCCCTCAACCAGATCGCGGCCGACACCGATCAGTGCTCGCAGCAGCGCGAGGTCGTAGATTTGTGCCGCGAAGTCGCGCGCGCCGATGACGGCCGCGCCCGAGCCGGTCAGCTGGGCCAGATAGGCCGGGCCGCCGACCTGCTTCATCGCGTCGTCGCCGTCGAAGATGGGCCGCAATGTCACCGGGTTGGCGACGCGGTTGGCGTCGGTCATCCGCAGGATCGCTTCGTAGATTCGGCCGTGGAGCGGCTCGAAGAAATGGTCGGGCTTCAGCTTTAGCTGGACATCCTCGACCAGCCGGTTGTCGATCATGAGGGCGCCGAGCAGCGCCGCTTCGGCCTCGACGTTCTGCGGAAGTGCCTGGGATACGGTGTCGGCGGGGGGTTCGGCAATGCGGATGACTTCGGCCATGGCTGTCCTCTAGGCTCGGGACAGCGCCGTGCCCAAGCGGAACATATGTAGCACAGCTGTGGATAGACTGTGCACGAATCGCACTGCCGTTCGCCCGAAGTCCGAGAAACCGCGACGAGCGCCCATCCACAGAAATAATCCGGACCAAATTGAAGCGGTCGGGCGGTCCCGTTAGGCACTCGGAATGGCGATTTTGTCCGACCGCTGGATTCGCGAGCAGGCCCGGGATCGCGGCATGATCGAGCCGTTCGTCGAGAGCCAGCGGCGCGAGGGCTGCATCAGCTATGGCCTGTCGTCCTATGGCTACGATGCCCGGGTCTCGGACGACTTCAAGATCTTCACCAACGTCGACAATGCGCTCGTCGACCCGAAGGACTTCGCCCACAACAGCTTCGTCGACCGCAAGACCGACGTCTGCATCATTCCGCCCAACAGCTTCGCGCTTGCCCGCACCGTCGAATACTTCCGGGTGCCGCGTGACGTGCTCGTCATTTGCCTCGGCAAGTCGACCTATGCGCGGTGCGGGATCATCGTGAACGTGACTCCGCTCGAGCCCGGCTGGGAGGGCCATGTGACGCTGGAGTTCTCGAACACCACCCCGCTTCCGGCCAAGGTCTACGCCAACGAGGGCGCCTGCCAGTTCCTGTTCCTGCAGGGTAACGAGCCCTGCGAGGTCAGCTATGCCGACCGCGCCGGCAAATATATGGGCCAGAAGGGCGTTACCCTGCCAAGGCTGTAACGAAGATCAGTGAATGCGCTGGTTGCGCAGCCTCAGCCCGTCGATGCTCCATGCCCCTGGCCCGGCGGCGGCCAGGTAGAGGAAGATGAAGCAGAACAGGATCGCCGCTTCGCCCATGTTCGCCGCCGGCCAGAAGCTCTTCGGGAAGTGCGCCATGAAATAGCCGACCGCCATCTCGCCCGAGGCGATGAAGGCCGCGAGGCGGGTGAACAACCCGATGGTGACGAGGGCGCCGGCGAACAGCTCGATCGTGGCGGCCGCGACCTCGATGGGAGGCAGCGGACCGGGCATCGGGAACGGCACCGGAAAGGCAAAGAACTTCTGGGTCGCGTGCTCGACGAACAGGAGACCTGCGACGATCCTCAACACGGCGAGCAGCTGCGGCTGCCAGCGTGAAAGCCAGGGAAGCTCCATTGACATCCTCCGACGGTTGTTCCGGCGCCGATCTAACCCGCCGCCCTAGCCCTCGCCAGAAGGATCATGCATGTTCCTTCTGTTGAGCCGCGTGGGCCGCGTCCTCGGCAAGGGCCTGGCGCGAGCGGTGGATCATGTCGACCCAGTCGTGAAAAGCGTGCGCGACCTTCGTCACGAGATCCTTGAGCGATCCGTCCGCCAGCTCCCCATTCTGCTGGAAACTGTCGTCGGTCACATGGCCGAAATAGGCTTCCGGCTGCTGCATCACCGGCATGTTGAGGAACACACAGGCCTGCCGCAGCTGATGATTGGCGCCAAACCCGCCGAGCGCCCCGGGCGACACGCTGACGATTGCCGCCGGCTTCTTGTCCCAGACGCTCTGCCCATAGGGGCGGGAGCCGATGTCGATCGCGTTCTTGAGGACTCCGGGGACGCCGCGGTTATATTCGGGCGTGCAGAACAGCACTCCGTCGACCGGAGCGACCTGCTGCCGGAAACGCACGACTTGCTCTGACGGGGTTGCGTCGGCGTCCTGGTTGTAGAGGGGCAGATCGCCGATCTCGACCATCGAGCAATCGAGATTGTCGTCGCGAAGCTTGCAGATCGCCCTCGCCATCTTGCGGTTGAGGCTGCCCTCCCGAAGGCTGCCGACGATGATTGCGATTCTGTAGGCCATTGCGGGTCTCCTCGGTGGCGCAGTTTCAAATGACGCTGCCGCGCAAAGGTTGCGACCGGTCTCAGCGACGGCGGCTGGAGTGGCGGATGTTCGCCGGGCGTCCGCGACGGCCCGTGCTTCGGACGCGGTCGGAGCGCGGCCGCGGCGCGGGACCGCCGTAGCTGCCCTCCGGAAGCTCGAACCGGAGCGATCCGGACACCGGGTTGGCTTCCGCCAGGCGAAGCGTCAGGCGCTGGCCCATTCGGTAGGTTTCGCCGCTCTGCTCGCCGACCAGCGCCTTCGCGGCTTCGTCGAAGCGGAAATATTCCTGACCGAGGTCCTTTGCGAGGACCAGCCCGTCGCCGCCGAGGTCCTCGACCGTGGCGAAGAAGCCGAACGGCTGCACGCCGCTGATCCGGCAGTTGACGAGCTGTCCGACGCGGTCCGACAGATATGCCGCGACGTAGCGGTCGACGGTCTCGCGCTCCGCTTCCATCGCGCGTCGTTCCAGCATCGAGATCGTCTCGCCGATCTGCTCGAACTTCTCGTCCTCGCCGCGCGGCAGGCCGCCCTCGCCGAGCCCGTAGGCGCTGACCAGTGCACGGTGGACGAGGAGATCGGCATAGCGGCGGATCGGCGAGGTGAAATGGGCATATGTCGCAAGCGCGAGACCGAAGTGGCCGAGGCGCTCCGGGCCGTAGCGCGCCTGCATCTGCGTCCGCAGGAGCTGCTCCATGATCTCCTCGCGCCCCTCGCTGTCCCCCACCCGCTCGATGACTCGGTTGAAGGTGCCGGGCCTGATCACCTGGCCGAGGGTGAATTCGACTCCGAAGGTCTTGAGGTAATCCTTGAGCGCGACCAGCTTTTCCCGGCTAGGCGGCTCGTGGACGCGGTACATGACCGGCGCCTTCTTCGCTTCCAGCGCGCGGGCGGCGGCGACATTGGCGGCGATCATGAAATCCTCCACCAGCCGATGGGCGTCGAGCCGGTCGCGCGGGGCGATGGAGGCGATTCGGCCCTTTTCGTCGAGGACGACGCGGCGCTCGGGCAGGTCGAGCTCCAGCGGGTCGCGCTTCTGGCGGGCGGCGAACAGAGCGCGCCAGCAGGCCCAGAGAGGCTTCAACGCCTTTTCGACGAGCTCGGCCGGGACGGGGCCCTCGATCGGTTCGATGGGCGGCATCGAGCAGGGCGAGGAGGAGACTTCGATCAAATCCTCCCCGGAACGGGGAGGTGGCAGCCCGTCAGGGCTGACGGAGCGGGCCCCCTCCACCAACGAGCTTCGCTCGGCGGTCCCCCTCCCCGTTCCGGGGAGGATTTTTTCGGCCCGGTCCATTGCTGCCTGGGCGTCTTCGTAGGCGATGTTCGCGGCGATTCGGACCTTGGCTCGGGTGAAGCGCCAGCCCTTGATCTCGCCATGCTTGTCGATCTTCAAATGGCACGCCAAGGCCGCGCGATCGGCGCCTTCCTTGAGCGAGCAGATGTCGGCGGACAGCTCCTCGGGCAGCATCGGCACGACGCGGTCGGGGAAATAGACGCTGTTGCCCCGCGCCCACGCCTCGCGGTCGAGCTCGGAGCCGGGGCGGACGTAGAAGCTGACGTCGGCGATGGCGACGATGGCGTTCCAGCCGCCCTCCCCGTCCGGCTCGGCCCAGATGGCGTCGTCGTGGTCGCGGGCATCCTCGGGGTCGATGGCGACGATGGGGAGATGGGTGAGATCTTCCCTTGAATCCTCCCCGGAACGGGGAGGGGGACCGTTCGCCGAAGGCGAGTGGTGGCGGGGGCCCCGCTCTCCACGCTTGCCGGTCTCGTTTGCTGCCCCAGGCTCGCTTCGCTCGCCCCCCTCCACCGTCCTGCGGACGGTCCCCCTCCCCGTCCCGGGGAGGATTGGGAACTTCGAGACGCGGTGCGCCTCGTCGATCGCGTCCTGCGTGAATTCGTGGCGCAGGCCGTGCTTGTGGATCGCGATCAGCGAGAAGCTGCGCGGCGCGAAGGGGTCGCCGAGGACGGCATCGACGCGGGCGGTGACGCGCGGCGGGCGGCCGCTGATTTCGCAGAGGACGAGGTCGCCGGCTTCGGCGTCCTTGAGGTCGGCAATCGCGAACTCGCGGCGTTCGCGCTTGTCGACCGGCGACAGCCAGGCGCGATCGCCGTCGCGGCGGACGACGCCCAGCACCAGCTCGGCCGACCTGGCGAGCTTCTTCATCGGGTGGCCGATCCAACGGTCGCCGTGCTGCTCGGTCCGGCAGAGCACTCGGTCGCCGATACCGAGCGCCGACTTGCGGCCGCGCTCCTGCAAGCGGAGGCGCGGCGGGGGCGTTTCGGCGTGCCATTGCTCGGGCACCGCGAAGACGTGGCCGCTGTCGTCGACCTCGGTGATGCGGAGCACCGTGACCTTCGGAACGCCGCCCGACTGATGGAAGGCGCGGCCGGGCGACGAGTCGATCAGCCCCTCGTCGGCCATGTCCTTGAGCAGGCGCTTGAGGTCGATCTTGTCCTGGCCGGAGAGCCCGAAGGCGCGGGCGATCTCGCGCTTGCCGGCCGGCTGGTCGGAGGAAGCGATGAAATCGAGGATCTGCTTGCGGCTCGGCAGGCCGGCGGGTCGGTTGCGGGGCATCAGAAAGTCACGATGGTCACGTTCGATGCACTTTCAACGTCGGCGATTGCGCTTTCGCCGAGAGAGGAAGCGGCGACATTCGGCGCGACGGGCTGTGACCTTTGCGCAAGCGAGGGTGACGGAGTGGCCGCGATCGTCATTTCGCCCCGCTGTAACCGGGGCGAGCGGTGTAGGACAGGCCGATCAGCGCAGCTGGCTGTCCTTGCTGCCGCGGCGGTTGATGGTGGAGTGGACGACGGCCTTGTCGCGCTCCTGCTGGCAGGCGATGCAGGTTCGGACGCCGGGCAGCGCATCGCGCCGTTTCTTCGGGATCGGCTCGCCGCAATCGTCGCATTCCTCGGCGCTGTCGCCATGCGCCATCAGCGAGCGGGCGCGAAGGACGGCGTCCTTCACGGTGTCGTCGATCTGGTCCTGAACCGCGCCGTCGCGAGTCCATCCGCCGGCCATGGTTGCTCCTTCCAAGGCACAACATTCGTCATCCCGGACTTGATCCAGGATCCGCCTTCTTTTCGATGTAGGAAAGGCAGGCCCCGGCTCAAGGCCGGGGTGACGAATCACTTCTTCGGAGGCGCCGCGACGTATGGCCGAAATGCACCGCCCGGTACTGCCGAGGCGACGGGACTTTCGAAGCCGTCCTTGCTGACCGAGGACACGCCGAAAACCCAGTCGTCGACGCGGATGTGGGGCAAACTGATCAGGGCAAGGCCGCCTACACATTCGTTGCTCGCGCGCTCCGATTGCTGCCATTGACTGGCGTCCGTTCGTCGCCAGCGGACCATGTAGCCACCGACTCCTGGAAGGCATGGCCACCGCAAATCGGTCTGCGTACTAACCGCGCCTTCCACCTTTGGCGCGGGCGGCGGTGGGGCACTGGCGATGGCGGCGAGCGCGGCGACATTGAGCTTGGTTATCTTGGCGAGATAGGCGAAATCGACGTGGTCGATGGTGTCCCCGTAGCGGATGCCGTTCTCGGTCCTCAAATCCTGGTGCTGCCAGTTGTAGTTCTCGACCGCGACGCTGATCCGGGCAGCTGGATAGCCCATCTCAAGGAACGGGATATGGTCGCCGCCGCGGCCGAAGCGGTCGGTGCGCCAGATCTGACGGACGTCGAGGCCGATATTGAGGCGGTCGGCAAGGCTGTCGAGGAAGCGCGAGATGTTGCGCGACGGGCTGTCGTTCTCGCCGCCGAGGCTGTGGGACGCGGCGGCGAGGTCGGCTTCGCCCTGCGACCGTGGGCCTTCGGAGAGAACCCGGGCATGGGTGGAATCGCACACGCCGTCCGATCCGCAGCTGTTGCCGATGATGTCGTTGTTGAGGACGGTGACGACGTTCCAGCCCTGGGCCTTGGCGTAATCGGCGAGGACCTTGCCGCCGTAGAGGCCCTGCTCCTCGCCCGACAGCGCCGCGTAGACGATGGTGCCGGGGAACCTGTGCCTGGAGAGGACGCGCGCCGCCTCCAGGACCGCGGCTGTTCCCGACCCGTCGTCGTTCGCTCCCGGCTCCTCCGCGTTGGCGTTCATGATGTCGGTGACGCGGCTGTCGATATGGCCCTGGATGATGACGACGTCGTTGGGCCGCTCGGTACCGCGCTGGATGGCGACCATGTCGCGGACGCGCGTCGGCGTCGGGATGCGGGAGCCGGTGACCGTTTCCGACGGGTCGACGATGGTCAGGCAGTTGCCGCACGCCGCCGAGTCCCGCTGGAACTCGCCGCGCGTCCATTCCAGGGCCGCGCCGATGCCGCGCTTCGGGTCGGTTTGCGACGATAGGGTGTGGCGGGTGCCGAAGCTGACCAGGCTCTCGATCGTACGTCGAAGCTGCGCCTGGCTGACTGGCGCGACGATTGCGCGCAGCCTGGCATCGGTCGACGGCGGCGGGGCAGCTGCGATGGCGGCAAGGGCCGCTAATGCCGTCAATCTGTACATCGCGAGTCTCCCTGCATTCGGCATGGGGCAACTGGCATTTGCGCGGACGCGGGTCTAGTGGCGCGGCAACCCAACAGACTCGACGAGGACGCGTATCCATGCTTCGCAGCATCGACCATTTCATCGGCGGCTCCAGCTTCGCTTCGGGCGAGCGGCAGGCCGAGGTGTTCGACCCCAACCAGGGCCAGGCCCAGGCGCAGGTCCGGCTTGGAACGGCTGCCGATCTCCAGAAGGCGGTCGATGCGGCGAAGGCGGCGCAGCCGGCGTGGGCGGCGACCAACCCGCAGCGGCGCGCCCGGGTCATGTTCAAGTTCAAGGAACTGGTCGAGGCGCACATGGACGAGCTTGCCGAGCTTCTGTCGTCCGAGCATGGCAAGGTGCTCGCCGACAGCCGCGGCGACGTCCAGCGCGGGCTCGAGGTCATCGAATATGCGTGCGGCATCCCGCAGGCGCTGAAGGGCGAATATACGCTTGGCGCCGGACCCGGGATCGACGTCTATTCCGCTCGACAGCCCCTCGGCATCGGCGCCGGTATCACGCCGTTCAACTTCCCGGCCATGATCCCGATGTGGATGTTCGGAATGGCCATCGCCGCCGGCAATGCGTTTGTGCTGAAGCCCTCCGAGCGCGACCCCAGCGTTCCGATCCGCCTCGCCGAGCTGATGACCGAAGCGGGCCTGCCCGACGGCATCCTCAACGTTGTCCACGGCGACAAGGAGATGGTCGACGCGATCCTCGACCACCCGGACATTGCCGCGGTGAGCTTTGTCGGATCGTCCGACATCGCCCAGTATATCTACTCGCGCGGCACGTCGAACGGGAAGCGCGTGCAGGCATTCGGCGGCGCCAAGAACCACGGCATCGTCATGCCCGACGCCGACCTCGACCAGGTCGTGAACGACCTGACCGGAGCGGCATTCGGCTCCGCTGGCGAGCGCTGCATGGCTTTGCCGGTCGTGGTCCCGGTCGGCGACAAGACCGCCGATGCGCTGCGCGAGAAGCTCATCCCGGCGATCGAGGCGCTGCGCGTCGGCGTCTCGACCGATCCCGAGGCCCATTACGGGCCGGTGGTCAGCGCCGCTCACCGCCAGCGGATCGAGCATTATATCCAGATGTGCATCGACGAAGGCGGCGAGCTGGTCGTCGACGGACGCGGCTTCGCGCTCCAGGGCCACGAGGAGGGCTTCTTCATCGGGCCGACCTTCTTCGACCATGTGAAGCCGAGCTTCAAAAGCTACCAGGACGAGATCTTCGGCCCGGTCCTGCAGATGGTCCGCGCGGCCGACTTCGACGAGGCGGTCCGCCTTCCGAGCGAGCACGACTATGGCAACGGCGTCGCGATCTTCACCCGCAACGGCCACGCCGCGCGTGAATTCACGGCCCGCGTCAATGTCGGCATGGTCGGCATCAACGTGCCGATCCCGGTTCCGGTCAGCTACCACAGCTTCGGCGGCTGGAAACGCTCCGGGTTCGGCGACATCGGCCAGTACGGGCAGGAGGGCCTGCGCTTCTGGACCAAGACCAAGGTCGTGACCCAGCGCTGGCCCGACGGCAGCACCACCGGCGAGAACGCGTTCGTCATCCCGACGATGGGCTGACGGCCCGCTGCGGGACAAAGAGAACGCCTTCGGGGATACGGCTGTGCGGTGAGCGCGTTGGGGTCGGGTGAATCGCTCTCTCGCTCCCATCGCGGCCGGTGCCGCTTGCGCCGCCTGTGCCGCGCTCGTCGCATGCGGCACTTCCGGTCCGGTCGCCAAGGATGCCGGAAACACCGTCGCCGTGGTCACCAACGCCCCTGCCCCCGCCGCCAACGCAAGCGGCGGGCCGCCGCAGAACCGATCCGAGGCTCAGGCCGTGCCGGCCAGCCTGCCGACGGGCGACGTGCCCGCCCTCCCCGCGGCACTGATCGGACGGTGGGGCCTGACACCGGGGGATTGCACGTCGAAGCGCGGGGACGCCAAGGGCCTCCTCGTCATTGCTCCCCGGGAGCTGCGCTTCTACGAGTCGCGGGCCGTTCCCACTGCGGACGTGCAGGACGACGCGAGTTCCGCATCCGGGACGTTCCATTTCACCGGCGAAGGTCAGAGCTGGGAGAAATACCAGTCGCTGCAGCTGCAGAAAACGCTTCTGATCCGAACCGAATCCAACCCGACCGCGAGCTTCACTTATGCCAAATGCTCCTAGGCCGCTGATCGCGCTTGCGGCTGTCGCAGCGCTTGCCGGCTGCCACAAAAGCGCTCCGCAGCAGAATGCGGCCGCGAACCAGGTCGCTCTCGACAATGAGGAAGGGCCGCCGCCCGACATCGAGGCGCTGCCGCCCGACGAGAGTAGCGCAACCCCTTCCAACCAGCTCGTGAACGGCGACGACAGCCCGGACGTCAACGACACGACCGCCAACGGCGCGGACTAAGCGGAGGCAGAGGCGATGAAGCTCTATTACTCACCGGGCGCTTGCAGCCAGGCGCCGCACATCCTGCTGCATGAGATCGGGCTCGATCACGACGCGGTGAAGGTCGACCTCAAGGCCAAGACGCTCGAGGACGGCAGCAACTATCTCGACATCAATCCGAAGGGTGCGGTGCCGGCGTTGCAGCTCGACAGCGGAGAGGTGCTGACCGAGAATGCGGTGGTCCTGCAATATATCGGCGACCGCGCCGCCTGGCCCGAAGTGCTTCCGCCGCTCGGCAGCTTCAGCCGCTACCGGGTGCTGGAGCTGGTCAACTTCATCACCACCGAGCTGCACAAGAGGTTCAGCTTCCTGTTCAGCCGCGACGCGAGCGACGACGTGAAGCAGTTCGTGAAGGGGGACCTCGCGAAGAAGCTGAGCTGGATCGACCAGCGGCTTGGCGAAGGGCCGTTCCTGATGGGCGAGGAGCTGACCCTTCCCGATGCCTATCTGTTCGTGATCACCCGCTGGGCCGACAAGATGATCGGCCTCGACCAATGGCCGAACCTCCGCGCCTTTTACGAGCGGATGCAGAAGCGGGATTCGGTCCGCAACGTCCTCCGCTTCGAAGGATTGCTTCAGGACGACACACCCGCGCGCGAGAAGGCCGACCATTAACCTACTGCAGTTGACGGCTTAATTGCTGCCGCTAGGTTGCTCTCCGGGGTAGGGAGCAGCGTGTAGTCGTCCGGCTGCTGTGAGCGAGCGTCTCTCAACCGCATATCTGGGGGACAATCGCGATGACAGACATTGTGGGCACGGGTGGTGACGACACACTGACCGGCACGACCGGCGACGATGTGATCAAGGGCCTCGGCGGCAACGACAGCCTGTCGGGCAGCGACGGGAACGACACGTTGATGGGTGGTCCGGGCGACGATGTCCTCGATGGAGGCACCGGCACTGACGCGGCGAGTTATGCGACGGCCAGAAGCGCCGTGTCGGTCAATCTGGGCGATCACTCGGGCACCGGCGAAGGCACCGACACACTAACGTCGATCGAAAACGTCATTGGCTCGGCTTACGGTGACTTCATCGTGGGCGATGATGGCGCCAATGACCTCAGCGGCGGCGACGGAAACGATCATATCTACGGCGGTCTCGGACCCGATCACCTGTCGGGCGGCGCGGGCGACGACTGGCTAGCCGAGCAATGGACCTACGGCGAAGGGGTGAGCGACGACGTCTATGACGGCGGCGATGGCAATGACCGGGTCTATCTCTACACCGGGGGGGCGGGCGTCACGGTCGACCTTCGTCTGGACGGCGTCGCGCAGGACACCGTCGGAGCCGGGCACGACACTTTCATCAGCATCGAAGACATCATCACCGACATTGGCGCCGGGAATGACGTCCTGACCGGCAACGATGAGGGAAACTGGTTCACTACCTACGGCGGCAAGGACACGCTCTCCGGTAATGGCGGCGACGACCTCTTCACCATTTCTACGGGCAGGAAGATCATCGATGGCGGCGAAGGATCCGACACGGTTCAGTTCACGCAAAACAATGTGGTCGCCTCACTCTCACTGCAGGGGCAGGCGCAGAGCATCTCCGGCACGATTTTCACGCTTACCAGCATAGAGAACCTCGAAGGTTACCATGGTGCCGACCAGCTTTTTGGCGATTCCGGCAACAATACCCTGGCGGGCAATGCGGGCAATGATACGCTGAGCGGAGGCAGCGGAGACGACATCCTCGCGGGTGATGGCGGCTTCACTCAGTACGGTTCCGATACTGCAACGATCGCCTTTTTCCCGATCCTGGACGGAGCCACCGGCAACGATCTTCTCATCGGCGGCCTCGGCAACGACACC
>Ga0213875_10001703_pt1 | contig 13839 bp, 11 predicted proteins | sample BarmaccomBMRX_R8_FD_160105 | JGI IMG/M metagenome (GOLD analysis project Ga0213875, IMG submission 160105) | Root-associated microbial communities from Barbacenia macrantha in rupestrian grasslands, the National Park of Serra do Cipo, Brazil - RX_R8 | ecosystem: Host-associated > Plants > Roots... | reverse complement strand
GTGGGTACCCAATGCCCTGCTGCCCGAAGGCTTGCGGGTCATGCAGGCGTGGGGGTTCAGCTACAAGTCGAATCTGGTGTGGCACAAGCTCCGCAAGGACGGGGGCAGCGACGGGCGCGGCGTCGGCTTCTATTTCCGCAACGTGACCGAGCTGGTGCTGTTCGGCGTCCGCGGCAAGAACGCGCGAACCTTGAAGCCGGGCCGAACGCAGGTGAACTATCTCGGGACCCGCAAACGCGAGCACTCGCGCAAGCCGGATGAGCTGTATGGCCTTATAGAGGCATGCAGTCCGGGACCGCGCATCGAGCTGTTCGCGCGCGGTGCGCGTCCAGGCTGGACCGCATGGGGAGATCAAGCGGCCGAAGAGTACGAACCGACCTGGAAGACCTACCGGCACAACAGCGCCGCCGAACGCCGACGCGACCCGGTTCTGCCTTTTCTGGCCGAGTAGCCTACCCCTCCGGGTCCTCTTCGTCCTCGTCATCGGACGCCGGGAGGCCGCGCCTCTTCGCCGCCGTTTTCGCAGCCTTCTCCGCCACGACACGCTGCTTAAGCGCCGCAAGAGCTTCGGGGCCGTCGTCCTCAAAGTTGAGCGGCTTGATGGCAAAGGTCAGCACGGGACAGCCTCCGCCTCCGCCGCCTTCGATCTTGGGCCACAGCTTTTCATGGTGCGTCGTGGCCTTTCCATAGGAGGCGCCTTTGCCGAGCTGCTGGAATAGCCGTTGCAGCTCCCAGGAGCGCGTGACGATGATACCGACCTGTATGGCCCGCAGGTCGAACAGCAGGCGGAAGTTGTTGAGATCCCGATCAAAGAATGGGTCTTTATTGTTCCACTCCATCTCGACCGCGACGCCGTTTTTGAAACAATCGACGGCGTGGGTAGGGCTCTCAATGGTCTGTTCATCGACGGTGATGGACGTGGCAAAATCCTTCTCTTCCCAGCCTTTTGCATAGAGAGCTTCATCGATACGCCGACTGACGAGCGAGCGATTGCCCCCTCCCACCAGCACTTCCGATCAACAGGCGAAAGCCGCGCAACACCTCCTGCACATCATCCCACTCGGCGGGGCAAGCGGTAGCGAGCACCCCGGCGGCGTTGCGCCATTCCTTGACGTGATAGCGCCCGCGGAGATCGGCAGGGACAAGGTGCAGCGTGGACATAACGGCAATCATGGGCGTCTTTGCCGAGTCAGGAAGAGCGGCGCGCCGCAGCACACCTTCACAGGGCCCAGCCAGATTCACGCTGGTCCCTGCCGAAAGCCATTGACGCCGATGAAGGCGGGCGCTTCAACCGCCGGGCCAGACGGCCGGACGGCCGCCGGTTCCGCCGCGTCCGCGCGGCGGCGCCGGAGGAAAGTCCGGGCTCCACGGGAATGCGGTGCCGGATAACGTCCGGCGGGGGCGACCCCAGGGAAAGTGCCACAGAAAACAAACCGCCCGACCGGCCCTCGCCTTCGCGCAAGGACCTGACGGGCAAGGGTGAAACGGTGCGGCAAGAGCGCACCGCGCCCGCGGCAACGCAGGCGGCAGGGTAAACCCCACCGGGAGCAAGACCGAATAGGGACGGCAGACTCCTGCGCCGCAGGGATCAGGGGCATTCCCGCCCCGCCGTCCGGGTTGGTCGCGCGAGGCGCGCCGCGAGGCGCGTCCCAGAGGAATGGCCGTCCCGCGCGGTTCGCCGTGCGGACAGAACCCGGCTTACAGGCCGTCTGGCGCCTTTGCCTCGGACCTTTGCGCACAGGAACAAAATGCGAATACTTGGTTAACCCAACAACGCCGCCCCGTTCGTCCGTGGGGTGACCTGCCGGCCTGTGTCCCAATCACCATAGCGCTCGGACAAAGCAAGAACACTGGCGCCGCCGCATAGTAACGGCGGCAAATCCCTTTGACGCCCATATGGGCCCATGATATCCCACGCCTTCCCAGACGGCGAAACCGTCCGGAACCGGGCTCTCTCGGGACGCACCGATTTCGGCGCACCCCGCCGCCCGGCTGATGTCGGGACCCGCACGGGCCGCAAGCCCGGTGCCGCGAGGGAGGGGCCTTTCTCCGGGGATGACCCACTTCCTTGGCACCCACCACAACCGGCTGGACGCCAAGGGACGGGTCTCGGTCCCGGCACCGTTCCGCGCCGCGCTGCGCGTCAACGGCGATGCCAGCCTGATCCTGCGCCCCTCGCACAAGCATCCCTGTATCGAAGCGTGGCCGGCGGCGATCTTCCGGCAATTGGCGACTCCGCTGGAACGGTTAGACCTGTTCTCCGAAGCGCACGACGATCTCGCCGCCACGGTGTACGCGGACGCCTGGCCCGTGGACACCGACAAGGAGGGACGCATCATCCTGCCGGAGACGCTCGCCGTCCACGCGCGGCTTGCCGAGAACGTGGTGTTCATGGGCCTCGGCCTGATCTTCCAGATTTGGGAGCCGGCAGCGGCGGAGCGACGCCGCGCCGAGGCGCGCGAGCGGGCACGGGCCGGCGGCTTCACGCTGCCGGGCGCGGCGGCATGACCGGCCCCGCCCCCCTGAAGCACGTCCCGGTGATGCTGGCCGAGATGCTCGACGCGCTGGCGCCGCGCCCGGGCGGGCGCTACCTGGACGGCACGTTCGGCGGCGGCGGCTACGCCGAGGCGATCCTGACGCGCGGCGACGACCCGGCCGATCCCTGCATCCTCTACGCGCTCGACCGTGATCCCGCGGCGATCGCCCGCGGCGCAGCGCTCGCCGCTCGCTTCCCCGGCCGGCTGCACCTGATCGAGGGAAGTCTTGGCGCCATGCTGAGCCTGCTCGCGGCCTGGCAGGTGACGGCGCTGGACGGGGTGGTGCTCGATCTCGGGGTTTCGTCCTTTCAGCTCGACGACCCAGCGCGCGGCTTCAGCTTCCGCACCGACGGCCCGCTCGACATGCGCTTGGGACGCGCCGGGCCGACCGCTGCGGAGCTCGTGAACGCGCTGCCGGAGGCGGAGCTGGCGGACATGCTGTTCGCCTTCGGCGAGGAGCGCCGCTCGCGCGCCGTGGCGCGCGCGATCGTCGTCGCGCGCCGCCGCGCGCCGATCGCCACCACCGGGCAACTCGCGGCGATCGTGCGCGCGGTGGTGCCGCCCGACCGCTCGGGCATCGACCCGGCGACGCGCAGCTTCCAGGCGCTGCGCATCCGCGTGAACGACGAGCTGGGCGAGGTCGCGCGCGGCCTCGAGCAGGCCGGCCGGCTGCTGCGGCCCGGCGGACGGCTGGTGGTGGTCGCCTTCCACTCGCTGGAGGACCGCATCGTCAAGCGCTTCATGACCGAGGCGGCCGGCCGGGCGCCGGCGCCCTCGCGCCACGATCCCCGGGGCCTGGCGCGGCGGGCGCCGGCGCGGTTCCGGCTGGTCACCGCGCGCGCGCTGCGGCCGGGGGCGGCGGAATGCGCCGTCAACCCGCGGGCCCGCAGCGCGCGGCTGCGCGCCCTCGAACGGATGGCGCCGTGATCCGCCCCTTCACCTGCCTCTGCATGGTGCTCGCCGCGGTGTCCGGCCTCTATCTCTATCAGACCAAGCACCGCACCCGGATGCTCGACCGCGACATCGCCCGGACGTTGCAGGAGGCCGAGGCGATGCGGTCGCGCAGCGGCGTGTTGCGGGCGGAGTGGGAAGTGCTGAACCAGCCGGACCGGCTGGCCAGCCTGGCGAGCCAGTTCCTCGCGCTGAAACCGCTGGCGCCCAGCCAGTTCGTCGCGCTCGCCGATCTGGACCGGCGCCTGCCGGCGGTCCAGGCCGCGCCGCCGCCGGCCGATGCGACGGCGCCGGCATCCGGCGTGCCGGTCGCCAGCGCCGGGCCGGCGCCGGCCGGGTCCGATGCCGCACCGGTCGCCGATGCCGCGCCCGCCAAGCCGGCCCCCGCGCCGACTCCCGCCCCCGCGCCGGCCAGTGCGCCGATCCAGCTCGCGGTCGCCCACGCCCCGCCACGTCGGCCGGCGCCGCGCGGCGAGCCCGACGCCGGGGCGATCCCGTTCGCCGCGACGGTGGCGCCGCGGCCGCGGCCGCTCGTCACGTCAGCGCTGGCGATGGGCGGGCCGCGGCCCCTCGCCCCAGCGGTGCCGATGTTCGCGCCGATGCCGGTGGTCGCCTCGGCACTCGGCGGAGGCACACCGCGCCTCGCGCCGCCGGTGCCGGTGTTCAATCCCGCCGCCTCGCCGGCGGGCGGCCAATGACGCGCCGACCGATCGACGAGCGGCCGGACCCCGCGGGGGGGTGGACGCCCCCGGATCGGGGGCCCCAGGCGCCGCCGCCGGGCAGCGCGCCGGCGCGCACCTTCGGCGCCCCGCGCCATGCGGCGGTGCCGCGCATGGAGCACGTGCGCGTCACCGCCCCCGACCTCGCGCGTCGTGCCGCGATGGAACGGACGCGCGGGCGCCTGGTGTTCGCCGCCGCCTGCTTCGCCCTGCTGTTCGGCGGCGTCGCCGCCAAGCTGGCCGACGCCACCATCGTCCAGCCGATGCGGCCGCATGAGAGGCCGCTGCTGCTCCGCCTGCCCGACGACAGCGCGGACGCCCCGGCCGGGCCGCAGGCGATGCGCGCGATGATCGTCGATCGCCACAACGAGATCCTGGCGGTCTCCCTGCCCACCGCCGAGCTGTACGCCGATCCGCGCGAGATGATCGACACCGCGGAGGCTGCGCACCGGCTCAAGCTCGCCGTGCCGCGCCTGGACGAGGCGCAGATGCGCGAGCGCCTCGCCTCATCCCGGCAGTTCGTCTACCTGGCCCGCCGGCTGACGCCGCAGGAGGAGCTGACGATCAACGCGCTCGGCATTCCCGGCGTCTCCTTCCAGCCTTCGGCGGAGCGGCACTATCCGCTCGGCCGGGTCGCCGCGCACGTGCTGGGCGGCGCCGACGTGGACGGGCACGGCGTCGCCGGCGTCGAACGGTTCTTCGACGAGCGGCTGCGCGACCAGGCCGCGCCGCTGCGGCTCTCGCTCGACGTGCGGGTGCAGGCGGTGGTGCGCGACGAACTGGCGACGGTGATGGACGAGTTCCACGCGATCGGCGCCTGCGGCATCGTCATGGACGTGCGCACGGGCGAGGTGCTGACGATGGTCAGCCTGCCCGACTACGACGCCAACCAGTTCGGCGAGGCGCCACCCGAGGATCGCTTCAACCGCGCGGTCACCGGCATGTATGAGCCGGGCAGCACGTTCAAGCTGCAGACCGCGGCGATGGCGCTGGACTCCGGTGCCGCACAGATCTGGAACGAGTTCGACGCGTCGCACGACATCAAGGTCGGCCGCTTCACGATCAGCGACTTCGAGGGCAAGCACCGCTGGCTGTTTCTGCCGGAGGTGCTGGCCTACTCGTCCAATCTCGGCGCCGCGCACATCGCGCTGACGGTCGGCGCCGAGCGGCAGCGCGCCTGGCTCGACAGGATGGGCATGTTCCGGCGCGTCGGCATCCAGCTGCCGGAAGCCGGCCTGCCGATCGTCCCGTCGGTCGCCAGCTGGCGCGAGCTGGTCACGATGACGGTGGGCTTCGGCCATGGCATCGCCGTCTCGCCGCTGCACGTGGTGCGCGGCACCGCGGCGGTGGCCAATGGCGGCATCCGGCTGCGCCCGACGATCCTCGCGACGCAAGCGGATGCGCCGCCGATCGACGGCGTGCGGGTGATGCAGCAATCCACCTCGGACACGCTGCGCAAGCTGATGCGCCTGGTCGTCACAAACGGCTACGGCAAGCCGGCCGACGTGCCTGGCTACTTCGTCGGCGGCAAGACCGGGACAGCCGAGAAGGTCGGCGCGCACGGCTACAAGAAACACAGCAATGTCAGCGCGTTCGTCAGCATCTTTCCGATGAACGCGCCGCACTACGCGGTCTACATGATGCTGGACGAGCCGCACGGGAATGCCAGCACCGGCGGCTTCTCGACCGCCGGGGCGGTCGCCGCCCCGGCCGCCGGGCGGGTGATCGCGCGCATCGCGCCGATGCTCGGCGTGATGCCGCAGACCGACGACGCCGCCGCGATCCAGGCGTCGCTCGCGATCCCGCTGCAGCCCGCCCGGCCGGCCGGCGCGCACGGCCCGGCGAGCCCGCCGGTCGCGGCGATGCCGCCGTTGCACGCCGAGCCGGGCGGCGCGCCGGCGTCGGTTTCGCGCGAACACCGCCAGCAGGCGGAGCAGTCCGGGGCGCCGGACGACACCGCGTCGCAAGTTGCGTCTCGGTGAGCTGATGGCCGCACTTCCCGTCATGGACCGCTGGCGCGAGGCGGCCGGCATCGAGGTCGCGGGCGTTACCGCCGACAGCCGGCACGTGGCGCCGGGCTGGCTTTTTGCGGCGTTGCCGGGTGCGCGGGCGGACGGCAGAAAATTCATCGGCGAGGCGGTGGCGCGCGGCGCCGCTGCGGTGCTGGCCCCGGAGGGTACCGGCTGGCCGGAGGGCGTGCCGCCGCGCCCGTTGCTGCACGACCCCGAACCGCGGCGGCGCCTCGCGCAGATCGCCGCGGCGCTCGCGGGCGCGCAGCCACGGATCGTCGTCGCGGTGACCGGCACGAACGGCAAGACCAGCACCGTCGAATTCTTGCGCCAGATCTGGACGTTGGCCGGGCGGCCGGCGGCGAGCCTCGGCACGCTCGGCCTGATCGCCCCGAGTTTCTCCGCCGGGCCTCCGCCCGGGCTGACGACGCCCGATCCCATCGCGCTCGCCGAAAAGCTCGCGGCGCTGGCGCGCGCCGGCGTGCAGCACGCAGCACTCGAAGCGTCTTCGCACGGCCTCGATCAGTTCCGGTTGGACGGCGTGCGCTTTTCCGCCGCCGCCTTCACCAACCTGACGCGCGACCATCTGGACTATCACGGCACGGAGCAGGCGTACCGGCAGGCGAAGCTGCGCCTGTTCGCCGAGCTGCTGCCGGCCGGCGCCCCGGCGATCGTGCAGGCCGACATCGACCCGGCGACGCTCGATGCGCTGCGCGACATTGCCGGGCGGAAAAAACTCGCGCTGCGCAGCGTCGGCGAGCGGGGCGACGCGGTGCGCCTGCTGCGCGTGGTGCCGCGGCCGGACGGGCAGGTGCTGGAGATCGAGGCCGCGGCGGCGCGACGCACCGTGGCGCTCCCCCTGCCCGGCCGTTTCCAGGCCGACAACGCGCTGCTCGCGGCCGCGCTTGCCCAGGCGCTCGGCGAGGCGCAGGCCTTCGACCTGCTGTGGCGGCTGACCGGCGTACGCGGCCGCATGGAGCTGGCGGCGCGGCTGCCCAACGGCGCCGCCGCCTATGTGGACTACGCGCACACGCCGGACGCGCTGGAGCGGCTGCTGACCGCGCTGCGGCCGCACACCGAGGGGCGGCTGCACGTCGTGTTCGGCGCCGGCGGCGACCGCGACCGCGGCAAGCGGCCGCTGATGGGTGCGGCCGCCGCGCGCCTCGCCGACCGGGCGATCGTCACCGACGACAACCCGCGCAGCGAGGACCCGGCCGCCATCCGCGCCGCCGTGCGCGCCGCCTGCCCGGACGCGCTGGAGATCGGCGACCGCGCCGCGGCGATCGCGGCGGGGCTGGACGGGCTCGCCCCGGGCGATCTGCTGGTGGTCGCCGGCAAGGGGCACGAGCAGGGCCAGACGATCGGCGATACCACCATCCCGTTCGACGACGTCGCGGTGATCCGCCGCCTGCTCGGCAAGGGCTGAGCATGCTCTGGAGCGAGAGCCAGCTCGAGATCGCCTCCGGGGGCAGGCCGCAGCGGCGCTTCGCAGCCGCCGGCGTGTCGATCGACTCGCGCAGCCTGCGGCCGGGCGACCTGTTCGTCGCGCTGCGCGGCGAGCACGGCGACGGCCACGACCACGTGGCCGCGGCGCTGAAGCAGGGCGCGGCCGGCGCCATGGTGCACCGGGACGTCCCGGACCTGGCGCCGGATGCGCCGCTGCTGCGCGTCGCCGACACGCTGGCCGCCCTCGGCCGCCTCGCCGAATACGCCCGCGCGCGCTTCACCGGCCGGCTGGTCGCGATCACCGGCAGCGTCGGCAAGACCACGACGAAGGAGATGCTGCGCACGGCACTGGCCGCGCTGGCGGGCACGCACGCGGCCGAAGCCTCGCACAACAATCACTGGGGCGTGCCGCTGACGCTCGCGCGCCTGCCGGAGGATGCCGCGTTCTGCGTCGTCGAGATCGGCATGAACCATGCGGGCGAGATCGCGCCGCTGGCCCGCCTCGCCCGGCCGCATGTCGGGCTGATCACCGCGATCGAGCGCGCGCATGTCGGCCATTTCTCCGGCATCGAGGCGATCGCCGAGGAGAAGGCCAGCCTGCTGCACGCGCTCGAGCCGCACGGGGTGGCGGTGCTGCCGCGCGACACGCCGTTCCTGCCCACCCTCGCCGCGGCGGCGCACGGCGCGCGTATCGTCAGCTTCGGCGCCGGCGATCTCGCGGACGCGCGGCTGCTGGAAGCCGAGCCGGACGCCGAGGGAACCGACATGACGGCGTCGATCGGTGGGCGGATCGTCCGGCTGCGGCTGGCGGCGCCCGGCCGGCACATGGCGATGAACGCGCTGGCCGCGCTGGCCGCCGTCGCCGCGCTCGGCGCCGATGTCGAGCGGGCGGCGCAGGCGCTGGCCGGCTTCGCGCCTCTGGCGGGCCGTGGAGCACGGCGTCGCATCGCCCGGCCCGACGGAGAGGCGCTGCTGCTCGACGAAAGCTACAACGCCTCCGCCGTCGCGGTGCGCGCGGCACTCGGCGTCTTGGCCCTGCAGCCGGCGGCGCGGCGGATCGCCGTGCTCGGCGACATGCTGGAACTGGGCGAGGACGCGCCGGCCGAGCACGCCGACCTCGCCGACGACGTGGCGGCGAGTGCCGATCTGGTGTTCGCCTGCGGAACGCTGATGCGCGGCCTGTTCGACGCGCTGGCGGAGGGCAAGCGGGGCGCCTGGGCGGAAGACTCGGCGGCGCTCGCGCCGGTGGTCGCGCGGGCGGTGCGGGGCGGCGACGCGGTGCTGGTCAAAGGCAGCCTCGGCAGCCGCATGCGCGTGGTGGTCGCGGTCCTCGAGAGCCCGGATGCGGGGGCCTGATGCTGTTCGACCTGGCGCGGCCGCTCGGCCCGGAATTCTTCCTGTTCAACCTGTTCCGCTACCTGACCTTCCGCTCGGGTGCGGCGTGCATGACGGCGCTGCTGTTCAGCTTCGTGCTCGGCGGACCGCTGATCCGCCGGCTCAAGCGGCTGCAGCGCAATGGCCAGCCGATCCGGCTCGACGGCCCGGACCGGCACCTGATCGACAAGAAGGGCACGCCGACGATGGGCGGAGTGCTGATCCTGGCGGCGCTCGTCGTCTCCACCCTGCTCTGGGCGGATTTGCGCAACGGCTATGTCTGGGCGGTGCTGCTGCTGACGCTCGGCTACGGCGCGCTGGGCTTCGCCGACGATTTTCTCAAGGTCACGAAGGCCAACGTGCACGGCCTGTCCGGCCGCGCGAAACTGGCGGGACAAGCGATCTTCGGCCTGATCGCCGCCGCGTGGATCGCCTGGCTCACCCGCGCGCCGCTCGGCACCGGGCTCACCGTGCCGGTGTTCAAGGAGGTGCTCATCCCGCTCGGCTACGGGTTTCCGGTGTTCGCGGCGCTGGTGATGATGGGTGCCTCGAACGCGGTGAACCTGACCGACGGCCTCGACGGGCTGGCGATCGTGCCGACCATCATCGTCGCCGGGGTGTTCGCACTGATCGCCTACCTGGTCGGCAACCGGGTGTTCGCCGACTACCTCCAGCTCAACCCGGTGCCCGGCGCGGGCGAACTCGGCGTGTTCTGCTCGGCGCTGATCGGCGCGGGGCTCGGCTTCCTCTGGTTCAACGCGCCGCCGGCCGCGGTGTTCATGGGCGATACCGGCAGCCTGGCCCTCGGCGGCGCGCTCGGTGCGGTGGCGGTGGCGGTCAAGCACGAGATCGTGCTGGGGATCGTCGGCGGCCTGTTCGTGGTCGAGACGGTCTCGGTGATCGTCCAGGTCTTCTGGTTCAAGCGCACCGGCCGGCGCGTGTTCCTGATGGCGCCGCTGCACCACCATTTCGAGAAGAAGGGCTGGGCCGAGCCGACCATCGTGATCCGCTTCTGGATCATCTCGATGATCCTGGCGCTGGCGGGCCTCGCCACGCTGAAGATCCGATGAGCGCATTCCCGGCCGATCTGTTCGTGGGCGAGCGGTACGCGGTGGTCGGACTCGGCCGCAACGGGTTCTCTGCCGCGCGGGCGCTGGCCGCGATGGGGGCCGAAATCCTCGGCTGGGACGATGACGCGGCGGCGCGGGAAGCCGCGGGGCGGGCCGGGATCCTTCTCGGCGACCCGGTTGCCGAAAAATTCGCGTTCGATGCGCTGGTGCTGTCGCCCGGCATTCCGCACCGCCTGCCGACGCCGCATCCGGCGGCGGCGCGCGCGACCACCGCCGGCGTGCCGATCCTGTGCGACGCCGAGCTGCTGTTCCGCGCGGTCCGCCGCGCCGGATCGCGGGCGCGCTTCGTCGGCATCACCGGCACCAACGGCAAGTCCACCACCACCGCACTGCTCTCCCACATCCTGGCGCAGGCCAGCCGGCCGGTTGCCGCCGGCGGCAACCTCGGCCCGGCCGCTCTCGCGCTCCCGCTGCTCGGCAACGACGGCGTGTACGTGCTGGAGATGTCATCTTACTTGTTGGAGCGAATCGCCGGACTCCGTTTCGATGCGGCGGCGATGCTCAACCTCTCCGCCGACCATCTGGATCGCCACGGCGACATGGCGGGCTACGCGGCGGCGAAGCGTGCGATCTTCGATCGCCAAACACCTGAAGATGTTGCAATTGTCGGCATCGACGACGCGCCCTCCCGGGCCATGGCCGAGGGGCTCGCCGGCCGCGTCGTGCGAATCTCCGGCGTCGCGGCGGCGGATGTCGGCTGCCGGGACGGCGTGCTGTGCGACGCGCGCGGCGCGATCCTGCCGATGCGGGCCGCACCCGCGCTGCCCGGCGCGCACAATGCGCAGAACGCCGCGGCCGCGGCGGCGCTGGCCGGCGCGCTCGGCCTGAGCCGGGCCGAGATCGCGCAGGGGATCGCCGGATTCGCCGGCCTGCCGCACCGCCAGGAGCGCGTGGCGACGATCAACGGCATCGCCTTCGTCAACGACAGCAAGGCGACCAACGCGGATGCCACGGCGCGCGCGCTCGCCTGCTACGACCGGCTGGTCTGGATCGCCGGGGGTATCGCCAAGTCCGGCGGCGTCGAGTCGCTGGCGCCGCTGTTGCCGCGCGTCACCGAGGCGCTGCTGATCGGCCGCGACGCCCCGGCACTCGCGCGAACGCTCGCCGCGCACGGCGTGCCGCATCGCCTGGCCGGGACGCTGGAAGCCGCGGTGCCCGGCGCGTGGGATGCCGCCCGACGGCATGGGGTGCCCGTCGTCCTGCTGTCGCCGGCGTGCGCGAGCTTCGACCAGTTCAGCGGCTTCGAGGCGCGCGGCGAGCGTTTCTGCGACCTGGTGCGCCAGCTCGCGGCGCCCAGCTCCGCGCAGCTGCCGCCTGCGCAGCTGCCGGCGGAGGCGTGATGCCCACCCTCTCGCGCGCCGATACCTCGCTGCTGGGCCGCTGGTGGTGGACGGTCGATCGCTGGACCCTGCTCGCCCTCGGCACGCTGATCGGCTTCGGCTACGTGATGATGCTGGCGGCGAGCCCCTCCGTCGCCGAGCGCATCGGCCAGGAGCGCGACCTCTTCATCTTCAAGCAGGTCGGCTTCCTCGCCGCCGCCGGGCTGGTCATCGTGCTGGTCTCGCTGCTCTCGCCGCGCGGCGTGCGGCGCCTGGCACTCGGCGGCTGCCTCGTGTCGCTGCTGCTGACCGCGCTCACGCTCGTGCACGGCGTGGAGATCAAGGGCGCGCGCCGCTGGATCGCGCTGCCCGGCCTCTCCCTGCAGCCCAGCGAGTTCCTGAAACCCTGCTTCGCCGTCGTGACCGCCTGGCTGCTGGCGGAGGCGCGGCGCACGCCCCGCTTCCCGGGCATGCTGATCGCCGGCGCGATCTTCGTCGCGATCGCGCTGCTGCTGAAATCGCAACCGGATGTCGGCATGCTCGCCGTGGTCAGCGCGGTGTTCTTCGCCCAGCTCTTCGTGGGCGGGCTGAACGTCGTGCTGGTGGGGATCGGGCTCGCGGCGATGGGGTTCGCGGGGGCCGCCGCGTACGCCGTCTTCCCGCACGTGCAGAGCCGCGTGATGCGCTTCCTGCATCCCGACACCGGCGACAGCTACCAGGTCGACAAGGCGCTGGAGGCGTTCGGCAACGGCGGCCTGCTCGGCCGCGGCCCCGGCGAGGGCCGCGTCAAGGACGTGCTGCCGGACGCCCACGCCGACTTCGTCTATGCCGTCGCCGGCGAGGAGTTCGGCATGCTGGTCTGCCTGGTCATCCTCGGCCTGTTCGCCTTCATCGTCATGCGCGGCCTGCTGCGGCTGCTGGCCGAGAACGACCTGTTCGTGGTGCTCGCCTCGGCCGGGCTGGTCACCAGCTTCGGCCTGCAGGCCTTCGTCAACATGGGCTCCTCGCTGCACCTGATCCCGACCAAGGGAATGACCCTTCCCTTCCTGTCGTACGGCGGATCGTCGGTGCTGGCGGTGGCGCTCGGCATGGGCATGCTGCTGGCGCTGACGCGCAAGCGCCACCACGGGACCGCGGCGTGAGGGGCCCGGCAGTGCGCCCGGTGGTGATCGCCGCGGGCGGCACCGGCGGCCACTTCTTCCCCGCCGAGGCGCTCGCGGCCGAACTTTTGGGCCGCGGAAGGCGGGTTGCGCTGCTGACGGATGCGCGGTCCCGCGGGCTGCAGAGCGAAGCTTTCGCCGGTGGCGAGCGGTTCGTCATCGCCGGCGGGGGGATCGCCGGGCGCGGATTTTTCCGCGGCGCGCGAGCGGTTGCGTCGCTCGCCGCAGGCACGCTGCAGGCGCGGCGCATCCTCGGCCGCCTGCAGCCGGCGGCGGTGGTGGGGTTCGGCGGCTATCCGTGCCTGGCGCCGGTGCTGGCGAGCCGGACCCTGCGGCGCCGCCCGACGGTCGTGCTGCACGAGCAGAACGCGGTGCTCGGCCGTGCCAACCGGTTTCTGGCGCGTCATGCCGGGCTGCTGGCGCTGAGCCACGCGGCGACCGCCCGCGTGCCCGCCGGCGCGCGCACGCGAGTGACGGGCAATCCGGTGCGGCCGGGCTTCGCGCCGCAGCCCTACGCGCCGCCGGACGACCTCGGCACGGTGCGCCTGCTGGTGCTCGGCGGGTCGCTCGGCGCGCGCGTGCTGGGCGAAGTGGTGCCCGAGGCGCTCGCCGCGCTACCCGACGCGTGGCGGGGCCGGATCGAGGTCACCCAGCAGTGCCGAAGCGAGGACCTCGCGCGGGTGCGCGCGGCCTACGCCGTCGCGGCGATCGCGGCGCGGCTCGCCGGCTTCTTCGAGGACGTGGCGGCGCTGCTCGCGCAGGCGCACCTCGTGATCTCCCGCGCCGGCGCATCCACGGTAGCCGAGCTGGCGGTGGTCGGGCGGCCGGCGATCCTGGTGCCGCTGCCCGGCGCCATCGACGACCACCAGGCGGCCAACGCCAGCGCGCTGGCGACGGCCGGCGCCGCCTGGGTGATGCCGCAGCCCGCGTTCACGCCGGCCGCCCTGGGGGCGGCGATCGAGCGACTGCTCGGCGCCCCGGCGCTGCTCACCGGCGCGGCGGCGCGCGCCGCGGCGCTCGGCCGCGCGGACGCCGCCGCCCGCCTCGCCGACCTCGTCGAGGAGCGCATGGCGGAGGCGAGCATGATGGAGCCGGGGCGATGAGGGCGCTGCCGCTCGGCATCGGCACCATCCACTTCGTCGGCATCGGCGGCATCGGCATGTCGGGCATCGCCGAGGTACTGCACAACCTCGG
>Ga0213875_10001702_pt1 | contig 13848 bp, 17 predicted proteins | sample BarmaccomBMRX_R8_FD_160105 | JGI IMG/M metagenome (GOLD analysis project Ga0213875, IMG submission 160105) | Root-associated microbial communities from Barbacenia macrantha in rupestrian grasslands, the National Park of Serra do Cipo, Brazil - RX_R8 | ecosystem: Host-associated > Plants > Roots... | reverse complement strand
TGTCCCTCGCGGCCATAGGCCGCCTGCGAAACCATGACTTCAGCGCTTGGGGCAGAGCCCTGGCCTTGCATTCCTGGAGGACAGCTTGGACGCCGAGCAACTGCACCGCGACACGATCGTCATCGACGGCCTGATGATCTCGAACTGGAGCCGCTCGGTGTTCGAGCACATGCAGCGCGGCGGGCTGACCGCGGTGAACTGCACCTGTTCGGTGTGGGAGGGCTTTCGCGGCTCGATGGCCAACATCGCGCAATGGAAGGCCTGGTTCACCGCGTACCAGGACATCCTGCTGCAGGTGCACAGCACGGCCGACATCCGGCGCGCCAAGGCCGAGGGAAAGGTCGGCATCATCCTGGGCTGGCAGAATACCAGCGGCATCGAGGACCGCATCGAGTTCCTGCGCCTCTTCCGCGATCTCGGCGTGCGGGTGATGCAGCTGACCTACAACACGCAGAACTGGGTCGGCACCGGCTGCTGGGAGAGCCGTGACGGCGGCCTGTCCGATTTCGGCCGCGACGTCATCGACGAGATGAACGCGCTCGGCATCCTGGTGGACCTGTCGCATGTCGGCGCGAAGACCAGTGACGACGCGGTGCGCCACTCGCGCAAGCCGGTGGCGGTGACGCATGGCTGCCCGGCGGCGCAGAAGCCGCACCCCCGCAACAAGACCGACGAGCAGCTACGCGTCCTGGCCGACCATGGCGGCTTCGTCGGCTTCGCAACCTACACGCCGTTCCTGCCGAAAGGTGGCGAGACGACGGTGGGCGACTGCCTGACCGGCATCGAGCATTTCATCGACGTGATGGGGGAAGGCTCGGTCGGCATCGGCACCGACTTCACCCAGGATCAGGACCTCGCCTTCTTCAAATACCTCGCCAGCGACAAGGGCGACGGGCGCCAGGTGACCGCCGATCCGGAGGTGCCGCCGCAGCCGAAAGGTCTCGAGAAGATTGAGGATTTCGGCAACCTGACCCGCGCCATGGTCGCCCGCGGCTGGCCGGAGAGCCGCATCCGCGGGATCATGGGCGAGAACTGGCTGCGGTTCCTGGGCGACGTGTGGGGCGAGTAATGTGGCCCGATCAGGCTATTGCGGCAGCCCGTTGTAGTCCGCCATGCCGCGCTGCACGATCGGCAGCACGCGCGAGGCGGGGAGCGCCTGGCCGGCCCTGAAGCCGAAGCGCGGATCGTCCATCACCGGCGTCAGCGTCATGTCGGCACCCTGTCCGCGGGCGATGAAGGTGAGCTTGGCCGCGGGAATCTGCACGACGATGTCGCTCGGGACGCGGCGCATCGCCGAGGTGGCGCGCGCCAGATCGGCATTGCCGAAATCCGTCGCCCGCCAGCCGTCGTTGTGGCCGGTGACGAAGATCGAGGAGGCGACGCGGCCGTCGACCATCACGGGATAGAGGCTGCGCTGAGCATTGACCAGAAGATCCTGCGCTGGAGTGTTCGGCGTGTAGCGCCGCAGCGCCTCGAGCTCGATGCGATAGAACGGCAGCGGCGTTCCGAGCTCGGCGCGGCCGATGTCGTCGGGCGAGGCAAAGCCCAGCCCGCGATAATTCTGCGGGGTCACCAGGCTGCGGAAGGTGGCCAGGCCCTGCTGCGCCGCGCCGAGCTGTGCCGTCTCTGGCGGGCCGGGCACCGGCGGCGGCTCCATGGCGGCGCCGGTCCCGGCAGCACACCCCCCGAGCAGCAGCAAGGCGGTGACCGGCGCGAGTGCGAACTTCCACATCCCACTGACCCGCATCTCACTGACCGGTGTAGGTGATGTTGTAGTAGTCGTTCCAGTGCGTGTGGTCGGTGTCGCTGACGTAGCGGGCGTAGGTCATGATCGTCTCGGTTCCCCCGGTCGGGGTCGAAAGATTGGTGTAAGGCTCGGGATCGTTCACGTCGACATATTGCGTGTTGTTCACGACGGCATAGCCCTTGAGCACCATCATGTGCCCGCCCCCGCCCGTCCAGTGCCAGCTGAACGCCACCGGCTTGTTGGCGCAGAAGATCTGGCTCTGAACATCCGCCCAGCTCAACGCCGCGTTGGAGGTCTGCGTCGCGGTGAAGCCGTATTTCCCGTATTCCGGCCAGCCCCCGTTGTTGCAGCTGCCCGAATTGTCCTGGCAGCATTTCGTCTGGGAGAACTCGTTGTTGGCCTGGGTGCACTCGCTCACGCCATGGCCGAAATAGGCCATGGTCATCTGGCCGCTCGCCGCCCAGCACCAGTTCGACGCCTGCTGCGGCAAGGTCGGCACGTTGACCGAGGCCACCAGCGGCGGGGTGCAGCAGCCGGAAAGCAGGCCGAGGGACAATGCAGCGAAGAGGGCAAATCGGATCATGGGCTTCCTGATCTCGGCCGCTTGCAGGGACACCGACACTCTCGATCTCGGTCATCGTAATCCCATGCCGTCGCATTCGCAAGCAATTTCGCACCGGGAACGGTCCGGGTGCGGAAGTGCTTCTCAGGGCATGACGAGCCCGCCATTGACCTCGATGATCTGCCCGGTGACGTAGCTGCTCAGCCGCTCGGAGCACAGGAAGAGAAACGCGCCGACGCATTCGTCGGCGGCGCCGATCCGGCCCATCGGGATCTGTCGGCGCGCCGCCTCCTGCTGTTCCGGCGAGGTCGTGCGGTCCTGCAACGGGGTGGCAATCACGCCGGGCGAGACCGCATTCACGCGAATGCCCTCGGCCGCCACTTCCTTGGCCAAGGCGCGCGTGAACGTCGCGACGAACGCCTTGCTCGCGGCGTAGAGCGAAGAGCCGCCCCCGCCGCCGGTGCGCGCCGCGACCGAGCTCAGATTGATGATCACGCCGCCGCTGCCCTGTCCGCGAAACTGCGCGACCGCGGCGCGGCAGCCCGCGAAGACCGGGCGCATGTTGATCGCCACTTGCTGCTCGAACAAGGTGTCGGGCGTCTCGGTGATCAGCCGCCGCTCGATGAGGTCGCCGGCGTTGTTGATCAGGATGTCGAGCCGGCCGTACTGCGCCACCGTCTCGGCGAGCAGGCGCTCCATCGTGCCGGGGACGGCGATGTCGCCCTGCAGGAGAAAGGCCTCGCCCCCGGCCGCTTCCACACCGTCGCGCACCGAGGCGGCGAGCGCCGCGCCGGTGTTGTAGTGCACGCCGAGGTGCATGCCGCTGCGCCCGAGGCCGAGTGCCACGGCGGCGCCGATGCCGCGGCTGGCTCCGGTGATCAGGCAGACTTTGCCTTTCAGGTCCTCAATGAGCATGGCTGCCTCCATGACTTAAGCGGGACCCAGGAACGGCAGCGCCAAGGCGTGGAACGCCTCCGGCTCTTCGAGCTGCGGCGTATGCCCGGAGCCCTCGAGCACCGCCAGCCGCGCCCCCGGAATGCGGGCGCGCATCGCTTCCCCGTGCTCGGGCGTGCGCGCGCGATCGTGGCGCCCCTGGATGATCAGCGTCGGGGCCGTGATCGCGTGCAACTCCTCGAACGTGCGTGACTGCGCATTGGACCGCGCCGCCGCGACCGCCGCGTGCTGCGAGGCGGAGAGCGCAATCCGGCGGAATGCGTCGACGCCTTCCGGCGGCCTGCGGAAAAATCCCGCGACGATGGGCGCCACCGTCGCTTCGTCCCAGGCGCCGGCGGCGAGCGCATCGGCCTTGGCCAGCGCGCCCGCGGGATCGGCGGTGAATGCGCCCGTCGCCACCAGCAGCAGCCGCGACACGCGCGCGGGATGGCGAAGCGCCAGGAACTGCGCGACCACGCCCCCCATGGAGCCGCCGACCACGGCGACACGGTCGAGATTGCGCTCGTCTAGCAGCCGCGCCAGCGCATCGGCGTAGCCCTGCATCGTGTACGGGCCGGGCAGCGCCGCCGAAGTACCGAAGCCCGGAAGATCCACGGCCAGGCCGCCGCCCGCCAGCCGGTCCAGCGTCGGCTGCCAATACGCCGAGGACTGGCAGAAGCCGTGGATGAACAGGACCGCCGGCCCGGCACCCGGGCGCTCGATCGCCTGCACCCGAACTAGCCCCCGCTCTTCTTCAGCTCGCGCGCCTTCTGCGCCGACGCCATCAGCGCCTCCTGCGGCTTGGTCTGGCCGAGCAGCACGTTCTGGATCTGCTGCTGCGTGTAGCGGTCCCAGTCGCTGTACCACGGCGCGCTGATATTCTCCCGCGCCTGGGCGGTGCCGTATTGCTGGCTGCGCACGTCGAGGTCGTATCCGGCCTTCTGCTGCAGGGCGATGATGTCGGGATCCTTGTCCAGCGACTTGAAGGCGTAGCCGACGCCGTAGCGCAGATACCAGTCCTTCGCGGTGGAGTAGGCGCCGGCCGCATCCTTGCCGCCCATGTAGTAGATCAGCCGCCAGCTCGCATCGCGCACCTTGGTGTCGGCGCTGATGCCATACAGGCGGGTCCATCCCATCGGCCCCTTGCCGACATCCTGCAGGCCGGGAAAGCGGGTGAGCTGCAGGTCGCCGGCGCGCTTGCTGTATTGCGGATTGTTGGCGCGCGGAAACACGTTGCCGACATTCGAGGTGAACACGCCCTGGCCGCCGATATAAGCATCCCGCGCCTGCGTCTGGTCGAGCTCCAGGCCACGCGGATCGAGGATCTTCCAGGTGTGCATCGCATCGACCAGCCATTCCAGCACGCCGAGCGCGGTCTTGTCCTGCGTGGGATAGACGGGGTTCATGTCCGCATCGAACAGATGGCCGCCCGAGGCGAACACCATCGACCAGAACTCGCTCAGCCCGTCGACATCGGTCTTGTAGCCCTTGAGGATCGGATACTCGGCGATCCCGGCCTTCTTCACTTCCAGCGCCGCATTCTTGAGTTCGTCGAGCGTCACCGGCGGCTTCATACCCGCCTTGGCGAGAGCCGATTTGGCGTAGATGTAGATGAAGATGTCGCCGTAATAGGGCGTGCCGTACTGCTTGCCGCGGTATTTCAGCGATTGCAGGTTGAACGGGAAGATGTCGGCATCCAGGCTGTCGAGGTTCTTCATTCCTTCGATCGGCTGCACCCATCCCGCCTCGACCCAGGCGCCGAGATCGGTGTCGCGGATATAGAACGCGTCGGGCTGCGAACCGGCGGAGAACAGCGCCACCATCTTGGCGTTGTAGAGCTGCAGATCGAGCGGCGTGTATTTCACCTCGAGATCCGGATTTTCCTGCATGAACCGGTTGACGTCGGCCTCGGTCACCTGCGGCTCGAACGCCCAGCCCGCAAACGTCACCGTGGTCTTTCCGGCGGCGCCGGCGCGGCGCACCCCGAGGCCGCCAGCCACCGCTCCTGCCAGCAGACCGCGTCGGGAGAGGCGGGGGAGGGGAGCTCGTACGAATGTCGTCATGTCCTGCTTTCCCTTGGGTTGCGCGGGGATGTCATTGCTTGACGGCGCCGGTCGTCAGACCCTGCACGATCAGCCGCTGAAAGAACAGCGCCAGCAGCAGCGGCGGCAGCACCGCCAGCACGCCGCCGGTCGCCATCAGCGTCCGCTCAGTGGTGACGTCGGTTGCAAACCCGGCGACCACGACGGGCACGGTCTTCGCGGCCATCGTCGTGGTCAGGATGACGGCGAACAGGTAATCGTTCCAGGACGTCATGAAGGCGAACATCCCGGCCGCCGCCAGCCCGGGAGCCGCCGCGGGCAGCAGGATGCGGAACAGCATCTGCCACCAGCCGCAGCCGTCCACCAGCGCGGCTTCCTCGAGCGAGCGCGGAATGCCCTGGAAGTAGCTCTTCAGCAGCCAGATCGTGAACGGCAGGGTGAAGGTCAGGTAGGTGATGGCGAGCGCGGCCAGATTGTCCAGCAGCCCGTAGGTCTTGATGGTGAGATAGAGCGGCACGATCAGCGCGATGCCCGGCACCATCCGCGAGCCCAGATACAGCACCAGCAGCGATGTCTGCCCGCGGAACTTCAGGCGCGCGAAGCTGTATCCCGCAAGTGTCCCGAGGATGAGGTTCAGCGCCGCCGTGCCGGAAGCCGCGATCAGCGAATTGGCCAGGCTCGGCAGGGTGTCTTCGGCGGCGCGGCTGCCGACGACGGCGCGGATGCCGGTGGGATTGATGAAGGAAACGTAATTCTGCAGCGTCAGGCTGTTCCAGCCGAGCTCCGGCGGCACCGACAGCACGTTGCGCTCGTGCATCAGGCTGGTCAGCACGAGCCAGGAGAACGGCGCGAGCACGAACGCGGCCACCAACAGCCCGCCGCCCATCAGCATCAGGCGCTGCGCCTGCGGGCGCGAGGCCAGCCTCACGCCTCGAACTCCCCGCGCCCGTACAGGATGCGGAAATACGCCAGCGCCAGCCCGAGCGTGATCAGCGTGATGATGTAGGCATAGGCGCTGCCATGGCCGAAATCGAGGCTGGTGAAGGTGGTGAGATAGGTCTGCCAGGCGAGCGTGGTCGTCGCGGTGCCCGGGCCGCCGGCGGTCAGCACGTAGATGATGTCGAAGACGCGGATCGCCAGCATGGTCTGCAGGATCAGCACCACCAGCAAGGTCTGCGACAGCCAGGGCAGGGTGACGTGGCGGAACAGGTGCCGCGCCTTGCAGCCGTCCACCCGGCCGGCGTCGTAGAGGTCGCCCGGCACCCGCTGCAGCGCGCCCATCAGCAGGATGGCGGCCAACGGAAACTCATTCCAGACATGGGCGCAGAGCAGCCCGCCCACGGCATAGCCGGGATCGGAGAGCCACCCCTGATACTCGCGGATCAGCCCGAGCCCGCGCAGCAGCGCATTCAACGCGCCGATTTTCGGGTCGTAGATCCACTGCCACATCAGCCCGTTGACAACCGGCGGAATGGCCCAGGGGATCAGGATCAGCGCGCGCACCAGGCCGCGGCCCGGGAATGCCTGGCTGAGCAGCAGCGCTACCGCCAGCCCGAGCGCCACGACGATGACGACGGCGAGCACGGTGAAGATCAGCGTCACGCGCAGCGCCGACCAGAACTCCTCCGACCCGACGATATCGCGGTAATTGTCCAGACCGACGAAGGCGAACACCCGCGGCCGTTTTAGATTGTAGCGATGCAGGCTGACCCAGCTCGAGGAGGCGATGGGATAGCCGACCAGCAGCAGGATCGCCGCGAGCGACGGAAGGTTGAGGAGATAGGCGAAGGCGGGCCGGTCGTAGCCGACGCGGCGCCGCATCCGGTGTGTCATCCCGCCGCAAGCGGGTTGGCCGCCGCGTCGGTCACGTCAGCGGTCGGGCGATGTGCTTGGCGTAGATCGGCCGGGTGAGCAGCCGCTCGTACCAGGCTTTCAGATGCGGCGTGTCCGGCCGCGCGACCGGGAACTGCAGCCAGCGATGCGCGTGCACGCCGAACACGATGTCGGCGAGCGAGAACGCCTCGCCCGCGACGAAGGGATGCCGACCGAGCGCGGCGTCGACGATGGCCCATGAGCGTCCGGCCTCCTCGGCCCCCTTGGCGATCGCTGCCATGTCGCGCTTTTCCGGAGGTGTGCGGATCAGGCCAAGGAAGACCACGCCTTGCGGGCGGTTCATGCCGCATTGCTGGTAGTCCATCCACTGGTCGATTTTCCCCCGCGCTTGCGGCTGCTTGGGCCACAGCGGCGTCTCCGGCGCGTGCGCCTCGCAGAGGTAGCGCAGGATGGCGTTGCTCTCCCACATTGTGAACCCGTCGTCATCGAGCGTCGGCACCAGGCCGGTCGGGTTCATGGCGCGGTATTCCGGAGTATCGGTCTTGCCGAACGGGCCGCCGACGTCGAGGCGCTCGTAGGGCAGGCGCAGCTCCTCGAGGAGCCAGATCACCTTCATGACGTTGCTGGAATTGTCGCGACCCCACAGACGCAGCATGTCCGGTCCCTCCGTTGCTCCGGTGACGGTAAGCGCGCCGGCGCGGGCCGGCAATCGGCCTCCGCTTGCCGCATCCGGACGCGGCCGCTTGCCGCGTCCGGCAAAGCCGTCCATATCGCCGCCATGCCGCTCCCCGAGCCACGCGCGATCGCCTTGTTTTCCGCAGCGGCAGCAGCGGCGGCGCTGGCGGTGGCGCTGGCGACGGAGCGTTTCGGGGGTCTCGCCCCGTGCGCGCTGTGTCTCTGGGAGCGCTGGCCGTACCGCGTCGCCGCTGCGGCAGGCCTGCTGGTCCTGCTGCTGCCGCGCCGGTTCGCCCGGCCGCTGCTGTTCCTGCTGCTGGCGAGCCTGCTGGCCGGCGCCGGGCTGGCGGCGCTGCATGTCGGGGTGGAGCAGCATTTCTGGCCGAGCCCGCTGCCGGAATGTCTGGCGCCCCGCCTCGCCCATGGCAGCATCGCGCAGATGGTCGCCTCGATGCCGGCACGGCCGTCAAAGCCGTGCGACGCGCCGAGCTATCTCATTCCCGGACTGAGGCTGTCGATGGCGGCGATGAACCTGCTCTATGCTCTTTGCGTCTCGGCGCTGCTTGCCATCTATCTCGGACGCAGCAGAGGAGTCCGGAGATGAGCGTCAGCGAAACCGGGCGGCTGCCCGGCGATCCCACGCCGCAGGCGCGGGTGGCCCGCATGATCCGCGTCGATCATGCCGGCGAGTATGGCGCGGCGCGCATCTATGCCGGGCAGCTTGCCGTGCTGGGTCGCGGCGACAAGGCCGCGCTGCTGCGGCACATGCTGGCGCAGGAGCAGCAGCATCTCGCGACCTTCAGCGACCTGGTTGCGCAGCGCCGGGTCCGGCCGACGGCGCTGCTGCCGCTGTGGCATCTCGCGGGCTACGCGCTGGGTGCCGCGACGGCCGCGCTGGGCGAGCGCGCCGCCATGGCCTGCACCGTCGCCGTCGAAGAGGCGATCGACACGCACTATGCCCGGCAGGCGGCGGAACTCGGCGAGGACGAAACGGAGCTGCGCGCCACCATCGAGAAATTCCGCGCCGAGGAGCTGGAGCACCGCGACATCGGCCTGGCGCACGAAGCCGAGCAGGCCCCCGGCTACCGCCTGCTCTCCGCGTTGATCAAGGCCGGCTGCCGAGCGGCGATCGCGGCGAGCGAAAGACTCTGAAGCGTTCGGGGATACGGCCGGTTATGATGAGCTAACTCCTGTGTTACCATGGGCGCGGACTACCGGCGGAGGCGCAATCCGCTGGCATGAACGGAGGCGAGCGATAGCACTGACGCGGGATTTCAAGGAACTGGTGCAGCAGCGGATTGCCAGGGATCCCGCCTTCGGTCACGCGCTGCTGCGCGAAGGCATCGAGACCATGCTCGCCGGTGATGTCGATACCGGCAAGGCGATACTGCGCGACTACATCAAGGCGACGGTCGGATTCGAGAAACTTGGTGAGGTGACCGGCACGCCGGCGAAGAGCCTCATCCGCATGCTCGGTCCGCGCGGCAATCCGCAGGCGCGCAATCTCTTCGGCATAATCGGTTACCTGCAAAAGCGGGCCGGCGTCGAACTGCATGTTGCGGCGGCCCCCCGCTGATCGAAACTCGGCGGAGCAAAACAAGTAATGGGGCCTGGCGCCGACGGGCCCCAGCGGGTCCCATACTTCAGCGCGGGGGGCGGAGCCCTCGCGTTTACGAACCGTCCGCCCTGCTCAGATACGCAATGATGTCGCGCCGTACCGCCGCATCGCTCACCGCCATCGGCATGAGCGAGCCCGGCACATCGGCCTGCGGCGCTGCGAGCCACTTGTCCAGCGTTCCCGTGGACCAGGTGATCCCGGATTGCGCAAGCGCCGGCGAATACGGGTACCCCGCAACCGAGCCCGCCGGCCGCCCTATCACCCCGCCGAGCGGCGGACCGATCTTCGCGCGCGCCATCTCGTGGCAGCCGCTGCACTGGCTGGCGAACAGCTTTTCCCCGAGCGCCGGGTCGGGCGCCGCGTCGAAGCGCGCGAGGTCCTGCGCCCCATCGCCGCGCTTCGATTCGAAGAACGTGTAGGACAGCGTGATCTGCTCGACGTCGCGTGTCGAGGGATTGTCGGCAATTGCCGGATCGACGAAGAACTCCACCGGCATCTCGACCTTCTGATGCGCGGCCAGCCGCTCCTCGGTGAAGCAGAAGCACTCGATCTTCTTGAAATAGATGCCGGCCTTGTCGGGGGTCACGTTGAACGTGGCGTGGCCGACGATGTCGCGGTCGGAAGTGTTCTCGGCTTCGAAAAACACCGGCACTTCTTCGCCGAGATGCACCACGGTCTGCCGCTGCACCGGCACGAAGCGCCAGGGCAGGCCGGGCGCTACGTCGGTGTCGAAGAACACCGTCACCGTCCGCGCGGAAACCTTCGCGGTGTCGGCGGCGACGCGCTGCGTCGTGCCGCCGGCCCCGGTCACCGAGCAGAACAGCCGGTACAGCGTCACGGAATAGGAGACCAGGGTCGTCATGACCCCGATCGCCAGCAGCAGCCCCCCGAGGGTGGCGAGCTTGCCGGTCTGTCGCCCCGAGGCTCGAAAAATCTTCATGCGCCCATGCAGATGGGGGCGAGCGATCAGCTCTCCAGCTCGCTGTCCCAGTAGAGATAATCGCGCCAGCTCTCATGCAGATAGTTCGGCGGGAAACCGCGCCCGTTCTCCTGCAGCTCCCATGTCGAGGGCTGGCGCGGCATCAGCCGCGGATACATCCGGCATTCCTTCGGCAGCCGCGAACCCTTGCGCAGATTGCACACGCCGCACGCCGTGACGACATTCTCCCACGTCGTGCGCCCGCCGCGGCTGCGCGGCACCACGTGATCGAAGGTCAGGTCCGGCGCCGGCTGCCGCTCGCCGCAATACTGGCAGGCGAAGGCGTCGCGCAGGAACACGTTGAACCGGGTGAAGGCCGGCCGCCGCGCCGCCGGGATGTAGTCGCGCAACGCGATCACGCTGGGCAGGCGCAGGCTGAGGCTCGGCGAATGCACTTCGGTATCGTATTCGCTCAGCACCGACACGCGATCGAGGAACACCGCCTTGACCGCATCCTGCCAGCACCAGACGGAGAGCGGGAAATACGAGAGCGGTCGGAAATCCGCGTTCAGGACCAGCGCCGGGAAATGCTGTCCGCCGTCGGGCACACGCTGCTCCTCCGCAGGCCAAGCAACTCCCGAGCACAAGCCTGACCACAACCTCTGGTGGGAATCATCTGATCACCGGCCAGATAAAGTGCGCACGAAAGCCACGCGGTTATCGCAGAGCCGCCCAAGCGCCGCAAGCGCCGGCCGCGGCTTTCACCGGAGCGTCACGGCGCCGCAAATGCGCGCTGCAGGAACAGCGCGCCGGCCGAAAGCCCGGCCTCGTCGATGCCATGGCCGAGCCCGGGGCAATACAGCGTCTCGACGGGAAAGCCGGCCTGCCGCAGCGTCGCCTCGGCATCGCGCGTGCGGCCGATCGGCACCACCTCGTCCGCTTCCCCATGCACCAGCAGCACCGGCGGCCGCCCCGCTGCCTCCGCCAGGCTGCCGGGTGCCAGCAGCGCGCCTGAGAAGGCGAGGATCGCGCGGGGCGGCGGGTTGCGCCTCAGGCCGGCGAACAGCACCGTCATCGCGCCCTGGCTGAAGCCCATCAGCGCCAGAGCGTCCCCCGGCAATCCGAGCCTGGCCAGCTCGGCCGCGAGAAAACCGTCGAGCACCGGCGCCGCCCGGCGCACCCCGGCCTCCAGCCGCGCCGGGCTGCGATCGCCCAGGCTGAACCATTGCCGGCCGAACCCTTCCGGCGCGTCGTCATACGGCTCCGGCGCATGCGGTGCCACGAAGGCGGCGTCGGGCAGCGCCTGTGCCCAGACCGGCGCCAGATCGATCAGGTCGTTGCCGTCGGCGCCGACGCCATGGCAGAGCACCACCAGCTGCTTCGCGCGGCCCCCCGAGCGCGGGCCCCAGCGCAGGCCGTCCAGCTCCGCCATCCGCCTGCCTCCCGCATTGCCGGGCGCGGGACTACCCTGCAGGCCACACCATGTCCATCGTCACCCGCTTCGCCCCGAGCCCGACCGGCTATCTGCACCTCGGCCACGCCCATGCCGCGCTGTTCGCCCACGGCCGCGCCCGCGAGGCCGGCGGACGCTTCCTGCTGCGCCTCGAGGACATCGACCCCGGCCGCTGCCGCCCCGAATACGCCGACGCCATCCTCGATGACCTCGCCTGGCTCGGCCTGACCTGGGACGGCCCGGTCCGGGTGCAGTCGCACCACCTGCCGGAGTATGCGGCGGCGCTGGACCGGCTGGCGGCACGGGGGTTGCTGTATCCCTGCTTCTGCACGCGGGCGGACATCATGCGCGAGATCAGCCTGTCGGCCGGCGCGCCTCATGCCCCGGACGGCACCCCGGTCTATCCCGGCCTCTGCCGCGGATTGTCCGAGGACGAGCGGCAGTCCCGCATCGCCGCCGGCACGCCCTACGCCCTCCGCCTCGACATGGCGGCCGCCACCGCCGCCGCGCCGCATCCCCTGCACTTCGAGGAAGCCGGCGCGCAGCACCGCTGCCGTCCTGAACGCTTCGGCGACGTCGTGCTGGCCCGCAAGGACGCACCTGCCAGCTACCACCTCTGCGTCACCCACGACGATGCGGTTCAAGGCATAACCCTGGTCACCCGCGGCGAGGACCTCCGCCCCGCCACCGATCTGCATCGCCTGCTGCAGGCGCTGCTGGGCTGGCCGGCGCCGTGCTATGCCCATCACCCCCTGCTCACCGACGCCTCGGGGCGGCGACTCGCCAAGCGCGACGGTGTGGCCACGCTTCGCGACCTGCGGGCCTCGGGGGTGACTCCGGCGGAGGTATGGCAGCAAGCTGAGAAAGGAAGGCGAGGGGCTCCGCCCCTCGACCCCGCTGGGGCCCGTCGGCCCCAGACCCCATGACTAGGAAAGGGGTTGTCGCAGGAGAATCCGATGATCCGTCGTTTCGCATGCATGTGCTTGCTGCTTCTCACGGTCTCCGGCGCCCGAGGGCAGGAGCGCGTGGTCAACGTCTATAACTGGACGGACTACATCGACCCGGCAGCCATCACCCGCTTCGAGCAGCAGACCGGCATAAAGATCCGCTACGACGTGTTCGACAGCCTGGAAACCCTCGAGGGCAAGCTGCTCGCCGGGCATTCCGGCTATGACGTGATCGTGCCGACGAGCGAGCCGACCTTCTCCCGCCTGATCCGCGACGGCGCGCTGCTGCCGCTCGACAAATCCCGCCTGCCGCACCTCGCCGGCCTCGATCCGACCTTGATGGCCCGCGTCGCCAGCTCCGATCCCGGCAACAGATACGGCGCCATCTATCTCTGGGGAACCACCGGCCTCGGCATCATCGCCGATCGCATCCACGCCGCCGCACCGGACGCCCCGCTCGACAGCTGGGACCTGCTGTTCAAGCCGGAAAACGCCAGGCGGCTCGCCGGCTGCGGCATCACCATGATGGACAGCGCCATCGACGTGATCCCGACGGTGCTGAAATATCTCGGCCACGATCCGAACAGCACCGATGCAGCCGACCTCGCCAGCGTGCAGCGCACGCTCCTGGCGATCCGGCCCTACATCCGGACCTTCGCCAGCGCCGGCGCCCTGGAGGCGCTCGCCAACGGCGAGACCTGCCTCGTCTTCGACTATTCCGGCGACGTCGTGCAGGCCGCGACGCGCGCGGCCGAAGCCAAGAACGGCGTGCAGGTGCGCTATGTCGCACCCAGGGAAGGCGGCCAGCTCTCCTTCGACATGCTGGCGATCCCGAAGGACGCGCCACATCCCGAGGCCGCGCTTGCCCTCATCGACTTCCTGGAACGGCCGGACGTGATGGCCGGCATCACCAATTTCGTGCACTACCCAAACGCGGTGCCCGCCAGCCTGCCGATGGTGCAGCCGGCGATCGCCGCCGACCCCAACGTTTTTCCGCCGCCGCAAGCTTTCGCCCGCTTCTTCACCGTCGGCCCGGTGCCCGCGGCCGCGGAGCGCGCACGCAACCGCATGTGGGCCCGCTTCAAGGCGGGGGACTGACCCTGGAGCCGCACCTGCGGG
>Ga0213875_10001701_pt1 | contig 13851 bp, 12 predicted proteins | sample BarmaccomBMRX_R8_FD_160105 | JGI IMG/M metagenome (GOLD analysis project Ga0213875, IMG submission 160105) | Root-associated microbial communities from Barbacenia macrantha in rupestrian grasslands, the National Park of Serra do Cipo, Brazil - RX_R8 | ecosystem: Host-associated > Plants > Roots... | reverse complement strand
CTCGCGCAGCTTGGTGTAGGCGGGCCGTTCCCGGATGCGGGCCAGCGCCCAGCGCACCGCCTCGGCCCGGCTGCTGGCGATCCCGGCCGTGATCAGCGTGTCCACCGTCTCCAGATCGTCGGGCCCGAGCCGCGCCATCATCGGCACCAGCGGCGCCTCGGCCCGGCCCGGCACCACGTCCGGCTCGGCCTGGCTGATCCGTGACGACGGCCCCGGGCGGTCGTCGGAGTAGCCGTCCCCGGCGATCACGAACTCGACCTCGGCCACCTGGGGCACGGTCTGCAGGTCGTGCCGGAAGCCCTGCACCGCCTTGCCCTGGCTGCGGCTGAACTCCTCGATGATCAGCGCGTCGGCGTCGGTGCCGTCCGGGCGCTGGCCGTCGGCCGGCTCGAGCACCAGCCGGACCAGCAGCGCGCCGGGCTCGATGGTGGGGTCGTCGCCGTACTGCCGGAGCACCACCCGCTGCACGGCGGAGCCGGGAAACCGGCGCCGGGCCAGGTGCTCGATCTGTTCCCGCAGGTGGTTGAGCTCGGCCTGGTCCATCGCCGCCTCCGCGTGTTCTTCCGTGCTTCCTGCTTCGCGCCTCGCGCCTCGTGCTTTCGCGAGAAATCAGCGTAACTCCAGAACCGGCCGATACGCCAGATAAGCGGCCGGACCAGATTGGGTAGTCGACGTAGCCCCGCTGGCCGCCGCGGTAATAGGTGCCGCGGTCGGGGGGCGCCAGCTGATGCCCGAGCGCCAGCCGGCTGACCAGGTCGGGGTTGGCGATGAACAGGGCCGCGAACGACACGGCGTCGGCCAGGCCCGCCTCGACCAGATCGGTTCCGGTGCCGGGGCCGTACCCGTGGTTGGCCACCAGCGGGCCGCCGAACAGCTTCCGGTAGCGGGCCACCGCCCCGGTGTCCGGCCTCCCGCCCGCCGGGTCGGGGGCCGGCCCGCGCAGGTGCAGATAGCCGAGCCCGCTCGCGCTCAGCTGGCGGACCGCCTCGTCGTGGCCGGCCAGGGTCGGCTCGTCGGCCGTGAACGGGTAGCCGTCCGGCCACGAACCAGGCCGCGACCCGGCCCGCGGCTCGTCCCGGATCGTCCAGAAGGGCGACAGCCGCACCCCCACCCGCTCCGGCCCGTCCCAGGCGGCCGCGACCGCGTCGGTGACCTCGCGCAGCAGGCGGCCGCGGTCGGACCCGTAACCGTCGCGGCGGCGGTTCAGCCGCGGGTGCAGGAACTGGGCCAGCAGGTGGGTGCCGTTGGCGGCGATCTCGACGCCGTCGAACCCGGCCCGCCGGGCGCGAGCGGCCGCCGCCCCGTAGTCAGCGACCGCCGCCCGCAGGTCGGCGGCGGTCATCGCGGCCGGGGCGTGGCCCGGCCCGTGACTGGCCCCCGGGTGCCAGAGCTGCAGCCCGATCCGGCCGCCGGCCGCGTGTACCAGGCCGGTGACCCGGGCCCAGGCCGCGACCTGGGCGGCGGTGAAGATCCCGGGGACATGCGGATAGGACCCGATCGCCCGCTCGCTGACCCAGGTGGCCTCGGCCACGATCAGGCCGGCGCTGGCCCGCTGGGCGTAGTAGGCCGCGTGCAGATCGGTCACGGTCAGCGTCCCGGGGTCGGCCCGGCAGCGGGTGGCCGGCGCCATCACCACCCGGTTGGGCAGCTCCAGGGCGCCCAGGGTGACCGGCCGCAGCAGCGGCGGGCGGTCACCGGGCTGGTTAGGCTGATGGTGGATCATTGGTTGTCTCGCTCCCTTGTTGTTGCACCGTCGGCGAAGCCATCGAGCAGACGGACGGCGGCAAGGAAAGGTGACCGATGGACGAGCAGCAGGCCGCAGCCGACGAGCTGGCGGCCCGGTTCGAGACCCACCGGGCGACCCTGCGCGGGGTGGCCTACCGCCTGCTGGGCTCGCTGGCCGAGGCCGACGACGCCGTGCAGGAGGCCTGGTTCCGGCTCAGCCGGGCCGACGCCGGCGCCATCACCAGCCTCGAGGCCTGGCTGCGGACCACGGTCGCGCGGATCTGCCTGGACATGCTGCGGACCCGGGCCGTTCGCCGCGAGGAGCCGCTGGACGGCCGTCCGCCCGCGGCCGTCGCCGGCGACGGGCCCGAGCAGGAGGCGGTGCTGGTCGACGCGGTCGGCCGGGCGATGCTGGTGGTGCTGGACACGCTGGCGCCCGCCGAGCGGGTCGCGTTCGTGCTGCACGACCTGTTCAGCGTGCCGTTCCGCCAGATCGGGCCGATCCTCGACCGCAACGAGGCGGCCACCAAGCAGCTGGCCAGCCGGGCCCGGCGCCGGGTCCGCGGGGTGCCCGCGGTGCCGGCTACCGAGCTGGCCCGGCAGCGGCCGGTGGTGGAGGCGTTCCTGGCCGCCACCCGCGACGGTGACCTCGGGGCGCTGCTGGCGGTGCTGGCCCCCGACGTGGTGCGGCGGGCCGACGTCGCGCTGGTGGGCCCCGGCCGGGCCACCGAACTGCGAGGCGCCGGCCGGGTGGGGCGGGAGATGGCGGTGTTCGGCGGCCGGTCCCGGTACGCGGCCCCGGCGCTGGTCAACGGGACGGTCGGCGCGGTCGTGGCCCCGCGCGGGCGGTTGCTGCTGGTCATCGCGATGACCGTGGCCGGGGACCGGGTGGCTGGGTACGAGCTGATCGCCGACCCGGCCCGGCTGGGCCAGGTCGAGCTGGCGGTGCTGGACGCCTAGCCGGGCTGGGCGCCTGGCCGGCTAGGCGGCCCGGATCTCAGACAGGTTGCGCGCTGAGCCCGGCCGCGCGGACGGCGGCCGCGATGTCGTCGGCGGTGGCCAGCTTTTCCATCTCCTCGGTCTGGTCCGGACCGGGTAGCGGCCGGGGAATGGAGGCGGGGAAGACGAGCATGGTGGGACCACCTTGGGGCGCCGTGCGAATGGACATTTTCAACTACATATGAGTCGCCTGAGGCCTGCTCCAGGTTCACACGGTTAGTAATTAATTACTACGAGTTAAGGACCAGGACGGCCAGTCGTTACCAGCTGGCCGGGTGCCGTCCGATCCGCTCCGGGGCCGTTGCTTCTATTGACCCCGGGGTAGGGGACCGGTCAGGCTGAACGAGGAGCCCGCCGAAGGGGACGGGCCCTGGAAAGGTGCCAGATGAGCCCAGCGGTGCAGATTGGCCGCACCTACCCGCGGCCGTCGCCGGGCCGTCCCCTCGACCGGGCCGCGCGGGGCCGTCCTGCCCCGGCCGCCGCCGCGCCGCTGATCCCCGCGCAGGCGCCGCCCGCGCCGCCCGCCGCGGGCGGGGTGATCAAGTTCCAGACCCCCGAGGTCGTGTTCGGGCCGGAGTCGCTGGCCGAGTCGGGGTTCGCGGCCCGCCGGATCGGCGCCCAGCGGCCGTTCGTGGTCACCGACCCGGGCCTGATCGAGGCCGGCTGGGCCGGTCAGCTGCTCAAGTACCTGGCCGACGTCGGCCTGCAGGCCACCGTGTGGTCGGGGGTCACCCCCAACCCCAAGGACTTCGAGATCGCGGCCGGCTACCGGCGCTACCTGGAGTCCGGCGGCGACGTCATCATCGCGATCGGCGGCGGGTCGTGCATCGACGCCGCCAAGGGGATCGCGATCCTGATCGGCAACGGCGGCGACATCCTCGACTACGCCGGGGTCGACCGGGTCAGCCGCCCGATCCCGCCGATGCTGATGATCCCGTCCACGGCCGGGACCGGCGCCGACGTCTCCCAGTTCTGCATCATCACCGACACCACCAGCGCGGTGAAGGTGACGATCATGGGCCGCGCCCTGGTCCCCGAGATCTCCGTCACCGACCCGCGGCTGCTGGCCACCATGCCCGGTGACCTGGCCGCCGCCACCGGGCTGGACGCGCTCACCCACGGCATCGAGGCCTACGTCTCCTGCGCCCACAACCCGCTGGCCGACGGGCACGCGCTGAGCGCGGTCCGGCTGGTGTTCGGCAACCTGCCGCGGATCGTGGACCGCGGGGCCCAGGGTGAGCGCCGCGACCACATGGCCCAGGCCAGCCTGGAGGCCGGGATGGCCTTCACCAACGCGCTGCTGGGGGCCACCCACGCCATGAGCCATCAGGTCGGCGGCCTCCTCGACCTGCCCCACGGGGTGGTCAACGGGGTGCTGCTGCCCCACGTGATCAGGTTCAACGCGGCCGCGGTGCCGGACCGGTTCGTGCCGCTGGCCGAGGCGGCCGGGCTGCCGGTCGCGGGCATGCCCGGCGAGGAGGCCGGGAACCTGCTGGCCGACCGGGTCCGGGCCATCGGCGACGAGCTCGGGGTGCCCCGGAGCCTGGCCGAGCTCGGGGTCCGCCCGGAGAACGTGCCCACCCTGGCCGAGAACGCGCTGGCCGACGCCTGCCTGGCCACCAACCCGCGCCCGGTGTCCCGGGCCGACCTGGACACCCTGTTCCGGGCTGCCCTCTGACGCCGATGCCGCCCGCGGAATCAGTCCCCGGCGACCTGCCCCGCGAGGTGGACCAGCCCACGCTGAGCAGGCTGACCGGGGTCCGCTCGGGCAAGCAGTCCTACTACGCCGAGCTGCGGCGGACCGAAGCCCGGATGACCTCGGCGGTCCAGGCCCTGGAGGGGATCTCCGGGGCGCTGGTGCGCACCCGCGACGACCCCCGGGCGCTGCTCGAGGAGGTGCTGCGGGCGGCGGCCGGCCATCTGCGGGCCGATTGGACGCTGATCGCGCTGCGCGACGGCGAGCTGCCCGCCCTCGACATGCGGTTCCTGGCCACCGACCCGGACGGCGCGCTCATCGAGTCGGTGTCCGAGCTGCCGGACTGGCTGACCCGCGAGCTGGCCAAGATGCGGGGCGCGGCCGACCCCTCCCCGGCCACCGGGCCCGGCTGGGTGCAGGTGCCGATGACGCTGGACGGTGCCGTCCTCGGCCGCCTGATCGCCCACTATGACCACTCCCGCCAGCTGATCGAGCACGCCGACCTGTGGGTGCTGCGGATCCTGGCCGACCAGGCGGCGGTGTCGATGCACACCGCCACCCTGTACGCGACCGGCGCCGACCTGCGGCTGCGGGCCCAGCAGCTGTACGACGAGATCGCCCGCAGCTCCCAGGACCTGCGGACCCGGACGGCCGAGCTGGAACGGGCCGAGGGACGGCTGCGGGTGCTGCACCAGCGGGAGCTGCTGGACGCCGAACGGCACCGGATCGCGCTCGAACTGCACGACAGCGTGGCCCAGTACGTGCTGTCGGCCGGGCTGGCGGTCGAGGTGTGCCGGGCCGAGGCGGCCGACCGGGGTGACGGCGACGGCGCCCAGCGGCTGGTCGACGCCCGTGACCTCATCGCCAAGGCGGGCGACCAGGTCCGGTCGGTCATCTACGCGCTCAACCACGAGCCCCGCGACGGCAAGGCGCCGATCCTGTCCGAGCTGCTGCACGGGCTGGCCGCCCAGCACCGCCCGAACCTGGACGTCAGCGTGCGGCTGGAGGGCCGTCCGCAGCCGATGAGCCCGATCGCCGAGCACGCGCTCGCCCGGATCGCGGGCGAGGCCCTGTTCAACGTGTCGCTGCACGCCAAGGCGACCCGGGCGGTGATCCGGGTCCGCTACGCGCCGGCCGGCACCTCGATGTGGATCAGCGACGACGGGTCCGGCGATCCGGCCCAGCTCCGCCGGCTGCTCCGGCTGACCAACCAGGCCGACTCCGACGGCCGCCACCAGGGGCTGGCCAACATGGCCCGGCGGGCTCAGGAACTGGGCGGCTCGTTCGCGGTGGGCCGGGCCAAGCTCGGCGGCATCCGGCTCGAGATCCGCATCCCGCCCGAGAACCCGGGGCCGGGGAGCGCCGGCCCGGCCGGGAGCACCTCGTGATCGACCTGGTGCTGGTCGACGACCACGCGGTGGTCCGCCAGGGGCTGCGCTCGGTCCTCGAACGGGCGCCCGACGTGCGGGTGGTGGGGGAGGCGGCCACCCCCGACGAGGCCCTGCAGGTGGTGGCCGACACCAAACCGTCGCTGGTGCTGCTCGACCTCAAACTGTCCTCGGCCCCCGGCCTGGAGGGCCTCGACCTGTGCGCCCGGCTGACCACGACCTACCCCGGCCTGGCGGTGCTGGTGCTCACCACCGCGCTGGAAGATCAGCTGGTGGTGACCGCGCTGCGCAACGGGGCCAAAGGCTACGTGGTCAAGGAGGTCGACACCTCCGAGCTGCTGCGCGCGATCCGCGCCGTCGACCAGGGCGAGAACGCCTTCGACCCCCGCAGCTCCTCGGCCATGGTCCGCGGGCTGACCGCCAGCCCCGGCCCCGGCGAGGCACAGTTGACCCCGCGCGAGCTGGAGGTGCTGCGGCTGCTGGCCCACGGCCTGTCCAACCGGGAGATCAGCGAGCGTCTGTTCATCGCCGAGACCACGGTCAAGTTCCACGTGGCCAACGTGATGCGCAAACTCGAGGTGACCCGCCGCAGCGAGGCGGTCTACGTGGCCAGCCAGCTCGGTGCCATCTGAAGCGCACGCACCGATCAGGACGCCCGATCGGGTTCTCCGGCTTTCAGAGTTTGGATGTACGAGTCGAAGCATGGATGATCTTCGTCATCCATGATCTGAGCCAGCGCCTCGTGAAGGTCATAGTTCGCCAGCTGCGAGTCAAGAAGCCCGGTGCTGCCGGTCCAGCGACATGATGCTCAGGGACCGGTGCTGGCGCCGGTCGTCGGCCCCGGCGAGCCGGGCGATGGCGGTACCGACGAGGGTGGCTTCGACGATGTGATCGTGGCGGCCGACCTTTTCCGGGCAGTCCCGCTGCCGTACCCGCATCTCCATGGTGGCGATCACCACGCCGTCGGCACCGAGTCGCCTGACGTCGTTTTCCAGCTGGTGCCGGGCGTCCTGCCGGGACTGGCTGACCAGCTCGGTCCAGCCGGCGACCTCGGCGTTGCCCGAGCCCCAGCGCGCCTGCCGGGATGTCGTGCGGTCGTCGTGCCGCGATCCGATCGAGACACCCAGCACCAGCCCCACGGGTACCCAGCCCGCCACCAGCAGCTTGGCGAAGTCCTGCCCCGATACCTCAGCGGTGAAGGGCACCGGCTGGTCCCGGGGGACCTCTCGCGCGCGGACCGCGGTGCCGATGGCCGTGAACTGTGGCCCGCCGAGGGGGAACGAACCCCGGGTCACCTGGACGCCGACCACCCCGTGCCCGCCCAGCTCGGCACACTCGGTGGTCATCCGGCCCACGGCGGTGTGCCGGGCCAGCTCCATGGTCTCCACCAGCGGGCTGAACGACCCGGCACCGCCCCGCCCGGACACCTGGGCCGGGGGCCGGGGTGGTAGCCCGCCGCCGGGCGACCCGCTCGCCGGGCAGGTGTACCCGTCGGCTGGCCCGGTGCTGTAGACGGCCGCCCCGAACACCTGGCCGACGGGTTCGTAGCCCACGCTGCGGATGGCCGCGAACTCACCGGTGCTGAGCGCGGACCCCCAGGTACCGCTGGACCGTAGCTCAGTTATCCGCGCTTCGGCCACCGGGGGCAGCTCCTCGCTCACGGTGTCAGCCTAAGCCGGTTTCGCTTTTTCCGTTCATCATGGTCATCCGGAGCCGCCGCCGGGATGCCTTCGGCCCGCGCCCCACCAGAACAGCGGCAACCAGCCGCTGGCCGAGGGTCCCGCGAGCCCGCCGGGCCTCGACGCGCAGCCGGTCTCGTTCGCCGGCCCGCCGGGCGTCGTCCTGGGCGGCCTTCATCGAGTATTCGTGCCAGGTCATGGTCGCTGCTCCCCTGGTGCTGTCCGGCTCTCGGATGGTTCGGTGGTGGATACACCGCGCCGCCGGGAAACTGGGCGCCCGCCAGCCGCCCAGTTCGCCGCCCGGGCGGTGTATGTATCCGGTGGAAGGGCCACGCGACCTGGAAGGATGCTGCGCAGGATGATGACAGCCGAGCTGCTCTCCCGGGCGCGGGCCGGAGATGGCGAAGCGTTCCGGGAGCTGACCGGGCCGCACCGGCGGGAGCTGCAGGTGCACTGCTACCGGATGCTCGGCTCCATTCAGGACGCCGAGGACGTCCTCCAGGAGACGATGCTGGCCGCCTGGCGGGGCATCGGCGGGTTCACCGAGGAACGGGCTTCGCTGCGCACCTGGCTGTACAAGATCGCCACCAACCGGTGCCTCAACGCGCGCCGCGCCGCCAGCCGGCGCCCGGCCCGGGAGTGGGACGTGCCCCGGTCCGGGCCGCTCGTGCCGACGCCGCGCGACGAGCCGGCCTGGCTCCAGCCGTTTCCTGACACCCTGCTCGACGGGGCCGACAGCGGGCCGCCCGGGCCGGAGGCCCGCTACGAGCAGACCGAAGCCGTCTCACTGGCCTTCGTGACCGCCCTGCAGCTGCTGCCGCCCCGTCAGGTCGCCGTCCTCATCTTGCGCGACGTCCTCGGGTTCCACGCCAGCGAGGTGGCGGCCATGCTGGAGGTGACCCTCGAATCGGTCAACAGCACCCTCAAACGAGCCCGGGCCAGCCTCCAGCGCCGGGAGCAGGTGGTCGCCGGGCACCAGCCGCCGCCGGCCGTCGGCTCACCGGCCGAGGACGCGATCGTGGCCAGGTTCGCCCGCGCGTGGGAGTCGGCTGACCTCGACGCGCTGGTCGCCCTGCTGACCGACGACGCCTTCATCGCCATGCCGCCGGTACCGTTCGGCTACGAGGGCCGGGACGCCGTGATCCGCTACTGGGCCAGCCTGTTCGCCGCCGACCGCCGGTTCGGCCTCGTCCCGGTGCGAGCCAACGGCCAGCCCGCGTTCGGGGCCTACCAGCGCGGCCCGGTCGGCGACCGCCACGCGACCGCCTTGTACGTGCTCACCCTGGCCGGCGGGCGGGTCCGCGGCATGACCCGTTTCGAGGCCAGCGTCCTGCCGTGGTTCGGGCTACCGCGCTCACTCCCGGGCCGGTAGCGGCGGCGGGAACGGTGAGTACTCCACCTCGCCGGATCTGAAGTGGTACTACTTTTGCGAGGGCTGATGGCCGTGTCAATCACCGCGAGCGAGGCCCGCAAGGGACTCTTCCCGCTGATCAAGAAGGTCAACGAGGACCACGACGCGATCGAGATCGTCTCCCGGCACGGTAACGCCTTCCTGGTCTCCGCCGAGGACTACGCCGCTCTGCGTGAGGGCGCCTACCTGCTGCGCTCGCCGGCCAACGCCCGTCGGCTGCTCAGCGCCTACGAGAACGCTCTGAACGGGATCAACACCGCCGAGCATGCCCTGATCGACCCCGACGCGGACGTTGGCAGCACCAGGTGAGGCTGGTCTTCGAGGACCAGGGCGGGGATGACTACACGTCCTGGCTCGAGACCGACCGCAAGATGCTCGCGCGAATCAACAAGCTTGTCGAGGACGTGCGGCGAGATCCGTTCACCGGCATCGGCAAGCCCGAGCCGCTCAAGTACCACCTGCCAGGGGCGTGGTCTCGGCGGATCGATGACGAGCACCGCCTCGTCTACATTGTCACCGAAGCGGAGATCATCATCCTCGCGGCCCGCTACCACTACTGACCCCTGCTGGCCCTCAGTTATCTGCTGACCCGCGCCGACCGCATCAAGCGCTGCGTGCATCCGGCCTGCGTTCTGTGGTACCTGGACACCAGCCGCTCCGGCACCCGCCGGTGGTGCTCGATGAGCGTGTGCGGCAACCGGACCAAGGCGAACCGCCACTACCAGCGGCGGGCCGCCGCTGACGAGTGACCGGAGACTTGATGGCGGACCAGGACACTTTCGCCGGGTACCGGGTGGTGGTGACCGGCGGGGGCGGCGGTATCGGTGGCGAGATCAGCCGGCGCTTCGCGGCGGCCGGGGCCGAGGTCACGGTGGCCGACCTCAACGCCGAGGCGGCCCGGCAGGTCGCCCAGGACATAACGGCCCGCGGCGGGTCGGCGGCCGCCTGGCCGGTCGACGTGACCGACCAGGACGCGGTCGGCCGGCTGTTCGCGACGCTGGGCGAGTCCGGCCAGACGCTGGACGTCCTGGTCAACTGCGCGGCCCGGGCCAGTGACGTGCCGTTCGACCGGCTGCCGGCGGCCGAGTTCGACCGGGACGTGACGGCCACGCTGACGTCAGCGTTCCTCTGCATCCAGGCCGCCTTGCCGTTGCTGCTGCGCTCCGCCCGCGAGGCCCGCGAGGCCCGCGAGGCCCGGGACGCCCGCAGCCCGAACGTGGTCAGCGTGGCCTCGGTCAACGGGCTGGCGGCGTTCGGGAACGAGGCCTACAGCGCGGCCAAGGCCGGGCTGATCAACCTGACCCGGAACCTGGCCGTCCGCTACGGGCCGGCCGGCGTCCGGTTCAACGCGGTCGCGCCGGGCACCGTCCAAACCCCGATCTGGGAGCAGCGGCTGGCCGCCCGCCCTGACCTGCTGGAACGGATCGAAGGCCTCTACCCCCTGCGCCGGGTGGGCACCCCCGGCGACGTCGCGGCCGCCTGCCTGTTCCTGGCCTCGCCCGGCGCCAGCTGGATCACCGGGCAGACCCTGGCCGTGGACGGGGGCGTCACCGCGGGCCACAGCGACCTCATCCAGGCGATCTTCGGCGACGCCTAGCGGCCCGGCCAGGCGCCGCCCAGCCGCCCAGCCGCTCAGTTAGCTTGAAGGCCAGGTGCGGAGGGGTCGGCCGGTAGACCAGCTCCTGGATGCGGCCGTCAAAGGTACCGCTCTCCAGCAGGTCGAGGTCGAAGTCGCCGCCCCCCGCGAACACCGGCTCGTCCCCGGTCTGGGCCGCGACCACCGGGAACACGGTGATCTGGATCCGGTCGACCAGGCCGGCCGCCATCAGCGCGCGGTTCAGCGAGAGGCTGCCGTGCGAACGGATCGGCACGTCCGACTCCGCCTTCATCCGCCGCACGATCTCCACCCCGTCACCCTTGGCCACGGTCGCGTCGGGCCAGTCCACCGGGCCTTGCAGCGTCGAGGAGACGACGGTGCCCGGGTAGTTGATCATCCGGTCCATCCAGGCGTCGCGGTCCTCCGGGCCGATCGCGGGCAGCATCTGCAGGAACAGCCCGAACGTGGTGGCCCCGAACACCATCCGCTGCTCGCCGTCGTAGGCCGCCCGCCGGTGGTCGAGGAACTCGGGCCCCTGCTTGCCCCAGTAGCCGCCCCAGTCACCGGGCGGCCCGTACGAGGCGTTGCCGTCGAGGCTGGTGAACACGTCAAAGGTGTAGGTCGCAGTCATGCCAACCCAGACTCGGCCCCGGCCCGGAACTCATCGGTCCTGGCCGCCAGGGGACACCGCCAGGCCACACCGCTACGGCACAATGACCGGCTGGATCACCACCGGGCCGAGCGTCGGGTTGAGCTCGGTTGCCTGCGCGACTCCGGCCGGCGTGATAACGTCCATGGCCTTGGGCACGGTCGTCGGGTCGGCCGAGCAGATCTTGGCGGCCCCGCCGGTGGCGCAGACCCCGAACGAGTAGGCGCCCGGCGTGGCGGTGAACGCCCGGGCCAGGTCCGGGCTGAATCCGTCCTGGCCGGTCAGCACCACGCTGAAGCCCCAGCCGGACGTCGGGGTGCCGAACTGCGCCTCGGGCAGCGCCACCGTGATGGTCTTGTCGGCCTGGACGGCCAGCGCGGACGCGGTGCCGACCGAGGTGCCCGTAGCGTTCACCCACACCGGCGAGGCGAACCCCTGGACCTCGACCCGCTGGCTCCAGGCTCCGGACGGCGCGATCGTGTAGTTGCGGGAGGCGTACGCGGCCTGGGTGGAGGTGCTCGAGGCGGCCGGCACGTGCACGTAGAAGTCGAGCAGCTGCGCCCCGTCGAGCGCCCCGAACGTCGGGACCAGGGTGCGCAGCGTGACCCGGAGGTAGGCGTAGGTGCCGTCGCTCAGGACCTGGAACCGGGTCAGGTCGAACGACCCGGCCACGAAGTCCGGCGCGGTCGGGTACTGGTAGGTGCCCGGTCCGTTGTCGTCGCCGGTGGGGTCGGTCACGTCGAGCACCGTGCTCCCGCCGCCCTCGGCGCTGACCGTGACCTGGGCGTAGCCGGTGCTCCGGCCGCCGGGCGCGGTCGCCGTCGCGGTGATCGCGTTGGTGCCGAAGCCGACCGGCACGCTGGCCGAGAAGGACCCGTCGGACCCCGCGGTCGTGCTGATCACGGTGGCGGCCTCACTGGTCGTGGTGTCGTCGGCTTCGATCGACACCGCCGATCCGGGTGTGGTCGTCCCCGTCACCGTGGTGGTGGCGGTGGTCAGGGTGGCACCCGAGGCGGGTGCGGTGATCGTCACCGGCAGCGAGCCGGGTGCGCCGTGGGTGATGTAGCGGCTGGTCGTGACGGCCGGGGTGTCCACGTTGTGGCCGGCCGTCAGCGAGGCGATCAACCGTACTTCCTGGGACTGTGCCCAGGTCAGCGGCGACGCCGAGCCGGCCGCCTTACCGTCGGTGAACCCGATGGAGGCCGTGGCCGGGTCGCTGCCGTACGGCGAGGGAGCCAGGTCCGGGTCTTCCCAGGCCTGCTCGGGCACCAGCCCGACCCCGGAGGAGAAGTCGATCATCGCCTGCAGCAGGGACTTCGCGCCGCTGGCGTTACCGTCGGCCAGGTCAGACTCGGCCCGCTCCCCGGACAGGACCGGCCACAGGTGCCCGGTGCCGGTGTCGGTCGGCGGCCACGGCGCCCCGGTCGTGCTGCAGGAGTCCTGGCTCGGCTGGTAGCAGTCGCCGTATCCGTCGGCGCTGCCGGCGGCGGCCGAGTTGCCGTACCGGTAGTAGCCGGTCCCGCTGGGCGTGGTCACCGAGATCTGCTTGTCGTAGATCGCCAGCGAGGCCTGGATGTCGGGGTCGGTGACCGGCAGCTCGCCCAGCCGGGCCAGCTCCTGGAAGCCGCCGTCGAGGACGCTGCGCTGGTCCAGGGTGGGACCGCCGTTGCCGAGGCTGTAGCTGATCGCGGCGTTCGGGTCGCCGGTCTTGGACAGCCGGATGAAGTAGGCCGGCCCGTCCGGGCCGGTGGTGGTGACCGTCCACTTCTTGATGTTGCGCTGGAAGTCGTCGGCGGTGGCCTGGTACAGATGGGCCCGCGCGGTGTCGCCGTGGCTGGCGGCGATCGCCGAGGCGGCGGTCAGCCCGGCGATCTCAGCGGCGATCGTGGACGGCGAGTAGCCGGTCTGCTCCTCCCAGCGCTCCACGCCGTCCGAGGGCCCGTTGGCGACCAGGAAGTCGGCGGCCGGGCGGATGTGGTCGCGCCACAGCTCGGTGTCACCCCCGAGCCCGGACTCCTGCGCCATCAGGATCGGATAGGAGGTCTCGTCCAGTTGCAGGCCGCCGGTGTCGGGCGCGGCCTTGCCGTTCAGCAGCGAGTTGCGCGGCATCGCCCCCGATGGGAGCTGCTGCTTGTCGAACAGGAACAGCGTGGCCGCCCGGGCGGTGGCCACGTCCCCGTCGGCCAGCAGCCCGGTGAACGTCTCGTACAGGTCCCGGGCGAACACCTCGCGGTAGGAGCCGAAGTAGGAGGGCTCGCCGTTCGCGGTCACCCCGGCCGGTACCGACTGGCCCCACGGGCTGGCCAGCGAGGCCACGATGGCGCCGGGGTGGGTCTTGTCCTCGCTGGCCTTCAGGACGTTGGCCGACAGGTAGTAGTGAGCGGCCTGGGTGGCCGGGCGCTTGAGTCCGGCGTCGTAGCTGGCCCAGCCGAGCAGGTACCTGGCCGTGGCCAGGACAAACGGCTGGTTCATGGAAGTCCTGGCCACCGATACGGACTGGGCCTGGTCGCGGCCGAAGCCCAGCGCCAGCGTCAGCTGGTGGCTGCTGCCTGGGGTCACGTTCTCGGTCGCCACGATGTGGCCGTCGGGCGCGGAGGTGTAGGAGGTCAGCGTGTGCGCGGTGTCGAGCTGGGTGAGGCCGTCGCTGGCGGTGCCCTCGTAGCCGACGCTGGCCCCCTGGTCGGCCGACGACGTCAGGGCCATGTAG
>Ga0213875_10001700_pt1 | contig 13852 bp, 12 predicted proteins | sample BarmaccomBMRX_R8_FD_160105 | JGI IMG/M metagenome (GOLD analysis project Ga0213875, IMG submission 160105) | Root-associated microbial communities from Barbacenia macrantha in rupestrian grasslands, the National Park of Serra do Cipo, Brazil - RX_R8 | ecosystem: Host-associated > Plants > Roots... | reverse complement strand
TGGTCGCCTCGATTGACCAGGTTTCGGGCGGCCGCTTCCTGTTCGGGATCGGCGGCGGCTGGAACGCCGAGGAGATCGCCAATCACGGCACCGCCTTCAAGAGCCGCTTCAAGCTGATGCGCGAACGCATTGAAGCGATGAAGGAAATCTGGACCAAGAACGAGGCCGAATATCACGGCGAGTTCGTCGATTTCGCCCCGGTCTATGCCTGGCCGAAGCCGGTGCAGAAGCCTTACCCGCCGATCATCCTCGGCGGGGCTTTCCCGCATGCCGCCCGTCGCGCCGTGCGCTACGGCAATGGCTGGGTGCCGATCGCCGGCCGCGGGCCCTATGGTGACATCAACCAATACCTGCCGCTGTTCAAGGAGATGCTCGCGGCAGCCGGGCGCACCCTCGAGGACGTGCCGATCACGCTGTTCGGCGGCTCGGAAAATGTCGATACGCTGAAGCGCCACCGCGACATGGGTGTCGCCCGGACCGTCGTCACCTTGCCGCCGGCGAAGGCCGACCAGACCCTGCCGGCGCTCGACCGCTGGGCCGAGCTGATCCGCCGGGTCAACGCATAAGGTCGGCCCGAAACCGGGTTGTCATTGATTCACGAGAGGAGGGCGGGATGGCCGATATTCGCGTGATGGCGTCGGAGCTGCGCTTCCCGGAAGGGCCGGTGGCGATGCCCGACGGGTCGGTAATCCTCGGCGAGATTGCCGGCGGCGCGGTCACCCGCATCACACCCGATGGCGGCAAGTCGGAGGTCGGCAAGGCCGGCGGCGGGCCCAACGGCCTCGCGCTCGGGCCGGACGGCGCGCTTTATGTCTGCAACAATGGCGGCAACGCCTATGCCCATGGCGGGTTTCTGTCGACCGGGCCCTCGGCGGATTACAAGGGCGGCTCGATCCAGCGCATCGATCCGAATACCGGCGAGACCCGCACCCTCTACACGCATTGCGGGCCGCACAAATTGTCGGCGCCAAACGATATCGTGTTCGACAAACAGGGCGGGTTCTACTTTACCGATTTGGGCAAGCGGCGGGCGCGCGACCGCGACCATGGCGGGCTTTATTACGCGCTGCCCGATGGGTCGAGGATCACCGAGCTGGTGTTCCCGATCGTGACCCCGAACGGGGTCGGCCTGTCTCCGGATGAAAGCGTGGTCTATGTCGCCGATACCGAGACCTCGCGACTCTATGCCTTCGACATCGTCGAGCCCGGCAAGGTCAAGGAGGAGGCTTTCCCGTCGCCCTATGGCGGCCGACTGGTCTGCGGTCTGCCCGGCTTCCAGCGGTTCGACAGCCTTGCGGTCGAGGCCTCCGGCAATATCTGCGTTGCGACGTTGATCACCGGCCATATCACGGTCATCGCGCCGGACGGCCGCGTCGTCCGTCAGGTCAAGATGGCGGACGTCTATCCCACCAACATCTGCTTTGGCGGACCCGATCTGCGCACCGCCTACATCACGCTGTCGGGGGTCGGGCAGCTTGCCGTGATGGAATGGCCGGAGCCCGGTCTGCGCCTGAATTTCTCGGCCTGACCATCGGCGCGGAAGACGTCGATGCGAGTCCCAGCCGAGGCTTGCCGGCTGCGTATTTTCATTGGCTCAGACGATTCGTTCGAGGGCCGCCCGCTGTCCGACGCCATCCTCACGCGGGCACGCGACATGGCCATCGCCGGGGCGACCGCGACGCGGGGGATCGCCGGGTTCGGCCCGTCGAGCCGGCTGCGTCCGAGCGGCCTCGCAATCTCGCGCGACTTGCCGGTCGTGATCGAGATTGTCGATGAGAGGGACCGAATCGACGCGTTCCTCCCAGTGCTCGAACCAATGCTGGGAGGCGCGCTCGCGACCATCGAACCGGTAACGGTCCTGCGCCGGAAATAGCGGGACGGCTCCGGCGCGTCGCAATGTTCGGCTACTGGAGATAACGGCTGCGCAGATGCCGCTCGAATGCGGCGGTCCCGAGCGGGGCGCCGGTGGCTTCCTCGACCAGGGCTTCGGTCGAGAGCAGCGAACCCTTGGCATGCACATGCTCGCGCAGCCAGGCCAACAAGGAACCGAACTCGCCCTCGGCAATCGAATCGAGCAGGTCGGGGATCGCGGCCCGGGCGGCCGCGAAAAGCTGGGCCGCAATCAGCGCCCCGAGCGTATAGGTCGGAAAATACCCCCAGGCTCCGTCAAACCAATGGATGTCCTGAAGACATCCGTCGCGATCATTGTTCGGGGCGATGCCGAGCAGCTTGGTCAAACCCTCGCCCCACGCGCCCGGCAGGTCGGAAACCGGCAGCTGGCCCGCGACCATCGCCCGTTCCAGGCGATAGCGCAGGATCACATGCGCCGGATAGGTGACCTCGTCGGCATCGACCCGGATCAGTCCCGGCGACACCGCGACCTGGCGGCGATGCAGCATCACCGGTTCCCAGCCCGGTCCCGATCCGCCGAACGCCGTCCGCAGCAGCGGCGCGGCGAAGACCGCGAAAGCGGGGCTGCGGCACACCTGCATCTCCAGCAGCAGCGATTGGCTCTCGTGCACCGCCATGCCGCGGGCGGCGCCGACCGGCTGCCATCGCCATTCCGGCGGCAAACCCCGCTTGTACAGCCCGTGCCCGGTCTCGTGCAGCACGCCCATCAGCGCACGGCTGAAATCCGCCTCCTCGTAGCGCGTCGTGATGCGCACATCGTCAGGAGTGCCACCGCAGAACGGGTGTGCGCTGACATCGAGCCGGCCATGCGCGAAATCGAAGCCGACAGCCTGTGCGAGTGCGATCGCGACCTGCCGCTGCGCCTGCACCGGGAACGGTCCCGCCGGAGCAGCGGGCGACGACTGGCGTGCTTGTCGAGCGAGGATCTCTTCAAGCAGGTCCGGCAGAAACTCGACGATCTCGCCGAACAGGCGATCGATCGCCGCGGTCGAGCCGCCCGGCTCGTATTGCGCGAGCAATGCCTCGTACGGGCTGATGCCGAGCCATTCGGACTTGGCATCGGCGACTTCCCGGGTCAACCGCAACACCCGTTCAAGCGCCGGCTCGACCCGCGCGAAATCGGCCGCCGGCCGCGCGGCTCGCCATTGCGTCTCGCATTCGGAGCGGGCGCGGGACAATGCCTCGACCAGCTCGCCCGGCACCGAGACGGCATGCAGCCAGCGCCGGCGCATCTCGCGCAAATTGGCGCGCTGCCACGGCCCGAACTCGGCAAGGTTCGCTTCGGTATCGGGGCCGGCATCGCTTTCCGCCTCGGCGAGAAGATCGCCAAGCTCGGGCGCAACCAGCAGGTCGTGCGCCAGCAGGCGCAGCGTCGCGAGCTGTTCCGCCCGCGCCGCGGCGCCGCCGGGCGGCATCATCGCTGCGGCGTCCCAATGCAACAGTGCGATCGCCTCTTCCAGCCCCCCGAGCCGGCGGAAGCGCGTCTCAAGCTGGTGATAGGCGGTCATGCCGAGCCGGCTTGCTGACGATGGTACACGACATAGATGACAACGCCCGCGACCGCCAAAGAGAACCAGGTAATCGCATATTGCAGATGGTCGTTCGGCAATTGCAGCGGGGTCACGCCGCCCTGCGGCCAGCCACCCGGGTTCGGGGTGGCATCGGCATCCATGTAAAAGGGCGCGACATCCTGGAGATCGTCGGCCTTCTGCATCGCCGGCAGATCGACCCAGAACCAGTAATTCAGGTCGGGTCGATTGTCGGGGATGAACCAGGCCGGCCGCTCGGACGGCGGCACCCGCAGCAGGCCGATGATGCGGACCGGGCCGCTTATCTCCCCGGCGGGCCGCTTCGCCGGGTCCTTTAACTCGGCCGGGATGAAGCCGCGATTGACGAAAACGATGCGCCCGCTCGGCTCGCGCAGCGGGGTCAGCACATGATAGCCGTTTCGCCCGGCCTCGGAGGTCGCGCCGACGAAGATTTCCTTGTCGTTCAGCAAGACGCCGTCATCGATGACATGCCGAAATTCCCAATTGCGGGCCTCGGCTACCGTCTGCGGCGGCGGCACCGCGGGCGCCGATACCGCCGCCGCGCGCTGCGCGATCAGACCCTCTTTCCAGTGCAGGCGCTGGACCTGCCAGACGCCGAGCCCGAGGCAAAGCAGCACCATCGGGATTGTGAATACGCTCGGCCAAAGCTGCGGACGAAACCCGGTCACGGCCGTCCGCGACTAGGTCACGCCGCGGCAGCGGGCGATGGCAGTCAACCCGCCCCGGCGGCCCCGCGCCGAATCGGATCGGGGCTGGCGGCCATCCGTTCGGCTCTGGGCCGCGGCGATACCCGCTCCCGGCGCCTCAGCCGCCGATTCCTTCGGGCACGGCATGACCCATGCCCCACCAATAGATGCAGACGAACAGAAACAGCCAGACCACATCGACAAAATGCCAATACCATGCTGCCGCTTCGAGGCCGAAATGGTGGGTCGAGGTGAAATGACCGAGCCAGGAGCGCCACAGGCATACGGCGAGGAAAATCGTTCCGACGATCACATGAAAGCCGTGAAACCCGGTCGCCATGAAGAAGGTCGAGGGATAGATCCCGTCGGTGAAATGGAATGCGGCATGGCTGTATTCATAAGCCTGAACCGAGGTGAAGCTGAGGCCGAGCAGCACGGTCAGCACCAAACCCTGCAATAGCCCGCGCCGGTTGCCTTCGAGCAGCGAATGATGAGCCCAGGTTACGGTCGTGCCCGACAGCAGCAGGATCAGCGTGTTGAGGAACGGAAACTCGAACGGGTCGAAGGGGCGGATGCCCTTCGGCGGCCACACTCCACCCTCCGGGAACAGCGCCGACGTGAAAAACGCCCAGAAAAAGGCGGAGAAGAACATCACCTCGGAGGCGATGAACAGCGCCATGCCGAAGCGCATGCCGATCTGCACGACCGGGGTGTGATAGCCCTGAAATGTCGCCTCGCGCACGACGTCGCGCCACCACACCGCCATCACCGCGAGCACGGCGATGAAGCCGAGCGCCAGCGCGGTCCAGCCATGGCCATGCATATAGAGGACGCCGCCGGTGGCGAGCAGGCCGGCGGCGAAGGCGCCGACGATCGGCCACGGACTGGGGTCGACCAGATGATAGGGGTGCTTCGGCGCGGCATGCATCTCGCTCATCTGGGTCCGCCTGCGGTGGTCGTCTCTGGGGTCAGTTCACGGCTCGGGCGGGGCGCGGCACGGCATTCGGTGCAGCAGCCGCGCTCGGCGGCTCGCCGCCGCGGGTCCGGAACATCGTATAAGACAGGGTGATTGTACGCACGTCACGCGTGTTGGCATCCTTCAGGATGTCGGGATCGACGAAAAAGGTCACCCCCATATCGGCGCTTTCGCCCGGTCCGAGATGCTGCTCGCTGAAGCAGAAACATTGCAGCTTGTCGAAATAGATGCCGGCCTTTGTTGGTGTGACGTTGTAGGTCGCCGAGCCGGTGACCGGCTCGCCGGTACGGTTCACCGCGCGGAAGAAGACCTGCTGCTGTTCGCCGGGGTGAACCGCAACCGCGCTCTGCAGCGGCTTGAAGTCCCAGCCGAGATCGGGGGCGGTCTCGGCGTCGAACCGCACCGTCACAAGCATATCGGCGACCCGGAGCGGAGCGGCGGAGGCGCGCTGGGTCGTGCCGCCATAGCCGGTTGCCTGACAGAACAGGCGATAAAGCGGCACCGACGCGAAGGACAGGCCGACCATGGCGGCCGCGACCGACATCAGCAGCAGGACGGTGGCGAGCTTGCGACGTCGCGGCGCAGCGTGGCCCATCCGCCGCTAGCCCCCGCCCATCCGGACGATCGCGATCGCGTAAAACAGTGCCACCAACGCGAGCAGGATCGCGAGCAGGGCGCGGTTGCGCGCGCGTATCGTGCGCTCGCGCCCGCCGGCAGGGACGCTCACCGCAGCCCCGGGCCGTGATCGGCCAGCAGCAGGCCGAAGATCAGAAACAGGTAGAGCAGCGAGAAGCTGAACATATGCCGCGCGGCCTTGTCGCCCGCATCCCGCCACACCGCGATGGCGGCGCCGGTGAAAGCCAGGCTCAAGGCGGCGGCCCCGGCCGCGTAGATCGGTCCGGCGATCCCGAGCAGCCACGGCGTCGTGCTCACCGGCCACAGCACGATCGTGTACAGCAGCATCTGCCGCTTGGTCTCGCGCGCGCCGGCAACGACCGGCAGCATCGGCACCCCCGCCGCCGCGTAGTCCTGCGAGCGATACAGCGACAAGGCCCAGAAATGCGGCGGCGTCCAAAAGAAGATGATCGCGAACAGCGCGACGGCGCCCCACCCGATCTGGCCGGTGGCCGCCGCCCAGCCGATCATCGGCGGAAACGCGCCGGCGGCGCCCCCGATCACGATATTCTGCGGCGTGCGCCGCTTCAGCCAGACCGTATAGACGAACACATAGAACGCGATGGTCAAGGCCAGCAGCTCGGCCGCGACGGCATTGACCGCAAGCCCCATCAACACGACCGCGCCGACCGCCAGCACGGCACCGAAGCCGAGCGCCTCGCCCGGCAGCATGCGGCCGCTGGGCAGCGGCCGCATCGCGGTGCGGCGCATGATCGCGTCTATATCGCGGTCGTACCACATGTTGATCGCGCCCGCTGCGCCGGCCCCAAGCGCTATGCACAGAACCGCGACGAAGGCCAGCAGCGGGTGAATATGCCCGGGGGCGACGATCAACCCGACAACCCCGGTAAATACCACCAGGGACATCACCCGCGGCTTCAGGATCTGGACGAAGTCGGCGACCGCCGCCGTTCCCGGAGTCGCCAGCTGCCTCAGCGTCGATGCCGGGTGATCGGACAAATGGCTCACAGGCGCGCCTGCGCAGCGATGCCGCTAATGACCGTGAGCCGCCGTGATAACCGGCAATTCATCGAAACTGTGGAACGGCGGCGGCGAGGACACATGCCACTCGAGGGTGGTTGCCCCCTCGCCCCAGTAATTCGCTCCGACCCGGCGGCCGAAAGCCAGGGTGTGAAATACGATGAACACGAAAAACAGTGTCGAGGCATAGGAGATGAAGGACCCGATCGAGGCGACCATGTTCCAGCCGGCAAACGCATCGGGATAGTCCGCGATCCGCCGCGGCATGCCGGCGAGCCCCAGGAAGTGCATCGGGAAGAAGGTCAGATTGACCCCGATGAAGGTCGTCCAGAAATGGATCTGGCCGAAAGCTTCGTTGTACTGCCGGCCCGACATCTTGCCGATCCAGTAATAAAACCCGGCAAACAGCGAGAACACCGCGCCCAGCGACAGCACGTAATGGAAGTGCGCGACGACGTAATACGTGTTGTGCAAGGCGAAATCGACGCCTGCATTGGCCAGAACCACCCCGGTGACGCCGCCCAGCGTGAACAGGAAGATGAAGCCGATCGCCCATAGCATCGGGGTCTTGAATTCGATCGAACCGCCCCACATCGTGGCGATCCAGGAGAAGATCTTAACCCCGGTCGGCACCGCAATGACCATCGTCGCAGCGGTGAAATAGGCGCGGGTATCGACCGAGATGCCGGTCGTGAACATGTGGTGTGCCCACACCACAAATCCGATGCCGCCGATCGCCACCATCGCGTAAGCCATGCCGAGATAGCCGAAGATCGGCTTTTTCGAGAAGGTCGCGATCACCTGCGAGACGATGCCGAACCCCGGCAGGATCATGATGTACACTTCGGGGTGCCCGAAGAACCAGAACAGGTGCAGGAACAGGATCGGGTCGCCGCCGCCGGCCGGGTCGAAAAAGGTGGTGCCGAAATTGCGGTCGGTCAGCAGCATCGTGATCGCGCCGGCCAGCACCGGCAGGGCGAGCAGGAGGAGGAACGCGGTCACCAGGACCGACCATACGAACAACGGCATGCGATGCAGGGTCATGCCCGGCGCGCGCATGTTGAAAATTGTCGTGATGAAGTTGATCGAGCTCATGATCGACGAGGCGCCGGCGAGGTGCAGCGAGAAGATCGCCATGTCGATCGACGGCCCGGGATGGCCATAGGGTTGCGCGCTGGAGAGCGGCGGATAGATGGTCCAGCCGACCCCCGGGCCGGCGCCGTTGACGCCATCCCCGGCGCCGACGAAGGTCGAACCGACCAGCAGCAGAAAAGCCGGCACCAGCAGCCAGAAGCTGACATTGTTCATGCGCGGAAAGGCCATGTCCGGAGCGCCGATCATCAGCGGGACAAACCAGTTTCCGAACCCGCCCATCGTCGCCGGCATGACCGCGAAGAACACCATGATCAGCCCGTGCGCGGTGATGATCACGTTGTATATCTGATGGTCAGGAAGCAGGTGGTTGTCCGGGTGCATCAGCTGCATGCGCATGACGACCGACAACGCGCCGCCGATGACCGCGGTGGCGATCGCGAAGATTATGTAGAGAGTGCCGATATCCTTGTGGTTGGTCGAGAAGAACCAGCGCGTGAAGAACCCCGGCCGATGATCGTGGTGCTCATGCGCGGTGTCGTGGATATCCCCATGGACATCGGCGGTGTGGCCGTCTCGCCCGTAAGCCATCTGCGACCTCTTTCCTCAATACGCCGAACCAGCCGGGGCGTTCGCGGCCACATTGGTTCCGCGCTCGTCTCCATTGGCTGCGTTCTTCTGCTGCGTTACCCATTGCTGGAAGGCATCCTTCGAGACGACCTGAACCTTGATCGGCATGAAGGCATGATTGACGCCGCAAATCTGGTTGCACTCGCCATAATAGACGCCTTCGTGCTCGACCCGCATCCACGCCTCGTTGAGCCGGCCGATGACAGCGTACTCCTGGACCCCGAAGGACGGAACGAACCAGCTGTGAATCACATCGGTGCCGGTGATCTGGACCCGGATCGTGGTCTCGACCGGTATCACCAGCGGATTGTCCACCTCGAGCAGCCGCCTTTGTCCCGGCTTTAATTGGTCTTCCGGAATCAGGTTGCTGTTGAACTCGAACCCGCCCTGATCGGGGTAGCCGTACGACCAGTACCATTGGTGGGCGGTCACCTTGATCGTCATGTCGGCATTGGGCACGGTGTCCATGTAGTACATCAGCTTGAAGGACGGGATCGCGATCAATACCAGGATCAAAACCGGCACCACCGTCCACAAAATCTCGATGACTGTGTTGTGCGAGGTCCGCGTCGGTACCGGGTGGCGCCGGTGGTTGAAGCGGATCATCACATAGAGCAGCAGGCCGAGAACAAAGATCGTGATCAGCGTGATGATGACGAGAAGCTCGTCATGCAGCGCATCGATATGCTCCTTGATCGGGGTGGCCGGCTCCTGCATGCCGAGCTGCCAGGGATGCGGCTCGGCCGCGCCCGCCAGCGTGGCAAGGCCGGCGATGCCGAGCAGCGCCACGGCGAGCACGACGAAGAGGCCCCGCCGGTTTGTGCCGAACATCGATCTCAACCCCGCCATGCGCCGCAGCCTCTGATTCGGCGGCGAATGCAAACCGCCGCTACTCCCGACCCGCAATTCGGAGCCGTGGTTCCCGCCACGGAAAAGACGGTCGGCGGACCGCCCGGGTGCGTACTGCTCGACCGAAACGGCGGCACCAAGATGCCCACCTTGGCAGCAACGGCGGCTCGGTTTCGACCCTACACCAAAGCCGGACGCAGCCACAACTGCCTCAATCCGGGCACAATTGGTTTGCGGCAAGCCGCCGCATGGCCGCAAGGCGGCCTGCCGGTCGGCCGATCATGGCTTTCGCCGCGAGCCCGCCGCGACCATATTCCGGACCGGGATCGAGGCACGAAGAGAAGGGTGTTCCATGACCAATCTTGCCATTACCGACGAGCTGTTTTTCGAGCGCACCGGCATGGACCCGCAGCGCGTCGAGGCGATCGTCGGGGAGTCGCTGAACGGCATGGATGACGGCGAACTGTTCCTTGAATACAGCCAGTCGGAAAGCCTCGCCCTCGACGATGGACGCATCAAGAGCGCCTCGTTCGACACGACCCAGGGTTTCGGGCTGCGCGCCGTCTCCGGCGAAGCTGCGGGGTATGCGCATGCCTCCGAACTGTCCGAAGCCGCGATTCGCCGCGCGGCCGCGACAGTGCGGGCGGTGGCGGCCGGGCATTCGGGAGTGCTGGCCGACGCACCGGTCGGTACCAACCGCGCGCTCTACACCGAAATCAACCCGCTTGGGTTGGTCGATCTCGGCACCAAGACGCGGCTGTTGACCGAGATCGACGCTTATGCGCGCGCCCGCGACCCGCGCGTGCGCCAGGTGATGGCCTCGATCTCCGGGGTATGGCAGGCGGTGCAGATTCTGCGCCCGGACGGCCGCCGGGTCGCCGACATCCGGCCATTGGTGCGGCTCAACGTCTCGCTCGTGGTCGGCGACGGCGATCGCATGGAAACCGGCTCATACGGCTCGGGCGGCCGCGTCACCTATGAGCAATTTCTGGATCCGCAGCGCTGGCAGGCGAATGTCGACGAAGCGTTGCGGCAGGCGCTGACCAATCTCGGCTCGGTGCCGGCGCCGGCCGGCGAGATGACGGTCGTCCTCGGGCCGGGCTGGCCCGGCGTCATGCTGCATGAGGCGGTCGGACACGGGCTCGAAGGCGATTTCAACCGCAAGAAGACCTCGGCCTTCTCCGGGCTGATCGGAGAGCGCGTCGCCGCACCCGGCGTCACCGTCGTCGATGACGGCACGCTGCCGGACCGGCGCGGCTCGCTGACGGTCGATGACGAGGGTACCCCGAGCCACTACACCGTGCTGATCGAGGATGGCATCCTGAAGGGCTACATGCAGGACCGCCTCAATGCCCGGCTGCTCGGCGCCGCCCCGACCGGCAACGGTCGGCGCGAGAGCTTCGCGCACGCGCCGATCCCGCGCATGACCAACACCTACATGCTGGCCGGCGCGCAGGACCCGCAGGAGATCATCGGTTCGGTCAAGCGCGGTCTTTACGCCGTCAATTTCGGCGGCGGCAGTGTCGATATCACCTCGGGCAAGTTCGTCTTCTCGGCCTCGGAGGCCTATCTGATCGAGGACGGCAGGATCGGCCCGGCGGTCAAGGGTGCGACCTTGATCGGCAATGGGCCCGAGGCGCTGACCAAGATCACGATGATCGGCAATGATCTGAGCCTCGATGACGGGGTCGGCACCTGCGGCAAGGACGGTCAGGGCGTGCCGGTCGGCGTCGGCCAGCCGACCTTGCGCATGGACGGCCTCACTGTCGGCGGCACCGCCGCGTGAGTCTCGCCCGCCAAGCAAACCCGGATTGCGGCACTTTTCGATGCCGGTAGGCAGCGCCGATCGAATACTCCCTCTCCCCCCGCCGGGAGAAGAGGGTCGGGGTGAGGGGGGCCGCACCGCGGCTGAGGCGCTGCGGGGAAGGGCCCTCACCCTCCAGCCCCTTCGGGTTGGGCCCCTCCCTCTCCCGCGATGCGGGAGAGGGTCAAATTGATGCTCCTCCCGCTTCGTTTTCGTCTTCTATTCGCGATCGTGCTGGCAGGCTCGCCACTTGGGCTGGCCAGGGCGTGCGATTTCGCCAGCGCGCCGTCCGATCGCTGGACGCTGGCGCGCGAAGATGGCGCGGCGTGGCTCAAGACGCCGTGCGGCGACCGTTTCTTCAGCCTTGGGGTCAACGTGCTCGATGGCGGCTATCCCGACCGCGAGACGGGCGGCAAGGTCTATTACAGTTGGAAAGCGTTCGAGCCGACCCTTGAGTCCTGGATCGACGACACCCGCGCGCGGCTGCTGTCGTGGGGCTTCAACAGCGCCGGCGGCTGGTCCTTGCCGCCGCAGCAATTGCAGCTGCCGGAGGTCGTCGACCTCGAACTCGGCCGCGCCGCCGCGTTCCACTGGTTCGATCCGTTCGCGCCCGAGACCGAGAGCCGGATGATGGCGCTGGCGCGCGAACTCACCGCCCCCTATCGGGGCTCGCCCTACCGCATCGGCTATTTCTCGGACAACGAGGTCGGCTGGTGGGCCGGCGCGCTGTTCGTTTTCTACTCCGCGAAGCCGGCCGATTCGTTCACCAAGCAGCGCTGGGTCGCGATGCTGCGCGACCATTATGGCGAAGACTGGTCCCGCTTCGCGGCCGATTTCATCCCGCCCGCCGGGGCCGATTCGTGGCCGGCGCTGCTCGCCGCCGAGAACATGACGCGTATGCGGCCGGGCGGCTCCGGCATCGCCGCGGTGCGCGAGTGGACCGCGCTCGTCGCGGAACATTACTACACGCTTGCCGAGCGCGCGATCCGCGCCGCCGACCCTGACGCGCTCTATTTCGGCGACCGCCTGCCGATCTATTACGACCCAGCCGCGGTGCGGGCGATGGCGCGGCATGTCGATGCGATCGCGACCAACTACAACCCGGACAGCGGCGACGGCTGGATCGCGCCTTATTTCTTCGACGGGCTCGAACAGCTCTCCGGCGGCAAGCCGGTACTGGTCTCGGAGTGGTTTTTTGCGGCGCGCGAGAACCGCACCGGGAACAGCAACAACGGCCATCTGATGACCGTCCAGACCCAGGACGAACGGGCCCGCGGCGCCGCCGCCGCGACCGAAAACTTTGCGGCCCGGCCGGAGATCGTCGGGGCTCATTGGTTCCAGTATTACGATCACCCCAAAGGCGGCCGCCCGGATGGCGAGGACTACGATTTCGGCCTCGTCGATATCGATAACCGGCCTTACCGCCGCCTGACCCGCGCCTTGACCGCGGCGAACCGGGAGGCAGCCGTGCGGCATGCCGAGTCGGCGTCGGCTGCCGCGGAGCCGACGGGCCCGCCGGCTCGGTTCGCGCTGCCGCAGGCGGCCATCTCGGTGCACGACAAGTCGCTGTCCAACTGGCCCAAGCCGGCGAGCCTGCTGCCGCCGCTGACGCCGTCGCCGGGGGCGGTCGATTTCGGCGAAATTTACCTGTCGTGGAGCGCGCAAGGACTGGCGCTGGCGACGATCGGGCAGGATTACTTCGATATCGAGCTGCTCGCCTATGACGGCGAGTTCCCGCTCGGCGAGGCCTACCGCGTGGAATTCGGCGTCGATGTCGGGTCGGGACCGCGGCGGATGACCTTGTTCTTCATCCCGCCCAAAACCAAGGTGCGCGACCACCCGCCGATGAGCGCGCTGCTGTGCGCCGGCGCGGCGCGGGAGGCGATCGCCAATGGCTGCACCCCGGTCGCGGGCGCCGAAGCGGTCTATTTCGGCGCCGACCAGCCCCGCATCACGGCCGAAATGGTGATCCCGTGGTCGGCGCTCGGCATTGCGCCGCCGCATCCGGGGACGCCATTGCGCGCCGAGGTCGCGGTCACCTCCTGGCACCGAGAACGGTGGATGTCATTGTCAGGAAAGCCGCCCGATTCCGATCTTGCCGACCCCGCCTTGTGGCGCCCGATGGAGTTCGGCGACGGCGCCCGGCTGATCGAGCGCGTGCCGCGGCTTCCGGGCGGCGGACCGGGCTGAGCCCTGCCGCCGTCGCCCGGCTAGAGTCCGTCCGCGCGGGCCGGCTGCGGATCGAGGTGACGGCGCAGCCGGGTCGCCGCGGTGAAGGCGAAGCGCAGGGTCACCGCGCGCCGCCGTGCCGCATTGAGGGCGACCGCGTCGCCATCGCGAAACAGCGCCGCACCAAACGGGTCCGCCACTATGAGGCCACATTCCTCAGGGATCAGCCCCGTCGGAAAGCCGCGCGGAACGGCGAAGTAGAAGCGGTCGGCGAAATCCCGATAGCTCGTCCATTTGCGGTCGGCGCGGAAATCGGCGACCGAGCTCTTGATCTCGACGATCGCGAGATCGCCCGTCCGGCCGAGCGCCAGGATATCGGCGCGTCGGCCATTGGCGAGCGGGAACTCAACAAGGCTGGCGTAGCCCAGCTGATCCAGCGCGCGGCAGACACCGCGTGCGAGCATGGCTGCAGTCGAAGGCTCGGCGATGGTCAACGCGGCAACCCGACAACGTAACCGGACTGGCGGCC
>Ga0213875_10001699_pt1 | contig 13862 bp, 13 predicted proteins | sample BarmaccomBMRX_R8_FD_160105 | JGI IMG/M metagenome (GOLD analysis project Ga0213875, IMG submission 160105) | Root-associated microbial communities from Barbacenia macrantha in rupestrian grasslands, the National Park of Serra do Cipo, Brazil - RX_R8 | ecosystem: Host-associated > Plants > Roots... | reverse complement strand
AGCATTACCGGGTGCCCAGCGGCCGCCGGCTGGCCCGCCGGGAGCTGACCCTGGGCGAGGTGGTGGCGTTCGGCCCCGGCCACGTGCACGACGTCGCCCACGGGGGCGGCGCGTCGGCGACCAGCATTCACGCCTACTCGCCGCCGCTGTCGGCCATGACCTACTACTCGGCCACCGACTACGGCCTGATCGCCCGCGAGACCGTGGCCATCGACGGCCCCGAAGGTGCCCGCGGCCGCGGCGGCGCCGACACCGCGCTGGCCCGGGCGACCGCGTCGGCCGCCCGGCTGACGGTCGACGCCCTGCCCGGCAGCGCCCCCGGCATCGACGAGCTGCTGGCCGAGGCGCGCAGCGGGCTGACCCGGCTGCGGCCCGAAGCCGCGTTCGCGGCCATCACCGACGGCGCCGTGCTGGTGGACATCCGGCCGCAGGAGCAGCGCAACGAAGAGGGCGAGGTCCCGGGCGCGATCATCATCGGCCGCAACGTGCTGGAGTGGCGGCTCGACCCGCGCAGCGAGGCCAGGATCCCGGCTCTGGCCCGGCCCGACGTCCGCGCGATCCTGATGTGCTCCGAAGGCTACGCGTCATCCCTGGCCGCCACCTCGCTGCGCCGCCTCGGCCTGCCCGAGGTGACCGACCTGGACGGAGGGTTCCAGGCCTGGCGGGCCGCGGGCCTGCCGACCCGCCCCGCCATCGTCCCCGCCAGCGGCCACGCCGCCAGTTAAGTCCTCGCTGCTGACGGCGATGGCCCCCGGTATAACGGCTGATTTTGCTACTCGGCTCGGGGACCACCTGCGGTTGTGCCGGTCTCATCCGGTGCTGGCCCGATGGCGCCGCCGTTGGGCGTGATGAGGCCGGTCTCGTAGGCGTAGATAACGGTCTGGATTCGGTCGCGCAGGCCGAGCTTGGCCATGATGTGCCCGACGTGCGTCTTGACCGTGGCCTCGGCGATGTGCAGCAACGCAGCGACCTCGGTGTTGGACAGCCCCGAGCCGACCTGGGCCAGTACCTCGCGTTCGCGGGCGGTCAGCCCAGCGAGGTCTTCGCGGTCCGCGGCGCCGGCTGCGGGCAGGTGCGGGAGGAAGCGGCCGATCAGGCGGCGTGTGGTGGAGGGCGCTACCACCGAGCCGCCGTTGTGGACGCTGCGGATGGCATACAGGAGTTCCCCGGGCGGCGCTGATTTCAGCAGGAAGCCGCTGGCCCCGGCCCGGAGCGCGGCGAACGCGTACTCGTCCAGGTCGAACGTGGTGAGGATGAGGACCCGGGGGCCTTCGGCCGTCTGGCAGATCTCCCGGGTCGCGGCCACGCCATCCATTTTTGGCATCCGCACGTCCATGACCATCACGTCGGCCGGGACCCGATGGGCCAGTTCGATCGCGGCGGCTCCGTCGGCCGCCTCACCGGCGACGGTGAGATCTGGCTGGCTGCCGAGGACCATGGCGAAACCGGCCCGGACCAGGTCCTGATCGTCGACGAGCAGCACCCGGATCGTCATGCCGCCCCGCGCGATGTCAGTGCGGTGGCCGCCAGCGGGAGGCGGGCCATTACCTCGAAGCCGCCGCCGGGACGCGGCCCAGCCTGGAGCATTCCGCCGTGAGCCGCGGCCCGTTCGCGCATGCCGGTCAGGCCCTGACCCGCGGGCACCGGAGCAGCCGTCCGATCCGCGCCGTAGCGGGGGAGCCCGGCAGCGCCGCGGCCGTTGTCGGTCACGCGGATCACTAGCTCATCCGGGCCGTAGCAGAGTGTCACCTGCGCTGCCGCTCCCGGGCTGGCGTGCTTGCGGACGTTGGTGAGCGCCTCCTGCACGATCCGGTACGCCGCCTGCGACAGGCCGCCGGACAGGGACCGGGCGGCGCCGTCCACGGTGTAGCTGACGCGCATGCCGGCTTCGCGCGCTTGCGACACCAGCTGGGCGATTTCAGCCGCTGCGGGCACGGGGGTCAACGGCGGGGTCTCCGAGCCGGTCCGCAGTACTCCGAGCAGGCTGCTCATCTCGGTCAGGGCCTGCCGGCCGGTGCGGCCGATCTCCGCCAACGCCTGCCGCGACCGTTCGGGCGCGGCGTCGAAGACATAGGCGCCTCCGTCGGCCTGCGCCACCATCACGCTGAGATTGTGGGCGATTACGTCGTGCAGCTCCCGGGCGATGCGGGCGCGCTCGGCCGCCGCGGCGATCTGCGCCTGGGTGTCCCGTTCCCGCTCAGCCCGGACCGCCCGCTCCTCCAGCGCGGTGGAGCAGGCCCGCCGGTAGCCCATCGAGTCGCCGAGCAGCCAGGCGCTGACCGGGACCAGCACGTAGAAGACGCCGGTCACCAGAACAAACTCCACTGGGTGGCGGCCCCGGTCTGCACCCGGATTCCAGCGCGCCACCGCCGCCGCGAACAGCACCACGCACGCCGCCAGGGCCGCCAGCGAGACCGGTCTGGGCCGTTGGGCTGCCACGGTGAAGAGCAGAACCAGGATCACAGCATCGGCGAACGTGGGCTGCAGCGGGCTGCCGGTAAACGTCGGCCCGATCCCGAAGGCCACCTGGGCGGCACCCACCCCGACCGCGGCAGCGTAGGCGTACGCCGGGAAGCGCCGCCGCACCATGACCGTGCCGGCCAGCATGAGGCTGGCCGGCAGGACGGCCGCGTCACCGAACTCGTTGGCGGAGCCGGCCAGCAAGATGACCGCCAGCGTGCCGTCCGCGAGCCAGGGATGACGGCGCAACCCGGCGTAGACCCGCCGCGGGTGTGCAGGCCGGCTCTGCTCCGTTGGGTTAGGCATCGCGCCGGCTGAACGACCAGGCACCAAGGACCAGCATGACCAGCGCGTAACCGGAGAACACACCGAACTCACCCCAGGCCGAGAACAGGTGACCAGACAACGGGGGCGCGGACCTGGCGATCGGGCCGAGCGCCCCGGCGCCGGGCAGCCACCGGGCAACGTCGGAGTACCAGCTGGCCGGCAGGGCCTGCGCGAGCGCTGGGATGACGAAGATCACCGCGAGGATCGCGGTGATCGCTCCCGCCGTGTGCCGGATGACCGCTCCCGTTCCGTAGGCGAGCAGGCCGAACACGGTGACGATCGCCGCCGACAGCAGGACAGCGCGCAGCACGCCGGGCTGGCCCAGGGTGGCGCCGATGTGCTGGCCAGCCAGGATGGCCTGCCCGGTGCAGAAGGCCGCGAAGCTGGTGACCAGTGAGATCGTGAAGGACACGGCCGCGAACACGATGGCCTTGGCCGCGTACAGCAGGCCGCGGCGCGGCATCACCGCCAGCGAGGTACTGATCATGCCGGTGGAGTACTCCGAGGTGATCACCAGCGCCCCGAGCACCACGATGATCAGCTCGCCGAGGACGACCTGCCCTCCCAGGCTTGCTCCGGCCGCGTTGAATTGGGCACGCGACCTGGCCGACGCCGCCGCCCAGTGCGAGGCCGTGGCCGCGCAGAGCAGGACCGCCCAGGCGATGCTCGCCACCGCCTGGGCGACCAGCGTCCAGTAGGTGGAGCGGACCGAACCGATCTTGGTCAGTTCCGAGCGCAGCGTGCCCGGCAGGCCGGGTCGGCGTGACGCCGCCGGGACCGCCCGGGCCCTGGCCGGGCTGGCGGGTACTGCGGCCGTGGTCATGATCGGCCCTCCGTCTCCGCCTGGTACTCGACACTGTCCGCAGTGAGATCCATGAACGCCTCCTCCAGGGACGCCCTGGCCGGAGTCAGGCTGTGCAGGACGATGCCATCGGCCTGCGCCAGCTCCCCGACCTGCTCGACGGGCAAGCCGCGGACGATGATCTTGTCCTCGGCGCTGACCCGTTCCAGGCTGCCGCCGGCGGCAGTGACCACCGCGGCCAGCCGCTGTGGCTCAGGGGTCCTCACCACCGTGGCCTGCGTGGTGGCGCCGGCGATGAACTCGGCCATCGGGCAGTCCGCGATGAGCTTGCCGCGGCCGATCACGATCAGATGGTCTGCGGTGTGCTCCATCTCCGACATCAGGTGACTGGAGACGAGCACGGTGCGGCCCTCGGCGGCCAGCGACTTCACGAGCAGGCGGATCCACCGGATCCCCTCCGGGTCCAGACCGTTGACCGGCTCGTCGAGCACGAGCACGTCCGGGTCGCCCAGCAGGGCGGCGGCGATGCCCAACCGCTGGTTCATGCCGAGCGAGAACCCCTTGGCCCGCTTGCCTGCCACCTCGGTCAGGCCGACGATGCCGATGACCTCCTCGACCCGGCGGCGCGGGATACCGTTGGTCTGCGCCAGGCAACGCAAGTGCGCACGCGCGCTGCGGCCGCCGTGGGCCGCCCTGGCGTCCAGCAGCGCACCCACTTCGCGCATCGCGCTGTACAGGGCGGCGTACGGCTGGCCATGGACGGTGACCGACCCGGCGGTCGGGCGGTCCAGCCCGAGGATCATCCGTATGGTGGTGGTCTTGCCCGCGCCGTTCGGCCCGAGGAAGCCGGTCACCAGGCCGGGCCGCACCGAAAACGACAGGTCGTCCACGGCTATCTTGTTCCCGTAGCGTTTCGACAGGCCCTGTGCCTCGATCATGTCGATTCCCTTCTGGGTCAGGGCTGCTTCCTGGTTTCCAGCCAATCCCCGAAGGCATGAGCCCGCATCGGCGGTCGAGGCGATCTTTTGTCTGCGACTGGCAGGGGAGCGGCTCATACCTGGGTCTGATCTGCCGGCGCGCGGGGGCTCGGGCCGCGAACGGCGCCTGAGACCCGCTGTGCCTTACGACCTGATGCCGGGCGTGTCTAGCAGCACGCGGCGGACCTTGCGGGCAATCCCAACGGTGTTCATCAGGAGATCCCCGGCCACGCCACCAGGGGTGATGCGGATGTCGGTGTGCCCGGCCCGGTGGATAATCGTCACCTGGGCACGGACCATGGGGGTCGGCCCCTTCCCGACCATGATCTCGTCGGGGCCGGCGGGTTCGGGGCCGCCAATGGGGATGCGGCTCATTCGCATCCCCGGGAGCACCTCGTAGCGGTCATCCAGCCCCGCTCTCAGCGCCGTGCCGATCTGCTCGCTGGTTACGTCCGTCCTGGGAATCGTGATGGTGGACATGATCCTCCTGCCTTTCTGGCCGGCTGTCGGTGAGCCTCGCATCCTCTGGGCGGGGCAGCCGGGTCCATCGGCTCGTGTACTGGCGGCGGATCCACCAAACCAGCCCAGCCAGGCCGCCGCCGACGATCGCCAGGCTGATCGGTCGCTTGACGACAAGGAACGTGCTGGTGCTGGCGGTGAACGCGAGGGCCACGATGGCCAGGGCATGCACCAGCAGGATCAGCCCGATGACCGCGGTGCTGACGGTAAGTATCCGGCGGGCCTGCGGTTCAGCGATCCGCTCGGCGATCTGGGTGTTACGGCGGGCCGCCAGCCGCAGCGCCACGAAAAGCAGCGGTCGGTGCACCGCCACGGAAATCAGGCAGGCCAGTCCGAGCGGCCCGGTCCAGATTTCTTCCCGGACTTTGAAAACGAGCTCGTTCCCGCCGGTGGCCACCACCAGGAGCAGGCCGATGGCGAAGCACACGATGGCGCAGACGCCGATCACGTCCAGACGGCGGCGCCAGAGCATGACGCCGACGGTGTAGACGACGGGGACGGCCGAGCCGATGACCAGTGCGGTGACGTCGCTGTGCACGCGGGGGCGCGACAGCACGTAGGCCACGACCGGGACAACCAGGTTGATCGTCAGCCGGATCAGCAGCTTCCCCAGCCCGCGCCCTCCGCCCAGCTTCACGACGGCACTCTCCTGGTCGCACGGTCCACCAGCGCGGTCATCTCATCGATGCAGGTGCCGAACTCGAACTCCGGGTCGAGGGCCCGCTGCCGGGTCACGCCGTCCACGAGGTTGCGGATCGCCCATGCCATCGTGCGCGGGTCGAAATCGGCGAAATCGCCCTCGTCCTGCCCGCGCTGCAGGATCTCTTGCAGCGGCTTCAGGGCCTGCCCCATCCCGCCCGGACCCCCGGCGAACCGTCGCGAGCCGTCCTCACGGCGCACGTTGAGGAAAATCTCGGTGACTGCGTCGATGTCCTTGCGGTGATCCCGGACGAACTCCAGGTTCGACCGCACGTAGGTGCTGAGCACCGCGCTTGCCGACTGCTGCGCCCTGATCCTCGGGACCATGTACTGCGCCGCGTCCGCATACACCGCCTGGACCACCTGCTCGAGCAGCTCATCCTTGCCCGCGAAGTGGTAGGAGATCACGCTCTTGCTGATGCCCGCCCGCTCCGCGATCCGCGCGAACGACGCCTGGGCGTACCCCAGCTCGGCCAGCACCTCGATCGCGCACGAGATGATCTGCGCCCGCCGCGCCTCCTCGGTGAAGGTCCGCTGCTGAACGGTCGACCTGCTATCAGAACGCATGTTCAGATGATAGCACGGCCGGCCGACTGGCGGATGTGCGCCGCGCGCCTGCCGACCCGCCTCGCCATCGTCCGCGCCAGGGACACCGCCGGCGAGTTGCCCCCCGTCGCTGACCACCGACTGGGTGCCCGCGCTCCGGGCGGCTGCTTGAATGGGCCTATGGCAACAGCGCCGGAGCAACCGCGCGTGGTCAGCGCGAGCCGCGAGATCGCGGCCGGATGCGGGCGGATCTTCGAGCTGGTCGCGGATCCCGCTCAGCAGCCTCGCTGGGATGGCAACGACAATCTGGCCGAAGCGCCCGCCGGGCAGCGCGTACGCCGCGTGGGTGAGGTGTTCGCGATGACGCTGACCCACGACGGCTCGATCCGGGAAAACCATGTGGTCGAGTTCGAAGAGGGCCGCCGGCTGGCCTGGCGGCCCGCCGAAGTGGGCCAGCGGCCGCCCGGGCATCTGTGGCGATGGGAACTCGAGCCGACCGGGGCATCAAGCACCCGGGTCACCTGCACCTACGACTGGACTGAGCTGACCGATCGCAAGCGCTTCCGGGTGGCCCAGGCGACCACCGCCGATAAGCTCCGGGCGTCGCTCGACCGGCTGGCGGCTCTCGCCGAAGCCCCCTGACTCCGGGGCGGCCGGGGCCACCAGTACCTCCCCGGCCCGGCTGATCAGGCCCGCCGCCGCGCCTGGCGCACCAAACCGCCGCCGATGATCAGCCGCTGGATCTCGCTGGTGCCCTCGTACAGCCGCAGCAGCCGCACGTCCCGGTCTGCTCACGGGGATGCCGCCATGGGCATGGCGCCCATACGGGCGAGGTCGCCGTCGCCGGTTGCGCGCCAGCTGCCTCCGGCGAGGATGAGGGTACGTGCCCGCTGGTAGGGGTAACTGGCGTGCCCGAAGGCGGCCGCGGCGGCGAGTAGTGCGGTGCGGTCGGCTCGCAGGAGCGCCTCGGCCCGCTGGGTGAGGGCGGCCGCGATCGGGTTGCCATCGGCGGACGCCTTCGCTCGCGTGAGGCAGCGGGCTGCGCCGGGGTCACGCGTGAGGACGGCGGCTTCGGCGCGGAGTGCGGCGATCCACTGGTTCCACAGCACCGAGTGCCAGAAACGGCTGCCGTCCTCGGCTGCGCCGAGCAGGTCCATGGCTGCATCCGGCTGCCCGCGGTGGAGCAGCACGATGGCTTCGAACGCTTCCCCGTAGCCGCAGCCGTGACATGCTTGCTCCCGGCCGACGCCGCGGATTTCAGCCAGGATCGCCAGCCAGCGCGCACGGCCGCTATCGTCGCCGCGCAGCCCGTGCACCATGGCGACCGCTGCCGGGGTAAGCGCGCGGCCGGGCGCCACGGGCTGGCCGGCCTGTTCCCAGCCGCGCCGGAACTGGTCCCCGAGCACCAGGACACGATCCCAATGGCCGGCCAGCGCGGCGGGCGCGAGCAGACCCGCGCCGCCCAAATCGCGTTCCTCACGGAGGAACTCAAGATCGTGATGCTGCTCGGCCTGGCGGAGGCAGCGGGCGGTCTGCCCGGCGGCGACCCCGACGAATATCGCGGTGTGCAGGGCGTCTTGCCGCTCGAAGGCGGCGCGCGGATCGCGCGCCAGCGGGGTCAGCGGATCGATGCGCTCGGTGGCGGTCTCGGCAGCCCGGGCGATGTCGCCGCGCATGACCTGCGCGAGCGTCACTGCGTCGAGAGCCGCGCTGACCAGCAGCGGGTCTCCGGCGTGCCGCGCCCGGGCGAGCGCATCGCCGGGGGGCTCCGCGTCGTGCAGGCCGCCTTCGGACTGGAAGGCCTCCTGCACGCGCCGGAATTCCTCGGCGACGCCGATCGCGGCCGTCGCGCGCCCGTCATCGCCCGCGTGGGCCCGTGCGTCGGCGAGCAGGGTCTGGACCGTGTCCTGAGCGGGCGGGGTGGCGTACATGCCGGCGAAGCGGTTGATGTGCTCGGCGCTGCGGGCGAACGCGACCGAGGCCGCCGCGCGGTCACCGGCGCGTAGCCACATCTGGGCCGCTGCCCGGTCCAGCCGCAGCGCCTCATGGCCAAGAATCCGGCACTTGGCGGTCGCCGCGGCCCACTCCAGTGCCGCGGCGGCACCGGCCGGGCCAGCGGCCAGGGACGCGGCCTGCTCGTACCGGCGCTGCGCCTCACGGAGCCGCCCCCTGGTGAACAGCAGCCGGGCCAGGATGACGGCCAGCTGGTAGGCGTTTCCGCGGCTGCCGGGCTGGCCGGCTGACCAGGCCAGCGCCGCGCGCAGGTCATCGGCGGCCGCGTCGAACGCGACGCACCACGACGGCGCGGCGGTCCCGCCCTGGTCGAGCCCGGCTGCCGTGTCCAGGCACCAGGCCAGGTGCCGGACGCGGGTTTGCCGCTCGTCATCGGGATCGAGCCGTGCGGAGCCGAACTGGCGCACTGGTTCCAGCGCGTGGTAGCGCGTGCCGGTGGCCGCGGTGATGGGAGTCAGCAGACTGTGCTCGGCCAGCCGGGCTAGCGCGTCGGCCACGTGCGCGGGCCGGGCTGGCTCGAATCCCGCGACCGCGACCGCGGCGTCCAGGCTGAACGGCGCGGCGAATATCGCTACCCGGCGGAGCATCGCCTGCTCGCGCACGTCCAGCAGCCGGTAACTCCACTCCAGCGTGTCGGACAGGGACCGGTGCCGGGCGGGCTGCCGGGACCCGCCGGCCAGCAAGCTCAGCTGATCGGCCAGCCCGGCCTCCAGCCCGTCCAGCCCCAGCGAGGGCAGCCGGGCCGCGGCCAGCTCGATCGCCAGCGGCACACCGTCAAGCGCCTGGCAGATGCCGGCCACCCGGTGCTGGTCCCCCCGAGCGCCGGGCGCGGTGCCCGCGGCGGCCGCCCGTACGGCGAACAACGCCATCGCGTCCCCTCCGCCGGACTCATCCGGCGGCACCGACAACCCGGGCACGATGTACACGGTCTCGTGCGGTACCACCAGCCGGATCCGGCTGGTAACCAGCACGACGAGCTCCGGGCCAGCCGACAGCAGCCGTTCGGTCAGCGCCGCGACGGCGTCTACCAGGTGCTCGCAGTTGTCCAGCACCAGCAGCGCCCGCCGGTTGCGTACGCCGTTGGCCAGCACGTCCTCGGCCGGCTGGCTCGAAGACTCGCTCAAGCCGATCGCCGTCATCACCACCGCCGGCAGCATCGCCGCCTCGGCGGCCAGGACCAGATCCGCATACCAGGTCCCGCCGGGAAACCGGCCGGCCACGTCCGCGGCGACCGCCAGCGCCAGCCGGGTCTTGCCGATCCCACCCGGGCCGACCAGCGAGACCAGCCGGGCCCCTGCCAGCGATTCCGCCACTGCCGCCCGTTCGGTGTCCCGGCCGACGAACGAGGTCAGCGGCGAGGGCAACCGGGCCGGATGCGCCGGCGCGCCCCTGGCCGCGGCCACCCGGTAATCAGCCGCCAGCCGGATCAGCTCACGGTGGCTGGCGACGCCCAGCTTGCGCCGCAGCGAGGCGACGTGACTTTCCACCGTACGTACCGAGATGAACAGCCTGGTGGCGATCTCAGCGTGGCTGAGGTGCTCGCCCAGCAAGGCCAGCACCTCAGCCTCGCGGTCCGACACCCCCGCGCTGGCCAGGGCCGGTGCGCTGCTCACGAACCAAGTCTGCCCCAACAGCCGCCACGATCAGTAGCCCGATCCGGGGCTACTACGGATGCCCGCCGGGTCGGGCCGCGCTCATGCTTTCAGCAGCACATCACCACAACCAGGCTGCCCGTGCTGACAGACCCGACGACAAGGAAGATTCATCATGGCTATCGACATGGACAAACTGCACGAGTTCCTCGGCAAATTCGTCGCCGACCTGGGCGCGACGGTGGCGGCCGGGAACGTGGTCATCGGCCACAACCTCGGCCTGTACCAGGCCCTGGCCCCCGAGCCGGCCAGCGCTGAGGAACTGGCGGCGCGCACCGGCACCAGCCCGCGTTACATCACCGAATGGCTGCGCGGCCAGGCCGCAGGCGGCTACGTCGACTACGACCCGGCCACCGACACCTACTCGATGACCGAGGAGCAGGCGTTCGCACTCGCCAACCCGGACGGCGGCGTGTACGCGCCCGGCGCGTTCGTGCTGGCGCTGGGCACGCTGAAGGCCGTGCCGCGGATCACCGACGCCTTCCGCACCGGCGGCGGCATGGGCTGGCACGAGCAGGATGAAGACGTGTTCATCGGCTGTGAGCTGTTCTTCCGGCCCGGCTACATCGCCAACCTCATCCCGTCCTGGATCCCGGCACTGGACGGGGTGCAGGACAAGCTGCGGGCGGGCGGCAGCGTGGCCGACATCGGCTGCGGCCTGGGCGCCTCCACCATCCTGCTCGCCAGCGAGTACCCGAGCTCCCGGTTCCTCGGCTCGGACTACCACGACCAGTCGATCGAGCTGGCCCGCAAGCGAGCCAGCGAGGCGGGCGTGGCCGAACGGGTGCAGTTCGAGGTCGCCGCGGCATCGTCGTTCTCGGGCAGCGGCTACGACCTGGCCGCCACCTTCGACTGCCTGCACGACATGGGGAACCCGGTTGCCGCAGCGCGGCACGTCCTGCAGGCGCTCAAGCCCGACGGCACCTGGATGATCGTCGAGCCGTACGCTGCCGACGAGGTGGCGGGCAATCTCAACCCGATCGGGCGGATCTTCTACAACGCGTCCACGCTGACGTGCATATCGAACGCGCTGTCTCAGCCCGGCGGCTACGCACTCGGCACGCAGGCCGGCGAGGCCGCCATCCGGCAGGTGGTCATCGAGGCGGGATTCACCCGGTTCCGGCGCGCGGCCGAGACGCCGTTCAACCTGGTGTACGAAGCGCGTCCCTAGGCATGTCGTCAAAGGCCCCGGTCGTCACGGCCGGGGACCGCCTGCTCGTCGCTGGGCCTGCCGCACGTCCGGTAGATGCGCTCGACCGGGGTAGAGGTACTTGTCTTGATCAAAGTCTGAGAGCCACAGTGGGGCTGTCGTTGAAAGGTCTTTCACAGTACCGGCCGGGATACCTGGGCGAATGCTGACAGCGTGAACCACCTGGGCAAAGCGCGGCGTATTACTTCGGGGCCCTGAATCGTGACCATGCCTGAGCCCAGGGCCTCAGCCCAGCTGAGGTCGCCGCGCCAGACCTGGGTCATGCGCCGCAGGCTGGCCGTTACAACGACGGCGACGGGATAACCGGGGTCGGCGTCGCACACGTCGGCATCGTCTGGGGTGATGACCAGCCACCAGTGACGGGAACTGGCCGGGAGCTCGGGAAACGTGAACTGAGCGACGGTCCGTCCGGCCGGGACGGCGTCATGGTCGATGTTGCGCTGCATGTCCCACAGCAGCAGCTTGGGGTCCAGGTCCTCGTCGCCGATCTCGCCGATCCAGCGGGTGCCCCAGATGCCCAGGGCCTCGACTACCGGCTTTAGCTCACGTCCCGCCGGGGTCAGGACGTAGCGCACCTCAGCGGTGTCGTGTTGCCGTTCGACGACGCCCGCGCGGACGAGCTGGCCCAGCCGCTTGGACAGCAGCGGAGGGGACATTCGCGGCACCCCGCGGCGCAGCTCGTTGAAGTGCTCGCTGCCGGTCACCAGCTCCCGGACGATGAGCAGCGTCCACCGCTCATCCAGCAGCTCCATGGCCTTGGCCACTGGGCAGAACTGGTGATAAGAGGACCCCATGCCCTGCACGCTAGTCCTGCCGCCCCGCAGCGGCCAGCTCTGGTACAGATCGTGTACTAGCTGAGCAGCCGGCCTTTTTCTACCGTCGGTTCCATGGCGACGCCGACGCCGGTGCCGTCACGCAGAACTTCGCGGGAGGAGCACCGTCATGACCACAGCAACCAGCCCAGCCGAGGCCGACCGCGCCCTGAAGGCCAAGCACCGCGCCATGTGGGCGCTCGGCGACTACCCTGCCCTGGCCGACCACATCATTTCTGGCCTGGGCCAGGTCCTGATCCAGGCATGCGGGGTGCGGCATGGAGACCGGGTGCTGGACATAGCCGCCGGATCCGGCAATGCCGCTATCCCCGCAGCCCTGGCCGGAGCCAGTGTGGTGGCCTGCGACCTGACCCCCGAACTGCTGGCCGCCGGAAAGCAGCGAGCCGGGCAGCAAGGCGCGGAACTGGACTGGCGGCAAGCCGACGCCGAGGCACTCCCCTTCGGCGATGGCGACTTCGGCACCGTGATGTCATGCCTTGGAATCATGTTCGCCCCGCATCACCAGGCCAGCGCCGACGAACTGGTCCGGGTCTGCCGCCCAGGCGGCACCATCGGCCTGCTCAGCTGGACCCCTGAAGGCTTCATCGGCCAGATGTTCGCCACCATGAAGCCCTACGCCCCGCCGCCTCCGCCAGGCGCCCAGCCACCTCCGCTGTGGGGCCTCGAGCATCACGTCCGCTCGCTGCTCGGCGACCGGGTTACCGGCATCACGGCACGCCGCGAAACAGTCCGCGTGGACAAGTTCACCAGCCCGGAGGACTTCCGCGACTACTTCAAGGCCTGCTACGGGCCGACCATCGCTGCCTACCGCGGCATCGCTAACGACGCGCAGCGGACCGCGGCGCTCGACCGTGACCTCGCCGACCTCGCCCGCCGCCACGACAGCGGCACCGGGCAGACGGTCATGGACTGGGAATACCTGCTACTCACCGCCCGCAAGCAACCCTGACCTGGCCCGGCTCGCGTACGCACGCCGCTTGCCCCGGCCAGGATGATCTTGCTGCCGGTGGCTTCGGCCTCGCTGGTGATGTCGGGGAGGTCGGGGGCGGCGGCCATCGAGGCCTCGTCGATCAGCAGCAGCCCGGCCCGCACGAGCACCGGGTGGCCCTGCGGCGACCTGGGGAAGGGCAGGATGCCCTCGACGTCGTAGTACTCGCCGTGGAACCGCGGCGCGTGCAGCTTGCCGCGGTCGCCCCATACCCCGCGATCGCGGGCGCGGCGCCCGCGGGGAAGACGTCACGGCCCGACTGTAGCCGGTCGTTCCGGATTAACGTCCTAGCCGATGGGTTTAACCGGGAATAGGAGGGCGCACCTCGGTGCTTGCGCCGTTATGAGCGTTGAGTTCCTAGGTATCGCGGCCACCAACGACGGCTCGGAGATCGCGGCGCGGTCCGGGCCAGCCTTCGACAAGGAATACACGCTGCGGCTGGCGCGGGCGCACGAAGAGAACGGCTGGACCCGCGTCCTGTTCGCCTACGGCTCCGGCGCCCCCGACCCGAACATCGGGGCCGCCTACATCGCGAGCAACACCGAGACGCTCCAGCTGCTGCTGGCACACCGGCCGAACGTCTCGTACCCGACGTTCGCGGCCAAGACGTTCGCCACCGTCGACCAGGTCAGCAACGGCCGGATGACGGTGCACTTCATCACCGGCGGCACCGACCACGAGCAGCAGCGCGAGGGCGATTACCTGACCAAGGACGAACGGTACGAGCGCACCCGCGAATGCATGCAGATCGTGAAGAAAGCGTGGACCTCCACCGAGCCGTTCGACTACCACGGCAAGCACTACCGGTTCGCGGACTACGTCAGCGACGTATTCCC
>Ga0213875_10001698_pt1 | contig 13865 bp, 13 predicted proteins | sample BarmaccomBMRX_R8_FD_160105 | JGI IMG/M metagenome (GOLD analysis project Ga0213875, IMG submission 160105) | Root-associated microbial communities from Barbacenia macrantha in rupestrian grasslands, the National Park of Serra do Cipo, Brazil - RX_R8 | ecosystem: Host-associated > Plants > Roots... | reverse complement strand
CTGCCAGGGATGACGGTGGATATGGATGAACTTTGCTTCCGGCAAGCAGTCGTGAATGAGCCTCAAGCAGGAGCCCGAGTGCGGTTCCAGCATCGCGGCGCCGGCTCGACCGGAGAGCACGGCCGGATCGCCGTAGCTCGTGTGCTTGTCTCCCCAGACAGGAGCGGCGATTCCCAGTGAGTCCCGATAGAACTGCTCAACCCACTGTCCCGCATGCCGCTTCGCGAAATCCGCGAACTGGGGCTGATACTCCGGTTCCAGCAAGTCTGGCCGCGTGCTGCGCGCCTCTACCAGGTCTTTCAGCAGCACGAAGATGCGGCACTCGTTGGTCAGGCTGATCGAAGGGTGCCGATTGAGCGCACAGCATAAGAAGGTCGTGCCCGAGCGCGGAGCGCCCACGACGAAGAGCGGCTGGGAGTGCATTGCGTGGCCTCGCTATGAAGCCTGAAAAACGCGGGTCCGGTTCGCTGGGTCCGCAACGATGCGTAGCAAAGTGTTACGATGAAGCGGTGCCGTTTCGCCCCTGCGGTGATTTTGGCACTGTCTTGCGGCAGGCGCCATCAGGCGTTGGGCTGATCGCGTCGGTGCCGCTGAATAACGTCACATCACGGTTTGCGATGGAGCGGCTAAAGCGGACCGCGGCCTATCCGCTTGCGGCGCGGGCGTTTCGCGATCGGCGGGCGAATGACTCTGAGGCGGAAGGGTAACTCGGTGGGCCGCTCCCAATTAAGGCAACGCTTTCTCCCGACATGCGCTGCTTTGACTTCGCCTCGCTCGCCTGATGTCCGCTCGGCGGCACGACTGGGCTCAGGCAGGGTACGAGCCAGAGTGATCGGATTCCGCTCTAGCCTCGGCGCGCGGCGGCAGCGCGGACTTCACGGCCAACCGCCAGGAAAAAGAGCAAGATAAAATGCTAGCACAGCACAGCTCACAACGAGCACTCCAGCGATGACAAACCAAGGGTTCATGGGCAGCCGGCGCCGCAAAGTTTGGGCACTCGCATATCAGGAGCTCAATTAGAGTCGCACCCGCCGACGCGGTGGACGGAAATGCATATCATGGTTGTCGAGAGCGGCGAACAGGAGCGCTATGCATAGCTCTACTTTGGTTTTCAAGCCTCGTCTTTGTGCCTCGTCGGCCGATGCCAACAGTCCCGTGAGGTGATCCGGCAAGCCGCTGGTGGCGGGATCCGCGTTCTTGGCACGGAGTGCCGAGATCGGCTCGTCACGCTCCGCCTCGTTTCCGACATCGGGCAGAACGATGTTCAGGCTCAGTGGAGCGGCCAGTGGCGGATCGGCAGAGTCCGACACGCGCGGCGCCAACTTTTGGTTGAAATGTCCGGATGGCATTAGCTACCCTCCGCAGCAAGCTGGCTGCTCATCGCCAACTTCGATCAAGACGACCTCACCATGAGGATCAATCGCGTTTGGCATCTCCATCCTGCTCTTTCCATCGGCCATCACTCGGCCACCCAGGCACTTTTAATCGGCTGAAACGGCACTCTCTCTTGTGAAGACGCTTTTCTCGACGAAAGGGCTGCATCCACGGGATTGCTACGATCGCTGGCACAGTGCCGCTCGGCGCATTGTTATCGATCACGACTCCGAGCCTGAATCGCGGGGCGGCTTTCAGGCAGAACTGCAAGCCGGGTCTCTCGGCGACGTGGTTCTCTTGCTGTTCAAGACCTCGCCTATGGATATCGTCCACACGTCGCGCCATATATCTTACGCGAATAGAGACGAAATACTCGTCTGCCAACAAGTGGCAGGGCTGGCGACGTTGGAGCAGGACGGCCGCGGCCTGACATTGCGCGAGGGCGATATTGTCCTGATTGACCCACAGCTTCCCTATGCGGGGAAATTCCAGTGCCCCTCGGAAATGCTCGTTCTGAAGGTGCCGCGCCGGGCGCTGGAGGCCCGCCTCGGCGTCATGCGTGACATGGTCGCTCGGCACGTGAGCCCGCGCGATTCCGAGAATGGCCTGATATCGGCGTTACTCGGAACCTTGCCGATGCATGCCGGCGAGCTTGATCCGACCGTCCAGGAGATGGTGAAGGGCCAGGTACTTGACCTGCTTGCCGTATCGCTGTCGAAGGCGATGCAACGCCAAAAGCCGCGCGTGTCCTGTGCCCGGTCGCTGGCGCTGATGAAGGTCCGCGCCGCCGTTGAAACGTATCTTTCTGACCCGGCCTTAGACGCGGAAGCGGTTGCCGCCGCTGCCGGCATCAGCGTGCGTTACGCCAACGCGGTGCTCGGTCAGGACGGCACGTCGATCACGTCACTGATCCGGACGAGGCGTCTCGAACGCTGTCGCCGGGCGCTGGAAGACCCCTCGCAGGCCCAACGAAAGGTCAGCGAAATCGCCTATGGATGGGGATTTTCCGACATGACTCATTTCGGCCGGCGGTTCAAGGCAGTGTACGGCATGCTCCCAAGCGAATATCGGCGTCGCGCAAGTTCGGACTGAGGTTACTCGCTTCGGTGCAATGCAACACGTCGTCAGGTGTTCATTGCATCGAAGAAATCCTGGTTGGTCTTGCTGTATTTCAGCTTGTCCAGCAGAAAATCCATGGCATCCATCGTGCCCATCGGGTTCAGGATACGGCGCAGCACCCACATTTTCGCCAGTGCGCCCTTGTCGACCAGCAGCTCTTCCTTGCGGGTGCCGGACTTGGTGATGTCGATTGCCGGGAACGTTCGCTTGTCCGAGAGTTTCCGGTCGAGAATGATCTCGGAATTGCCGGTGCCCTTGAATTCCTCGAAGATCACCTCGTCCATGCGGCTGCCGGTGTCGATCAGCGCGGTCGCGATGATCGTCAGCGAGCCGCCCTCCTCGATGTTGCGGGCCGCGCCGAAGAAGCGCTTCGGGCGCTGCAGCGCGTTGGCGTCGACGCCGCCGGTCAGCACCTTGCCGGAGGACGGCACCACCGTGTTGTAGGCGCGCGCCAGCCGGGTGATGCTGTCGAGCAGGATCACCACGTCGCGCTTGTGCTCGACCAGGCGCTTGGCTTTTTCCAGCACCATCTCCGTCACCTGCACGTGCCGCGTCGCCGGCTCGTCGAAAGTCGAGCTGATCACCTCGCCCTTCACGCTGCGCGCCATGTCGGTGACCTCCTCCGGCCGCTCGTCGATCAGCAGCACGATCAGGAAGACCTCCGGGTGGTTGGCGGCGATCGCGGTCGCGATGTTCTGCAGCATCACCGTTTTGCCGGTGCGCGGCGGGGCGACGATCAGCGCGCGCTGGCCGCGGCCGATCGGCGCGATCAGGTCGATCACCCGGGGCGTGAAATCCTTGCCCGGGGCTTTGGCGACCGACTGGAAGTTCTCCACTTCCATCTTCAGCCGCTTTTCCGGATAGAGCGGTGTCAGGTTGTCGAAGTTGATGCGGTGGCGCACCGCTTCCGGCGGCTCGAAGTTGATCGTGTTGACCTTGAGCAGCGCGAAGTAGCGCTCGCCGTCCTTCGGCGCGCGGATCTGCCCTTCGACGGAATCACCGGTGCGCAGCGCGAAGCGGCGGACCTGGCTCGGGCTGACATAGATGTCGTCGGGACCCGGCAGGTAATTGGCTTCCGGACTGCGCAGGAAGCCAAAGCCGTCCGACAGGATCTCCAGCGTGCCTTCGCCGTGGATCGCCTGGTCGTTCTCGGCCAGGTTCTTCAGGATCGCGAACATCATGTCCTGCTTGCGCAGCGAGGATGCGTTCTCGATCTGCAGCGATTCGGCAAAGCTGAGCAGGTCGGCGGGGGATTTTGCCTTGAGTTCGGCGAGGTGCATCGGAACGCCTCGAGAGTGGTCGTCGGGGAGGGGCGGCCCGAGCGCCGCGCGGATGGCCGTCATCACGCGATGACCGGCGCTGTCCACGCAAGCAGGGCCAGAAGAGGAGGGGAGCCGGCTGGTCGGCAGCCGCAGAAGAAGCGGCTGACCTTACGGAAAACGCAGGTCGGCGTCAACCGCGAGATTGGTCCGACACCCCACCCGTTCAAGGGCTTCTGCCGGCCGGCGCCTGGCGCAGCATCAGGCGGCCCGGCTCGGCCGGCACCGCGAAGCCGAACCTGGCATACAGCGCGTGGGCGTCGCGTGTCGCCAGCATCCAGCGGCGCAGCCCTTGCAGCTCCGGATGGGCGAGCACCGCCGCAACGAGGCGGTGACCGAGGCCGAGGCCGCGATGGTCGGGCAGCACGAACACGTCGCCGAGCCAGGCGAAGGTGGCGTGATCGCTGATCGCGCGCGCGAAGCCGGCCTGCGACGCCGTCCGGTCATAGAGCCCGAAACACAGGCTGCCGGCGATGCTGCGCTCGAACACCGGGCGGGTGATGCCGGCCGCCCAATAGCTCTGTTCGGACAGGAAGCGATGGATCAGATCGAGATCGAGCAGCGCCTTGTCGTCGCTGACTCGCCAGCCCTGCGGCAGGGCCACTTCGTACGGCATCAGAACGGGCGGACGAAGACCATGATGACGATGACCAGCATCAGCACGGTCGGCACCTCGTTGGCGATCCGGTAGAAGCGCGCCGGGCGGCGGTTGCGGTCCTCCAGGAAGTCACGCCGCCAGCGCGCATAGGCGCCGTGCAGGCCGGAGAGCAGCAGCACCGCCACGACCTTCACGTCCCACCAGCCGGCGCGCCAGCTGATCGCGCCGGGGGTCAGGACCAGCAGCACGCCGAAGGTCCAGGCGGCGATCATGGCGGGGTTGATGATCTGCTTCAGCAGACGCCGCTCCATGACCTTGAAGCGCTCGCTCTCCGCCGAGCCGCGCACGGTCTCGCAGTGGTACACGTAGAGGCGCGGCAGGTAGAACATGCCGGCGAGCCACGCGATCACGGCGGCGACGTGCAGCGCCTTGGTCCAGGGATAGAGGTGGGACAGGAAGGCGAGCGTCATGCCGCGGCCTCCAGTGCCAGGCGGAACAGGGCGGGCAGTTCGGCGAGCGAGTGGATCAGGGCGGCGCCGGCCTGCCGCAGCGACGGGTCGTCGCCCTGCGGGCTGAAGCCCAGGCAGTCCATGCCTGCCGCGGCTGCGGCGCGGGCGCCGGGCACGCTGTCCTCGACGACCACGCAGCCGGCGGGGGCCACGCCTTCGGCCGCCGCCGCGGCGAGGAACAGGTCGGGCGCCGGCTTGGCGCGGCCGACGTCGCGGTGGCTGTGCAGCCGCCCGGCGACCATGTCGAGCAGGCCGGTACGGCGGAATTTCGCCGCCATCTCCTCGTGCGAGGAGTTGGAGGCGATGCGCCAGGGCAGGCCGAGCGCCGTCGTCGCCTCCAGCACCTCGCGGGCGCCGGCCACCAGCACCGCCCGCTCCGAGAGGGCGGCGAGGATCCGCCGGCTTACCTGCGGCCGCCAGTCCGCCGGCAGCGGGCGGCCGAGCCGCGTCTCGATCACCGGCACCATGTCGCGCAGCGCCATGCCGCGGAACCGCGCCTCGCTCTCGCCGCCGGTCATCGGCCAGCCGATCGCGGTCAGGTCCTCGGCGACGACCGCATTCACCACCGCCTCGCTGTCCACCAGCACGCCGTCACAGTCGAAGATGACCAGGCGCAGCTTCGCGCGCCGGCGCAGCATGCGGGCGGCGGCGGTCATGCCGGCGGCGCGCCGGCGCGGGCGTGCGGACAATCCCGGTGCGCGACCGGACAGAGCCGCCCGCCGGCATGGCTGCAGAGCCCGGGACCGGAAGCCAGGGCGCGCCGCACCAGGTGGGCCAGCGCGCTGATGAACGCAGGGTCGTCGTTGGCGGCCGGCACGCGGAAGTAGCCGGGCAGGCGCAGCCGCTCGGCCAATGCCGCGTATTCGACGTCGAGCTCGACCAGGGTCTCGGAGTGCTCGGAGACGAAGGCGATCGGCACCACCAGGACGGCCACCCGATCGGCCGCGGCTGCCTCGATCGCCGCCTCGGTGCTGGGGTCCAGCCACTTCTGCGGCGTGGCGCGCGACTGGTAGCAGAGCGCCCAGTCGAGCCCCGGCAGCGCGAGCGCGCGCACCACGGCGGCGACGGTGCGCTCGATCTGGAACTGGTAGGGATCGCCGGCCTTGACGATCACTTCCGGCAGGCCGTGCGCCGAGAACAGCAGGCGCAGCCGGACGTCGGCCGAGAGCCGCGCGCGCGCGTCGTAGTAGGCGCGGCGGACGAGGGTCGCCAGGGCGGCGATGTAGTGGGGCTCATCATGCCAGCAGCAGAGCGTGGTCGTGCGGGCGACCAGGCCCGCCTCGGCCGCAGCCTCGCGCCACGCGGTGAGGGAGCTGCCGGTGGTGGTGGTCGAGTATTGTGGATAGAGCGGCAGCAGCACGACCTGCTCGGGTGCGTAGGCGCGCACGGCCTGCGCCGTCTGGCGGCTGAACGGGTGCCAGTAGCGCATCGCGACGAAGCAGCGGGCCTGGAGTTCGGGCAGCGCCGCCTCGAGCGCCTGGGCCTGGCGCTGCGTCAGATCGATCAGCGGCGAGCGGCCGCCGAGCAGCGCGTAGTTGGCGCGGGCGGGCCTTTCACGGCGCCAGGCGATGGCGCGGGCGAGGACCGGGCGGACGAAGAACGGCACGCGCAGGATGGCGGGGTCGGTGAACAGGTTGCGCAGGAACGGGCGCACGGCCTCCGGCCGGTCGGGGCCGCCGAGGTTGAACAGGACGACGGCGACTCGGGGCGGGCGCACGGGTTCGCAGGATGCGGGCATGCGGGCGCACGTCAAGGCCCGTTCCCTGGATGCAACGCTCGGGCCGCCTCAGGCGCGGCGCACCAACGAAACCAGCGCCGCCACGTGCTCGGGCGGCGTGTCCGGCACGACGCCATGCCCGAGGTTGAAGATATGCGCCCGGCCGCGCAGAGCCTCGAGGATGCCCTGCACCTCCCGCTCGAGTGCGGCGCCGCCGGCGAGCAATGCGAGGGGATCGAGGTTGCCTTGCAGCGCCGTGGCGTCCGGCACCAGGCGGGCGATCACCGCCGGGTCCGAGCCGGTGTCCACGCCGACCCCGGCGACGCCCGTGCTGGTCGCATACGCGCCGAGCAGCGTCCCGGCGAGCCGCGGAAAGCCGATCACCGGCACGTCGGGATGCGCCTCTCGCAAGGCCGCGACGATCCGGGCGGCGGGAGACGCGACGTGAGCGCGGAACAGAAGCGGCGAGAGCACGCCGGCCCAGCTGTCGAACAGCATGACCGCCTCCGCCCCGGCCGCGATCTGCGCGGCGAGGTAGACGATCGTCGCCTCGGTCAGGCGGGCGATGAGCCGGGCGAAGTCCTGCGGCTGCCGGTAGGCCATCGCGCGCGTGCGGGCGTGGTCCTTCGAGCCGCCGCCCTCGATCATGTAGCAGGCGACCGTGAAGGGCCCGCCGGCGAAGCCGATCAGCGCCGCCTCACCCAGCGCGCCGCGCACGCGCCGCACCGTCTCGAGCACGGGCGCCACGGCGTCGCCCAGGCGATCGGGATCGAGCGCGTCGATGTCGCGTGGTTTGAGCGGCGGCAGGACCGGGCCCTCGCCCTCGACGAAACGCAGCCCGTGGCCGAGCGCCCAGGGCAGGATCAGGATGTCGCTGAACAGGATGGCGGCGTCCAGGCCGAAGCGCCGTACCGGCTGCAGGGTGATCTCGCTCGCCAGGGCGGGCGTCGTGCAGAGCGAGATGAAATCGCCGGCGCGGGCCCGCAGCGCGCGGTACTCCGGCAGATAGCGCCCGGCCTGGCGCATCAGCCAGACCGGCGGCGGCCAGACCGCTTCACCCCGCAACACGCGCAACAGCCGCTTCGTCACCGGCGCTTCCGATCCCGACGGGCTTCTTCCTAACAGAGAAGATGAAAAAGAAAATCTGCGGGAGTGGCAGATGGGGCTGTGCGAACCGGGGTACCCCGGAGCACCGGACCCGGCGGACGTCCTGTCCACAGCAGCGTTGCGCCGCAAGCGTCTGGCGGCGAGAGCCCTCCGGGTCTTGTCCCCATCGTCGTCGAGGGAGAGCGGAAGCTCTCCCATGTCCGTCCCGCGATCGGGTTGTCCCGGCTTTCCTGCCGGCCCGTGCGATCGGGGCGCGCCAACCCCGGATATCCCCGCTATCCTCGGGCGATGCAGATCATCCGCATGAACCTGCATCTGGTCTCCGATGCGACCGGCGAGACGCTCAACTCGGTGGCGCGCGCGACGGTGGCGCAGTTCGAGCACGTGTCCGTGGTCTATCACCGCTGGAGCCTGATCCGGACGCGCTTCCAGCTGCACCGCGTGCTTGAGGGGATCGAGGCGGAGCCGGGACCGGTGCTCTCGACCTTGATCGACCGCGCGCTGCGGGGTGATCTGGAGGCGACCTGCGGCCGGCTCGGCCAGGCCGTGGTGAACGTGCTCGACCCCGTGATGTCGATGCTGCAGGAGCAGATCGGCGAGCAGGCGATGGCACGGCCGGGCAGGCAATATGTATTGGACGCCGACTATTTCCGGCGCATCGACGCAATGCACTACGTGCTGGCGCATGACGACGGCCAGGCGCCGATGGGCATCACCGAAGCGGATGTCTGCCTGGTCGGCGTATCGCGCAGCTCCAAGACGCCGACCTCCTTCTATCTGGCCAATCGCGGCGTGAAGGCGGCGAACGTGCCGCTGGTGCCGAACCTGCCGGAGCCGCCGGGCCTCGACAGTCCTCCGTGCCCGGTGATCGGACTGACCCTCGATCCTGAAGCGCTGATCGAAATCCGCCGGCATCGGCTGCGCATGATCGGCGCCGGACCGTCGGCCGGCGTCGTGCGGCAGGACAGCAGCGACTATGTCGACAACGAGGCGGTGAAGGCCGAGCTGCTGTGGGCCCGGCGCCTCTGCGCGCGGCGTGGCTGGCCGGTGATCGACGTAACGCGCCGCTCCATCGAGGAGACGGCGGCCACGGTGCTCAAGCTGATGGAGGCCTGGCACGAACGGCGGCGCAAGCACGCGGCGCCGACGCCTTCCTGACCTTGCAGGGGGTGAGCTTGCAGGTGGACGCGCCGCGCCTGGTGCTCGCGAGCGCCTCGGCGGCGCGCCGGTCGCTGCTGGGCAATGCCGGATTGGTGTTCGAGGCGAGAGCCGCCGCGGTGGACGAAGCGGCGCTGAAGCGCGCTGGCTGGAACGATGGGGCGGAAGCGACGGCGCTGGCGTTGGCCGCGCTGAAGGCGCAGACCGTGTCGGCGTTCGCGCCCGGAGCGCTGGTGATCGGCGCCGACCAGCTGCTGGTGTGCGGCGAGACCTGGTTCGACAAGCCCGCGACGCCCGCGATGGCCCGGGAGCAGTTGCGGGCGTTGCGCGGGCGCACGCACGAGCTGGTCACGGCGTGCGTCTGCGTGCGTGACGGCGCGGTGGCGTGGCGGCACGTGACGCGGCCGCGGATGACGATGCGGGCGATATCGGACGCGACACTCGACGCCTATCTGGCGCTGGAAGGCGAGCGTGTGACGGGCAGCGTCGGCGCGTATCGGCTGGAGGGTCCGGGGGTGCTGCTGTTCGAAGCGATCGAGGGCGACTTCTTCTCGGTGCTCGGCCTGCCGCTGCTGCCGCTGCTCGGGTTCTTCCGCCAGCTGGGCGTGCTCACGCCATGAGAGCAGGCAACGGCGACGGACCGGCATCGCCTGGGCGGGCCGGCCCTGGCGTGGCCGGCGCGCCTTCCCCATATCGGCGGCCATGCCCCCAACCGATGCGACGAAACCGCCGCGGCCGCGGCGGCGGATGGTCCTGGCCGCGCTTGGCCTGACCGCCGCCACGCCCGCCGCGGCGCTTGGACTTGGGGCGGAGGAGAGCCCCTTGCAGGACTGGCACGATACCGCCCGCAACCGCACCGTGCCGGTCCGCCTGCGTCTGCCGCGCAGCCCCGCGCCGTCGCCGGTGGTGCTGATCTCGCACGGCCTCGGCGGCTCGCGCGACGGTCTCGCCTATCTCGGCGAGGCGCTGGCCGAGGCCGGGTTCGTCGCCGTCCATCTCCAGCATCCCGGCAGCGACATCGAGCTGTGGCGGGGCGCCGCGGACCCGCGCGTGGCGTTCGCCGCGGCGCTGCTCGATGTGCGCAATGCGGCGGCCCGGCTGCAGGACATCCCCTTCGCGCTGGACGAGCTGGCGCGCCGCAACGGCGCGCCTGGCCTGCTGCGCGGGCGGCTCGATCTCGGGCGCATCGCGATCGCCGGCCACTCCTTCGGCGCCTGGACGGTTGGCCACGTGCTCGGCGAGCGGCTGCCGGTCGCTGCCTACAGCCTCGATTTCCCGGACCGGCGGCTGAAGGCGGGGATCGAGCTGTCGCCGATCCCGCCGCTCGGCCTGGCGCCGGCCTTCGCGTATTCGCGTATTTCCGCACCGATCCTGTATGTCACGGGCACCGCGGACTACGGCCTGGAGGGCACCACGCCCGAGGCGCGCACCATCCCGTTCCGCAACACCGCCGCGCCGGGGGTGCTGGTGATGCTGCACGGCGCGGCGCACGCCTCCTTTGCCGGCGAGGCGGCGGCCGGGCCGCGCTGGAACGAGGTGACCTATCAGCCGCGCACCGCGCGGCTCTGCGTGCTGTTCCTGCGCGCGGTGCTGCAGCAGGACGCGGCGGCGCGTGCCCTGCTGCTGAGGGGCGCGGCACTCGCCGAGGGCGATACGATCGAGAGCAAGGGGTTTCAGCCCTAAGCCGCGAGCGAAGGCCAGAGCGGGGCCCTGGACTGCCTGGTTTTCGCATCCGGTCAGAACAGCGACATCTGCGCCTCCGCGACGCCCGGCGCCGGCCGCGGCACCGCGAACTGCGCGCTGTCAAGCTCCGCCCGCTCGTCGAATCCCCATTGCCGCACCGCCCGCGCATAGCGCCGGGCAAGCAGGTCAGCGTAGACCCCGCTGCCGGCGAACCGGTGATGAAAGCGCGGATCGTTCAGCGCGCCGGCTCGGGTCTGGCGGATCAGGCTGAGCACGTGCCGCGCCCGGTCAGGGAAATGCTCGGCGAGCCAATCCTCGAACAGCTGGCGCAGTTCGTGCGGCAGGCGCAGCAGGATGTAGCCGGCGTGCTGCGCGCCGGCACGGCAGGCGGCTTCGAGAATCCTCTCCATCTCCGCGTCGTTCAGACCGGGGATCATCGGCGCGGCCAGCACTCCCGCCGGCACGCCGGCCTGCGCCAGCGCCGCGACGGTCTGCAGCCGCCGCTCCGGCGTGGCGGCGCGGGGTTCCATCACCCGGGCCAGTCGCGGATCGAGCGTGGTGACCGAGAGGTGCACCCGCGCCAGCCGCCGTCGCGCCATCGGCGCCAGGATGTCGAGGTCGCGCAGCACGCCGGCCGACTTGGTGACGATGCTGACGGGGTGATTGAAGCGGTCCAGCACCTCCAGCACGGCACGGGTCAGCTTCAGCGTCCGCTCGACCGGCTGGTACGGATCCGTGTTGGTGCCGAGCGCCAGCGGCCGCGGCACGTAGCCGGGCTTGCGCAGCTCGCGCTCCAGCAGCTCCGCGACCTCCGGCTTGAACAGCAGCCGCGTCTCGAAATCCAGCCCCGGCGAGTAGCCGAGATAAGCGTGCGTCGGCCGGGCGAAGCAGTAGATGCAGCCGTGCTCGCAGCCACGATAGGGGTTGACCGCGCGGTCGAAGCCCAGATCCGGGCTGCTGTTCCAGCTGATCGCCGAGCGGCTCGCGTCGCGGATCAAGGTGGTCGGCAGCGGCGGCAGCGGACCAAGCACGCCGCCCATTTCCTCGATCAGCGTGTTCCATCCGTCGTCGAAGGGTGCCGTGTGCTGCCGCTCGAAGCGGACCGGCGGATTGAGCGTCGCGCCACGTCCCTTGCGCACCTGCCGCGCCGGCACCTGGTTTTCAGCCGCGACCTCCTGGCGCATTGTTGTTCCCTTTCCGTTCGGGCGGTAGCCTGACAAGGGCCGCCTCGGCCGTCAAGAACGAAAGCAGAACGTGAACAGGCCCGACTCGTCGCTGTCGGTCGTCATCCCCGCCCTGAACGCCGCGGCGACCCTGCCGGCCTGCCTGGCCGCCCTGCCGGCAGCGGCCGAGACCATCGTGGTTGATGGCGGCAGCCGCGACGCGACGCCGGCCGTGGCGCGGACCCATGGTGCGCGGCTCCTCCAGCGCACCGGCGGACGCGGCGCCCAGCTTGCGGCTGGCCTTGCTGCGGCGCGCGGCACTTTTGTGCTGCTGCTGCACGCAGACACCGTGCTCGAACCCGGCTGGCAGGACGCTGCGGCCGGCTTCATGGCCAACCCGGCGAACCGGCGGCGGGCCGGATATTTCCGCTTCGTCCTCGATGCCGCGCATCCGGCAGCGCGCCGGCTGGAGCGCGCCGTCGCCTGGCGCAGCCGCGCGCTCGCCCTGCCGTACGGCGATCAGGGCCTGCTCATCGCCCGCGACTTCCTGGAGGCACTCGGCGGCGTGCGCCCGCTGCCGCTGATGGAGGACGTGGACCTCGTGCGCCGGATCGGCCGCCGCGGCCTGGTGGCGCTCGACGCCGCCGCGGTCACCTCGGCCGCGCGATGGCGGGATGAAGGCTGGCTCCGCCGCTCGGCGCGCAACCTGGGCTGCCTCGGCCTCTATTTCGCCGGCGTGCCGCCGGCCCGGATTGTCCGCCTCTACGCGCGACCAGACGTGGACAACCTTCCCGCCGACCGGCATTGACGCGGAATGCTGCCGCCCCGCGCCCGCCTGCGCCGGATACGCCGCCTGCCGCTGTTCTCGCCGCGCCAGTGGCTGCGCCGTGTGGTGTTCTGGCTCGGCGCGGTCGTGGTGGCGCTGGCGGCGATCGGCTTCGCGATGGCGGCCAACGCGGCGCAGGACCTGTTCCAGGCCGCACTCCAGGTGAACCGCTACCTGGCGCTGCTGCTCGCCCCGGCCGGGCTGGCCGCCTCGGTGCTGCTCACGCGCCGCGTGTTTCCGGGCGCCCAGGGCAGCGGCATCCCGCAGGTGATCGCCGCGCTGCACATCGCCGACCGGCAGGCGATCGGCCGCCTGCTGTCACTGCGCGTGGCGCTCGGAAAGATCCTGCTGACCCTGCTCGGTCTCGCCAGCGGCGCCTCGATCGGGCGCGAGGGGCCAACGGTGCAGGTGGGGGCCGCGATCATGTACGCGCTCGGCCGCCTGCTGAACCTGCCGCACGAAAAGCTCGAGCGCGGGCTGGTGCTGGCCGGCGGGGCGGCAGGCATCGCCGGCGCCTTCAACACCCCACTGGCCGGCGTGGTGTTCGCGATCGAGGAGCTGAGCCACTCCTTCGAGGCGCGCACGTCGGGGACCGTGCTGACGGCGGTGATCATCGCCGGGATCGCGACGCTCGCGCTGGTCGGCAACTACAGCTATTTCGGCGTGACCTCGGTGCAGCTCGATTTCGGCGCCGGCTGGGTCGCGGTGCTGGCCTGCAGCGTGGTGGGCGGGCTCGCCGGGGGCTTGTTCTCGCGGGCGCTGATCACCGCAGCGCAGGGGCTGCCGCACCGCGTCGGGCAGTTCGCGCTGCGCCGGCCGGTGGCGTTCGCGGCACTCTGCGGGCTGGCGCTGGGGCTGATCGGCCTCGTTTCGCACGGCAGCACCTACGGCACGGGATATGTCCAGGCGCGCCAGCTCGTGGGGGGGCGGGCGCACCTGCCGGGGGGGTTTGCGGCGGAAAAATTCGCGGCGACCGTGGTTTCCTATCTCAGCGGCATCCCCGGCGGCATTTTTGCGCCCTCGCTGTCGGTCGGCGCCGGGCTTGGGCAGTGGCTCGCGCATCTGGTGCCGCGCGCGCCATCGGGGGCGGTCGTGCTGCTGGGGATGGTGGGGTATTTTTCCGGCGTGGTGCAGGCGCCGATCACGGCGACGATCATCGTCATGGAGATGACCGACAACCAGGCGATGACGATTCCGCTGCTGGCGACCTCGATGCTGGCATTCGGCGTCTCCCGCCTGGTCTGCCGCCGCCCGATCTACAGCGCGCTGGCGCGGCGCTTCCTGGTGGCGTA
>Ga0213875_10001697_pt1 | contig 13865 bp, 11 predicted proteins | sample BarmaccomBMRX_R8_FD_160105 | JGI IMG/M metagenome (GOLD analysis project Ga0213875, IMG submission 160105) | Root-associated microbial communities from Barbacenia macrantha in rupestrian grasslands, the National Park of Serra do Cipo, Brazil - RX_R8 | ecosystem: Host-associated > Plants > Roots... | reverse complement strand
CACTAAAGAGACCTCCGGTTACGTGCAGCGGTTACACGCGCTCGACATCACCACGGGAGCGGAAAAGTTCGGCGGCCCGGTGGTAATTCAAGCGAGCGCGCCGGGAACGGGTGACGGGAACAACGGCGGCGCCGTACCCTTCGACTCCTTACGCGAGAATCAGAGGCCCGGGATACTATTGGCCAACGGGAACATTTATTTGGCCTTTGGTTCCCATGGTGATCAACATCCATGGCACGGTTGGGTTCTCGGCTACAACGCGACCACGCTTAAGCAGGTCCTGGCATACAATGTCACGCCCAACGGTTTCGGGGGCGGCATTTGGCAAAGCGGCGGCGCTTTGAACGCCGATGCCGGCGGGAACATCTTTTTCACCAGCAGCAACGGCACATTCAATTTGAATACGGGCGGTAGCGACACGGCCGATACGGTCCAGAAGATCAGCCCTACAGGCACCCTGCTCGATTACTTTACTCCGCATGATCAGGCGGTGATGGAGAACAACAATATCGAGCTTGGCTCGGCCGGCCCGGTCGTGTTGGTGGATCAGACTTCCGGCTCCTATCCACACCTGCTGATGACCGCCGGCAAGGAAGGCAACATCTATGTCATCAACCGGGACAATATGGGCCATTACAACCCCACCAATGATAACCAGATCGTCCAGGTGCTGGTGGGCGTGATGCCCAATGGTTCGCAGGATACCGGCAACTTCAGCGTGCCCGTGTTTTTCAATCAATGGATATATTTTGCCGCCGTCAATGATACTTTGAAGGCGTTTCAAATGAGCAACGGCCTGTTGCTCTCGGTGCCCAGTTCGCAGTCCTCGGAAACGTATCCAAACCGCGGGGGATCATTTTCGGTGTCTGCCAATGGAACGAGCAACGCCATTGTTTGGGCGGTCCAGGACAACAATCCATCGGCCGGTGTTCTCTCTGCGTATGACGCGACCAACCTGGGCAACGAGCTCTATAACAGCACTCAGGCCGGCGCCCGCGACGCCCTGGATGTGGCCGCCAAATTCAATATTCCAACTGTCGCTAACGGCAAAGTATACGTCGTTACGAACGGGCACTTGATGGTATTTGGACTACTGCCTTAGCCGGTGTGTCCGGATCGGCCGTGATCGCCGGTGTCAAATAACGAAGGAAGGACTCTAGGTTCGCACTGCCGAAGAATCATGCACTATGTCTCCAGCTAAAGCACTATCGCCTCTTCAGGGCGGTATCACTTTGAATAAGGCCGCGGCCGCCACAAGCGGCCGTGGTTACGCCGGCCTGATCGTCTACAGCTTTATCCTGTTTGTGGGAGCGCTGCTGTTCTGGTGTTATCCCCGTTTTCCGGATGTCACCAACGCGCCTCCTTATCTGGAACTCGCCCGGGCGCTTTTCGAGAAGGGATCGTATTCGTTTAATTCTCATGTGGAGACGCTGCTTCCTCCCGGCTACTCCTTCCTTTTGGGGTTGATCGGCAGTCTGTTCGGCTGGAGTGAACCGGTCATCTATCGATCGGCGGCGGTATTCACGGTGCTTGGTTTGGCGGCCTGCTTTGAAGTACTGCGAAGAGCCGAAAACGCGTGGGCCGCGGCCATTACGACGATGCTGCTCGGAGCGGCTCCGGCGGTATTCACATTGGCTACGGCCGGCCCGTTCCCGGACGTTCCTTATCTGTTCACTAGCATGCTCTGTCTGCTGCTGGCCATCCGCGCGGAGCGCGCACAAAGTATGCGGGCGCGCTGCTGCTGGATCGCCGGCCTCGGCATTTCCGTGGCGCTGACGATTATGATTCGATCGGTAGGCGTTGCCCTGCTGCCGGCTCTAGTAGCGTGGATCGGGTTCTCGAGCTTACGGGCAGCACGGCCGCGCCTGCTTCTGTTTGTAATACCGCTCGTGATGGGAATCGGCGTGCAACTCGGGTGGAGCCATTGGGCTTCCGCGCGCCAGACAACCCAGTGGGAGTTACCCGGCTATCCCGAGTCTTATCTCTCTCAGCTGCGGGTGAAGAATGGAAACGAGCCCGAATTAGGGTATGCCGGCCTCGGCGACATTCTGAAACGGCCGGCTTCGAATATCCGGACGCGCACGGCCGAAATGGCCGGTGTGCTTACCCACCACTGGTTTGAGGCGAATTGGGCATCGCCGGTGGTCTGCGGCACCCTCCTGCTGATCCTGATCGGCTGGCTCAGTTCTATTCGCCGGGGCGGCCAATTGTATGACTGGTATTTTGCCTGTTACGAGGGGGTTTACGCATTCTGGCCGTGGGAGTTCGAACTCCGGTTCCTGGTGCCCAGCATTCCCCTAGCCTGCCTTTACGTTTGGCGCGGGGCAAAGACAGTGCGGGCGCTCGCGGCACGGCAACCTCGCTTGACCGGCGCCGCTCTGATGCTCTGCGGCGTTGCTCTCACCGCGAGCTCACTGCTTTGGGCACTTAGAGAGAGATCGGCCCAGCCCTTTCTGGCTCTCGGTTTTTGGGCGCTCATAATTCTGGCGGGACTCCGCCTGGCTTTCCGGGGTAAGACTCCCGCGCTCCGGCATCCGGCGCAGCGTGATTCCACCCGGTTTAGACTCGCATGGTCCGGCCTGCTCACTCCTAGGCATGCCGTCTGGGTGGTCAGCGGCCTGGTGATCGCGGCCGGCTGTCTGGCTGAAGCGCGGACCGCCCGGGCAAATCTGAGCCTGACGGATCTCGAAAAGAGCCCGGTTTACCCCGAAATCGAAGCTTCCCAATGGATCCGGGCCCATGAAGATCCCACTAAGATCGTCATGGCCAGGCGCGACGACCTGGTTTATCACTATAGCCGACATCCGGTGATCTGGTTTCCCCCGATCGGCAGCCCGGAGACACTCCTCGACGGAATGGATCGCCATCACGTAGGCGTGATCGTTGTGATTGACCGGACCTCGAGCTATTGGCGTCCGGCGGAACAGGAGTGTTTTCAAGAGCTGCAGAAGCGGTATTGCGAGAGATTCACGCTGGTACACCGGGGCCCGCACAACCGGGTATATGAACTCAGAACCGGAACCAGTCACGTTTGATGAGGTTCAGGGGAAGCACCACCACGCCAGGGGCGTAGCAAGCGGGGAAACTCCGTGACGTGACCGTCCACGCGGCCAAAGTTTAGATGGCGGGCGCTGATTCAGACAACGGGGAAAGCAGGCCGCCTTCGGTCAGCACTTCCGCCGCATCGAGAATTACCGGAAACGGAATTCCGGCACGCTCGGCAATATCGAGCAGCGAATGCTGCCCGTCGGACTGATTTAAAACCCAAAGTCTTGCCATATTCCCGGTCTCCACGCCTACGCCGCCGGTAGTCCGGTAGAGGTTCCGTTTGCCCAATTGGGGTTCGCACCAGGGACTTTCATTCCGGTAGCACCGGTCATTTTCGAGAACATCGAGGATGGAAAGGCAGACACGCAACGAGCCTAAGAGCTTTTCCGGATAGATAAATTCCAGGTTGTCCGCCGAGCTGTGGTATTGCGGAAATTGGCCCCAGACACTTCTCATCAAGCAGCCTACCGGCAGATCAAACCCGGGGGAACAGTACTGACGTTCGTCATAGCCGTAGGGAGAAAAGTCCAGGGTCTCCGCGGGTTCACCGCAGCAGCGGAGGATGTGGGCGGCGGCGCGATCGATCGCGGCATTATGCTTGCGGCTTCTCTTATAGTGAAAACCTCCCGCGTCACCCACACAGGTGAGAATGAGGCCGTGGCGAATCCGTTTCGCCCCCTCCTTATTGAGGGCCAGCCATGTGATCGCACCGATGGTTCCCGGCGCAAATAAAAAGCGGTACGAATATCTCAGTTTTTGCTGGCCGAGAAAAGCCGCCAGGAATGTGGCTACTGCCAATCCCGACAAATTATCATTGGCCAGCGAAGGATGACAAATATGAGCCGAGATCAGAACCTCCTCGGAACTTTCCCCCGCAAGGAAGTATTCGCCGTAAGTCAGATGCCCGTCTGCCAGGGAGGAGTCGATGTATGCATGATAGATGCCTTCGGGTAAGTCCTCCAGCTGCCGGTTCGAAAGGCAGAATCCCCAGTTTTCTTTGTAATAGCTGGTCCGGTAGGGAATCCATTCCGGATGCTCCGGTATGGTGAACAGGTGAGGTCTCAGTTCGGCAAGCGATACCCTGGCATCTATGGGAGTGCTGTAGTTCAGAACGTGGAGATTCGATTTCTCGAAGTCCACCACCCGGTTTCCGCTTGCATCTTCAAGGTAGGCTTGCCGGATGTTCCATTCCTTGGGCACCGTCCAATCGAATACCTGGGTGCCGCTCGGCACTTCTCTGATCTGAATCGGGATCCGGCTCTGAAGCTTTTGCAGACTCTGCCGCACGCCGCGGCCGGTGATGCTGCGGCAAATGGGGTAGAGATCGGCGGCCAGTCGGTGCATCCCGGCGCCGGCAGCATGGAAGTCGCTCTGGGCGAATATGCGGCTAAGGCCCATGTTTTATTAGTAAGGCTGGTTAGGTGAAGTCGGGATAGGTCCGGTCTCGCTCCGAAATCACCTGCACGGCCTCAGGCCACACGATTCCAAATGCCGGGTCATCCCAGCGCACGCCGCGGCCGGAGCCTTCCTGGTAGAACTCAGAAATCTCATAGAATACTTCGCTCTCGTTTTCGAGCGTCAGAAAGCCATGCGCGCATCCTTCCGGCACGTAAAGCATGTTTCGCTCGGCCGCCGATAAAACCACGCCGATCCATTCCTTGTATGTCGCCGAATCGGGCCGAAGATCCACGGCTACGTCGTAAATACTTCCCGAAGTGCAACGAACCAGTTTGGCCTCTTCATAGGGAGCCGCCTGGTAGTGCATGCCTCGCAGCGTCCCTTTCTGTTTATTAAATGAAACGCTGGATTGTGCGATCTTAGCGGTTAATCCATTACGCGCAAATTCGTCCCCGCACCAGGTACGCGCAAAAAAGCCCCGGTGATCCGCACGCGGCTCAAGCCGCACTTCAAACACCCCGGCCAGCTTCTTCGATAAGAATTTCATTCACTTATCTTCGAGTGTATTACCAATATCGATTTCGGTCACGGGACAACATAATGTTAAAAGATGAGTTCGTCTACGCAAGAGCGAGATCGAGTGCCGTCACTTGCCGGCCGCACTGCGCTGGTAACGGGAGCGAGCAGCGGCATCGGCCGTGCGATTGCGGTACGTCTCGCGGAACAAGGCGTCCGAATCTACGGCGTGGGCCGCAATATCCGGAACCTGGACGCAACCGTCGGGGAGATACACGCGCGGGGAGGATCTGCCGAGCCCATCATCGCAGACTTGACGGCCGGTAATGATCTCGCGAATCTGGTCCGTAGCGTGACCCGGGAAATTACCGGCCTGGACATACTCGTACATGCCGCCGGTGTGATTAGTAATGGTTATCTGCAGAATACCAGCGTCGAAAGTTTTGACCTGCAATTCCAAGCCAATACCAGGGCGCCTTACCTGCTCACGCAGGCGCTGCTTCCGCTTTTGAAGGCGGCGCGCGGTGAGATCGTTTTCATCAATTCAAGCGCGGGATTGAACGCGCGGACACCGCAGCAAAGCCAATATGCCGCGACCAAGCACGCGCTCAAGGCCATCGCCGACACCCTTCGCGAGGAGGTGAACTCCGAAGGAGTACGCGTTCTGAGCGTTTACCCCGGGCGGACCGCCACGCCTCTGCAGCAAACATTATTTCAAGCGGAAAACAAGACCTACCATCCGGAACTTCTTTTGCAGCCGGAAGACGTGGCTACGGTAGTCGTTAGCGCTTTGAGCCTGCCGCGAACGGCGGAAGTGACGGATATCAATATCCGGTCTATGAACAAATTCTAGTGATCTCGAAGACCGCGCCACATTGTACGGAACACCGCGCCGCGTTATACCGAAGACTGCGCCGCGGCCGCAGCGGCTACCTCGGAAGTTTCCGGAACCGGGGCACCGCTTTCGGATGCACCCGTCCTTTCCAGCCATATCTCCCGCCAGTAAGGTGTAATGGCCCGGGGACAGAAGAGCCTGCGCTGTGTGGTCTCGCCTACACAATAGACGTCTTCCAGGGTGATACACGGCGTCGGGAACACCATCAATTCGCCGGTCTTTTCGTTCAGGATCTTGTCGATCCGCGACTTGACCCGAAATTCGCCTTTGCAATGAAGGCGCATCTCACAGGTATCGAAGCCCAAACCCCGGTTTTTACAGTTTTTATCCAGGGTGGCTACGATCTGATCGAACTCTTTGACTCTGACATGCTCTCCCGGCTTCAAGCCAAGCTCGCGATGAGGCGTCTTCTGTAGAGGGCCCTCAACGAAGGGAAAGGAACTCGCGCCTCTCCGGTGCTGAATCCAGTTAAAAATCTTTACCGTGAGCCGGTAGCCGAATCCATGATTGATCCAGGCCCTAAAAAGCGAGAAGCGAAGACCGCGGAAAAACAGGGCTAAACTGACATTGCCCGAAGTAAGGTCTTCCCAATATTGACGGACGTCCCACCACGCCAGGGGCGTAGTAAAGCGGGGAAGCTCCGTGATTTGACACCGGTACTGAAGTCTACCGGATTTGCCGAACGGCACCGGTTGATAGGACCAGGCTGCGGGCACTTCGGCGCGTTCTGCGGCCGGATCACCAGTGGGTTTCGCGACGGCCTTGTGGCGTCCCACAGGCTTAAGCCATGCTTCCTTCCAGAACGTTAAGCAGAAGGCCTGACACCCACCGTGGCTGGAGCCGTCGCACCGGGCGTTTTCCAGGTGGACGGCGTCGCGCACCCGGACCCCGCCGGTATTGTTCACGGTGTCGCACGTTTTGTGCGCGCGCGCAGCGACACGCAAACGCCGGCCGCAGAACTGGGCCATTTCCGGCATAAACGGCATCCCGTCGAGCGTGCCGGAAGAGTCGAGCGTGCTAAGAATCTCGGGGAGACTCTTGACCTCTACCAAATCACCTGCCCGTAATCGTCTTATCATTTAATGCACCCGTCCCTAAAAACAGCCGCGTCAAAACGGATATTCGTCCGCGCGGGCCAGCAGCACCTTGGCTGCCATAACGACATCTTTCGTAAGCGCCTTACGATCCCAGCACGAGTGCCGCGCGAGCAGGGCCAGCAGCCTGACCCGGTCGCGGACCGGCAGTTTCGAAACCACCACCGCACGGCACCGCTCGTAGGCCCATTTCCAGTGCGGCATCAGGATCCGGGAGCGAACCGTGGGATCGACCCACTTGCGGACCTCCGAGATTTTGCGCGTGCAATGAGCCGCGCTGGCTTTATGCAGCCGCCGGTAAAGAAGCGGGCCTTCCAAATGGCACAAATGGCCCTGCAGGGCAAGCTCGAACAGCAGAACAAAATCCCATCCGAAAAAGTGCCACTGGCGGTTAGTCGAAAGTAAAGCGTCGCGGCGCATCAGGCCTTGCGGAAACACCATCTGGTAGTCGCGCGTCAGCACCGCCAAGGCCCGTTCCACCGGGCTCTCGTCTCGAATGTCCAGCGTTCTCGGCAGCCGGTTGCCGATCCTGCCGTCCTGGTCGATATTGACCGTAGCCGGCACATAAGCCACCACGGCCCGATCCTGATCGAGGGTTGCGACGGCATGGTTCAGCAGATCCGGGGAGGGAATATCATCGACGGCGGCCCAACGGAAATATTCGCCGCCGGCCAGCGCAAACACCTTCATATGATTGCGATTCACGCCGCAATTGGCAGGTTGCCGCACGAGCCGGATCCGTTCATCCAGCCGGCAGTATTCGGCACAGATGTCATAAGTACCGTCAGCCGATGCGTTATCTGAAATGATCAGCTCGAAATCGCCATAGGTTTGGGCAAGGTGCGCTTCAATCGCTTGGCGCAGATACACCTCGCCATTGAACACCGGCAGCCCAATCGACACTCGGGAACAGCGTTTCACGCCCAACTCAGCCGCAGAAACCCGGCAACCTGATTGACCAGGAGCTTTTCGGTTCCTTCCGGTTTTCCGGAAAGCCACCACATGGCAATCAGGAGAAGTGAATAGACAACCAACCCCACCGGTACGGATATGAGGATGGTCCAGAGAGCCGGCATCAGGCCCGCTCCATGAGGACAGAACGGTTGAACCGCCAAAACGGCCATGGCCATCACAGCCGTGGCCACAATCGGACGCCAGATGCGGAGAAGATATTCCCAAAACGAAATCTTCAGCTCCCGCAATACGACAGGGAAACTGGCGAGCAGGCAGACCGCAGCGCCGCACAGTTCCGCGATGGTTACTCCCACAACGCCAAACAAAGGAGCCAGGCTCAAGCCCAGGATTAAGAGCACTATCAGCCGGAGCATCGATTGGAAAGTCACTGCCCTGGGATAGCCTAAAGCCAGATGCCCTACTCCGTTGTTGCCGGTGGCCGCGACCAGAACCGCTGACATAGCGAGAATTTTTATAATGGGCACGGCGGCCAGCCACTTCTCACCGAGCAGCACGCGGACCAGCGGTTCAGCCAAGACCACCAGCCCGGCGCTCGCAGGTAAGGCCAAAGCAATTACAATCGCGCCCACGTCAAGGAACGTCTCCTTGAATCGCAAACGATCTTCCCGCATGCGGGAGTAGCCGGGAAGAGCCGCCCGGTTTACAGGCGACGATAATTCGGTGGCCGGCAGTGTCGCGATATCGTAAGAGACGGTGAACAGCCCGAGCGCCTGCGATCCGAGGAGTCTGCCAATCAGAAAGTGCGGCAGCCGCACCACACCCACGAGCGTCGCGTTATTAATGAGAAGCCAGCGCGAAAACGTCAGCAGCTCACGCGTGCCGCTCAAATCCAGCCGCGGCCGGTACGGAACCATTACATAGCTCAGGACAAGCCCTACGGCGCGGCCGGTGATCATGCCCGCGATCAAAGCCCAGTAACTGCGCATGACAATGGCCCCGGTGATGGTAACCAGCACGCCGCAGAGGCGCAGGAGAGTGTTATAAACAAACTCTCTCGAAAAATTCATCTGGCGGCGGAAGTCGACGATTCCCGAGTTTTCGAACCCTTTGAGAAGCCATACCACCGCAATCGCCGGCATGGCGGTGATGAGCCGGGGCTCCCGGTAAAACGCCGCCGCCGGAAATGCCAGAAGCGCCATCAGTCCGGCGCAGCAGGCATAGAGTGCAATCGAAAGTGTCCACGCCGTATCGTAGTCGCGGCGCTGCGGCTTTTCCTTCTGAATCAGGACCACATCGAAGCCGAAAGCCGTCACCAGCTCGATCAGGGCGTTGAATGATGTCGCCATGGCGACCACGCCGAAATCCGTGGGGAGCAGTAAGCGGGCGAGAACTAAAGTGCTGGCCACCCCGAATACCCGGTCGACGATCCGGAGAAGCACCATCCATTTTGCGCCCTTGCCGATTTCCGCTCTCACGCGCCACCCGCCTCACAAAACATAGGAAAGTTGTTTTTCAAAATTATTTCTTTCTCTCGGCTGCCCAGATGCGAAAGCATAATGCCCGCGGTACGGCCGGCCAATATGGGCCAATCATACCGGGCGGCGACGGCACGGCGCGCCGCCACCAGCTCATCGGTATTCAGTTTCCGGGAGACGGCGCCGTGGATCGCCGATATCCATCCCTCCACGCTCCGTTCCAAAGAGACAACGTTTGAAAATTGCTGTAGCGTCCTCACCGGAGTGGCGATGACGGGCCTGCCGGCGGCCAGGTATTCGTGCAGCTTTAAAGGGTAAATACAGTCTGTATATGCGTTGAGGACGTAGGGCATAATCGCCGCATCAAAGTGCTGCTGATAGGCGGGCAGTTCGGATACTTCCTTATGGCCCAGGAGGTGAACATTGGGCAATTTCGAAAGTTCCTCAAACTGTGCCTGCTGCCCCGAAATATTCCCTACAGGACCGATCAGAACCAAAGACCATGCCGGACGGCGCTCCGCGATCTGCCGCATCAGGCCGATGTCGAGCTGCTTTTTAATAACGCCCGTATAGCCTATCCGGGGCTTTGGAATCGAAGCCAGATCGGCCGGTATGGAGTGCGGCCTTGCGTACAACCGGTAATCCACTCCATTGGGCACGGTATAGGTGTTCGGATTGATGCCGCCTTTGCGTTCCGCCAGACCGGGCGAGTGCACAATCACTCCGTCCGAGTCCCGAATGATCTGCAACTCGCCCGCGGAAAGGGGGGAGGCGACATCGGCAAAGCTGTACTCGTCGTCTATGTGGTAGATCACCGCGTCAAACGATTTCCTCGAGTCCAGGGCATCCGCGTAGGAGGGACGCCAGAGGTACAGCACCACCTGTTTGCAGCCGAGCTGCCTTAGGAATGAAGCCGCTTGTGTATACCGCCGGGACCGGACTGCTAAGCGGAGCCAATGCGGCCGGTAGAAATCCGGCACCCAGGATAGAGGCTCACATTTGGCAATGCCCCGCGGTCCCGCCGTCACCACAGATTTCACGGCCGGCTTGGCTGCAGGAACGCTATGGGCAGAATGCCGTGAAATTCCCTTCCACTCTGCCATCGGCTCGAGCCAGCCTATACGAAAGAACCGGGACAAATGATGCAGCAGGAAATGGCGCGTGGTCCAAAGCCCATCCCATCGATCATCCGTTACGGCCAAGACGCCGATATCCGGGAATAGCGGGGAAGCGGGCTCGCCGGCAGTTTCGAGCGAGCTAGCGCGCCCGGCATGTAAGATCGCTGCGGCACCCATAGATCAGCGCTTAGAAGACCAGTTTCCGGCAGTAAAACGCTTCCGCATAGCCGCTCGGTGCATTCGATTCCATGCCCCGCAGCCGCATCAGTCCTAAAAAGGTCTCTTCCTCGAACCAGCGCTTGTTCCGTTGTGACTGGAAGATGTTCATGATTTGCGCCACCTTCCTGCGGTACAACTCCGGCTCGAGCGGAACAAAAACGCCCGGCTGCCCCATGTCCCCGTCATACTTGGGAATTTCGTATTCGAGAATGAGGTGGTCGCGAAAGGTGTTCCAGGTCATCTCCGCCACCAGCCGGTGATCCTGGTGCGCATCCTTGCGGTTATGCGTGAGGATCAGATCCGGCGATACCCTCGCCTTCAGCTCCTCGAAGACAGCCTTCACCTCGGCGCCGGCAAAGGGCAGAAAGCCGTCGCGGAAATCCTGCAATAGCAGCGTGCCGAGACGGTTCTCTCCGGCAAACAGCTTGGCGCCGCAGCGCGCCTCTTGAGCGCGCGCGCCCGGAGCACTGAAAACTACCCAATGAAAAACCGCCCGCGGATATTGCCGGGCCAATCTGAGGACCGTTCCGCCGCAGCCGATTTCGATGTCGTCGGAGTGGCATCCGAAGCAGAGGATCTGAAGGTTCTGGTCTCCACCACCCTCCAGCTCGAAACGTTTCATGCGCCTACCGTAGCCGCGATCAGACCGCCCGGCAGCGACGGCGCGCCTTCCCGCCAAACCTTCCAAGGGGCGGCGCCTTGATTCAGTTCTTCCAGGCGCTGTTTGTCTTTAAACGTGTCCATGCACTGCCAGAAGCCGGTATACTTCTGGGCCAGCAGGGCGTTTTTCCCGATCAGACGCTGGAATGGCTCCCGGACCAGCTCGTCGCCCGGTTGAATGTAGTCGAAGATCTCTTTCCGGAGAACGAAATATCCTCCGTTGATCCAGATATCGGACCCGCTCAAGGGGCAAATGCCCTGGACCTGCCCGGCCGGATCGGTACTGACAATGTCAAAGCTGGCCGTGGGCTGGACCAGCAGCAAGGACGCGATCGCTTGACTCCCGGCAAACGTCTCGATCAGCCGGGGAAGCGAAACATCGCTCAAGCCGTCGCTGTAATTGGCTAAAAACAGCTCTTCGCCTTTGAGATGCGGCTCTACCGCTTTCAGCCGCTCGCCGATCGTGGCGTTGGCGCCGGTTTCAACGAACGTGATCGTCCAGTCGTCAATATCGCGGTTCAGCAGCTGGATCTTCTTGCCGCCTTGCGACCACACGAAATCGTTTGAAACCGATTCGTCGTAGTGCAGGAAATAGTCTTTAATGACGTTGCCCTTATAGCCGAGACAGACGATGAAGTCGGTATGGCCGTAGTGGGCGTAATACTTCATCAGGTGCCAGAGGATGGGGCGCGTGCCGATCTGCACCATCGGTTTGGGGACATCATCTGAGTATCCCCGCAGCCGCATGCCCGCTCCCCCGCAGAATAGGACCACTTTCATAGCGATCTCCTAAAACACTGCCAAATGCGGAATGGGAACCACGAAGCGGCCGCCCCATTCGCGGATATACGACAGTTGCTCCACAATCTCGTTCTTCAGATTCCAAGGGAGGATCAGCACATAATCCGGCCGGGTCTCCCGAATCCGGTCCGGGTGAAAGATCGGAATGTGATTGCCGGGCAAATAGCGGCCCTGCTTATAAGGACTGCGGTCGACGGTGTATTCGAGCAGATCGCGGCCGATGCCGCAGTAGTGCAGCAGCGTGGCGCTCTTCCCCGGCGCGCCATAACCCGCGACGGATCTGCCCTGCCGCTTAGCCTGAATCAGAAATTCGACCAGTGACAGCTTGGTTTCGAGAACCTGCCGCGCGAAGCCTTCGTAGCCGGCAATGGTGTGCTGCCCGGCCCGCTGTTCCGCCTCGAGCACCGCATCCACCCGCGCCCACACCGGATGGGTCTGATCCTCGCTCCGGCAGGCGTACACACGCAACGAACCGCCATGCGAGCTGAGCTCCTCCACATCGAAGACCTTCATCCCGTGGGCTTCTAAAATCCGCGAAACCGTCAACAGGGAAAAATACGAGAAGTGCTCGTGATAAATGGTGTCGAACTCGTTGCGCTCGATCAGGCGCAGCAGGTGCGGAAATTCGAGTGTCAGAACTCCCGTGGGCTTCAGCAGAACTTTCAAGCCCTCGACGAAATCGTTGATGTCGGGAACCTGGGCGAGGACGTTGTTGCCGAGCACGAGATCCGCCGTCTGTCCTTTGGCCGCAAGCTCCGTGGCCAGACGCTCGCCGAAGAACTGCACCAGAGTCGGCACCCCTTTGGCGGCCGCTACTTTGGCCACATTGGCCGCCGGTTCAATGCCCAGCACGGGGATCTGCCGCTCGACAAAATACTGCAGCAGGTAGCCGTCGTTGCTCGCCACCTCGACCACAAAACTATCGGCGCCGAGATCGAGGCGCGCGATCATGTTTTCGCAGTATTTCTTTGAGTGCTTCAGCCAGCTGTCGGAGTAAGAAGAAAAGTAGGCGTACTCAGTGAAGATGTTCTCCGCGCTTTCATACTGCTCCAACTGGACCAGGAAGCAGCGCTCGCACACATAAACGTGCAGCGGGTAGAACTTCTCGCCGTAGTGGAATTCACTCGCCTGGGGATAGGTTTCACAAAGCGGAGACAGGCCGAGATCCACAAAAGTCCGGCTCAGTTTCGCTCCGCAGAAACGGCATTGCTTTTGCGCAGGCCCCTCGTGGTTAGCTGTTTGAGTACCGGCCGCAGGTACAATCGTTGTGCTCATATTTTTTCGTTCAATGGAGTTGAGGTTCTATGCGGTTTGTGTCTGAGCCGCCAAAACAGGCGCGGCCGGTTCACACCAGCGCAAAGAGCTGTCCAGGCGTCCGGCGCCCATCAGTTTCCGGATATGACTGATGCGGGCGTAGCGGCCCTTCTCAATATCCGCGTAGGTTAAACCCGCCGCCCGGTAAGCATCGTAGAGCTGCTGCGCGCCTTTGCGTGCATTCCATTGGGGCTCGAAACCCGGCAGCACCCGCCGGATCTTCCCGAAATCCACGCGGTAGCAGCGCTTGTCCGGCCCGCCGTCGGGAGCATATTCCACACGGCAGTTGGGCACGGTTTCCGTCACAATCTCAGCCAGCTCCCGGATGCGGTAATTCTCTTCGGTGACCCCTACATTAAATGTTTCGTTGTGCACGGCTTCCCGCGGCGCTTCTAATACACTCAGGGCCGCC
>Ga0213875_10001696_pt1 | contig 13865 bp, 11 predicted proteins | sample BarmaccomBMRX_R8_FD_160105 | JGI IMG/M metagenome (GOLD analysis project Ga0213875, IMG submission 160105) | Root-associated microbial communities from Barbacenia macrantha in rupestrian grasslands, the National Park of Serra do Cipo, Brazil - RX_R8 | ecosystem: Host-associated > Plants > Roots... | reverse complement strand
TCGCGGCCGGGGTCTGGCACAGCTGGCTGCTCTGGGAACACGGGATCATCGACAAGCCCGGCCGACACTTCACCAACTACGACCACTGAACCCGTGAAAACGGAATCAGACATCTAGTCTGTCGCTTCGATGGACCGTCCGCTCATCCTCGTCACCCGCGCGCGCCCGTCGCTCGAGCCCGCGGCGACGGGACCGCCGTGACGCCGAGCCCACCGGATCTGGCGGCGGTCGACCTGCTCGACCACGACCTGTTCGCCGATCACGAGCCGTGGGAGGTGTTCGAGCTGCTCCAGCGCGAAGCTCCCGTCTACCGCCATCCCGAGCCCGGCGGCCGCGGCTTCTGGGCGCTGACCGCCTATGACGACGTCGCCGCGGTCCTCCGCGACCCGAAGACCTTCTCCTCCGAGCTCGGCGGCGCGGCGAGGATCGAGGACCTACCCGAGGACGTGCTCGAGGCTCGACGCAACTTCCTCGAGTTCGATCCGCCCAAGCACGGCCGCTACCGCCGGCTGATCTCGACGAGCTTCACCCCGGGCGCGGTCGGGCGCTACGAGGAGTGGCTGCGCGGTCTGATCGCCGGCCGGCTGCACCGCGTCGTCGGCACCGGACCCTTCGACCTCGTCTCCGAGCTCGCCGCGCCGATCCCGATCCAGGTGCTCGCGCGGTTGCTCGGCCTCCCCGAGGCCGATCTCCCCCGGCTCATCTCGCTCGGCGATCGCCTGCTCGTCGACACCGATCCCGAGTTCGTCGGCGAGCTCGCGTACGCGGCCGGACGGGCCGAGGACCGCTACAAGCCGTTCGGCTCCCCCTGGGGGGAGGAGCTGTGCGCGCTCGGCCGCGCCTACTACGACGACCGACGGGCGTGGCCCCGCGACGACGTCCTGACGCTGATCGCCAAGGCCACGCTCGATGGACGCCCGCTGTCAGACCGCGATCTCGACAACATCTTCGCGCTGCTCATCGTCGCCGGCAACGAGACGACGCGGCAGGCGATCGCGCTCGGCACGCTTGCGCTGGCCACCCACCCCGACGAGTACGCCCGCCTGCGCGCCGACCGCTCGCTGATCGCCTCGGCGACCGAGGAGCTGCTGCGCTACGCCTCGCCGGTGTGGTACTTCCGGCGCACGACGACGCGTCCGGTGCAGGTGCGCGAGGTGCGGATCGAGGCCGGCGAGAAGGTCGTCATCTGGTTCGCGGCGGCCAACCGCGACCCCGCGCACTACCCCGATCCGCACCGGCTCGACCTGGCGCGCAATCCCACCGACCAGCTGACCTTCGGGCGCGGCGGGCCGCACCACTGCCTCGGCGCCCATCTCGCGCGGCTCGAGGTCCGGGTGTTCCTCGAGGAGCTCGTCGCCCGCGTCGCCGAGGTGCAGCCGGCCGGCGAGGCGCTGCGCCACCGCTCGAACTTCACCAATGGCCTCAAGCGCCTCCCGGTTCGCCTCTCCCCGGGCTGATGCGGCCGTCTCAGGACACCGAAGGAGGTCCCGCAGAGCCGCGGGATGGCAGGCGATGGTGAGCTGCTTGACTGGCGCAGAGCAGTTTGTAATGATCCAAAATGGAAGTTTTTGGCCAGGTTTATGGTGCCTTGACCGAGGACGAGTCATGGGGCATGAACGAGAAGGGGGCTTGGTGCGTCTGACCAAAACCTGTATCGCGCCTGAGCGACCGAAGTCAGGCATGCGGGGCTCGATGCCCCGGGCGTGCGTCGGCAATGTGAGGTCCGTCGCGATCCGTCGTCGCGGTGGCCGCCAGCTTGCGGGTCAGGTTGCGCAAATGACTTCGAACGGTGCCCGCGGTCAAGCCCAACTCACGCGCTACGTCCTGCTTGGACGCGCCGCTGGACACGAGGTCGTAGACCTCCCACTCCCTGGTCGTCAGGTCGCTCCTGACGGGCCGCATCCCGCGTCCGGGTCGTGGCTCCTCGCGAGCTCGGGCGAGAATGTGCGCAGCGAGCCGGCGCGAGATCGCGGCCTCGCCGAGCATGACCCCGCGAAGCGTCCGCGACAGGGCCTGGGGGCGGATGTCCTTGCTCAGGAAGCCGACGGCCCCGGCCCGCAGCGCGCGGATGACGTTCTGCTCGCGCACGTTGACGGCAAGCAGGACGACCTTCGTCCGGGGGGCCTCGTCCAGGATCGACGAAAGGATCTGGACCGTGGCCTCTCCGGCCACTTCGTCGTCGAGAAGCACGACATCCGGCTCGGTGCTGGACGCCAGCCGAATCGCTTCGAGTGCGTTCGCGCCTTCACCCACGATGACGAAGCCGGGCAGCATCTCAAGCTCCTGACGCATCACCCGCTGCGCCCACGGATCGTTGTTGACGAGCAGGAGTCGCAGGTCTTCCCGTTCGGGAATCTCCGTCGCAAGGGCCGACAAGCTCCCGTCCGTCATGAGCGCTCCGGCATCGGATACGAGGTCTCGGCGAGCGAGCGAGCGCGCCTCCGGTGAGCACGAACCGCGCCACGATCGAAGCGGAGGGCGGATCCGATCTGGATCAGGCCGGCCAGGATCCATTCCACGTGACGCGCCTCGATCCGACCGCGCGCAAGCCGCGAGTGGTCATCGCCGACGGGGATCCGCTCGCGCGTCGAGGGGTGCGTGAAGTGCTCCAGACCGGCGCCCGGTTCGTCGTCTCGGCCGACGCGGCGGACGGCGTCGAGGCAGTCGAGCTCACGACGCACTACAAGCCGGACATCCTGCTCACGGAGGCGCACCTCGGCCGGCTCAGCGGCGTGGAGGTGATCCGCCGCGTTCAGGAGAAGGCGCCGTCGGTCCGGCTCGTCCTGTTCACGGTTTCGGACGACGAGCAGCTTCATCTCAGGGCTCTGCGCGTCGGTGCGAGCGCCGTTCTCTCGAAGAACAGCAGCGTCACCGCTCTGGTCGGCGCACTGCAGGCGGTGCTCCAGGGAGAGGCGGCGATTCCGAGGAGCCTGACGATGAAGCTGATCGAGTCGATGCGGTTGGTGCCCGAATCGGGCCGCGGGATGCGGCCGATTCGCAGCGTGCTCACGGGGCGTGAGTGGGAGGTCCTGGATCTCATGGCCGCGGGAGCGTCGAGCGCCGATGTCGCCTCCCAACTGCACCTCGCTCAGGAGACCGTGCACAGCCACATCAAGAACATCATGCGCAAGCTGAACGTCCACAGTCGTGCCGGCCTGCTGGAAGCGGCGGAGCGCATGTGCCGAACGGCCACAGCGATCTGAATCGGCATCGAGCATCGTTGATCCGGCGGCGACCTGGGAGGCCGAGTCAGATCCCGCGCATCTGGAACACGTGGGCGATCGTCCTCATCAGGATCTTGATGTCGGTCCACAGCGACCACGTCGTCACGTAGACGCAATCCATGGCGACCATCTCGCGGAGCGGGATGCGCGACGAGCCGAGCACCTGCCAGGGCCCCGTCATGCCCGGCGTCAGGTCCAGACGACGACGGCTCCACCCCAGGATCTGCTGATCCTCCTCGTGGATCAGCGGGCGCGGGCCGACCAGGCTCATCTCGCCGCGCAGCACGTTGAGAAGCTGTGGGAGCTCATCGAGCGAGGTCCGGCGCAGCAACCTCCCGACGCGGGTGATCCGCGGGTCGTCCGCCATCTTGAAGAAGCCCGACTCGGCATCGTTGAGCGCCTGTAGTCCCGGCTTGAGCGCCTCGGCGTTCGCGACCATCGATCGGAACTTCAGCATGTCGAACTGCGACCCGCGGCGGCCGACCCGAACCTGACGGAACAGCACCGGCCCGCGGGACTCGAGCTTCGTCGCGAGCGCGATCAGCGCCATCAGAGGCGCGAAGAGAAGCAGCAGGAACAAGGCGCCGCCGACGTCGAAGGAACGCTTGATGAGCGCCGAGGATCGCGACAACCGAAAGCTCCTCACCCCCATGACGATGATGCCGTGGACGTCGTCGAACTCGACCGAGGTGCCCAGTACCTCGAGCACGCGCGGAATCAGGCTCACGCGCGTCCCGACCTCCTTGAGCGTCCCGACCAGATCGAGCAGGCCGCCGCCATCGGCGCTGCGGGGGGCGACGATCACCCGGTGGATGCCGAGCTCGCGCACCCTCTCCTTGACGCGTGTCAGCCGTTCCTCGGCAAAGCCGTGCTCGGGCGCGATCTCCTCGCCCTCGAGATCGATGTGGCCGACGATCTCGGCGTTGATGCCGGAGCCTCGGCCGAGCCGCCTGACCAGATTGTGCAACGTCAGTTGATCGCCGATCACCAGGCAGCGCTCCGGTGCGGTGAGGTGAACGCTCAGTGTCCTGGCCAGGACGCGCATGACCGGGATCGCCACGGTGAGCGACGCCCACAACAGCAGCGCGGCACGGGCGTTGACGTCACCTCGGATCGCGACATCGTGCCCGATCCAGAAGATCATCGCGCACAGCGTCGCCAGATGAAACAGGTTCGGCATCTCCTCGAGCGTCGTCTTTCGCAGGAGCATCTCGTCGCGGCTGTAGAGGCCGAAGAGCTTCGCGAACAGCACCGCCGCCACCAGGACGCCGCCCGCCCAGAGGCGCACGTCGAGCCCGGGGAAGGCAAGGACCACGACGAGCAGGCAGAGCGTGACCGCGGCGCAGTCGGCGGTCACGAGGGCCCCGCGGTACACGCGGTCGCGCCGCAGTGATGCGGCGGGAGTCGCCGCCTCGACGATCGGCCCGCCGCCGACGATCGCGCGACGCGCGAGCCGCGGAGTAGTCAGCCGCTCGCTCGCGGGGCGCCGTCGCGGCGAGCTGAGCGCGTTGGTAAGCGGCCCACGACCAAACATCTTCTCCGACCGAACCCCCTAGACGCGAGGCGGCTGCACGCCGCAATCGACTCGCGAACACGCTAATGCTCTCGAGCGGTCGCCGCCTGGCAGATTGCCGCGGATATGAGGGCCCAGGTCGGGCAGGTTTCTCACGCACCTACGGGGCAGATATCCTCGGCCAACGAGGAGCCGTCCGTGACCTCGGTCGCGAGAGCCCCGGCGGAGTGGAGAAATCTGCCCGACGAGGGTACGAATCTCCCGCTCGCGGTCCGTCAGCCGCCCTAGCATTCTCGGGACGCTGCGCGGTCGGGGCGTCCGGTTAGCGCGATCGAAGCGCTTCCGCGTCGATTCCCGTGAAGATCCTCTTCTGCACACTTGCGTACTTTCCGGGGACGACCGGCGGCGCTGAGCGACAGGCCAGGCTCCAGGCCGAGGATCTCGTCCGGCGCGGGCATGAGGTCACGGTCGTCTGCGCGCGGACCGACGGACTGCGTTCTCAGACGATCGGCGGCGTCCGGGTCATTCGCCTGCGTCGCATCGACAGGCGGCGACTCTTTCGCATCTCGTATCTCGTCCGCCTCGCCGTCTGGTTGGCGTGGCACGGCCGCAGGTATGACGTGGTGCACGTCCATCTCGCCAATCTGCAGGCCGACATCGGCGTGCTCGCGGCGCGATTGCACGGGCGCTGCTCCTATGTGAAGCTCGCGTGTGGCGGTAGGGTCGGCGAGATCCAGAGGTTTGCGCCGGTGGCGAGGTTGACGCGCTGGTATGGCCTGAGGCATGCCGACCGCGTGCAGGTGCTGTCCGCGGAGATCGAGCGCGAAGTGTCGGCGATCGGGGTACCCGCAGAGCGCACGGTCGAGATTCCCAACGGCATCGACCTCGCGGAGTTCCATCCCGTGTCGGCCCCCGAGCGTGAGACGGTGCGCGCGGAGCTGGGTCTGCCCCAGCACGCCGTCATCGTCCTCTTTGCCGGGCGGCTCGTGGACTACAAGGGCATCGGCGATCTGCTCGAGGCCTGGCCTTCCGTCCGACTCCGCGAGACCGCCGAGCTGGTGGTGGTCGGCAGCGGCCCCATGGAGCCGCGCCGAGCGCTCGACGGGGTGACGTTGTGCGGCTGGGCCGAGTCACCGCTGCGCTATCTGCAGGCCGCTGACGTGTTCGTTCACCCGTCCCACGCTGACGGGATGTCCAACGCGGTCCTGGAGGCGATGGCGTGCGGATGTGCGCTGGTTGCCACCGAGCATGGAGCGACCCACGATCTCCTGGTCGATGAGCACGATGCGCTGCTGGTCCCCGTCCGGAGCCCGACAGCACTTGCGCAGGCTCTTCAACGCCTGGTCGCTGATCGAGATCTGAGAAACCGTCTGGCCGCCAACGCGCGGCAGTCGGTCGCTCGCTTCGCGATCGCACGCGTCGTCGATCAGATCGAGGCCGAGTACCGGGCGCTGCTGAGCCGGCGTCCGAAGCAGCCCGCACGGTTGCGACCTGGAAGGCCGTCGGCCGACATCTCAACGTCACCACCTCGCAATTCTCCGACCGAATGGAGCGTCAAGTGAGCTCAGACGCTGTGCCGGACGCCCGTTTTCACAACGCTGAGGCGGAGCGTGCTTCGGGCGAGACGATCAGGTTCTCGTTCGGCCGTAACTGGCGCAAGTACCTGAACAGCCTCAGTCCCGGACGTCTCGCTCAAGCTCGCGAGTCGCTGGCCGCGAGCCTGAGTCGATCCGATCTCGACGGGCTGACGTTCATAGACGCCGGTTGTGGCAGCGGCGTCTTCTCATTGTCGGCACTGGACCTGGGCGCCAAGTACGTCACGTCCATCGACATCGATCCGAGCTCGGTCGCCTGCGCCAGGGATCTTTGCGCGCGCTCTCCGCGCGCGGACGACTGGACCATCCGTCAGGGGTCGGTGCTCGATTCGCAGTTCATCGACGCTCTCGAGCCTGCCGACATCGTCTACAGCTGGGGCGTCCTGCACCACACGGGCGCGATGTGGACCGCGATCGACAACGCGATGCGCCTCGTCGCGCCGGGCGGGCTGTTGTGCCTCGCGCTCTACCGCGAGCCACGTCATGCTGGTCTCCACCTTGCCCTCAAGCGAGCCTACAATCGCGCTCCGAGCCCGGGGAGATTCGCCCTCCTGGCGCTCTACTGCGGCATCCTCGTGACGCACCAGAGTCTCGCCACCCGGACGCCGCCCTGGGAGTACGTCGCCGAGTACGGTCGCCAGTCACGCGGCATGAGCCTGGTGCGAGACGTCGAGGATTGGCTCGGCGGTCTGCCATGTGACTACGCCACGCCGGAGGGCATCGATGCGTTGGCCGTCCAGCGGGGGTTTGTCGCAGAGCGGACCATCATCGCGCCTCGAGGGGGCAACAACGAGTACCTGTTGCGCCGCACCGGCGGCGATGTCAGTCATAGCGCGTGAGTGCGCTCCGGTCGATCTGATCCGGTCTAGCGCGGCTGATCGTCTCCGACGCGCCGCCCGACCGCACACCAGTACGGGGCGTGCTCGGAGAACGTGATGTCGCGCAGACCGCATCGCTCCATCATCGCCGCGATCTCGTCGCGTCGGAAGCGGTGTTCAAGTCTGGTGCCGAACCGATCGAGCGCGTCGGTTCGCATCGAGTAGAAGCTGCGTCGTCGGTACGTGCTGAGGGGAAGGCCCTCGGGGTCGGCGCCGAGCTTCTCGGCGAGCAGCGCGGTCCGCGCGAGTGGCCAATAGATCACGGTCGCGATCATGGTCGTGATCGTCAGCTTCAGCCGGAAGGGCAGACGGCAGAGGACCTTCCGCACGGCTTCGGCCGCGCGCCAGATCGCTCGAAACCACGCGGGACGCCCGTCGAGCGCGTAGTAGAGGTAGACGAGGAAGGGCGCGCCGGGCTTGAGCTTCGCCACGCAGCTGGCGAGTCCGGCCTCCGGGTCGGGCAGGTGATGCAGGACCCCGAGGCTATAGCCGAAATCCATCGAGCGTTCATCGAAGGGCAGCGCCTCGATCGAGGCGGTCTCGACGCTGCAGTTCGCCTGAGCCTGGAGGGCTCGACGAGCGACCGCCACGGCCGCCGGGCTCGCGTCGACACAGCGAAGATGCCCGACCCTCGGCGCGACCCGGCGCGCCCAGCGTCCGCTGCCGCAACCCGCGTCGAACCCGATCGCGCGGGCCGGCAAGCTGGCCCACGGGAAGATCCCGAAGTACCCGTCGAAGTGCAGCGTCAGCTCGGCTTCCGACATGGCGCTCTGGTCAAACGCCGCCCACTCGGCGCCGAAGTCCGCGACCGTGCGCTGGTCGAGATTCTTCGACCGGTGCTCCACGGCCGGCGCCCGCCGGCTAGTCCGGAATTCCGCCATCGACGGCCGCCACGCCGGAAGCTTGATAGGTCGCGGATCCGGCGCCGTGATACGAAGCCAGCACCGCCGCGTCGCTGACCGGCTCCTCACGCCGGCGGCCGAGAAAGAACGTTCCGGAGGCCGCATCCACGGCCGCGTCCCGACGGCTGAGCCAGGGGTCCAGATACTTCAGCCACGAGCACGTGAGCGACGCGAGGACGTACGCCAGGCCGCGCCCGGTCCGCGTGCGGGCGGTGCTGCGCATGAAGTACCAGATCGACCAGCCGAGGGCCATGCCAGGACCGCCCTGCATCCCGCTCTTGATCTCGTCGAAGAATCGGTACAGCCGGCGGTGGCCCACGAGGCTGAACCGGGTGACATCGTAGGCGCCACCGTGGACCTGCTGCATGAACGGTACCTCCGAATACACGAGTCCGCCGGGCGCCAGGACGCGGTGGATCTCGTTCACCACCCGGACCGGATCCAGAACGTGCTCGAGCACCGCCTGACAGACGACCCCTTCGAATGAGCCGTCCTGGAACGGCAGATCGTGGCCGTCGCAGATGATCTGGGTTCGCGGACCCAGAGATATGTCCGTATCGATGCACTCGAGGCGCTGGTCCTCGATCAGCGCCTCGTATCCGACCCCGCCGGTGCCGCCTCCGACGATCAGGATCCGTGCTCGCCGCGCCCCGGTCGAGCGGCTGCGGACCAGGTCGGAGAGGAGCTCGAGGTTCTCACGCGTACCGAGGTTCAGGTACATCGAGGGGAGACGGCTCAGGACGCGATCGACCCGGCTGAGCGCGGGCGACCTGGTCGAGTCCGAGCGGTAGTCGGCGATCCGGAAGGGACTTCGGCCCTCGTTGATCAGCACGGGGACGTCCTCGACCACCGGATAGACGGCCGAGCCGTCGGCGCACGCAAGCCGGCCGTCGAGCGCGACCAACGGTTGGCCGGTGGTCGGACAGCGCAGGATCCCGAGGTCGACCGGCGGAGCCACGCCGTGGGAGCGCCGCGGAGTGGCGGGGACGCCCGGCTCGTCTGGTTTGCGCCGCTGCGTTCCGGCGAGCCTCGTCGCGATGCTCATCGCTGGTGGACGGGGGTGGCCCCACTCACGGCGACGTCGTCCCCGTCGCGACGGGAGGTGGCCTCGATCCAGTGCAGCTGCGCGGCAAGTCCCGCGCGGATGGACGTCGTCGGGGTCCAGCCGACATCGCGCCGGATCGCGGTCGTGTCGCTGGCCGTCCGAAACACGTCGCCGGCCACCCGCTCCTGCCAGCGAATGGTGATCTGATGCCCGGACAGATCCTCCAGCAACTCGATGACCTCGCGCAGCGAGGTCTCCGCTCCGCCGCCGACGTTGTAGTTGACGCCCGCGCGCCCGTGCCTCATCGCGCCGATCGTCGCGCTGACGGCATCCATCACGAACGTGAAGTCCCGGCTCTGCCGCCCGTCGCCGAGGAGACTGAAGGTCTCGCCGAGCACCGCGGCCCGCGCAAGCCTCGTGAACGCCATATCGGGCCGCTGTCGAGGACCGAACACCGTGAAGTATCGAAGGCCCACGGCGTCGACCCCCGCCGCTCGGCCGAACGAACGGGCGAGATGCTCGCACCCCAGCTTCGTGATGCCGTACGGTGAGATCGGGCGGGGCACGACGTCCTCGGTGGTGGGATACGTTTCCGCATCGCCGTAGATGGAGGAGGACGACGCGTAGACGACCCTGATTCCGCGGCTCGCACACGCCTGGAAGATGCGCTGGGTGACGAGAAGGTTGTCCCGCAGATAGATCTCGAACTCCCTCCCCCAGCTGGCCCGTACGCCAGGCTGAGCGGCGAGGTGAAACACGCCGTCGACCCCGTCGAGCACGGAATCGAGGTCCGCGCTGGCGAGATCATCCTCGACGAACTCCAACTGTCCGCCGTCTCGTGCGCAGGCGAGGTTTTCCTCCTTCAGGTTCCGAGCGTAGTAGTCGGTGAAGGCATCGATGCCGCGAACCCGAGCGCCCTGCTCCTGCAACTCGGCGCAGAGGTGCGAGCCGATGAAGCCGGCGGCCCCGGTGACCAGGTAGGAGCTCATCGCTACAGCTCGACCTCGGTGATAGGTCCGGCCAGGACCTGATCGCCCGTGATCGCGCCAGCCGCCGACGTCGGTCGCGGAATGATCCGGCGCGACAGCTGACGACCGATGACGGCGCGATCCTCGAGCCAGTCGTGGAGCGCGCTGAGCCGATCGTCCACCGACGCTGGAAGCCACGGCCTGAGCAACTCTGCGGGCACCGGCGGTTGTGGAGCTTCCTCGAGCTTTTCGAGGACCGCTCTTAGAAGCCCGTGGCCATCCGCCGGCACCACCGTCACCTGCTCCATGTCCGGAGCCACCTCGCGGAGCCCATCCACCTCGGTGGCGACCACCGGCACCCCCGCCGCGATCGCCTGGACCACCGTCTGCGGCGTCCCCTCCAGGGTCGAGGCCTGCACGAGCACGTCGGCGGCGGCATAGAAGGGTCTGACGTCTGCAACGAACTCCGGGAAATGGACGAAGCCCGCGATGCCCAGAGCGCGGCTGAGCTCCTCGAGTGCTTCTCGCTCCGGCCCTTCACCGGCGACGATCAACTGCGCTCGGCGATCCGCGACCAGCGGCGCGAGCGCCCTCAGGGTCAGGTCCTGTCGCTTGCGCCGATCCAGCGCCCCCACCATCAGCACCACGCGGCGATCCGGACGAGCACCGACCGCTCGGCGAAGGTCAGCACGTGACGCACGCGCCGGGCCACGAAGATCGAGCAGCGAAGCGAGGTTCGCAATCGGGCTCCGGATGATGATCGATCGGTCGCGATCGGCCGCGCCCGCCGCGACGTACCTGCGGCGTAGATCCTTCCCGACGAACACGAACCGATCCGTGGTGCGCGCGAGTCGCCGTTCGACCGCGAGGAAGGCCGCACTCCGGGCACGTCCGTAGGCGGGTCCGAACGAAGACATGTGGACCGTGTGCACCATCGTCCCGACGCGGTCCTGCGCGGCGAGGCGGCCAAGGACGCCGGCCTTGGACTGGTGGGTGTGCACGACCTCGAATCGCCGGTGCCTGATCAATCCTCGCAGGCCCAGGAGCGCCCGCCGATCGTCTGTGGGCGAGACCTCCCGAGTCAGATGGACGAGCGGGTGGAGCTCGACCTCGGGTGGGAAGTCCCTCTGCAGGTCCTCGGTCCCCACGGCCACGTGCACCTCGAACCCACGACCCAGCTCCCGCGAGATCGTGTGCAGCAGGTTGCGCTCGGCCCCCCCTCGACGGTGGCGCGTCGCGACATGGAGTATCCGGATTCCCATGTGGGTCGATGGCGAACGTATCGGCGCGCCTCCGGGCCGTCTGGGCAAAAACCGTGAATCCTGGGGGCAGGAATCGCAACGCCTGCCAGGCAGAAAGCTCCCCTTCCGAAACCGAGCGGACCGGCTATATCCTCGGCGCAGTCGCTCAGGGTGGCTTCCTCGCGCGGGGCTTGCGTGAGGGGAGGCGTTCGCCGCGGTAACGTCGACGCGATGGCCCGAGGCCTCGAGAGCCAGGGAGGCGTGAGCCGCGAGCGCGTCCTCTTCGAATGATCAAAGGATTGCCGACATGAACGAGAACCTCGCCACGCTCGCGCGGTACAAGCTGCGGATCCTGCTCGCCGCCCTGCTGATGGCCGGCGCGGCTTACGCGGCCGCAAACCGGCAGCCCGCGCAGTATCAGGCGACGTCGAAGCTGCTCGTCAACCAGAACACGCTCGCCGCACTGCCGAACATCCAGCCCACCGCCACCGACCCGACTCTTCTTCAGCGTCAGCAATCGACGCAGATCGCCCTGTCGACCATTCCCGCGGTCGCGACCGACGCGCTCCAGATCGCGAAGGTCGGAAACCTCACCCCCGCGGAGCTGCTGGGCGACGTGAGTCTGTCCGGCGAGGCGAACGCCGATCTCGTCAACGTCTCGGTGACGGCGTCCTCCGCCTCCCGAGCGGCTGCCCTGTCGCGGGCCTACGCGGCCGCCTCCTCGCGCTATCAGGCGGCCCTGCTCACAAACCAGCTGCTGCGGCAGAGGGCCGGCGTCCAGGCCTCGATCATCGCCGACCGGAATGGGAACCCGGGCTCTCCGGCCTCGGAGCGGGGCAGTGTGTCCTTCCAGCAGCTCCTCTCCCTACGCGATGACCTGACGGCCGCGATCAACGCCGCTCCCCACAGCTCGATCGTCGTGAGCGCCGCGCGCGACGCGACGCAGACCGCGCCGACGCCGACTCGCGACGGCGTCTTGGCATTCGTGCTCGGGCTCCTGCTCGCGAGTGGTCTCGCCCTCGTGCTCGCCGCGCGCGACGAGCGCGTCCGGAGTGCGACGACGATCGGCGAGCAGCTTGGCCTCACGCTTCTGGCCCGCATCCCGGCTCCGACGCGAACGTGGCGAACCTGGCGCTCGCGTGCGCAGCCCATGCTGACCATGGCACGCGATCCCATGAGCCTCGAGGCCGAGGCATTCAAGATGCTGCAGGCCAACCTCGAGCTCGCCCGGCTGCATAGCGAGGAGCAGGCCGTCCTGTTCACCAGCGCGATCGAGGGCGAGGGTAAGTCGAGCACCCTTGCGAACCTCGCCCTCTCGCTGGCCCAGGCGGGTCGCAATGTGATCGTCGTTGATGCGGACCTGCGTTCACCGAGCATCTCGCGCCTCTTCGGGGTCCCAGATGAACCGGGCTTGGCCGAGCTCGTACTCGGGGAGACGCGATCTGCCGACATCGCATCGACGCTTCGGCCGGTGAGCCTCGACACGGTTCCGGGGGCGCTGACCATGTGCGGGACGCTTCGGATCCTCCCGGCGGGGCGACCCGCCGTGCAACCCGATCGTCTCCTGAGCAGCCCGGCGCTCGAGCGCATCTTCGCGAGTCTGCGAATCGCCGCAGACTGGATCCTGGTCGACTCGCCCCCGATGACCCGGTTCTACGACGCCTTGAACGTCAGTCACCTCGTCGATGGCTTCGTCGCCGTCGCGCGAGTGGGTTACGTGCAGGCGCCCATGTTGGAGGAGCTCGGGCGTCTCCTCGACACCGCGCGGGTTCCCACGCTCGGCTACGTGGCCACGGGCGTCGCGGCCCAGAGTGGCGCGAAGTACGGGTACACCCATCGCCCCGGGACCGATGGTGCTCACCCCGCCGTCGACGGCGCCGGACAGCAGGCTGAAGCTCCCGCGGCAACGCTGATCGACTGATGCCCGGGAGCGCGACAGCACCGCTGTGAACGTCCTGTTCTTCACGCTCGACTATCACCCCGGACTCGCCGGGGGGGCCGAGCGCCAGGCGCGTCTGCAAGCCGAGGAGCTGCTTCGTCGTGGGCATCGCGTCTCGGTCGTCTGCCCCCGGTCGGCCGGACAGTCCAGCACCGACGTCGCCGATGTGCGCGTGAGTCGCCTACCGCGGATCCGGCACCGCCGGTTGCGCAAGCTGTCCTACGCCCTCGTCCTCGGCTGCTGGGTGCTCGTCCACGGCCGCCGCTTTGACGTCTGGCACGTCCACCTGGCCAGCCGTCAAGCTGACTTTGTGGTCGTGCTCGGCCTCCTGATGCGTCGGCCGACCTACGTCAAGATCGCCTCCGCCGGCGAGACCGGCGAGGTTCAGGAGGGGACGCGGTCGGCGTGGCTGACCAGACGGGTGGGCTTGCGTCGGCCAGCCGCGTCCAGGCGTTGTCGGGCGAGATCGAGGGGGAGCTGCGCGCGGTCGGAGTCGCCCCCGACCGGATCGTGCGGATCCCGAACGGCCTTGACCTCTCGGTCTTCGCTCCCGCGGACGC